>Ga0335081_10000091_pt1 | contig 179589 bp, 167 predicted proteins | sample Lox_Sample_35_FD_206713 | JGI IMG/M metagenome (GOLD analysis project Ga0335081, IMG submission 206713) | Soil microbial communities from Loxahatchee National Wildlife Refuge, Florida, United States - Lox_Sample_3.5 | ecosystem: Environmental > Terrestrial > Soil > Wetlands | place: USA... | reverse complement strand
TAACATGGCCGGGCAGGCCAAAAACCTGCATCGGGGTTCTCCTTTGATTCGAGTGTCGCAACCCGAGCTTCGGAGAACCCCTCCTATTTCTCAATCCGTCTCACATCTGTCTGAGCCCAGACAGCCGCCCGACAGGTTTCCACGATGGCCGCGAGCCCAGCTGTCCTGACCGAACCGCCACGCAAGACGCCGATTTTCGGCGAGTTCGATGTGGTGGTGCTGGGCGGTGGACCGGCCGGAATCGCGGCGGCGGCCGCGGCCGGAATGCATGGCCGTAAAGTGCTGCTGGTCGAGCGCTACGGCTTTCTCGGCGGCATGGGGACGGCGGCCGGTGTCACCAACTTCTGCGGCTTGCACGCCAATGTGCATGGCGAAATCAAGCAGGTGGTGCACGGCGTCACCGATGCGCTGCTCGCGCGCATCGATCGTCTCGGCGGCTTGAACGCGCCGCATCTCGTGTTCGGCAAAATTTTGGCGCAGGCCTACGACACCGCCGCCTATAAATGCGCGGCCGACGATCTGTTGCTATCGAACGGCGTCGATATTCTCTTCCATGCGCTCGCCGTCGGCGTCACGATGGACAGCGAAAGGCGGATCAAGGCCCTGCTCGTCGAAACCAAATCCGGACGCAGTGCCATTCTTGGTCGCATTTTCATCGATTGTTCGGGCGACGGCGATCTCGCCGCCTTTGCCGGCGCGCGATTCGAGAAGGGCGATGCCGAAGGTCATCTGCTTTACCCAACCATGATGTTTCGCGTGAATGGCGTCGATGCCGCTCGCGCCGGCGAGGCCTGGCGCACAATTCCAGCGCTGATGGATGCAGCCGAAAAGCGCGGCGTCAAATTTCCTCGCAAAGGCGCGATCGTCCGCCCGCAAAAAGATTCCAATGAATGGCGCGTGAACGTCACTCAGGTCAGAACGCCGGATGGCCGCGCGGTCGACGGCACCGATGCGCGCGAGATCAGTGCCGGCGAAGTCGAAGGCCGACGACAAGCGCTGGCGTTCTTCGAATTCCTGCGCCGCCAGGCGCCGGGATTTAGCGAGGCCTATATCGTCGACATTCCACCGCAACTCGGCGTGCGCGAGACGCGCCGGATCACCGGCCATTATCAGCTCACCGCCGACGATGTGCTCACCTGCGCGAGCTTTCCCGACGCCATCGGTGTCAACGGCTGGCCGGTCGAGAACCATGTGGCGGGTGACGTAATCTGGCGTTGGCCAGACATTCCGGGCTCGCGCGGCTTCAACCAGCTGCCTTATCGCATGCTGGTGCCGAGCGGGCTCGACAATCTTCTGGTGGCCGGGCGCTGCGCCTCGATGAGCCATGAAGGCCAGTCGGCAGCGCGCGTCAGCGGCGGCTGCTTCGTCATGGGCCAGGCGGCCGGAACTGCGGCCCATCTTTCGCTTGCGGGCAATCGCGCGCCCGCAGATATTGCCGTCAACGTGCTGCAAAAAACGCTTGAGGACGACGGCGCTTATCTTGGGCGCGACGTCGCCTAGGAGGGATGCTCAATGATCAAACGCCTCGTGTTGACGCTTTTGCTGCTGGTCGCCGCCGTGCCCGGAATGGCGCAGACTTGGCCGGCGAAGACGGTGAAGATCATTGTTCCATTCGGCGCCGGCTCCACGCCCGATATTGTCGCGCGCCTGATCGCCGACCAGCTCAAGCAGAAATATCCGGCGAGCGCCTTCGTCGTGGAGAACAAGCCGGGCGCGAGCGGCAATCTCGGCACCGATGCGGTCGCGAAGGCGGCGCCGGACGGCTCAACTATCGGCATCAGCATCGGCGGACCGCTGGCAATCAATACGCTCTTGTTTTCCCACCTGCCCTATAACCCGCAGAAGGACATCGCGCCGATCACCCAGCTCATCACGCAGCCAAGCGCGTTGGCGGTCAACCCGGAGCTCAAGGTGAATTCGGTGGCCGAGCTCGTCGCGCTGCTCAAGCAAAATCCCGGCAAATATAACTTCGCTTCGATCGGCACCGGCTCGCTGTCGCAGCTTGCCATGGAAGCGATCGCGCTCAAGTCCGGCACCAAAATCGTGCACGTGGCCTATAAGAGCTCGCCAGCCGCCATGCTGGCGGTGATCCGCGGCGATGCGCAAATGGCCTGCATGCCGGCAATCTCGGTGGTCTCGCAAGCCAAGAGCGGCAAGGTGAAGATGCTGGCGGTCTCGACCGCTAAGCGTTCGCCGTACCTTCCGGATGTTCCCACGCTGAAGGAATCCGGCATCGACGTGGAAGCCGATGCCTGGATGGGCCTCATTGCGCCCGGCGGCGCGCCCAAGGCGATGGTCGACAAGATCAATCAGGACGTAGTGACGATTATCAACCTGCCGGGGGTACGCGAAAAACTGGCCACACAATTGATGGAGCCGGTCGGCTCGTCGCCAGAGGAATTTCGCGCCCGCATCAACGGCGAGATCGCGCGCTGGGCTCCGGTGATCGAACAGCTGAACATCAAGATCAATTAGCCTATCTCATGCTGAGGCGAGCCATGAGCGACGCTCAAATCGACTTTTGGTTTACCATGGGAAGTACCTATTCGTATCTCAGCGTCATGCGTCTTCCCGAGGTCGAGCGATCGACCGGCATAACGTTCCGTTGGCGGCCGTTCCACCTGCTCGTCATCCTGCAGGAGATGAAGCACATCCCATTCGCCGACAAGCCGGCCAAGGCGGCATATATGTGGCGCGACATCGAGCGTCGTGCGGCAATGTATGGTCTGCTCGCAAAGGTTCCCGCGCCTTACCCCGTCAAGCAATCAATCATGGCAAATCTTGTTGCCACCGTAGGCATGCAGGAAAATTGGGGCCGCGACTTCATCCGCGAAGCCTATCGCCGGTGGATTGAACTCGGGCAGGAGACCGGAAGCGAACCCAATCTCTCGGAAAGCTTGCGCGAAATCGGACAGGATCCCGGGCGCGTGCTATCCCTGGCGCAAGCGGCAGAGACGCTAGCGGCGCTGACGGCCGCAACCGATGCGGCGCGCGCGCTCGGTATATTCGGTTCACCAACATTCGCCGTGGGCCGCGAGCTTTTCTGGGGCGATGACAGGCTGGAGGACGCGATCAGCTGGCAGCGAGCGGGACGGGTTGAACACGCCTGAACCAGACGCAGCGCTTACGGCTGCTCCCGTTTCACATCCTTGATATCGGTGAACACGAGCCGCGGCGCGCGCTCGGCGGTGTAGTCGAGAATGAACTGATTGCGCGCCATGAACACGCGATCGCCGTCCAAATCCTCCGCGACGCTCGAATAATTGGCTTGCACGAACTCATCGAGCTTCTTGGGGTCGGAGCTGGAGATCCAGCGCGCGAGTGAGAATTCCGGCGTCTCATAACCGATATCGAGGCCGTATTCTTCCGCCAGTCGCACTTTCAGTACATCGAGCTGCAAAGGCCCCACTACGCCGACCAGCGCTGGCGCGCCGTCGAGAGGGCGAAACACTTGGACGACCCCCTCTTCCGCCATCTGCTGCAGCGCTTCTTTCAGCTTCTTCGCCTTCATCGGATCGCCGAGCTTGACGCGTCGCAAAATTTCCGGCGCGAAATTCGGCACGCCGAGGAAAGCGATATCCTCGCCTTCGGTCAGCGTGTCGCCGATGCGCAGCGTGCCGTGATTGGGAATCCCAACGACGTCGCCGGCATAGGCCTCATCGGCCAGCGCGCGGTCCTGGGCGAAAAAGAACTGCGGCGCCGACAGCGTGATCGGCTTGCCAGTGCGCGCGAGCTTAGCCTTCATGCCGCGCGTGAGCTTGCCGGAACACAGCCGGGCAAAGGCGATACGGTCGCGGTGGTTGGGATCCATATTGGCCTGGATCTTGAAGACGAAGGCCGTCATCGCATTCTCATGCGCGTCGACTTTGCGCACGTTCGCGGTCTGCGCGCGCGGCGGCGGCGCAAACGCGGCGAGCGCATCTAGCAAGTCCTTGACGCCGAAATTCTTCAGCGCCGAGCCGAAGAAAACCGGAGTCAAATGCCCTTCACGGAAGGACGCAAAGTCGAAACCCCGACAGGCGTGTTTCACCAGCGCCAGTTCCTCGCTGATTGCCTTCACGTCAAGCATGGGATTTCTCGCAGCCAGTGCCGCAAGATCGAGCGGTTGCAGTGCGACCGTACGACCGTCTTCGCCCAGCAGCCGCATCTCGTCCGTGGTGACATCATATGTGCCGGCAAAATCGCGCCCGCGCCCGATAGGCCAGGTCATCGGTGCGGTGTCGAGCGCCAGCGTCTTTTCGATCTCGTCCAACAGCTCGAACGGATCGCGGCTCTCTCGGTCCATCTTATTGATGAAGGTGACTATGGGAATGTCGCGCAGGCGGCAGACTTCGAACAGTTTGCGGGTGCGCGCCTCAATGCCCTTGGCGGCATCGATTACCATAACCGCGGAGTCGACCGCCGTCAGCGTGCGGTAGGTGTCCTCCGAGAAATCCTCGTGGCCGGGGGTGTCGAGCAGGTTGAAGATGTGGCCGTCGTAGTCGAAGGTCATCACCGAAGTGACTACCGAAATGCCGCGCTCGCGCTCGATCGCCATCCAGTCCGACCGGGTGGAACGGCGGTCACGCTTGGCCTTGACCTGGCCGGCAAGATTGATGGCGCCGCCGAACAAGAGCAGCTTCTCGGTCAGCGTGGTTTTGCCGGCGTCCGGATGCGAGATGATGGCGAAGGTGCGCCGCCGCTCCACTTCGGCGGCAAGCGGGCTTAAGGGAATCGAATCGGCGGCGGTGAGCAGCTTGTTCATGGCCCTGCATGTGGCCGCAATCGTCTTTAAAATCAAGCGGCTATCGACCGCCCCGGCAATTCTCTTAAAAAGCAGGCAAAGCGCATAAAGCTGCGGTTTTTGGTAAGCTCGGCAAGCTCCGGCGTCCGCAAAAATACTTAGGGCAATTACGGAGGTAGCGGAGCAAGTTTTCGTCAATCCCACAAGCAAATTGAAAGCTTTGGATTTTATCGATCGGCGCGTGACCGCGTCTGACTTATCGGCGGCTGCGTCGAGGTTGCCATGATCGTCAAACTCCTGCGTCTCTTTGCTCTCGCACTTGTGCTTTCACCGGCTATGGCAGCGGCCGAACCGATCAAGCTCAAGCTTGCGTTTTTCACCTCCGACCGCTCGAACATCTATCAGTTCGCCATCAAGCCGTTCGTCGAAGCCGTGAACTCCGAAGGCAAGGACCTGATCGAGATCGAGGTCTTTTTCAGCGGCGCCATCAGCCAGGTGCAGACACAGCAAAACCAGTTGATCGCCGACGGCACGGCGGACATGGCGGTTGTCGTCGCCGGCTACCAGCCGGAACAATTTCCCGATAGCGCGGTGATGGAGTTGCCGGGATTGTTCCGTGACGAACAGGAGGCCAGCCAAGTCTATACGCGGCTAATCGAAGCCGGCCGGCTCGAAGGTTACAAAGACTATTTTTTAATCAATGCATTCGTATCCGCCGGCGAAAGCATCCACAGCCGCAAACAGATCAATTCGCTCGCGGACTTGCAGGGCCAGACGATCCGCACCAACAATAAGATCGAAACCAGCACGCTGCAACGGCTCGGCGCGATTCCCGTTGTAATCCCCATCAACCGCACGACCGACGCCATTAGTCAGGGCAAAATCGACGGCGCAACGGTCCCTCCGGCTATGCTGTTCGAGTTCGGCATCGGACGCGTCACCAGCCACCATTACATGCTCCGGCTCGGCGGCGCTCCGGTTGCGCTGCTGATGAATCGTAAAAAATTCGAGAGCTTGCCGGCGCCCGCCCAAGCGATCATCCGCAAATACAGCGGCGAGCAGCTTTCCGCACGCACATCGGCCGCTTTTCAGGCCAAGAATCTAGAAATCCTCCGCCAGCTTGAAGCCGATCCAAGACGCCAGGTCGTCTTTCCGTCGCGATCCGATCTCGCCGCCAGCCAGCGCGTGTTCAACGATGTGATCGAGGAATGGGCGGCGCTAAGGCCGCAAAACCGCAAGCTCTTGGGTCTGGTAAGGGAGGAGATGGCGAAACTCGAAGCGGCCGACGAGGGGCGGCAATGAAACCAAATAAATACTTCAATGTGAATGTCGTGGGGTGGTTGGTCAAACGCGCAAGTTGCGGCGGCGCAATAGCGGTCGCACTGCTGATGCCGGCTGCCTTGATCGCCGATCCGATCGAGCTCAAACTTTCATTTTTCGGGTCCGAACACGCGCCGGCCTATTTGCTCGGCGTCAAGCCGTTCGTCGACGCGATCAACACCGACGGTCAGGGTCTGGTCACGATCAAGGTCTATTTCAATGGCGCGCTTGGCAATCAGGCGCAGCAGCCGCAGCTCGTCCTCGACGGCGATGCCGATATCGCGTTTGTTGTTCCCGGCGTAACGCCTTATCGCTTTCCGGACAATGTGCTGCTCGAACAGCCAAGTCTGTTCAAAGATGCACGTGAAGGAACGCTTGTCTATACTCATATGGTCGCCGCCAAAGCTCTTGGCGGCTTTGAAAAATACATCGTCCTCGGCGCCTATACGCCCGACCCTAATATCATTCATAGCCGCAAGCCAATCGACTCGCTTGCCGATCTCAAGGGCCAGAAGATCCGTGTCAACAATCCAGTCGAAGCCGACACCTTGGCACGCCTCGGCGCAATTCCAACGGTCCTCCAGATTCCGAAGATCCGGGAGGCGATTGGCGCGGGCACGGTGGACGGCGTCACTTTGAGCCCGACCGGCATGGTCGAATTCGGCGTCGCGCCGGTGGCGAGCCATCATTACCTGCTGCGTGTCGGCACCGCGCCGCTGGCGCTGCTGATGAGCCGCGAGAAATTCGACAGCCTGCCGGATAAGGCGAAGGGGCTCATTCGCAAATACAGCGGCAACTGGATGGCGGACAAATGGGCCAAAGCCTACGAAATCGCGGAGCAACAGGCCCTCAATCAACTCAATTCCGATCCGCAGCAAGACGTCGTCACGCCTTCGCCGTCCGACTTGAAGACTGCGCAGCGGATCTATCGATCGGTCACCGACGCTTGGGCTGCGAAAAGCGAACGCAACCGTCGGCTTCTGCAATTGATCGAAACAGAACTCGCTGCCATCCGATCAGCCGAGTAGTGCAATGACCGCGCTAAAAAATCCAACAACATGGCGCTATGTCAGCCTCTTGTTCTTGGTGCTTGCTGCGCTGGTCGGCGGCACGTGGACCACGGTCAAGTTCACGACCGAGAATCTGCTCTATCAGAACGCAACCCGCGCGGCACAGAACTGGGCGCAATACCTGGCGGCCAATGTCAGTGACCTGCAGCAGATTGCCTCCGGCGAAACGCCGTCTTCTGCCAGCATGGAGTTCTTCAAAGCAACCAGGAAATCCGGCGAGGTGTTCCGCTATACCATTTTCAACCGCTACGGCTATTCGATCCTGATAGCCGACCGCGACACGGTGACAGAGGTCGATCTGTCGAACTATAACGCCGAGGCGGTGCGCTCTATTAACCAGAACCGCGCGGTCGTTGACGCGCAAGAAGGGCGCGAGCCGAGCCAGCCGGCCTATTTCGCCGAAGCCTATGTGCCGGTGCTGGTCGACGGCAATCCGGTCGCCGTCGTCGCGGCTTATGTCGACCAGACTGTCGAGCATGACAGCTTCTACCGAGCCTTTCTTTTGGCGGCCGCTTCCCTCTGTTTGTTGACCGCGCTGGCCTTCGGGCTGCCGGCTATCGCCTGGTACCGGCGCACCAAGGAGAAGCAACAGGCCGACCGGCGTATACAGTTTCTCGCCCACCACGACGTGCTGACCGGCCTCGCAAACCGAGCGCGCCTGATCGAGCGGCTGGAGGCCAAACTGGCGCTGCTATCGACCACGGGTGGCATGCTGGCGCTGCATTTCATCGATATCGATCATTTCAAGCAGGTCAACGACACGCTCGGCCATGACGGCGGCGATTTCCTGCTCAGCACCATCGGCCAGCGTTTGCAGGCCCTGATCCGAATCGAGGACATGGTGGCGCGACTCGGCGGCGATGAATTTGTCGTTGTGCAGACAGACCTCGCCGACAAGTCGCAAGCTGAAGCCTTCGCGCGGCGGCTCGGCGCCGTCCTGGCCGCCCCGATATATTTCAAGGAGCAGGAGTTCTGCACGCGTTACACGATCGGCGTCGCGCTGGCGCCGGCCGACGGCGTCACGCCCGAGCGACTGCTCAAGAGTGCCGATCTCGCGCTCTACACCGGCAAAGCGGCCGGGCGCGACTGCGTCCGTTTCTTCTCGCCGGAAATGGACGAAGCGCTGCAGCAACGCATCAAGCTCGAAAAGATCATTCGTGACGCGGTTGCGCATGATGGATTTACGTTGCACTACCAGCCGGTATTCGAGATGAGCCGCAATAAACTCGTTGGCTTTGAGGCCTTGGCGCGATTGCCGGCGCCCGATGGCACGCTGATCCCACCTTCGCAATTCATTCCGGCCGCCGAGGAGATGCGGCTTATTGACAAGATCGGGACTTGGGTGCTGCGCGAGGCCTGCAAGACGGCAACCACCTGGCCGAAACACCTCACCGTGGCGGTCAATCTCTCGCCTGCCCAATTTGAATCCGGCGAGATCAAGGAGGTGGTGGCCGACGCGCTCGCCTATTCCGCATTGGAGCCGCATCGGCTTGAGCTCGAGATCACCGAAACATTGCTGCTGGGCAACAATGAGCGCACGATGGCGCAATTGCTCGAGCTCAAAAAACTGGGCGTCGCGGTCGTGATGGACGACTTCGGCACCGGCTATTCGAGCCTGAGCTACCTTTGGAAGTTCCCGTTCGACAAGATCAAGATCGACCGCAGCTTCATGGAGAGCTTCGACAAGTCAGACCGCGACGTCGAGATCGTGGTTAAGACTATAATCGCGCTCGGCCGCGAGTTGCGCATGGGCGTAACCGTCGAGGGTGTCGAAACAGCAAACCAGGTCGACTTCCTCTACGACGCCGACGCCGACCAGGTACAGGGCTTCTATTTCGGCAAGCCGGTGCCGGCCACCGAAGTCAGCGCCGACATCCTCGACCATTTTCAAAAGTCGCTGCCGCTTCCGCCGGCTAAGGACGAAGCCAAAGTCCGGCGGGCGAAATCGTCGGCGCGCGCCTGAGCTCGCCAAGGTGGCCCACGAACCGAAAGCGAACCGGCGGTCCCCTCGGGGCGATTGATTTTGCTCAAAGTGCCGCGCCGCCCTTGCGGCTATGGGACCGATAAGGGACCTTCCATGATCGCCATCCGCGCCATCGTGCATCCGACCGATTTCTCCGAGGCGAGCGCGGGCGCCTTCGTCCACGCGCTGCGCATCGCGCTCACGGCGAAATGCCCGCTTGCCATCCTACATGTTGCAACCGCCGCGCAACGAGATGATTGGGCATCCTTCCCGCATGTCCGGCGCACCTTGGCCAATTGGGGCCTGATGAACGAAAGCGAAAGTCCCGCGGCGATCACCAGCAGACTCGGCGTCAAGGTGACTAAGATTGAGATGGAGCCGCAATCGGCAATCGACGGCGTTCGGCATTTTCTCCGCACCCACCCCGCCGATCTCATCGTGCTCGCGACTGAAGGCCGGCAGGGTGTGGCACGTTGGCTACACAGCTCGCTCGCCGAGAAGCTGGCGCGCCAGGCCAGAGCGGCGACGCTTTTCGTGCCGGCCAAGGCGCGCGGCTTCGTCGATCAGCAACGCGGCGAAGTGCGATTGCGCCGGGTGCTCATCCCGGTCGACCACCAGCCGAAACCGGCCGCCGCGGTCGGCACCATCATGGGCTTCGCACAGCTTTTGAGCGGCATCGACGCGGAAGAACGGCTATTGCATATCGGCGACGACAGGCCGCCGCAGGTGCAGCGGCTTTCGGAGCAGAACCGGCCCGTTCCAGTCGCGATCCGCCACGGCGATGTGGTCGAAGCCATCATCGATGTCGCCAGTGACTGGCCGGCCGATTTGATCGGCATGCCGACCGCCGGACACCAAGGTTTCCTGGATGCATTGCGCGGCAGCACCACCGAGCAGGTGTTGCGCCGCGCGCCCTGCCCGGTACTGGCCGTGCCGGCCCAGCACTAAAGCATTTCCGGGCGGAACAGCCGACGCAGATTGAGCGAGCGCCCGGCCACCATGAACATCCCGTCGCCGCGATAGTGGATGGTCTTAGGGTATTTCGGCGCGACCGCGGCGTGCGCTTTGACCACTTCAAAGATGAAAAAGTTGTATTTCTCGCGCAGGCGGCCATCGACGAGGCGGCATTCGAGGTTAGCGTAGCATTCGGCAATGAGCGGTGCCTTAACCAATTCTGCGGCGACGGCGGTCAGCTTGAATTTCTTGAATTTGTCGACCTCGGCGCCCGAGCAATTGCCGATGCCGACGACTTGGCGTGCGAGTTCGACTGTCGGCACGTTGATCATGCATTCGCGGCTCCGCCTGACCAGTTCATAGGAATAATTGCCGCTGGAGATCAGGCAGCCGATCAGCGAGGGCGAGAATTCCATCACCAGGTGCCAGCCCATGGTCATAATGTTTCGCTCGCCTCTCCAGGCAGACGACACCAGCACCACTGGCCCCGGCTCGAGAAAGCGGCGGATTTCCGAGACGGGGAAGTCGCGTTTCTTGTAGGTTTTCATGATGACCGCCCCTCCTTTCACCGTCATGCCCGCGCTTGTCGCAGGCATCCACGTCTTGAGCGGATGATGGAAACTACGCGTGGATGGCCGGGACAAGCCCGGCATGACGATTACTTCATTGCCGCGGAATAATCTTCCGGCTTGAAACCGACCAGCATCTTGCCGCCGCCAAGCTCCAGCACCGGCCGCTTGATCATCGATGGCTGCGCCAACATCAGCGAGATTGCCTTTTTCTCGGTAACGCCTTCCTTGTCCTTGTCCGGCAGTTTCTTAAACGTTGTGCCGGCCCGATTCAGCAGCGTCTCCCAGCCCACTTTCTTCGCCCAAAGCTCCAACCTGTCGCGCTCGATGCCAGCACTCTTGTAGTCGTGGAAGACATAATCGACGCCATGCTTGTCGAGCCAGGCCCGCGCCTTCTTCATGGTGTCGCAGTTCTTGATGCCGTAGATGGTGATGGGCATGCTACAGAACGCTTTTGATGTCTGTCTTGGCAAAATCATCGCCGATATAAAGCAGCGGGCACCCATGTTCCTTTGCGACGTCATAAGCGAAGCAATCGCCGAGATTGAGAGAAGCCGGATGATTTCCCCTGCCCCAACGACGATAGACTTGCTGCATGCGCCTTGCGGTATCGAAGGTTACCGGGACAACCTCAAGCGCTAATTCGCTAATCAGTTGCTCGGCCTGCGCGCCCACGTTCCGGCCGGAGGCGACAATTAATGCTTCGGCAACGGTGCCGGCCGAAATGATGACCTGGTTTTCGGTTTCAAGCGCCGCCGCGCAGGCTCTCGCCTGAGGCTCATAAAGGACGACCGCTATTAATGCCGACGTGTCGACGGCAATCATCGCGGCAAGCCATGCTCGTCGTAGAGATAGTCCTGGCTGCGCGCCGCGGAGGGCCCTGGCGTCGCATTGGCCGCGCCCGCCGCCATGATTTCTTCGAGGATTTTGCGCTTTGTCTCTTTGTCCAGCGCACGTCTCACCGGCACCAGCCGCGCCGCCGGATGACCGTGTCTTGTGAGCACAATTTCCTCGCCCGCCTCGGCGCGCCGCACGAGTTCGGTCAGTTGGCCTTTCGCTTCGCTAACGGTCACGCGCATGGAGACCTCTCCTTTATTGACAATTTAGACCATCCAATGGTCCAAATCAAGGGCCGAGGTCGTGTCCCTTCACTCCCACTCGATCATTTTGAGCCATCGTAACGTGCTGAATTTCAACGAAAAATTATCTGCTCGCGACAAAGAACCGTCTCAACGATCCGTCAGAAATTTGCACTCTTGAATTCTAAGGGGAATTTCGACGATTCGGAGTCTGCTCGGTTCCAGCGACTATCGATAACGATCGGTCGATTTCTGAGAATATTCGGGGATAGTACCTTCCTCCCGCTCCGGCGAAGAAAGACCGTCACGCCGTCCAGCTTCGCAACCGATCCGCGAGCGCCGAAAGCGTGTCGGCAAGTTGCCGCGCGGTTTCCGGCGACGGCAGTGGCATTTTGAGGCTCCGCAAGCCGGTGGCCGGATCGCGTTCGATCCATGGATGCGCCGGCGCCTTAGCACCGTTCGCGGCGGCGAGAGCGGCAGCGAACTGCGTACCCACTTGCACCAAGGCAAACCACGGATCGGCTGCGGGATCGCTCCGCGGCATTCCGGGCTCGTTCCAGCGCGCAGTATCGCCGGCACCGATATCGGCATCGGCCTTCGCGTCTTCCGCAAGTTGGCTATCGCCAGCCGCGACGATGCTATTCCCGACCTCCTCCGCCGGCGTCACCGCCTCGCTTTCGCCCATGCGCCCGGTGACGTTCTCTACTTCTTTAATGAAGCGGCCGAGGCGCGAGCCACCCAGTGAAATCTCGCCGCTGCCTCCATCGAGAATTCCGGCCGACAGCGAGCGCTTGAACGCCAGCACCGAAAGCATCCCTTCCTCAATGGTGCCCTTCGCGACGAAATTGATGACCCGCACGGGCTGAGCTTGACCGATGCGATGGATACGGGCGATGCGCTGCTCCAGCACAGCCGGATTCCAGGGCAGGTCCATATTCACGAGGGTCGAGGCATGTTGCAGATTGAGGCCCGTGCTGCCGGCGTCGGTGGACAGGAAGACCCGGCAGGCGGGATCGTCGCGAAAGCGCTCGACGAGTTCCGGCCGCTTCTCCGACGGCACGCCGCCATGGAAGCTGACATAACCCAAGCCGCGCGCTTCGAGGCGCCGGATGACGATATCGTGGGTCCGTGTCCATTGCGAGAACACCACCGCCTTGGCACTCGGCTCAGCAAACAGGTCGTCGAACAATGCCGCCAATTCATCGGCCTTGACGCCATGGTCGGTCTCCTGGTCCAAGAGATAGGTGCTGTTGCACGACATGCGCATGTTCTGCAACGAGCAGGTCAGCCGCCGCTGGTCCGTCTCGGACAAGAATCGGGTCCTCCGCCAGCGTTGGACGATTTTCGCCACCACATCGGCGTTTTCCTGGTGATAGAGCAGCTGCATCTCCGTCATCGGCACCAGAAGGTTCTGGTCGAGACGCTCCGGCAATTGCTTTAGCACCTCGGATTTCCGGCGGCGGATCATGATCGGCGCCAATGTCTGACCGATCTTCTCGAGCCCCGTATAGCCGGTGACGCGCCCACCTTGGTCCTTGACCTGGTGCTCGTGCAGCAGCTTCCACGTCGGCCCAAGCCGGTGTTGATCGACGAACTGAACGATCGAGATCAGCTCTTCAAGCTTGTTCTCCAGAGGCGTGCCGGTCAGCACGATCGCATAGGGACTGTCGATGCGCTTCAGGGCCCGCGCCGCGATGGTATTCCAGTTCTTTACCCGCTGCGCCTCATCGACGATCACGAGATCGGGCGCCCAGGCGGCGATCAGATCGAGGTCGGACTTGAGCTTCTCGTAATTCGTGATCTTACAGAAATCGTCCAAACGATAGTCGTCCTGACGCTGCGCCCTACCGCCATTGATGACCCGCGCCGCGGTCTCGCCTTGCCTGCCTGAGAAACGCAGGATCTCGCTCTGCCATTGGTATTTGAGCGAGGTCGGGCAGATCACGAGCACCCTTGCGACGCCGAAATGCCGCGCCAGTATCTCCATGGCGGCGATGGCCTGGACGGTCTTGCCCAACCCCATATCGTCGCCGATCAATACCCTGCCGGCCCGGACCGCGAACAACGCGCCTTCGGCCTGATACGGATAGAGCGGCACTTTCAGAAGGGCCCTGAGCCCGGGATCGACAGCTCCCTGAGGAAACAGCTCTGCGAGCTTCGCGGCCCGGCGCTCCGCATCCCTCCTTCCCGCGATGAAATCGAGCGCGTCGTCATAGGCGCGGAACTCGTGGCCCGTCTTCGACGCTGTGGCGATGAACGCATCGAGTTCGCCGTAGCGGTCATCCGATAGAATCCCATCATGACCGACATCGAACAATGCCGCGGCGGCCTCGCGCAATGCTGGCGGGCAGTCCGTTCCCGCCCGGAAATGGATACGGCGCCTGCCGTCGTTGCGGAGATAGAGTTCGGAAAACGCCGGCTGATAGCCGCGCGCAAACGCGACTTTGGCGCCGCGCTTCTTCTCCAGCCGCGCAAGCGTGAACTCGATGTGCTTGCAGGTGCCGAGCTCGCTCGTCGCATAATCGGGGCACGAGCAGAAATTGCCACCCGGCCCCTTCCCCCGGATCGCCACGCGATAGCTTGATTTCGAGGTGGGGTTCCTGACCCGAAACTCGGAGAAAAACGGTTCGCTCGTCAGATTCTCGAGCCCGAAAGCCTGCTCGCGGCCGAATTGGCGGCGCAAGCCTCGTTGCCATTCCACCGGCGATAGATCAACAGGCGCATGCGTACGCGATAGCTTGGGTTCCTTGCTCAGGGTGGTCGCGGATTTCAGGCGCTTGGATTTCATCGAATTTGTCTCTAGACGGTTGAAGGGCTGCTACCGCGCGATATTCAAATGCATGCAATGTCCTGGCGATACTTGGGCCAGTGGTTGATCACCCAACCGTATAGCCGAGCGCTCGATATCCAGATCGCCGCTTTGCCGCCATCCGCGCAAGTAGGGGCACGAGGTCATCCACATAGTCGACGACGAGAACCTCTGTTTTACGAGCATGCTGCCGGTGAAGCCGACCGACATATTGTACCAACGTGCCCTTCCATGAAATGGGCATCGTCAAGAACAGCGCGTCCAATCTCGGGTCATCAAAGCCCTCGCCGATGTAACGACCTGTCGCGAGGACCAGCCGTTCCTGATCGCCCGCCACTCGCAGCCCGGCATCTGATACCTTGCGTTCGGCTGCCGACATTCCGCCTCGAAGGACGACAAGATTGGGCACGAAGCGCGAGAAGCGGCCTTGCAGATATTCGAGATGATCCCGGCGCTCGGTGAGCACGATCGGTGAGCGCTTCGCCTCCAACGCCTTCAGCACATCATCGAAGATCAGGTTATTGCGCAGCTCGTCCCGCGCGATGGCCGCATAGACCGCCGGCATGGTAGGACGGTCCGATTCTCCCAAAAGCGGCGGCAATTGAAACTGCGTCGATCGAGTCGTGACGCGGTGAACGATCCCTCGCCCAGCCGCATGGGCACGCGCGTCAACGCGGTGTCGAACAGGGCCGCATTGCATGAAGATGATCGGATGATGACCATCTTTGCGGGCCACCGTCGCGGATAGTCCGAGGACATAGCGCGCTTTCGCCCGACGGGCTACGAGCTCAAAACTCGCCGCCGAAAGATGATGGCATTCATCGACAACCAGATGGCCGTAGTCCGCCACCAGGTCGGAGACTTCGCCTCGGCGCACGAGGCTTTGGATCAGCGCGACATCAATGGCGCCAGTTGGCTTGCGCCGTCCGCCGCCGATAACGCCAATGTCTTTCGGATCGATCTCGAGGAATGTCCTTAGCCGCTCCACCCACTGGGCGAGTAATTCGCGGCGATGGACAAGAACGAGTGCGTTGTATCCGCGTTTCGCAATGAGGGCCGCGGCCACCACCGTCTTGCCGAAGGCGGTCGTCGCCGCGAGCACGCCATTCTCGTGTGATAGAAGAGCCTCAAACGCCTTGACCTGCGGCTCGGACAGCGTCCCCTGAAACCGTACTCGGCTCGCAAGCGGATTGCCGATCACCCTCAGATCATTCAACTCAACCTCGGCGCCCTCGCCTCGAATCAGCTTAACAGCTTCGTCGAGGCATCCGCGAGGTAGCCCCACATCACGCCGATGAAGTTCGGCGCAGGAGATAATCCGAGGCTTGCCGAGGTCGGGAAACGCATGGACTGCGCACGATAGAACTCTGGGTTTTGGAAGGCCGCCAGGCGTATGAGCCGCGCCGTTGTTGCCGCCGGCAAATCGGTCCGGTCTATATAGAGTTGGTCGGCGACCACTATCGTGATCTTGCCCGATAGGGGACTGCCGATCCGCCCCACTTTGGGGCGCCGAGACGGGGTCATGCGCCAGGGCTCGCCCGCATTCTCATCTTCGACGGGCATGCGGACGCCCAGAATACGGCCGCGCATCTCGGCCTCGTCGACGATTTCGGCCGCAGCCTTGGCCGATAACCGCGGCCTCGCGGCCAGAAACGCCCATTGGTCGTCGTATGGACGAAGATCTTGGTCGACGAAGACACTGTTTCCAAGTTCGCGCGCCCGGCGCTGCAAAGGCAATGCGATTAGATTGCCAAAGCCGCCGACCGGCATGGTGTCCTGGCTCGGGAAAAAGCGATCATATGAGGCGAAACCTATTTCGGGCCGACGCTCCATTGTCTCCGTCAGCATGGCCGCACCAAGCTGCCGAGCGGTGCGCGCCGAAACCGGTTCGGAGAAGAAAATCCACACATGGCCGCCATTGCCGGATCGAGACCGCTCAAGGGCCGCGGGCACGCCCTTGGCCTGACAAATTTCAAGCACCGCCAAGGCGTCAGCCGCCCAACTCTCCTCGTCAAAATCAGCGGCCAAAAACCAGCAGGTCTCGTCAGGAAGCAGCGGATAAACACCGGCCACGAAATCGCCGCCAGAACCGTGTGCGCCCTCGCCGCGCAGATGCTTTTCGATGATGCCGTCGGTGACCGGGATGAAGGCTTGATGAGGGCATTCCCCACATTTGACCTGGGGCTTGCCGCATATCCCCTTAACCCACTCGTTGGCGCACGCGGGCGCATCGCCCGACTTGGCGGTCTTTCGATTTTCCCACCTGACAGGGAATACGTCAGCGCGGCCTGCGAACAGGCGCCGAAATAGCGCAACCTTTTCCGCGGCGGGTGACGCGGCTGTAACCCTCGGCGCATCTGCAATGGTGGGTGACGAATAATTCGCGACCGTCGTCGAGCGCCGACTCACGAGATCTCTTAGCGCGGCCTCGAGCTCTTGCCGTTCCGCCTCATTTGCGGCTAAACGGGATCGAATCTGCTCAATCTCTACCTCAAGTTCGTGCGCAGTCTCGGCGCCACCGCCCGGGTTCAGTCGTTCCGACACATCTCCATTCAGCCCAGTCTTCATGGCGTCGGTTTTCCGGACGGTCGCCGTGCTCGTCTCACGCGTAGCGCCAGCGACTTGTCGCCGGATTTCCAGGCTTTGACGTTCTGCGCTTTCCATCGCAATGCCGGAGAGGCTTCTATCGCTGCGCGTACGGATTCCGGAATATCCAGCGAAGACACATCGATCTCGCCGCGGTCCAGCACAGCATCCAGAAACGCTCTCTCGCCAGCCGTTAGCTGAAACAACGGCGCGAGCTTCTCCCGACACTCGGCCGTGACCCTCTCGATCCAACCTGCCGGGCCGCCGAATCGATCGAAATATCGGTCACGCAGGCACATGGTCAGCTTGCCGGTGATGTCGCCGACCTCGCACTTGATCGCGTCGGGCGAGGCTGTACGCCAGTCGAAACTCTTGGCGCTCGCACCGATCATCAAGGTGGCGACCTTGATCTTCGCCCAGTCGAGATCGGGCATGGCGAAAATCCGATGTGCATCGAATAGATCGCGCGCCGCGCGACGCGTAACCAGCGCGACCATTTTGCCGGCGACGATCTCATGGGTGTCGAGAACCGGCACATTCGTCGCACGATATGATCCGATTGGCGCCGACGGCATGCGAGCCACGCCGTAAAGGGGGCCGCGGAAGAGGTAGTTGATATCGATCTCGATGGTCCCGGCGCCGCCGAGCGCGGAAGCGTAGCGGTAGATCCATTTGCCACCCGCATGCTCCGACGGCTCGCGCCGGGCGGCGTAGCCTTTCGATTCCATCAACCGCTCGATCCGATCCTCTAATCTCGGCCGGTCTGCATCCATGCGCTCCTTCTCGATCGCGCCGACATAGTTGACGTCGATATCGACCGAGAGGCGGTCGAGATCGGAATGGAAAACGTTGAGCGCCGTACCGCCTTTCAAGGCGATGCGTGGCCCGATCAGCGTGTCGGCCCCAAAGGCGTCGAGAATGTCGATCAGCCGGATCACGCGCTCCAGTGTCGCGGGCTGAAGCTGCCGCTCGGCCGCAAGGTCCTGAAGGGTTTCGCGCGAAGCGACCATCAGACGCCTTCAAAAGCAGCGTCGACGGCCTCTCGCGGGAGAAGCACGCGCCACGGTTCGACGAGGACGGCATGACCAGATTGTGCACCCAGCGCATAGTGCTTCGATCGTGGGAGCCGCGCTCGCAGGCGCGCAAGCACCTCGTCGGTCACGCCGAGCGCGCCACGCCGTTTCTCGAGCCACCAGCCGGAAACGGAGGCGATCGAGCGATTGTCCAGCAATTCGACATAGTCGGCGACCTTCGCAGGGTCGAGATAGCGCACCAGGTCCAGCGACTTCAGGACTTCCTCGACACCGCCGGCAAGTTCCGGCCGGTGCAGGACATCGACGGTCGTGCGTTCGACCGCGGTCACACGCACCGCCACACCCTGCCGATCCATGGTCGTGGTCAGGTAATCCGCCTTGCCGGCTGCCACCAACGCCTTCGGCGGGGTGATAAAACGGCAGGCGCCGAACGGCAGCTCGACGAGTTCTGTCCGCCCAGCGCTGATGAGCTGGACCTCGTTGAACTCGGAATAGGCCATGCCGTGCAGTTCGAGCGCGGAGTGAAATCCGAGAACGCCATCGCTGCGTAGCTTGCTCGCCGCGGCGAAGCGATCAATCACCATCCGGTCCGCCGCCAGATGGGCCGGGACCGCAGCGAACACCTCACGGCTGACGCGCTTGATGTTGCCGGCCCGCAGGTGATGCCGGAGTAGGCTGGTGACATTGGCCGCGCTCGCCGGATGACCAAAGGCCGCTGCAAACTCAGCCCGCGTGAAGACCGGGTGCGCTGATAGGAAGCTGGCCGTCTTGTGTTGGCGAGGCTGCATGGAAAGTTTTCATGTCTGCGTCATGACGGGTAATTAATAGCCCTTATAGTGCATAATCGCCAACTTATCCTTCACGGAAACTAGCCTGGCAATCTCCCTTTCGGTCGCGAAAGTCGTGCCGAACAGGCTACGAATTAGCCCTTTCAGCGCATTTTGCAGAACAAGCCACATTATAAAAAAGACCGTCAGCACTATCCGCTCAATCTGACGGTCTTTTGGTTTCGGCTGGCGTGCATTTCGAAAAAGACCGTCAGAAATACCGTCAATTTATCTGCCACCGACGGTTCAAACTTGCTCGACGCCTCGCTTATTCCCTTTATTATTCAATGAGTAATGTGGTCTCTCCGCGAGACCTAACAATGCATTTCGACTACTCTCGCCTCCTTCATAACTTATTGAAATCAATAGACAATCTATCAATGAGCGGCCACCCTTCACTCCCACTCAATCGTTCCCGGGGGCTTGCTGGTCACGTCATAGACCACGCGATTGACGCCCTTGACCTCGTTGATGATGCGCGTCGCCACCAGCCCTAAGAATCTCATATCAAACGGATAAAAATCCGCGGTCATGCCGTCGGTCGAGGTCACCGCGCGCAAGCCCACCACAAATTCGTAAGTGCGATAATCGCCCATGACGCCGACGGTTTTCACCGGCAACAGCACGGCAAAAGCCTGCCAGATGTCGTCATACTGTCCGGTCCTGCGGATTTCCTCGATGAAGATCTCGTCGGCGAGCCGCAGGATGTCGAGCTTCTCGCGCGTGACCGCGCCGGGGCAGCGGATCGCCAGGCCCGGTCCGGGAAACGGATGCCGCCCGACGAAAGCCTCCGGCAGGCCGAGCTCGCGGCCGAGCGCGCGCACCTCGTCCTTGAACAATTCGCGCAGCGGCTCGACCAGCTTCATGTGCATGCGCTCGGGCAAACCGCCGACATTGTGATGCGACTTGATGGTCACCGACGGCCCGCCGGTGAACGAGACGCTTTCGATCACGTCGGGATAGAGCGTGCCTTGCGCCAAGAATTCGGCGCCGCCGATCTTCTTCGCCTCCCCCTCGAACACATCGATGAATAATTTGCCGATGGTCTTGCGCTTGAGCTCCGGGTCTTCGATGCCGTGCAGCGCTTCGAGGAACGTGTCGGCCGCGTCGACATGCACCAGCGGGATATTGTAGCTGTCGCGAAACAGCGCCACCACCTTCTGCGCCTCGCCGAGCCGCATGAGGCCGTGGTCGACCAGCACGCAGGTGAGCTGGTCGCCGATCGCCTCGTGGATCAGCACCGCGGCAACGGCTGAATCGACGCCGCCGGATAACCCGCAGATCACGCGGCCCTTGCCGACCTGCTTGCGAATTTTCTCGATCGCCTCGTCCTTGAAAGCGCGCATGGTCCAGTCGCCGGTGCAGCCGGCGATCTTGCGCACGAAGTTACGCAGGAGCGCGGCGCCGTGCGGCGTGTGCATGACTTCGAGATGGAATTGAGTGGCGTAGAATTTGCGCTCGTCGTCGCCGATGATCGCGATCGGAGCGTTGGACGAAGTGCCGAGTACCTTGAAGCCCGGCGGCAGCACAGTGACGCGGTCGCCATGGCTCATCCATACCGGGTATTTCTCGCCTTTGCGCCACACACCCTCGAACAGCGGGCTGTCGGCTACGACCTCCACCTCGGCGCGGCCGAATTCGCGGTGATGGCCGCCCTCGACCTTGCCGCCCAATTGCTGAGCCATCGCCTGCTCGCCATAGCAGATCCCGAGCAACGGCAGGCCGGCGTCATAGATCGGCTTGGGCGCCAGCGGCGCATCCTTGTCGAGCACCGAGGCCGGCCCGCCCGAGAGGATCACCGCCTTCGGCCGCATCTCGCGGAAGGCGGCCTCGGCCTTTTGGAAGGGAACGATCTCACAATAGACCTTCTCCTCGCGCACCCGCCGGGCGATGAGCTGGGTGACCTGCGAGCCGAAATCGACGATGAGAACTTTGTCGTGCATGACGGCATTGTGCCGAACGGAATCGGACAACGCTTAGCCGCTCGGGGCGGCTTTTTGCGGGCATTTGACCCATCGGGTCAAGCCAAAACAGCTCAATCCCAGTAACGCAATGTTAGCCCCGCATGTGCTTAGAAAATGGGCTGAACTCGGCTTTTTGTACGGCAGGTCATTTGCGGAGCCGCCATGGTCTTCGAAACGACGCGCATGCGGCTTCCGGTCGCCGCCTCCAGGCGCGCAGCCCGCCGCACCGCGCTATTTCGCGAGCGCCCCCGCGACATGCTGGAGCGTTGGGCATTGGGGGTGCTCTGGGCATTGATGCCGTCGCGCGTCGGCGGATTGCCGAACCTGCTTCGCCTCTGCTTCGATGAATTCCTAGCGCCCGATTACGCGCTGCCCGATCCCGAGCGCGCGCTGGCCAACCCGCCGGGCCTGGCCGGCATCGTGCACGACCTTTCAATGCCGACTTTGCTCGCCGCCTATCGGCGGGGGCTCTACCCGCTCGCGCATATTGCGCCGCTGAAATGGTGGTCGCCGCCGATGCGCTCGGTGCTGTTCTTCAATGAGTTGCACATCGCCAGACGTCTGCGCCGGCAGATTCGCCAGAGCCACTACTCTGTAACCTTCGACCGTGACTTCGACGGCGTGATCGCGGCGTGTGCCGGGCGCCGCGCCGGACGCTGGCACCTCACCTGGATCACGCCGAAAATCATGAATGCCTATGCCGAACTGTTCGATGCCGGCCACGCCCATTCCTTTGAAGTGTGGAACGCGGACGGCGAATTGGCGGGCGGCGGCTACGGCGTGGCGATCGGCGGCATGTTCGTCACCGAGTCGCAGTTCTCGCATGAGCCGAACACCTCAAAGATCGGCTTCTCGGTGCTCAACTGGCATCTCGCGCACTGGGATTTCGCCTTCAACGACGGCAAGCTGATGACGCCGACCTGTCACGACATGGGCTTTCGCGAGATCCCGCGCCGCGAATTCCTTACGCGGCTTGCGCAAGCCGACCGCCGTCCCGGCAAACCGGGCCGCTGGCAGGTGGAAACGGACTTGCTCACCGTGGCGGACTGGCACCCGCGGGCTCAGCGGGACTGACCGGCGATCATCGGGCCGACAAGGGGGATTCGGGCGACCCAGCCGCTGAGGCTCGAGCCGGCGCGCGCATCGGCTACCGTGACGCCGGTTGAAGCTTCCGGGATCAAGCCGGGCGGCACCGGATGATCGAGGTCAGCGGCCAATGGCTTCACTTGTGGCGAAGCCGGCGCGGCGGCTGAAGCTGACACCGCCGGTTCTTTTGCACCGCTTGTCGCCAGAATATCGAGCGGCCTCGGCTCATCGGCAATTGGCGTCGCCGCAAACCTCTTGGCGGCCCCAGTGTGTGCGAGGTGTGCAGGCGTCCCGGTCAGTAGCGCTTGTCTGACCGCCTTCATCCAGGCCGTGTCGGACGCAGCGGCGTCGGGGCGTTCCGGCGCAGCAGAAGCAACGCGTGTGCCGTTTTGACGCGCAACCTCCTGCGGCCGCCGCTCAGCGTGCGGCGTCGCGACGATCAATGGCGCAGCATTCTTGTCAGTGACAAGCAATCTCTTGAACGCCGCGACGGCCTCCGGGTCGATCGCACCGCAACCGCTCTCGAACGCCGCCACGTCGCGATGCACCAGCATGCGCCGCGTGGCGACGTCGACATCCTTGTCCAACGTTGCAAGAATATTGGCGCGCAGGCTTTGGCAGGTGGCGTCGGGCGAGAAATTGGCGTGATAGATCGTGTAGGCGCTGGCGAGACCTATCGGGATCGCGAACAAAGAGCCGGCGAGTTGCAGTGCCGTCATGAAGCGCCCAGTGCCGGCCGCCGAAGGCATCGAAGACCGCTGCTCCCCGGATTGAATCAGGGGCTCCCGTTGGGCCGCCAACATCTGGATAAATCCCCAATGCGAAGAAATCGCGTGCACCAATCACAAAATCATCGCGGAAAATTTTGGCCGGGATTGCGGCGCATTCGGGGAATTCATCAACCGCGAAGTATACGGATCATTAAATTCTGCTCATTCGGCGCGCCGAAGCAGCGACACGTAAAACCCGTCGGTGTCGGTCGTGCGCGGCGTCATCAAGATTCCTTCAGCCGACAGCCGCGCCGCCCTCGTGAACATGAAGGCGCGCTCGCCGAGCGCAGTCGCGACCTGCGGCGGCGGCTCGATCGAGAACTCCGCGTGGCGCGTTAGAAATGCGCGCACTTGGGCGTCATTCTCTTCGTCGAGCACCGAGCAGGTGACGTAGGCGATACGGGCGCCCGTTTTGAGCAGCGGCACCGCGCGGTCGAGGATTTCCGCCTGCTCCTTCACGCGCTGCTCCAGAGCCCCCGGACGCATGCGCCACTTGGCGTCGGGGTTGCGCCGCCAGGCTCCGATGCCGGTGCAGGGCGCGTCGATCAGCACCAAATCGACGCGGCCGACGAGATCGGCGATCGCATCGCCGACCGATCTCGGCGTGCGCACCTGCACATTGCGCGCGCCGGAGCGTTTGAGGCGTTCATGGATGGGCGCCAGGCGCCGCTTGTCGTCGTCGGTGGCGAAGATTTGTCCCTTGTTTTCCATCATTGCGGCGAGCGCCAGCGTCTTGCCGCCCGTGCCGGCGCAAAGATCCACAACCTGTTCGCCCGGTTTGGCGGCGGAGAACAGGGCGGCAAGCTGCGAGCCCTCGTCCTGCACCTCGATCATACCTTTGAGAAAAGCCGGCTCGGCATGGATCGCCGGGCTCTTGGCATCGGCGGCCAGGCGAATGCGCAGGCCCCAAGGCGACCAGCGCGTCGGCTGCGGCTGCAAGTCCGCGAGCATCGCGATGACATCATCGCGCGCGGCTTTTAGCGTATTTACGCGCAGATCGAGCGGCGCGCGCGAGGCGAGCGCGGCGCCCTCTTCCGCGCGCCCGTCGCCGAAGACGCGGGCAAAATGCGCATCAAGCCATGCGGGATAGTCACCGGCGACTTGCGGAGGCGCAGTGTCGAGACCGGCAGCATCGAGCCGGGCGCGCTCGTCGTCGGTCAATGCCGTCGGCGCGTAGCGCGAGCCGTCGGCGAGCTTGGCAATCGCATTCGCATCGAGCTCGCGCTCGCGCTTGAGCATGCCGAGCAAGACCGCACGCGGCGTCTCGGCTCCCATGATCCAAGCGCTCGAGGCTCGCCGGCGCAGCGCATCGTAGACCAGGCCGGCAATAGCGGCGCGATCGCCGGAGCCGGCGAAGCGATGCGTTTGGCCCCAGGATTTCAGTGCATCGGCCGCCGGCCGGCGTTCCGTTTCGATCGTCGCGAATACTTCGATGGCGGCGGCAAGCCGCGCCGCCGGCGTCATGGCAGGCCGAACAGAATGCGGACCATGAAAATGACCCACATCGCAATCAGCACCAGCGCGCCGATGCCGTAGATCACGCCCCGGCGGATCACGACATTGCTCGTGGTGTGTTCAAAGGCGTGAGCCAGGCGCGTCAATACGAAAATCCAAGCCAGCACGATGAATAGAAGATCGGCGTGACGCGTGACGATCTCCAAAATCGTCAGCACGTAGAACAGCACTGGCAATTCGAATTGATTGCTGAATGCGTTGGCCACTTGCTGCGTGCGAACCGGCCAGTTCGGCTCGCGCAAGGCAATGCGCGATAGTTCGACAGCGCCGTTCGCAACATCCTGCTTCCGCAACACCGCAAGCCACAGCAGCAGCCCCAGGGTCAGCGCGACCTCGACGAACAGCGGCAGCAGAACGGTCTGGATGGGCATATTGGCTTTCGCCTGTTATCGGAGCTTAATGCTGAGCGCGGTTTCGCGTTCCTCGTCAAGAAACGCGGTGAGCCAGTTTTTCTTGTCCTGCAAGGCGGCGAGGTAAGCTTCGGCGCCGCTGTGCGTCAGGTTGGCGCTGATCAGCAGGCCACGCGCCCGCAGCAGGCGGCGCAATTCGCGCAACAGCGGCCGGGTTGGGGTGAAGCCATCGAAGAAAGCGACGTCATAGCCGGCGTCGAAGCCGCGCAGCACCTGCATGAAGTCGCCCTCATGCACCTCGACATGGCCGGCCATGCCATAAGCTTCGACATTCTCGCGCGCCAGCCGCACATGCTCGGCATCCTGCTCGATGCTGTCGATCACCGCCTGCGGCGCACCATGGGCAAAGCAGAGCGCGGTATAGCCGAGCGCGGTGCCGAGCTCGAGCACGCGCCGTGCATTGGCGCCTGCGGCGAGCACGCCGAGCAGTGCGCCGTTGTCGTAAGGGTAGGCGCCGCATCCATGCTCGGCACGATGCTTCAGCGTCGCTTCGCGCAGCGCGGCGAAGGGGTCGGCGGATGGTTTGGCGGATTGCACGGCTCTGTCCGCCCCCTTTAGGGGAAGGAACTCGCGAGCGCAAGCGAGCAACCCGGTCGGGACTTCATGCTCGGCGTCATGCCCAGTCGCGCGGTCATAAATCGAAGCGCTTTGGTCAGAGGTCCGTTGAAGTCTGCAATGCCTCCGATCAGGCCCGCGTCGCAGCCACAATCAGAGCCGGCTCTCTTGGCTGCCGCTCCGAGCGAAGCGATCGTTTGCTCATTCCGGTAATCCAGCGGCACGCATCGCTTCAATAAGCGGCGCAGCGAGTTCGGGTACCGCGCCAATGGCGGCGCATTGCCCGCGGCTGCTGTAATTCGGCTGTAATTCGAGGCCGCGCGCCGCTGCGGCTTTCGCCTCGTCCATACGACCGAGCTTCACAAGCGGTGCCGCCAGCAGAAAATGAGAGATGCTGAAGCCGGGCTTGCTGCGAATCGCCGCGCGCTGGGCTGCCACCGACTCCTCGTAGCGGCCGCGCACGAAGTGACCGAGGCCAATGCCGTGGTAAGCGGCCGTGACCCATGGATCGAACGGGCTGAGCCTTATGCCGCGGTTGCCCCATTCGATGGCGCGTTCGGCTTCGGCGCCCCAGCCCAGGATCAGCGAGCCCCAGAGGTAGGCCGAGGCGGCCGAGGGGGATAGGGCCAGCGCCGTTTCAAAGGCGTCGAGCGACAATGGGCGATTGTGTTCGACCAGGCCGATCGCGATGCCGCCGTAGATCAGGGCTGTCGCATCGTCGGGGCCGAGGGTGATCGCGGCATGACCGTGGCGAATGGCGGCAAGACGATTTTCCTCGCGGCGGCCGGCACGCAAATACAGAACTTCCTGGCAGTACGCGATTTGGCCGTGCGCGAGTGCGTAGTTCGGGTCAAGCGCGAGCGCACGCTCCAGCAGCGGCATTGCCTGCAACGCGCCGTCCGGCATACCTGAATTCGAGAGCGACATTGCGCGCAGCACCAGATCGTAAGCGTCAAGATTTTCCGGATGTTTGCGTTTGGCACGTTCGATCTCGGCCTGTCGCAGGCTTGGTTCGATGGCGGCAACCGTGCTTGTTGTGATTTCATCCTGCACGGCAAAAATGTCATCGATCGCCCGGTCGTAACGTTCGGCCCAGATGTGCGTGCGCTCCTCCGCCTCGACCAACTGCGTCGTGATCCGCACCCGGCCGGCGGCTTTACGCACGCTGCCTTCGAGCACGTAGCGTACGCCCAGCTCCCGACCGACCTGTCTGATGTCGATCGGCTTGCCTTTGTAGACAAAGGTCGAGTTGCGGGCGATGACAAAAAGCCATTTGAACCGCGACAAGCCGGTGGTGATGTCCTCGACCAGGCCGTCCGCGAAATAGTCCTGTTCCGGATCGCCGCTCATGTTCTGGAACGGCAGCACGGCAATCGAGGGTTTGTCCGGAAGCTTCAGCATTGCGGCCGCTGGCGGGTCGGCAAGACGAACGTTAAAAACACGTATCGGCTGGGCGATGTTTTTGAGTTGCTGCTCGCCCATATCGCTTAGGTCGATCGCGATCTTGCCCTTGATCTGCTGATAAGCATTTTCGGACATGCAGATCGCGCCCGGTCGCGCCAAAGCTTCGATTCGTGCCGCTATGTTCACGCCATCGCCAAAGATATCGGCCTCATCGATGATGACGTCGCCGACATTGATGCCGATGCGGAATTCGACGCGTCGATCTTCGGCAATGCCGGCATTGTGTTCGCCCATGGCGCGCTGGATTTCCAGGGCGCAGCGCGTTGCATCGACCGCGCTGGCAAACTCGGCAAGCACACCGTCGCCCGTGAGCTTGACGATACGGCCGCGATTTTCCGCAATCTTCGGGCTAACAACGGATTTTAGCGTGTTTTTGAGCGCGGCCAGAGTCGCTTCTTCGTCTTCGCCCATCATGCGGCTATAGCCGGCAACATCGGCAGCAAGGATGGCAGCCAACCGTCGTTCGACGCGCGTCTCGGCCATAAATGTCGCCCGGCCCAAATGATTTGAGCCCGATTTTATGGTCGATGGCGCAGCGTGTCTATTGACGTGGAAATGCCGCTTTAGGTCAAAACCTAAAGAAAGGAAATTCTACGTCCTGCTCGGATAATTCGGGCTCTCGCGGGTAATCGTCACGTCGTGCACATGGCTTTCGCGCATGCCGGCGCCGGAGATGCGCACGAACTCGGCTTTGTTGCGGAATTCCTCCAGCGTCTTGGCGCCCACATAGCCCATGGCGGCGCGCAAGCCGCCGGCGAGTTGGTGCAGCACATTGGCGACCGGGCCCTTGTAGCCGACCTGGCCCTCGACGCCTTCCGGCACCAGCTTCAGCGCGTCCTTGATGTCCTGCTGGAAATAACGGTCGGCCGAGCCGCGCGCCATGGCGGCGACCGAGCCCATGCCGCGATAGCTCTTGTAGGAGCGGCCTTGGTAGAGAAACACCTCGCCCGGCGTTTCGTCGGTGCCGGCGAGCAACGAGCCGACCATGGCGCAATCGGCGCCGGCGGCGAGAGCCTTGGCGAGATCGCCGGAATATTTGATGCCGCCGTCGGCGATCACGGTCGTACCCGTCGCCTTCGCCGCTTCGACCGAGTCCATGATCGCGGTGAGCTGCGGCACGCCGACGCCTGCGACGATGCGCGTGGTGCAGATCGAGCCGGGTCCGATGCCGACCTTGATGGTGTCGGCGCCGGAATCGATCAGCGCCCTGGCGCCTTCGGCGGTGGCGATATTGCCGGCCACCACCTGCACCGCATTCGACAGTTTCTTGATGCGGGTGACAGCTTCCAGCACATAGCGGGAATGGCCGTGCGCGGTGTCGACCACGACCAAGTCGACGCCGGCCGCAATCAGCGCCTCGGTGCGGGCAAAGCCCTTGTCGCCGACCGTGGTGGCGGCGGCGACCCGCAAACGTCCCTGCTCGTCCTTGCAGGCATTCGGATTGGCCACGGCCTTCTCGATGTCCTTCACCGTGATCAGGCCGACGCAACGATACTGCTCGTCCACCACCAAGAGCTTCTCGATCCGGTGCTGGTGCAGCAGGCGCTTGGCCTCGTCCTGGCTCACGCCCTCGCGCACGGTGACGAGCTTTTCCTTGGTCATCAACTCCGAGACCCGCTGGCGCGGATCGGTGGCAAAGCGCACGTCGCGATTGGTCAGGATGCCGACCAGCTTGCCCGCCTTGCCGTTGCCGCCGCCTTCCACCACCGGCACGCCGGAAATGCGGTTCTCCCTCATCAGGTCCAGCGCCTGCTGCAGCGTGGCGCTGGGCTCGATGGTGAGCGGATTCACCACCATGCCCGATTCGAACTTCTTGACCTGGCGGACCTGCGCCGCCTGGTCCTCCGGCTCGAGATTGCGGTGGATGACGCCGATGCCGCCGGCCTGCGCCATGGCGATGGCCATCTGTGCTTCCGTCACCGTGTCCATGGCGGAGGCGATGATCGGGATGTTCATCGGGATCGCGCGGGTGACGCGGGAGCGGATATCGACGTCCGCCGGCAGCAATTCCGATTCGCCGGGCTTGATCAGTACGTCGTCGAAAGTGAGCGCTTCGCGGGGACCTGCGTCGCTGTTTACGGCCATCGCCAACTCCCTCTCCCAAAAGGAGGTTTAGGGCCGCTGCCGAGGCTAAATAAGCGCCTGCTGCGAAGGGCTGCCTCGCTCGATTTCTCGGCCCGCTTTTGGGTTGGCGTGGGTCGATAACACAGGATGGCGGCGATTCCTAGGACAATCGCAGATGGCTGTTATGACCGCACATGCAGACGAGACCGCTTCCTTCCGGCGCCGCTTTGCGCTTGAAAAAGCGCGGCGACGCCCATGCCCGGCCGGGTTCCCATATTAGACGCATGAAATTCTCGGAAATCTCCTGCCGGCCTTTCGGGAGCGTGCGCTGATGCGCCCCGACCGCATCGTCCCGCTGATTATCGCGGTCGCCCTATTCATGGAGAACATGGATTCGACCGTGATCGCCACCTCGCTGCCGGCGATCGCCGCCGATATCGGCACCAATCCGCTGGCGCTCAAGCTCGCCGTCACATCTTATCTGCTCTCGCTTGCGATTTTCATCCCGGCGAGCGGTTGGACCGCTGACCGCTTCGGCGCGCGCACCGTGTTCCGCGCGGCGATCGGCGTGTTCGTGCTGGGATCGATCGGCTGCGCCCTGTCGAACTCGCTTACCGATTTCGTGATCGCCCGCATGGTGCAAGGCATGGGCGGCGCCATGATGACGCCGGTCGGCCGCATGGTGCTGGTGCGCTCGATCCCCAAGCGCGAATTGGTTAGCGCCATGGCCTGGGTGACAGTGCCCGCGCTGGTCGGCCCGATTCTCGGACCGCCGGTCGGCGGCTTCATAACCACCTACGCCACTTGGCACTGGATCTTCATCATCAATGTGCCGATCGGCTTTGCCGGCATCGCGCTCGCCACGCGTTATATCGAGGACCTGCGCGCTGAAAGGCACGAGCCGTTCGATACGGTCGGCATGGTGCTGGCGGGGCTTGGCATTGCCGGCATTGCCTTCGGGCTGTCGGTGCTGGGCCTCAATTTCCTGCCCTGGACTGTGGTGGCTGCCCTGGTAACGGGCGGAGCGATTTTCGTTGCCGCCTATCTGGTGCATGCGCGCCATACGGCGAACCCAGCGCTCGATCTCACGCTGTTCCACTTGCCGACCTTTCGGGCGAGCGTGCTGGGCGGCTTCATCTTCCGGCTCGGCATCGGCGCGCTGCCGTTTCTGCTGCCGCTGATGCTGCAGATCGGCTTCGGCATGACCCCCTTCCAGTCCGGACTGATCACTTTTGCCTCGGCGCTCGGCGCCATGACCATGAAGATGGCGGCGGCGACGTTGCTGCGTCGCTTCGGCTTCCGCAACATCCTCGTCGCCAACGCGCTGGTGAGCGCCGGCTTCCTTGCTGCCTGCGCGAGCTTCACGCAAGAAACCCCAGTCGCCGTGATGCTTGCCTTGCTGCTGGTCGGCGGTTTCTTCCGCTCGCTACAATTCACCAGCATCAACACTATCGCTTATGCCGACGTCGAGACGGCGCGGGTGAGCCGCGCGACTTCGCTGGTGAGCGTCGCCCAGCAGCTGGCGATCTCCTCGGGCGTGGCATTCGGCGCGCTGGCCGTGCAGCTGACGGTGCAATCGCGCGGCGCCGGACCGTTGCAGGCGAGCGATTTTCCCCCGGCCTTTCTAGCGGTAGCGGCGATTTCCGCCTTGTCCGCGCTGATATTCATGCGGCTTTCGCCGGAAGCCGGCGCGGAAATGGCCGACCGTACGCCGGCGCCGACCGAGCCGTCGGATCAGCGCGCAGGGTAATGGATATTATTTTTACTCACGAGTCGTGTGCCCGCTCGCGCCCCGGAAGCCGGTGGCCAGCAGGTAAAGCTCCGCCGAATCCGCGCGGCTGGCCGGCGGCTTCACGTGCTTCACGCTTGTGAAATCGCGCTTGAGCGAAGCAAGCAGCACGGCTTCCGTGCCGCCCTGCAAGACCTTGGCAAGGAATGCACCGCCGCCCTTGAGCACCTCGCGCGCAAACTCCGCCGCCGCCTCGACCAGCGCCATGATTTTGAGATGATCGGTGCGCGCATGGCCCGTGGTATTGGGCGCCATGTCGGACAGCACGACATCCGCGGAACCGCCCAGCATCGTTTTTAGTTTCTCGGGCGCCGCAGGGTCGAGAAAATCGAGCTGGACGAAATCGACGCCCGCGATCGGCTCCATGGGCAATAGATCGATCGCCACTACGCGCCCCTCTTCCCGCGCGTTCACGCGCTTGGCCGCAACTTGGCTCCAGCCGCCGGGCGCGGCGCCGAGATCGATCACGCGCGCGCCTTTCTTCAGGACATGCGCCCTGTCGTCGATCTCCGCGAGCTTGAAGGCGGCGCGCGAGCGCAATCCTTCGCGCTTGGCGCGCGCAACATAGGGATCGTTGAGCTGGCGCTCGAGCCAGCGTTTCGATGACAGCGAGCGGCCCTTGCCGCTCTTGACGCGTACTTTCAAGCGACGGCCTTCGCCACCCGCGTTCATGCGATACGCCCACTCGCGCTTACGACATCGCCGCCGGGCTCGCGCCCCAGACGCCGTCCTCGCGCATCATCTGCACCAGCATGCCTTCGCGCAGGCCGCGGTCGGCGACGCGCAAGCGCGGGCATGGTAAAGCGCGGCGGATGGCATCCAGAATCGCGCAGCCGGCAAGCACCAGATCGGCCCGCTCGACTCCTATGCAGGGGCTGGCGACGCGGTCCTGGTAGGTCATGGCCAGCAGTCGTTCGACCACCGTGTTGATCTCCTGCTCGCTCATCCAGCAGCCGTCGACGCGATTGCGGTCGTAGCGCCTGAGATTGAGGTGCACGCCGGCGATGGTGGTGACGGTGCCGGAAGTGCCGAGCATGTGGACGCCGCGCAAGCCGTCACCACCGTGCTCGCGCGCGAAGGGCGCAATATAGGCCGCCACTTCGATCACCATGGTTTCATATGTTTCGCGGCTCACATCGAGCCCGCCATGACGCTCGGCCAGGGTCACCACACCATGTGGCAAGGAGACCCAGCCGCGAATCTGGGGCAATGGCGGCCCGCCGCGCGCGGCCTGTGAGCGGTCGAGCCGCACTAGTTCCGAAGAACCGCCGCCGATGTCGAACAGCACGACGCCATCGGCTTGCGGGTCGATCAGCGAGGTGCAGCCGGTGGCGGCGAGCGTTGCCTCGGTCTCGCGGTCGATCACTTCCAGCGCCAGATCGAGCTGCTGCGCGACGCGGGCGCGGAACTCGTCGCCATTTTCGGCCGCCCGGCAGGCTTCGGTGGCGATCAAACGGGCGCGCGTGACGCCCTTGTTCCGCATCTTGTTGCGGCAAATGGCGAGCGCCGCCATGGCGCGGTCGATGGCGGCTTCGCTTAGACGTCCGGAGGTGGAGACACCTTCGCCCAGGCGAATGATGCGCGAAAAGGCGTCGACGACGCGAAATCCATCCCCGGTCGGGCGGGCGACCAGCAAGCGGCAGTTATTGGTGCCGAGATCGAGCGCGGCATAGGTCGGGCCGCCGCGATCCGCGGCGCCGTCGAATCTTCCAGGCGACCGCCGACCCCACCGGGCGCGCCCCCGCGCCATCCGCTCAAAAGCGGGGTCGAGGCCTGGGGCATCCCCGGCCTCGCCGCTCATCTTATCAAAGCCTTCCCGCCGCGGCAGCCACCGCTCATGGGGGCCGCAATCCGCGGCAAAGTTCCTGTAAATCGGCAAAAGTGTAACAGCGTCAGTGGGCCACGCAACCCTCATAGACCAAGCCTATTCTTGTGGAACCGGGTCTGCTGCTTTATCTCCAATGCAGGCCCCGCCCCCTCGAACCCCCGCCCGGACATGGATGACAGAACCCAGGAGACGGTCCTTTCGCTGACCAAATTCGGCATCGGCCAGCCGGTGCGGCGCAGCGAAGATCCCACGCTGGTGCGCGGCCAAGGCCATTACACCGACGATGTGAGCCGCCCCGGCCAGGCCTATGCGGTGCTGGTGCGCAGCCGCGACGCTCATGGCGTGATCCGTGCCATCGATACGGCTGCCGCCAAGTCGATGCCGGGGGTACTCGCGGTCTATACGGCAGCCGACCTTACCGGATACGGCGGGCTCAAGTGCACGCTGCCGCTGAAGAACCGCGACGGCTCGCCGATCCGCTACACGCCTAGGCCTGCGCTGACCGGCGACAAGGTGCGCTTTGTCGGCGATCCCGTTGCCTGTGTTATCGCCGAAACCGTCGTGCAAGCAAAAGACGCCGCCGAAGCGGTCGCCCTCGATATCGAGCCTTTGCCGGCGGTGCTGCATCCGGCGGACGCGGTGAAGCCCGGCGCACCGCTGCTCTATGAGGCGGCGCCAAACAATGTCGCGCTCGATTACCATTATGGCGATGCCGAGAAAGTGGCCGCCGCCTTCGCCGCCGCCAAGCACGTCACGCGGCTTGATCTTTCCAACCAGCGCATGGTGGTTGCCGCCATGGAGCCGCGCGCGGCGGTCGGCGAGTTCGATGCCGCCAGCGGCAAATGGACGCTCTACTCCAGCAGCCAGGGCGTCCACGGCATGAAGACCTCGCTGATGGACATTCTTGGCGCGCCTGCCGACAAAGTGCGCGTGCTGAGCGGCCAGGTCGGCGGCTCGTTCGGCATGAAGGCCTCGGTCTATCCGGAATATATCTGCCTGCTACACGGCGCCCGCATGCTCGGCCGGCCGGTGAAATGGACCGATGAACGCTCGGGCAGTTTTGTCTCCGATCATCACGGCCGCGCGCAGGACATGGCCATCGAGATCGCCTTCGACGAGAACGCGCATATTCTGGCGATCCGGCTTACCGGCTACGGCGACATGGGCGGGTATCTCGCGCAGTTCGGTCCGCTGCTGCCAACCGGCAATCAGGTCAAGAACATCGCCAGCATGTATCGCACGCCGCTGATCGAGGTGGCGACCAAATGCGTGTTCACCAACACCACGCTGGTATCCGCCTATCGCGGCGCCGGCCGGCCAGAGGGCAATTACTATGTCGAGCGCGCGCTCGATGTCGCCGCCGTCGAACTCGGCATCGATCGCTTGGAGCTGCGCCGGCGCAACATGATCCGCAAGAGCGATCTGCCGTTCAAGGCCGCGTCGGACATGACCTATGACAGCGGCGATTTTCTCGGCTTGCTCAAGCAAGCGTTGGAATTGGCAGACTATGCCGGCTTCAAGAGGCGCAAGCGCGAAAGCAAGAAGCACGGCCTGCTGCGCGGCATCGGCATCGGCTGCTATCTCGAAGTCACCGCCGGCGGCGGAAAGGAACTGGGCGCGATCCACTTCGAGGCTGACGGCACGGTGACCATCGTTACCGGCACGCTCGATTTCGGCCAGGGCCACGCCACCGCCTATGCGCAGGTGCTCAGCGAGAAGCTCGGCATTCCGTTTGATCTCGTTCGCACGGTGGAAGGCGACAGCGACCGCATGGCCTATGGGAACGGCAGCGGCGGCTCGCGCTCGCTGATGTTTGCCGGCGCGGCGCTCACCGAATCCGCCAAGATCGTAATCGACCGCGGCAAGCAGATCGCTTCGCATGTGCTGGAGGCCGCGGTCAGCGACATCGAATACCAGGCCGGGCGCTTTGTCATCGCCGGCACCGATCGCTCCATTGGCTTACTCGAACTCGCCGCGCGGCTCCACGCGGGGCTGAACTTGCCCGAAGGCGTTCCCACCTCGCTCGACACCGATCACGTCGGCGATGTGGCCGTGCCGTCGGCCTTCCCCAATGGCTGTCATATCGCCGAGGTCGAAATCGATCCCGAGACCGGCTACGCCCAGGTGGTGAAATATTCGGCGGTCAACGATCTCGGCACCGTCGTTAATCCATTGCTTGTCGAAGGCCAGATCCAGGGCGGCGTGGTACAGGGTCTGGGCCAGGCGCTGATGGAGCAAGCCGTCTACGATGCAGACGGGCAGCTAGTCACCGGCTCGTTCATGGATTACGCCATGCCGCGTGCACACGACGCGCCGATGATCGAGGTGGCGAGCCATCCGGTGCCGACCAAGAGCAACCCGCTCGGCGCCAAGGGCTGCGGCGAGGCGGGCACCTCGGGCGGGCTGCCGGCGGTCGCCAATGCGGTGATCGACGCGCTGTCCGATCTCGGCATTCGCCATCTGCCGATGCCGATGACGCCCGCACGCATCTGGCAGGCGATCGAGGAGGCGAAGGCCAAGCAAACCTGAAAATTCTCCGCCTGGCCGGGCACTGCCCGGCCGCCCTGCCCTCACGGCATAGCCAACCAACTGGAAATGCACTGGATTTTCCTCAGCAACCGGACGATAGTCCGCGCCGTGCCGGGGCGAGAGAGATGACCGAGGCGATCGAATTATTGGCCGGTAGCCGGCCGGCGCATGTGCGCATCGTCGGTGCGGTCAGCGCGGCGCACTTCGTCTCTCATTATTATATTCTGCTGCTCGCGCCGCTCCTGCCGTTCGTGCGCGCAGATTACGGCGTGAGCTACACCGAAATCGGTCTGGCGCTCGCCGCCTTCAACACCGTGTCGGCTACGTTGCAGACCCCGGCCGGATTCTTGGTCGATCGGCTGGGTGCGCGCACCTTGTTGATCGCGGGCTTGTTGATCGGTGCCGGCGCCTTCACGCTTGCTGGCCTGGTCCATTCGTTCTGGATGCTGGTTGCGATGTTCGCGCTCGCCGGCGTCGGCAACACGATCTACCATCCGGCCGATTATGCGCTGCTTTCGCATCACGTGCCGGCAAAGCGCATCGGCCCGGCGTTTTCGGTTCACACCTTCGCCGGCATGCTCGGCTCGGCGGTCGCGCCCGGCAGTCTGCTGCTGATGCAGAGTCAATGGGGATGGCGCGGCGCTTTCATCGGCGCCGGCATCCTCGGCTTCGCGGTGGCGGCCGCGCTGACGGTGGTGCGGGAGCATCCGGCCGCACAGGCGGACGCGGCACCGCCGCGCGCCAAACCGGACGATGCGGCGGCCGGTTGGCGGCTGCTGCTCTCGGCGCCGATCGTGCTCAATCTCTTTTTCTTCGTGCTGCTCGCGATGATGAGCAGCGGGATGTACAACTATTCCGTGGTCGCGCTGGGCGCTGAGTTCGGCACGCCGGTGACTACCGCCAATGTTGCTCTGTCCGGCCATCTCTTGTTTTCGGCGATCGGCGTGCTGACCGGCGGCCTGGTGGTCACGCGCACCTCCCGGCACGGAACAGTGGCGACGCTCGGCCTTCTGACGATCGCGCTGGTGACCCTGCTGATCGGCAATATCAATCTCGGCTCGCTGCCGCTGATCGCGGCGATGACGGTCAACGGCTTTTTCTTCGGCGTCATCATGCCCTCGCGCGATATGATCGTGCGCGAAGTCACCCCGCCCGGCTCATTCGGCAAGGTGTTCGGCTTCGTCACCACCGGTTTCAATATCGGCGGCATCGTCTCGCCGCTGATCTTCGGCGCGCTCATGGATCACGGCAGCTCGCGCCTCGTATTTCTACTGGTGGCCGCTTTCAGCCTGGTGGCGATCGTCACCGTCGCGACGCGCCCGCGCCCCGCCGCCTGACTTGCGGCGCGGACTTGTCAAATCGGCGGATTTGCCCCATGTCAGGAGCCTCTCGCGAAGCGGCAGCGGACCTTGTCGGTCCCAGCCGAGTCCCGCTGGGGGATAGTTCAACGGTAGAACATCGGACTCTGACTCCGAGAATCAAGGTTCGAATCCTTGTCCCCCAGCCAAATCTCACGCTTGGCCGTTAAATCTCCGCAGCCCCACCCCGCACGCCGCTCGCGAAGTCATCTCCGAGGGCGACATTTTAGCTGACAGCGCTTGGACTCCAAGTCGCGCCGCGACCGGAGCCATGCCGGATGATCGCTTAAGGCATATTTTTTTGGGGCAACGCATTGCTTCACGAAAAACGCAAAAAGAATGCCCTGAGGTTTCCTGGCCTCAGGGCATTGTACTATTTTTAGACTTCGTCCTTTTAAGCGCAGGGCGCTATCGATGCGGCAATCGACCGATTGCCCCATCAACCCTTTTTGCGGCGATCAGGGCGTCTGCGTCGGGGCGTCCACAACGTCGAAAACGACGTGCAATATGGTCTCTTGATTGCCGTGGTCGTTGTCGTTGTCGTGATCGTGGTCATGCCCATGGTCGTGATCACGCCCATGCCTTTTGATAGTCAAGACCACGTCGAATTGGCCAGGACCAAAATTGTAGGGCTGAATGCCCGGCGTATGCGGGTCGCCGTCGATCAGACTCAGATAGAAGCCCAGATTTTGCGAGTTTTGTGTAACCTGAAAGGCTGTGGCTCCGGTCACGGGCCCTTCGTCGTCCGGTATTACCGGCGTCCCGTTGTTGAACCAGCCGAAACCGTTCTGGTTTCGGTCGGTGCAGCTTGAAGGTGCCGGGTCCGGCGACGTGTATTTCTGCAGCCCCAATTTGAGGAACTGCGTTTTCTGGGACGGATCGAGATCAATCCACAGCTCAGCCTCATAGCTGTCGAGCGTGGGATTGCCCGAATTTAAGCCCACGTCGACAGAGTAGGCAAAATTCCATTGCGCTCGGGTCGGTTGGTCTGTCGGTTGCGTTTGATGGCCGCTCGGTACCTCGATGTGGACCAGACCGGATGCATCAACATAGGTCGAGCGAAAATCACCGCCTACCGAGCGCAAGACGCCCTTGATAGCCAATTCGACACCGTCGTCGACATTTCTCACGCGTTGGAATGTTGTGGCCGCATTCCCAGATCCTTGCCACAACTGCGGCGAGTTGCAGGTGTTATTCAAACCGGTCGGGTGAACGTCTCGGTCCAAGTAAACCGAAAGCTTGTCGCCATCCCAGTCGTCATTCGCTTTGGCAGTTGCATTGATGAGCGCCATTAGCGCGAAGGCCATCGCCGTTGCCGTCAGCGTCCCCGTAGACCTTTGACGAAAGAAAAAACTTGATCGCATTGATTTTCCCCCTGTTACTTTTGGTTTCTCAACATGCCACCCTAAATCAAGGGTTTAGCGCGTTAACATATCTAAAAATATTCAGGAACGGCAACCGCGCGGGCAAATCCCATTGGCGCGTCGCTCAGCTTATGGGGCGATAAGGCTTTCTTGTTAGCACTCGTATCCGTTGAGTGCTAAATAATTGCCGTGCGGGAACGTTCCGCGAAAAACCAAAAATTACAAAAGCTTGGGAGGAAGGCCATGAAGTTCCGTCCGCTTCACGACCGCGTCGTCGTCAAGCGCATCGATGCCGAGGAAAAAACCGCCGGCGGCATCATCATTCCCGACACCGCGAAAGAGAAGCCCTCGCAAGGCGAGATCATCGCGGTCGGCCCCGGCGGCCGTGACGAGAGCGGCAAGCTCATCCCCATCGATCTCAAGGTCGGCGATGTCGTGCTGTTCGGCAAATGGTCGGGCACCGAGGTCAAGCTCGACGGCGAGGATCTCCTGATCATGAAGGAGTCCGACGTCATGGGCGTGATCGAAGGCGGCGCCGCCGCCAAGAAGAAAGCCGCCTAGGGTCACCGGTCGAAAATACAGGGAACACGACAATGTCCGTGAAAGACGTCAAATTTTCCGTCGATGCGCGCGACGCCATGTTGCGCGGCGTTGACATTCTCGCCAATGCTGTGCGCGTAACGCTCGGACCCAAAGGCCGTAACGTGGTGCTCGACAAATCATACGGCGCCCCGCGTGTCACCAAGGACGGCGTGACGGTCGCCAAAGACATCGAGCTCGAGGACAAATTCGAGAACATGGGCGCCCAGATGGTGCGTGAGGTCGCCTCGAAGACCTCCTATGTGGCGGGTGACGGCACGACCACGGCAACAGTGCTCGCTCAGGCGATCGTCAAGGAAGGTGCCAAGGCGGTGGCCGCCGGCATGAATCCGATGGACTTGAAGCGCGGCATCGATCTCGCCGTCGACGTCGTCGTCGAGGATCTCAAGAGAAATTCAAAAAAGGTCACATCCAACGACGAGATTGCCCAGGTCGGCACCATCTCGGCCAATGGCGATCGCGAAATTGGCGGCTTCCTCGCCAGGGCCATGCAGAAGGTCGGCAACGAGGGCGTGATCACCGTGGAGGAGGCGAAATCGCTCGAGACCGAACTGGACGTGGTCGAGGGCATGCAATTCGACCGCGGCTACATCTCGCCCTACTTCGTGACCAACGCCGACAAGATGCGGGTCGAACTGGAAGACCCCTACATTCTGATCTACGAGAAGAAGCTGTCGGGTCTGCAGGAACTGCTGCCGCTACTTGAGTCGGTGGTGAAGACCGCCAAGCCACTGCTGATCGTGGCTGAGGACGTCGAAGGCGAGGCGCTCGCCACGCTCGTCGTCAACAAGCTGCGCGGCGGGTTGAAGGTCGCCGCGGTGAAGGCGCCGGGCTTCGGCGATCGCCGCAAGGCCATGCTGCAGGATATCGCCATCCTGACCGGCGGGCAGGCGATCAGCGAGGACCTCGGCATCAAGCTCGAGGGCGTCGCCGTCAATATGCTTGGGCGTGCCAAGAAGGTAATGATCGACAAGGAAAACACCACGATCGTCAACGGTGCCGGCAAGAAGGCCGACATCGAGGCGCGCGTGGCGCAGATCAAGCAGCAACTTGACGAGACCACGTCGGACTACGACCGCGAGAAGCTGCAGGAACGGATGGCCAAGCTCGCCGGCGGCGTCGCGGTGATCCGCGTCGGCGGCGCCACCGAAGTCGAGGTCCGTGAGAGGAAGGACCGAGTCGACGATGCGATGCATGCGACCCGCGCGGCGGTCGAGGAAGGCATCCTGCCGGGCGGCGGCGTTGCGCTTCTCCGCTCGGTCGAGGCGCTCAAGCGCGTCAAGACCGAAAACGAGGACCAGAAGCACGGCGTCGACATCGTGCGTAAGGCACTGCTATCTCCGGCGCGGCAGATCGCCATCAACGCGGGCGCCGACGGTTCGATCGTGGTTGGCAAGATATTGGAGAAGGACCAGTACGCTTTCGGCTACGACGCGCAGACCGGCGAGTACGGCAACCTGCTGAGCAAGGGCATCATCGACCCGACCAAGGTCGTGCGCTGCGCGCTGCAGGATGCCTCCTCGATCGCCGGCCTTTTGATCACCACCGAGGCCATGGTCGCCGAACGACCCCAAGGGCCGCCGCCGACATTGCCGGGCCATGACCACCATCACCATCGCCCCGGCGACATGGATTTTTGAGACTGGGCAAATGCTCCGGGCGCCATCGCGCAGGGCGCTCGGATTTTCTTAAGTGCTTTATAAGCAAATATGATCGTGGCCCTGTCAAAGCTGGGCTAGCCTATTTTCGTGGAAATGGGGCCGCTTGTTCGGCCTCTTAAAGCCGCGCGGAGATAGCTTGAGCCTGACGCGCCGAAGCATGCTCATTGCCGCCGGGGCTGAATGCGTGAGTGCAGCGCTCGCCCGGCCGCTCCCCGCCATGGCCGATGAGAGTGCAGCGGATGCCGCCGATCTGGTGAAAGAGTTGATCGGCGAAACAGCCGTCGAATCCGGCCGCGTTCACCTGGACATGCCGAAGCAATTCCCGACCGGCTACACCGTGCCGCTGTCGCTCAAGGTCGACAGCGCGATGACCGCCGACGATCACGTACGCCATGTGCGCGTACTGGCGCCGCGCAATCCGATCGTCGAAGTCCTCAATTTTCAAGTCGTCCCCAACCGAAGCGAGGCGCGTGTCGAGACACGCATCCGCCTCGCCCAGCCGCAATTCGTCGTGGCCGTGGCGGAAATGCACGACGGCACGTTTCTGATGGCCAAAACCTGGGTCGCGGTCGCTACCAATGGCTGCTCCTGAAAATCGAACCGAAGTTCGCGGCAATTTCACCCCAGTGCCGCGCGTGCTGGTGCCAGCATCGGCGGCAAAAGGCGAGATCTTTGCCGTGAAGACGCTGATTTCGCACCCGATGGAAACGGGGCTGCGCAAAGACAAATCGGGCAAAATCATTCCGCGGCGGATCATCAATAAGTTCATCTGTCGCTGCAACGACACGGTTGTTTTCAGCGCCGACCTGCACGAGGCCGTTGCCGCCAATCCGTTCATCGAGTTCTATCTCCGCGCGACCGAAAGCGGAAAACTCGAATTTGAATGGCACGAGGATGGAGGCGCGGTGTTTCGGTTAGAGCATCAGCTCACCGTCGCCTGATCATGCCGTTGCCGTGCAGAACGGCTGCGCGCGGCCTCGCATGGCCGCCGCCGCCGCGATCGCATGATCGCCGCGGTGTGTCTCTGAAAGTCGCAGTTGGAATACGGCGCTTCCTTGCACTTGCGCTGGCTGCCAGCACGCTTCTTTGTCCGACGCAGCGCAGCACGGCGGCGGATAGCGAGTCCGGCGCTCAGCTCGCAGCACTATGCGCGGCGTGCCACCGTCTCGACAACCAGAGCCTTCCGACAATCGTCGGCCGGGACGCGACGAAGCTTGCCGCCGAGATGGAGGCATTCAAGTCGGGCAAGCGCGCGAGCCAAATCATGCACGAAGTTGCCATCTCGCTCAGCGCGGACGAGATCGCAACCGTGTCGCGCTATCTCGCGCAAGGCGGAGTTGGGCGGTGACATCGTGGACGCGCCGCCGGTTCGGCTCGCTCGCCGGAGCAGCGAGTCTTGCTCTGTTCAGTCCTCATGTTGCGCGGGGGGCGCTCAAGCCGCGCGTTATCGTCGTCGGCGGCGGGGTAGCCGGCGCAACGGCCGCTAAATATCTGGCGCTGAGCACGCAAGCGCTCGATGTGACGTTGATCGAGCCCAAGCGCCGCTACACGACCTGTTTTTTCAGCAATCTCTATCTCGGCGGCATGCGCTCGCTTGAGTCGCTGACCCACAGCTATGAGCCGCTGGCGCGGCGCTACGGTATCACTGTTGTCCACGATGCTGCTGCGGCGATCGATCCGGTGCGAAAGAGCGCCCGGCTGCTCAGCGGCGCCAAGCTTCCCTACGACCGACTGGTTGTCGCGCCCGGCATTGGCTTAGACTACGGCGCCATCGAGGGCTATGACGAGGCGGCGACGCAGATCATGCCGCATGCCTGGAACGCCGGCCCGCAGACCAAGCTGCTGCGTCAACAGTTGGAAAGTATGGAGGATGGCGGCGTTTTCCTGATCGTGGCCCCGCCGAATCCATATCGTTGCCCGCCCGGGCCTTATGAGCGCGCGTGCCTGGTCGCGTATTATTTCAAGCAATACAAGCGGCGCTCGAAAATTCTCATTCTTGACGCCAAGGACAGCTTCTTCGAACAGGATTTATTCGAAGACGCCTGGCGTTATTATTATTCCGGCATGATCGAATGGCTGCCCGCGCAATTCACCGGCGGCATCAAGGCGGTCGACGTGAAAACCCGAGCCGTTGTTACCGACGGCGAAACCTTCAAAGGCGCGGTCGTCAATGTCATCCCGCCGCAGATGGCCGGCCGATTGGCGCAGCAGGCAGGGCTGACCGATCAATCCGGCTGGTGCCCGATCCGACCGCTGACGTTCGAATCGAAGCTCCACCCCGGCATTCACGTTCTCGGCGATGCCGCGAGCGCGGGTGACATGCCGAAATCCGCTTTCGCAGCCAACAGCCAGGCCAAGCTTTGTGCCTTCGCGGTCGCTGCCGCGCTCACCGGATCCGCGCTGCCGAGCCCGCACTTATTTAATACATGCTTCACCGTTCTTTCCGCCGACGATGCGGTCAGCGACGCTATCGTGTTCAAGGCGACGCCCGAGAGCATCAAGATCAGCGACATCTCGATCAGCAAGCTGGGCGAGAGCGCGGAGACCCGGCGCGGGGTCATGCAAGAGGCCAACGGCTGGTACGCCGCTTTTACCCACGACGTGTTCGGCTGACGCCGCCTCAGCCTTCCTCCACCGCGTGAGCCATGCCGGCAATGCTGGTGTTGAGCGGCTCCGGCTGCGGGCTCGCTTGCCGCTTTGCCAGGGGCGCGTCGAACGGGTGCGGATCGGGCAAGCGCTCCAGCCGCAGCGAGTTCATCACCACCAGGATGCTCGAGCCAGCCATGATCGCAGCCGCCAGAATGGGCTGCAGCAGGCCGAACATCGCGAGGCTTAGCGCGACCAAATTATAGCCGAACGCCCACATCAGATTGGTGAGGATGATGCCGCGTACCGCGCGCGCGACATCGACGACCCAGGGCAGCATCCACAACCCGCCGACAGGCAACACGACCGAAGCCGTCTGGCGGGCGACATCGGTTGCTGAGCCGACGGCGATGCCGACATCGGCGGTCGCCAATACCGGACCGTCGTTGAGACCGTCGCCGACCATGGCCACCAGTTTGCTGCCGCTTCGGCAGCGCTGGACCATGGCCTGCTTGGCCTCGGGCGACAGTGCGGCGTGGACATCGTCGATGCCGACCGCCTTGGCCACACGGGCGACCGCCGGCGCAATGTCGCCGGACAGCAGCATGACGTCGATGGCGCGGCTGCGCAACGCATTGAGCATGGCCGATGCCTCGGCAAGCGGCGTGTCGTCGAGCGCGAGCGCGCCAAAGACGCGCCCGCCCCAGCCGACATAGACGAGCGAATGACCGTTTGCCTCCAATAGAGAGGCGCGCGCGGCCAATGCCGGCGGCAGCGGCCAATCGAGTTCGCGCATCAGCGCGGCATTGCCGGCTGCAACAGGCTGCCCCTCGGCGCTTCCGCGAATGCCGCTGCCGGGCACAATGCGCACGCCGCCGGCGGGGACCGGCTCAATGCCGCGCTCGCGCGCCGCGGCGACGATGGCCTGCGCCAGGGCATGCTCGGCATGACGCTCCAAACCGGCGGCGCGTGCGAGCACCGCCGCGGCCGGAACTCCATTGCTTTCGATGTCGACCAGTCGCGGCTGCCCCGCGGTGAGCGTGCCTGTCTTGTCGAAGGCGATGAGGCGCGCGCGGGCGAGCATCTCGAGCACGCCCGGGTCGCGCACAACGCAGCCGCGACGCGCCAGCCGCCCGATCCCAAGCGAGGTCGCAAGCGGTGCGGCAAGCCCGACCGCGCACGGGCAGGCGACGACCAGCACCGCCAATCCGATCAGCAGCGCCCGGTCGAACGGCAGATGCCGGGCCCAATAGAGCACCGCGAGCGCGCCGAAAACGAATACGAGCGGTACGAAAAAACCGACGACGCGGTCGGCGATGCGATGCGTCGGGCTGCGCTGGGTCAGCGCCTCGCGCACCGAGCGGCAAATCTGCGCCCAGCGCGTCGCGTTGCCCGCACCGCTGCTGCGGATCAGCAGAGGACCGTCGAGGTTGATGCTGCCGGCAACGACCGCCGAGCCGACGCCCTTGGCGATGTGCCGACTTTCCCCGCTGATCACCGCCTCGTCGCTGTGCGATTGGCCTTCCACGACCACGCCGTCGATCGGAATGCGTTCGCCGGGCCGCACCCGCACCAAGTTGCCGATTGCGACCTCACACACCGGGCGGCGCGCCTCTGTCGCCCCTTCGACCACGGTCGCCCACTCGCTTTCCGCCGCTACGAGTGAGTGCAGGTCACGCGCCGCCCGGGCGCGGCCGGCCGCTTCCAGATAGCGACCGACGGTGAACAGCATCAAAACCATGCAAGCCGTGTCGAAATAGACATGCGCGCCGCCCTCGATGACGGCGAGTGCGGAATAGAAATAGGCGGCGCCGACGCCGAGCACGATCAGCGCCGAAGAAGTAAGCCTGCCCTCACGCGCATGCTGCCAGGTCTCACGCAGGAAAGGTTCGCCGAGGATGAGCACGGCAGGCGTGGCGAATATCCAGAGCAGCATATCAATCGTCGGCAGCACGCGGGCGTCCGCTCCGGCGAAAGCGCCGGAGTAGATGACCAGGCTGAACAGCATAATGTTCATGGAGAGAAAGCCGCCGGCGCCGAGCCGAATTAGAAGCCAGGCGGCCTCCGACTCCTCGGTGCGGCCGCCCTTGACCTGATCGGCGATGCAGCAGCCGTAGCAGCAGTAGGTGCGGTCCTCGCCGTCGATCGTGCGCCGCATCCCGCGCCGCCCGACCGGCAGCAGGCAATGGCGGCACAACATGTCCGGCGCTCTCATGCCGATGGCACTCCCGGCAAACCATGCGTATGCCCCGCCAACGGCAGAATGCCGCGGCCGAGCGTGATCAGGCCAAGCAGCAGAATGCAGGTGCCGGCAATCCATACGCCGCGCTGTCGCCAGGCCGGCGGCAACAGCCCGCCCACCGCCCCCATCATCAGCATGGCCGGGAACGTCCCGAGGCCGAATGCCGCCATGGTAAGCGTGCCGGGAAGCGGTGACGCGGTGCTCGCGGCCTGAGCAATGAAGGCATAGACCAACGGACATGGTAAGAAGCCGTTGAACACGCCGAAGGCCAGCGGCGCCGCGGGCCCCGGCGCGGCAAGCACGCTGCGCAGGGAGCTCGCGAGCGTGTTGCCGCCGAAGCCCACGGCGACGCGTCGAAATCTGTGCAGCAGGCCGAAGAACTGCATCGCCATGACGATCATCAAGCAACCGGCGATGACGGCCAGAATGCGTTGGCCGAGCTCGAGCGGGCTGCTCAGCAGCGGCACGACTGTTCCTCGCGAGGTGCACAGAACCTGTCCGACAGCGCCGGCCACCGCGCCGAGAAAGCAATAACTGGCCAAGCGCCCGCTGTTATAGAGAAAGTGGCGCAGCGCTGCGGGGGTGCCCCCGCGCGCGCCGCTGCTGAGCGCGCAGGCAAAGCCTCCGCACATGCCGACGCAATGAAAACTGCCGGCAAAGCCGGCGAACAAAACCATGATGTAGTAGGCCACGGCGGACTTCCTGCCAAATCACCCGGTCACGACGCCGCGTGCCGCCATCCTGCCCTCGTTCATTTCATTTGCACGAGGTAAGCCACCCAAACGAAGAAGCCGATGGTGAAGAGACCGAATATGATAAATGCCGCGACTTGAATCGGGCTCGCCGTGCCGAGAGAGAAGACGGTTTCCGGAAGCATTGCTTCCCCCCATTTACCTAGCCAAAGAAGGCCGCTCTAAGGACATTCATCGCTATTTCGGCGAACAAGAAGACTAGGTTCAAGGCCGCGAAAGCGAATACTAGTTTTTCTCCTACCATCTGCTTGTTCCTTCCGATTGGTGCAAAGGGGGTCCGCCGTCTTGCTAGCCGATCCGCCCCGGCCCGACGCTGCCCCAATACGTCACCATGTAGTAGAGCCCCCAGATGAACAGGATGAAGTAGACCGCGAGCAGCCAGAGCGGGATATGCCCCACCCACGCCTTTATATAACCGCCGGCATATTCCTCGAGATGACCCGAGTGTTCGCCCTGCGGCTTATCCGGCGTTTCGGTCATCTCCGACCTCCCTGCGATAGAAACTGAGCGATGCCTCATCGGCGCCATTGAACGCGCCCGAGAGCACCGCCCAGACGAAGACGCACACAGCACCAATGCTCATCAGCAAGGCGACGAGGTAGGGTCCAAAGACGTCGAAGTCACCCACGGCTCACTCCTTTTTCTCAGCGCGTTTAGGCTGACGCACCGCAGCCGCATCCCGGCGCGCAACCTTATTGTGAGCGGCGTCGGCAAGCCGTTTGGTATCGGTTTCCGGCACAAAGGCCGTTTCCGGTGTGAGAGCTTCCAACTTCGGGTTGTCGAGAGCGGCCCGTTCGGCGGCCGGGATCGAAAGCGGCTTGCCGGTGAGCGGATCCTTGTAAGCGGAGAGCGACAGCACGTAATAGGCGAGCGCCCAGCGGTCTTGCTCCGGGAAGGAATCCCGGAACGACGGCATCGGCGTTCCGCTCAGGCCGGTGCTGATGGTGCGGAAAATGTCCTGCACGTGCGGACCGGACTTGAATTGTCCGCTGGTGAGGTCCGCCGGGTGGATCGGGAAGCCAAAGTCATCCTTCAGTCCAGCCGCCTTCTCGCCGTCGCCCTTACCGGTCTGGCCGTGGCACTCCCAGCATTTGGCATTCTGCCAAACGTCCTTGCCGTGTGCGACCATTTCCTTGGTCGGCGTCGGCGGCGTCCCGACATACAAGGGCTGACCGGCTGGCTCTTCGGTAAAATAAGCGTAAGGCTTCGCCGCGTCCGAACGGTCGACCGCGAGATCGTATTTGATATATTGGATGACAGCCAGACGATCATCGAGCGGCAGCTCGTACCAGGCCGGCATGGCGGTGCCGCGCACGCCGCGCGTGATGGTCCGCAGCAAGTCGCCGTCGGTCGGTACCGGCTTCTGGGTCAGCCGGAACTTGAACACACCGAGCGTGAAATTGCGCGGACGCTGCTTGTACAGGAAAGTCGCGGCGACACCGTTGCCGTCGCCCTTTTCCCCATGGCAGCCGACACATCGCTGCTCGTAGATTTCTTTGCCGTAAGCGATCCATTCGGGAGAGCGCGGCAGCGTGAAGTCGGTGACCTCGACTTCCTGGGGCTCGAACATGTCGCGCCACTTGCCGCGGTTCATGCCGAGCTTCTGGATGTACGCGATCAAGTCCTGTAATTCTTTTGTCTCGGCGGCGATATGAACCGTCGACCCTGTGTATTCCTTGTTCGGAGTCCAAATGAGCGGGAACTTGCCCTGAGCGGCCATCGGAATGAACAGTAGACCGTCCGTATTGGGCGTCAGCTTGACCTGCTCCTTGCTGTTGAAGTCGAACAGCCGTTCCGTCACCGGGGTCTTTTCCAGCGCGCGATTGCCCTTGCCGTCATCGACGATCTTGATTGGCTCGGAGGGCGCGTCGAACAGGCCGCGGAACGGCGCCATGATCGATTCAGGCGTCAGCTGCCGCGGGTTCCAGAAATGGGCAAGATGCCACTCGTCGCTGTATTTGAGACCAACGCGGGTCAGATCCGGCCCGATGCGCCGGGTGCCGAACAGATGCGGCACATCGTACGAATATTCGCCGGATTCGCTGACCGGACCCCAGCGCCGCGTCTCGCCGGTCACCGGGCGGACGAATTGCGAATGGCAATACCAGCAGCCCTCGCGCAGATAAATGTCGCGGCCGTGCTGCTCCTCAGGCGTATAGGGCGTCGCCTCGCTCTTGACCCATTTGAGCTGGCCAAGATCGGTGCGCACCACCCGCGTGACGTCATGGGTGCGGGCGGAAGGCTCGGCGAAGGGCAGGATGCCTTGAATGCCAACGGCGAGGAAAAAAAACCCGACGCCGGCGACCAGAGCCACAAATCGGGCGTTCATCATTCCGCGACCTCCCCAGCGAAACTGATGCCGTAGCCGGCTCTGGGCACTGGCCTCGTGGCCTCCTCACTCGAGCGGGAAAGCGCGGTCATCATCATATTGACCACGAGCAGGGTCATGCCGATGTCCATGCTGATTCCCGACAGCGTCCGCACGTACCAGTAGGGTTTCATCGGCGGGATGGTGCTGACCCATTCGGTGCCGGCCATCCATTGGAAGCCCTGCTGAAGGCCGGCTGCCGTAAGCACCAAGCCCATGGTGGAGATGCCGCAAGTGATCAGCCAGAACGACCAATTGCCCATGGTCCACGACCATAACGGGCGCCCACACACGCGCGGCCAGACAAAAACCAGCCCGCCGATCGCCCAGATCACGAAGGTCCCGAACACGGTCAGATGGGAATGCGAGATAACGAAGTCGGAGAAATGCGTCGGCTGCTGAATGAGGCGCAATGCTTCGGTCGAGCCCTGGAAGCAGCCGAACAGATACATGATCGCGCCCATGATCAGGAACTTCGCTGGCAAGTTTCGGCCAAAGCTGTTCCACCTGCCCTTCACCGTGCCGAAGAAATTCACCAGCACGGTCCATACAGGAATGATCAGCAGCATCGACGTGATGATCGCCAGCGTTTCCGCCCAGTCGGCGATCGGGCTGTAGAGGTAATGGTGGATGCCGACGAAGGGATAGAACAGAGCGAGTGACCAGAAGCCGACCAGCGACAGCTTGTGCGCATAGAGCGGGTTCTTCACGCTGACTGGCAGGAAATAATAGATCAGCACATAGCCGGCCGGCGTCAGCCACAGGCCGACGATGTAGTGAATGTAGAGGCCGTGGAAGGCCGCGCTGTTGATGCCGGTGATCGTGTAGGGAAGAATGAATGACCCGAGCACGAGATTCATCGTCGTCCAGACGAAGGCGCCGATCAGATACCACAGCGCGACATAGAGCGGCGACTCCAGACGATTGCCTATGGTGATGAGGAACTGCGCGGTGGCGATCGCCGTCACCGCGAAGATCGGAATTTCTGCATAGAGCGGGAGCTCGCCGGCTTCCAGCCCGTGATTTTCGCCAAAGGCAATGCCGATGAGTCCGGCCGCCAGAGCAAGATTCCAGACCCAGGCAAGCGGCACGCCCCACTGTCGCCACGGCGTATGAACGCCGCAAAGCCGCGGGACGAGGTAGTAGCATTCGCCGATAAACAGCGAAGAGAAGGCGCCCATGATGACGCCGTTGACATGCACCGGCCGCAGCCGGCCGAACGTCAGCCACAAATGCGTGGTGCCGAGGTAATCGGGGTAATCGAACAGGCTGGAAATGGCCGCGCCGATCGAGGGCGCGAACATGAGCCAGAACATGCCCCAAAGAAGCCAAGTGCGCACAACCGGCCAATCGACGAGACTGTCCAGATCGACACCCTCAAACCGACCATGCAGTTTTTCAGCAGGGAATGTTTCTGCCACGGCGCGCTTCTCCCCCGTTTACGCAGCCTCCCGGTATCCCTACCGGGCTGCCCCGATCTCCCGGCGCTCTAGGCGCATCGCGCCCGGTCGCTGTCGGGCCGTGAACCGCATAAGGTCCACGACCCTGAGCTGCTTGTCGCTACCGAATGAGGTCAGTACTTGCCTGGGACCAGCACCGAGCCGGTGTTCGCCCAGTAGATGTATGCCTCAAGGTCTTTCATCGCTTCCGACTCAGGATCGATCTTTTCGCCCTGGTTCGGCTTCTCGATGCACCAGTTGATCATGTCGCGCAGCGTCGCGAACTGACCCATCTCCGCCTGGAATTTCGGAAAGGCTTGCGGATGAGTGTCGGACGCGAACGGATGACACATCGCGCACGCCATGCCGGTGGTGGTGAGCTTGACCCCCATCTTCTTGGCGGTCGCATCATCGCCATGGAACAGGAGGTCGCCCTTTCTGACCTCCTCCATGAACGCATCTTGATAGGCTTTGAGCTGTGCTGCCGTCACCGGCGTCTTATTCGCGTTGGCAGGCCCGACGAGAAAAGCCCCGGCAGTTAACGCCCCGACCAGGGACGCACACGACAGCAACTTGAGTAAAGTCGTTCGAGTGATCATGGCCATCCCTCCCCTGGCTTACTTGACAGAATATGGGCCCATCTTGTCCGCCATGCGCGGACGCAGCACTTCCGGCTGGCTGAGCGAAGAGTCCTCCGGCGATTGAGCCAGGACGACTTTGCGGCCGAACATGTGGTACTCGTTTTCCGACTTGCCGTTGGTGGTGGTCCATTCGCTCCAGCCCATGCCGTCGAACGGATCGCCGGGATCGGCACGGATCATCGGCGTGGTGAGCTTCGGCACGCCCTCCGGCGCGTAGGGCCACGGCCAGGACGTCGCCAGCATGCCGATCGAGCGCATGTGGCCGATCTCGTTGTAGAGCACCTGGTGGACGTGACCGTGGATATTGGTGATGTTGGTGAAGGGCTTGAGCACCTCTTGCACCTCCTGCCAATCACGCACCCAGAAGTTCCAGGGCGGATAGTACTCGTACAGCGGATTGTGGCTGAAGATGATGACCGGCCGCGCCTTGTCCCAATTGGCCAAAGTCTTTTCCAGCCAATCGAGCTGGTCGCGGCCGACGCCTGCCCACGGGCCGGCGATGCTGCCGTCGAGGTCGGCCATGGCGTCCATGCGCTCTTCCGGGCTCATTTTGCGCATCGTCCAGTAGTCCGGACCGCGGCTTACTGTGTCGAGGCCGACGAAGCGGACACCCTTGTGATCGAAGGTCCAATTGGGGTGACCGAACATCTGGGTCCACTTCTTGCCCAGATCTAGGTACCAGTCGTGCTCGCCCGGGATGAATACCTTGCGCGCCTTGATTTGCTTGAGGATTTCTGCGCCGAGTTCCAGCTCCTCCGGTTTGCCGAGTTGGGCGATGTCGCCGCCGAAGATCAGGAAATCCGCCGGCGGGTTCATCGCCTGCACTTCCTGGGCCGCACGCTCGCACTTCTCCACGAACCGCGTATTGACCGACTTCGGATAGAGATGGGTGTCCGAAATCCAAGCAAATTTGAACGGCGGCTCGTCAGCGTAGGCGACATCCATCGTGTTGAGCAGAGGCCACCAAGCGAAGGTCTGCGCCACCGTGGCCGCCCCGAGCACGCACGATTGGTGCACGAACGTGCGCCGGGTAAGCTTGAGCTTGGGGTCGGGACGCGCCCCGGGCACTTGCAGCACCGTAGCTATTTCGCGTCGAAGTTTGTCGAGCTCGGACATGGAGTTCCCTCCTCCAAATTTAGATTGTTCAGCTAGTTCAAAGACATATTCCCCTTGCTTACATGCGACCCGGCACTGCGCCGCGCCGCCCGTTTCTTGTTGCTATTTCTTCTTCAACTCGATCGTCAGGTTGGTCGGCTTGCCGCTCTCGACCTTCACCGTCTGCTCAACCGGGCCGGTGAAGGATTGAATCGCGACCAGCTTGTAAGTGCCGGGCGGCACATCGGTGATGTTGAACTTGCCGTCGGCGCCGGTGAGCGCGTAGTAGGGATTGTCAACCACGTAAATCCAACCCTCCATCCAACCGTGCGCGTCGCAGTCGACGCGCACGGTGCCCGCACGGTCGAGCGATGTTGGGATGCGCTGATCCTTATTCGGCAGCGCCATGTTGAAGGCGGTACGCTTGCCGTAATAGCCGTGGGTGTTGTGCAGCACCGGGTCGCTGTTGACGACGGTCAATGGGCCGGCACGGATAATCGAAACCTCAGGAACGAAACGGCATTTCAGATTGTCGAGCTCCGGCGGTTTTGACTCGGCCGGCCATGCCTTGCCCTTGCTGACGTCGACCAGATAGACGGCCACATTCTGAACCGCCTTGTCGGCGGCCACCTCGATCAATGGCTCCTCGCGCGGCTGACCGCAGGTTTCGACATCCTTGGTGGGGATGATCTTTTTGGTCTGTACGTCACCGTTGTAAATGACTTTGCCCGTGATGCTGCCGCCGCCGCTGACGGCGCCGGCTTCGTAGGCTTGTGTTGTTCCGGATATTGCTGTTGCGAAGAGGCCTGCAGAGAAAATTGTGACGAGTTTATTCATTCTGCGTCTCTCCCCGTGCTTGCTGAATTTTTCTTAAAGACAAGTCAGCTAAGCGCAAGCGTATCGAAACACAAATCGCATATTTAAAAAAATAAGGAATTCTGAAGTGCTAATAAGACATGTTAAAAAATAAGAATTACTGAACAAGTAAATAAGAACATCCTATGTGATCGGTCTGTTCGCTTTAGTTAGAAGAAAAACAAGGAGCGACGATGCCGCGGGCGGTGCGTTAAATGGTGACGGCACGTTCGACGCGACAGCCCGACATTCGCGAAGCGATAGTGCGGCCGGTTTCTACGAATACGCCGCCGCCCCGTGTAGATAGTCATCGAAGGTCAATCAATTTTTGCTGTGAGCACATGCGCTTAACCGCGCGCGGCGCAGCAATTCTTCGCGGCCTCATGCTCGCCGTTGCGTTGATCGCAAACGTGCCGCCATTGCGCGCAGGCACGGTGACGGTCGGCGGTCCTTTCACGCTCATCGCGCCCGATGGCAAAACGGTGACCGATCGCACCTATGCCGGCAAATGGCTGCTGGTCTATTTCGGCTTCACATTCTGTCCGAACACCTGTCCCACAGCCCTGCTCGATATCGCGACCGCGCTTCAGAAGCTCGGTCCCGATGCGGCAAAAGTGCAACCGCTATTCATCACCATCGATCCGCAGCGCGACACGCCGGCGGCGATGGGCCAGTACACCCGCTCGTTCGATTCGAGAATCATCGGTCTCACCGGCAGTGCGCAGCAGATCGCCGCTGTGGCCAAGGAATTCGGCGTCTATTACTCCCGCCACAGCACCGGCCCGGGTCGCAACGATTACCTCATGGATCACAGCACTTACATCTATCTGATGGCCCCCGAAGGCAAATTCGTACGGGGCTTCGATGCCTACGCCTCAGGTGACGAGATTGCGCAAGGCGTGCGCAAGGCGATGGCGAATGCGGGTCATGCGATGAACGACGGTGGGGCGAGCAAGCCGACGATCAGATAGCGTCGCAGACAACAAGGCCGTTGCGGGAACCATAACCACGACACGGCGAGGGGAGGGCTCGGTTCATGAACTATGACCGCTTTTTTGCGGATGCAGTTGCGCAGCTTAAGGATGAGCGGCGCTACCGCGTGTTCGCGGATATCGAGCGTGTTGCCGGCCGGTTTCCGCATGCGGTCTGGCATTCCCCGCAAGGCCCGCGCGACATCGCGATCTGGTGCTCCAACGATTATCTGGGCATGGGCCAGCACCCGAAAGTAATCGGCGCCATGGTGGAAGCCGTCAACCGTATGGGCGCAGGCGCCGGCGGAACACGAAATATTTCTGGCACCAATCATCCGCTCGTCGAACTCGAGCGCGAAATCGCCGATCTGCACCGCAAGCAGGCGGCGCTGGTGTTCACCTCGGGCTATGTCTCGAACGACACCGGAATATCAACCATCGCCCGGCTGATGCCGAATTGCCTCATCCTGTCCGATGCGATGAACCACAACTCGATGATCGAGGGGGTGCGGCAAGCCAGGAGCGAAAAGAAAATCTGGCGGCACAACGACGTCGATCATCTGCGGGAGCTGCTGCGGGAAGCCGATCCCGGTCGGCCGAAATTGATCGTGTTCGAAAGCTTGTATTCGATGGACGGCGATACCGCGCCGATTGCAAGTATCTGCGACATCGCGGAACGCTATGGCGCCATGACTTATATCGATGAGGTGCATGCGGTTGGCATGTACGGGCCGCGCGGCGCCGGCGTCGCCGCGCGAGACGGCGTGATGGAACGGGTCGATGTCATCGAAGGCACCTTGGCCAAGGCCTTCGGTTGCCTCGGCGGCTATATCGCCGGCAGCGCCGCGCTGATCGACGCGGTGCGCTCGCACGCTCCGGGATTTATTTTTACGACCGCGTTGCCCCCGGCGATTTGTGCCGGCGCCACTGCGGCGATTCGCCATCTCAAATCTTCGACGTGGGAGCGCGAGCGCCATCAAGAACGCGCGGCACGGCTCAAAAGCGTCTTGCATGCGGCGGCGCTGCCGATCATGCCGAGCGACACGCACATCGTCCCGCTGCTGGTAGGCGATCCGGAGAACTGCAAGGCCGCAAGCGACCTTCTGCTCGACGAGCATGGAATCTACCTACAGCCGATCAATTATCCGACCGTCGCCAGAGGCACCGAGCGCCTGCGCATCACGCCGTCGCCCTACCACGACGACGTCTTGATCGATCGGCTCGCCGATGCGCTGGTTGCCGTGTGGGATCGGCTGGACTTGCCATTCAGAGATCGAGCGCTGGCGGCGGAATAAGCTCCGCCTGTCTTTTGCACGAGCCCGACGGAGGGATCTGAATTCAGCTCTCTTTACGCTTGAGGCGCACCACGATATCGGCGCGGACAAACTCGTAGCCTTCGGGCGCGGGAGGCATTTTATCGAGGGCGATCTCGCGATCAGGAATATCGAGCAGCAAATTCGCATTCTCGACGAAGAAATGCGGATGGTTGCTGGTATTCGTGTCGAAATGCGAGGTCGCGCCGCCCACCATGACTCGGCGCAGCAGGCCTACCGTGGCGAATTTGTGCAGCGTGTTATAGACGGTGGCGAGCGAGACCGGCACGTTGGCCCGAACCGCTTCATGGTAAACCATCTCGGCGGTGACATGGCGATCGCGGTTAGCGAACAGGATGGAAGCGAGCAACATGCGCTGAGACGTCGGCCGCAGCCCAGCATCTCGCAGCAGGTCCGCCAATGCAGAACCAGGGGCCGTTACCCCATCGCTACCCGATAGCTGCTTCGGTTGATGTCGCATACTCATCTCCGAGCATTCGAAAGGACGAAAGCGCGGTCGCGGCTACGTTAAAACCTAACTCCGGTGTTAAGCGCAAGATCAATAAAGCGCGGAGCTTATGCGCAATGCAAGCGCGAATGCAATGGTAGACTCAAAATCGCGTTTTGATTCCGACTCGGCGCGCGCTCTTTGCGGGCGCAAACGACAACGTTTGCAAAATGCGGCTGCGATTTGACCTTCGAGGGCATTGCGTCGAACCCGAACTGCAGCGCGCTGGCTAAGCACTTCACCGTGCGCGACGGCGGCCACGTGATCGGTGTCATGAAGCCGCCGGAGCGCTGTTTTTCCTCGCGCGGCTTGACGGTGAACGAAGCGGCGCCGGCCAGCTTTATCTGTCGTTCGGCATCGCTAAGGACGACGGCAGCATTGCAATCAGGCTCTTCTACAAGCCGCTCGTCATGCTGATCTGGCTCGGCGCCCTGGTGAGGGTATTCGGCGGCGCGTTGTCACTGTCGGATCGCCGCCTGCGCATCGGCGCGCCGGCACGGCAGCCGGCGGAGTTGCCTCCCTCCGGCAGCTTCTAATCGGACATTCGCAGATTTGTCAGAGTCTTGCCGTGCTTTAGTCGTTCGCAACTCGGACGCTGCTTAGCACATACCTAATCGACCACATAAGAAGTTCTTATGAACTAAAGTAATTGTAATGGTCTATTCTTATATACATGCTGACTTTACGCCAGCTTCGCTATCTCGAGGCGATCGCCCGACACGGGCATTTTGGTCGCGCGGCGGAAGAATGCGCGGTCAGCCAACCTGCGCTCTCGATGCAGATCCGAGAACTCGAACGCATGCTTGGTGCCGAGCTTCTTGAACGACGCCAGGGCGCCACCGCGCTCACCGAAATCGGAGCGGAGGTGGCCCGCCGGGCCGAACACATCCTGAGCGCGACACGTGACCTCGTCGATTGCGCGCGCCACAGCTGCCGCGTGCTCAGTGGAAGTCTGCGCTTGGGCGTGATCCCAACTTTGGCTCCTTACGTGTTGCCGCGCGTGCTGCCGGAACTGCACCGCCAGCATCCGGAGGTGCGTCTCGATTTGATCGAGTCGCAAACCAAGACGCTGCTCACCGAGCTGTCGCACGGGGCGCTGGACGTTATCCTTCTGGCCTTGCCGATCGACAAACCCGATCTTGAAACACTTCCATTGTTCGACGATTGCTTCCTGCTCGCGGTACCGGCCGAAGATCCGCTGCCCGAGCGGGCTCGTGTCAACACCCGCGATGTCAATGCCCGCAGGCTGATCCTTCTGGAAGAAGGTCACTGTCTGCGCGATCAGGCGCTCGCTTATTGCGGAAACAGCGCCGACACCGGTCTGCGCGCGACCAGCCTGGCGACCATCATGCAGATGGTCGCGAGCGGCTACGGCGTCACCTTGGTGCCGGAGGTCGCTATCGACGTTGAAGTGCGCGACGAGCGCATCAAGCTGCTGCGCTTTGTCGACCCGCAGCCTCGGCGCAGTGTGGGGCTGGCGTGGCGGCGAACTTCACCGCGCAAGGCTGACTTTGTCGGGCTCGGCTCCACAGTAGTGGAGGCGCTTAAGATCGAGAAGCGAAAAAGAAGCATCGCCCCCTGCGCCCTCTATCAAGGCGCGACGGCAACGTCGTCCGGCCGCTAAAACGCCCTCGGCCTATCACGTCGCAAATTTGATTCTTGCAGCGCCTGGCGCCGGCCGTGCCGGTTATTCCGGAGGCGTGGGAGGCGGAATGCCCATAAGCGTCGGGTCGATCATGCCGGGCGGACCGTCGACCTGGTAGCTCGGCACGCTGCTTCGGTCCTCCGGTTTCGGCAGACTGAGGGTTTCACTCAGCTTGCCTTTCTGGAGCGTCACCGCGCGCCCGTCGATCGAGTGAAGGGTCCAGCCCGTGTAGCCCTCGCCCATCCTTAATCTGACAAAAGCCCTCGTCGATTTATCGATGAAGACCGCGATACCGTTGCTGTCTTTCGCGACCGTGCCGACCAATGTCAGTTGCGGCTTTTCGGGCTTGGCCGGCGGCGGCGGTGGAGCCGGCGCCTGCACGACCGCGGGAAGAACAGCCGGTGCGGGCGGCCGGCGCGACGGCGAGAAGATCGGACGTTCGCGCGTCGCCGTCAGCGAACTCAATGGGACCGCCCAGAGCGGATTGCCGCGCAGCTGTTCTTTCTTGGCGACCGCCGGCCGCTTGTTTTCGGGATCAATGTCGACGCCTTGCGCAGGAGGAGCGCCGGTGAACGGCGCAATGGCATTGAGCGGCGACGCAACGAGTGGCTCGCGACCGACGAAAAGAGCCAAGCCGAGAGCGGCTAAGGTGCAAACACGGATCATTTGGGAGGCTGCCATTGACCGGACACACCCAGCAAGACGCGCAGCCGACCGCCCTCGGCTCGATCCGCTCTGTCGGGCGCTTGAACTACCACCTGGTCGAGGAACAGGTAGGGCATGCCAGCCTCGAGATCGTACAACAGTTTCTGCAGCTCCGATTCCGCGACCTCACAACTGACGATGAGGCTCACCTGACCTTGCTTGGATTTCGGGCTGTCGACATCAACCTGCGAAGACAGCACGCTGCTCCCCACCCGGGTGACTGCGTCGGCGACCCGTTGCAAGAGCGCGGCACCGGCAATCGTCACCGTCTGTCCCTCCAGGAACGGGGATCCCGCGTGCCCGGCGTTTGCGTTTAATCCAGTGCCGCGATTCTGTTTGCGGCCGTTGAGTTGATCCATAATAAATCGCGCTGCAACCACTTCCTGCCGCTGTTGATAGAGGTCCGTTAATGCCGACCGAGAAGCCAGCAGCAGTCCGGCCACGAGCGCCAAATACAACAGCGACGCGACCGATGGATGTCGCGTGAAAAGCCGGTTGATCGCGTTATCGCTGGTCATGGCTCTGGATTATTGACCGGCTCAATTCGCGCTTCGATATGGAATCGATCGCCCGGATCGGTCGGCGAACGGGTCGTGGGGGCGACGAAGGTTGCTCGCGAGAAATGCGAGGATCGCTCGATCAGCCTGATCAGCTCAGGCGCGTCATGGGTAATTCCGACGATTTGCACCCGATTGCCCTCGATGCGCAGCTCCGTCACATAGGTGTGGTCCGGCAAGATCTGCGATAATGCCTCCAGCACAATCACGCTCGCCGGGGTGTCCTGCTTGTGACGGTCAAGGGCGAGCACCGCAGCTTCCTCGGCGGTGTATTGTCCGGCGCGCATGGCCGCACGATCGGCCGCGATTTGGTGCGTCAATCGAACTTGCTCGTCGTGCAGGTCGCCGCCGACGACTACGTCGGCCCCGAGCGATGCGCCCGCCAGCACAGCCGCCATCAAAAGAACAACGAGCAGCAGCCGCTTTACGCGAGCGGCGTCGACAGCACCGCGAAACTTTTCGTCGAAAATCCGGAACCTTGCGGGCTTGCTGCTGCCGTCGTCTGCGACGGTAAAAACGCCGACCGATGTGGCGCCGAGCTCGGAGGCCATGATCAGATACGGTGCGATTAGCGACCGAGCGGTCGCCGCAACCATGACCGAAATCCGCTCGGCTGAAACCTCGGTCGGCCGTCCCCAGCCGAAGGCCGCCTCGCTCGCAGGCCACGGTGTTATCCGATCGATCTGCGCGCGGACGATTCCGTCGAGGAACTCCGCGGCGCGGCGCGGCAACTCAAGCGGACGAAACAGAAACCGCGATGGCTGCAATGTCAGCTCGATCCGGTTACCCTTGATCGCATTCAGCACGCTCGCGGGCAGATCGCCTTTGATTTTGCCGTCGACAATCTCGATGCGTTTATTGGCGGATTTCCGATCCTTGGCCGCGCGAACCGTGAAGGTCTGGCCCTCCTCTTCGACGAATTGCACGATGCGCGGCCGCGCGAACCAGCCGAATATCGCAACGATCATCGCTGCCACGCTGTCCAGCCAAAGCGCGATGATTTCCGCCAACTGACGCAGAAAGCTCATGCCTGCAGGCCTCTACCCGACATTCGAAGCGGCTTGATCGAAGCCATCGCGCCAATAGAGTATGTGATATGGCTGCAACGGCTCGTCATTGATCGTTATCACGATCTCCGAGTTCGTCTGGCGCCCATTGTCGAACCGCACGGCGATTTTTAGGCGAACGGCCTTGCTGCCTTGCACGGTCGCCATGATCTGGGCCGGTCCCAACATCTGCAACAAAGTGTCTTTACTTCCCTGCGTCGCGCCTCGCATGGCAAGCAGGTTTCCCAGCTCCTCCGGGTTCATTCCGGGTAATGCCGCAAGGACTTGGGGTGGCGCCTCGACCACGTTGATTTTCGGATCGAGGCCATAGACGGTCAGGTAGGGCTCGGCCCGCCTGACCAGATTCGGGGGCAATCCCAAGACCAACCAAAGTTCGTCCGGATGAGGGAACGGGCCTTCCCGGGGACCATATTTTTTGCCGGCGGCGCGATAGAGCGAGGCTTCGTTGTCGGCGGTACCGGGCTGCGGCTTGGTGCGCCAACCGACGATCCGTTCGGCAAAATCATCGGCTTGCTCTCGCCCCGCGCCGAGACCGACGAAAAAATTCGACAGCAGTTCCTTCGGCGCGAGGTTGAGATCGATCCGCGCATTTTCCGTGCGAAACGATACTGTGACCGTGGCGCCGCCCATGCGGAATTTGGTTTCCCCGCTGGTCGGGCGGTCGGCGATCGCAAAGCGCGTTAACTGATAAGCGGCGAGTTCGACGGCGGCCCTAGTAAGCTCTTCCGACTGGATTTGATCATCATTGGCGCCGACGGCAAAGGCAACGTTGACGACATAGACCGCGTAAACCGAAGTCAGCGTGGCAAGCCCAATCAGAATCCACAGCACGGCGACGATGATAAAGCCGCCATCGCTTCGCTTAAGAGCCTGCAAGACATTCTTGCGACGAACCATCACCACTCTCAGTTTGCTTGCGGCATGCCGGCCATCGCGCCCTCGGGAAGTGGAGCCCCTACCCCGGGAATTGGAGCCCCCGCCGGAATCACGCAGTTGCCGCTCGACGTCGCGCATCCCGCCGCCGCATCGTCGTGAATCGTGACGGCGGTCGAATATGCGAGCAACCGGCCCGTTACCGTGTTGCGAACCATCAGGCGAACGGCTCTCGGCAGAAGGTTGACATCGTGCCAATTGTCTTGCCAAGCGTGATCCGGCCCCGCATAGGAAAATTCAACGCGATAGGGCGGATGGATGAGGACTGCCGAGTTGGGGAATTTCAACGTCGCGACGTCGGTAGCCTCAAGCGGCGCGAAAGGAACTGCCTGTCTGACCAGAAGCGGCCCGTCCTTATCGGCAACTTCCGCCAAGCGCACGATTTCCAGCCCGGGCCCGGCATTCGGACCAACCGCGGTGCGCACGAATGTCACCGAAAGTCCCGTTCCGTAAAACAGCGGGGCTATGGTCTTGCCGTTGGGCGAAACAAATTCGGCGGCGGCCAGGTCTTCGGCCATTCGTTCAAGGCCCAGCGCGAGCCTTTCGGTGTGTTGCACCCGCGCAAATCCCCGATTCCAATTCGGCAACCATTGCGCGGTGATCGTCGCGAGCGAACTGAGGACGAGCAGAAACAGTGCCGTCGCGATGAGCATTTCGATGAGCGTGAAACCTGCCTCGGCCGAACGGAAGCGCCTCATCAGATGCCCTCCCGGCGCAAGCGCACCGTGACCACTTCCAATGTCCGGCCGGTCGGCGATTGCACATGGATGAAAATCGATTGCGGCAGCCATGGGCTCGGCACGCTCGGATCGACAAAGCTGGCAATATAAGGCCTCACATCAATGCGCCATCGATAGCCATCCCGCACGCCGGATTGCGTGCCGATCTGCAGGCTATCGCGGTCCGGCAGTCCCGACATAATGGCGCGCAGAACTTCCGCAAATTCGACGCGCTCTTCGAGGGCCCGGGTATTCTTCAGATTGACCGCAACAACCGACCCGATTGCGGCGAGGCATGCGGCCACAACGGCGAGGGCGACCAGCACCTCGATAAGGGTGAACCCCGCGACATCGCTATGACGGGTTGACCGGAACAACCTCGACCCCCCCGGTGATCCAGTTGACGCGGATTTGGTAGGCCGCACGCGATTGGCTCAAAGCGATGACGCCACCGCACGAGACGCCCGAAGAAAAAAACACGATCGTCGATCCGGCCGGCTTGGAGCCGCAGCGATTGGCCAGAGTGGCGCTAATCTCGACATCGTCGGGCAAGCGAAGCTGGCGGTCGGTCGATCCGGAGCTTATCGTCCGCTGCACCGCATTGATCACGGTCCTGACTTCGGTTCGGTGTCGGACCGCTGCGCTGCGGTCGGCGTTGAGGATCGCCGCAGTCTCCAACGCATAAGCTTCCAGCTTCTCACGTGACGTTCCACGCGAGATCGCCGGCAAAATGATCGCCGCAAGCAGGGCAATTATGGCGATCGTGCAGACGACCTCGAGGAGGACGAAACCATCCTGCGCGGCCAAGCCCTCAGCGTTGCCAACTCGTAATGATACTGGCCGTACTCGTCGCACCTTTTTCCCCATCCGGACCGTAGGAAACGATGTCATATGCACCGTGTTCGCCCGGCGAGCGGTAAACATAAGGGTTTCCCCAAGGGTCGTTCGGGACCACGCCGCCGCGCACATAGGGTCCGTTCCAGGCGTCCGCGTTGGCCGGACGTTTTGCCAGGGCGGTGAGGCCTTCGTTCGTGCTGGGATATCGACCGACGTCGAGGTAGTAGAGGTCAAGGGCGCTCGAAAGACTTTCAATCTGGATCTTCGCCGCTTTGGCCTTCGACTCGCCGAGATAATTAAGCACGCGAGGGCCAACCAACGCCATCACGAGGCCGATGATGGCGATCACCACCAGCATTTCGACCAGTGTGAATCCCGCCTCGCCGCGGCGCCACCGGCGCTGCCGCTTCGCGGGTGGGATAAATTTCACGTTTTCCATATTCTCCCTCGCATCGCGCGCGCGTTAAGTGATGGTTTGGCTGACCGACAACAGCGCGGTCATAACCGAGACAATCAAGCTGCCGACCACAATGCTGATAATGATGATCGCCGCCGGCCCCGCAATCGCCACCACCCGATCGACGCTGCGTTGCAGCTTTGCCTCGTAAAACTCCGCAACTCGGCCGGCAAGCACCGGCAACTGCCCTGTTTCATCGCCCAGCCGCAGCATTCTCACCGCAATAGCCGGAATCACCGCGGCATCGGCGAGCGCGTCCGAGAACCGCGAGCCATGGCGCACGCGCTCGACAATCTTTGCCCAAGCCGCTTCTTGACCGCCCGAGGCCATCATATCGGCGAGAATCCGCAGCGTCATCGTCAGAGTGACGCCGCTACCGAGAAGAACCGATAAATTGCGGCAAAACAATGCAGTCCGGTAAAACGTAAACACCGAGCGGATCAGCGGCAACCGCGAAAGCCGCCCTATTGCCGCCCGCCGCACTTTGGGCTGGCGCAGAAGCACCCAGGCAAGGACGAGCATCACCAGGCAGCCGATCGCAATGCCTCTGCCGTGCGCCAGCGCAAAATCCGACAGATTGAGCAGAGCAACGACAATCGGGTCGAGCTTTGCCCCGAAATCACGCAAGACCGCGCCGAATTTGGGCAGCACGAAGAAAAGAAAGAAGGTCAGCACGCTGCAGGCGGCGAAAAGTACAAACGCCGGATAACCAATGGCGTCCAACAAACGGCGGCGCAAAGCCTCGGACCGCGTTCGCTCCAACGCCAGCGCTTCCAATACGTGATCCAGCGTGCCGGAGGCTTCACCGACGCGGATAAGCGACACGTAGATGGGAGGAAAAATCGAAGGATGGTGCGAAATAGCCTCGGTGAAGCTTTCGCCCGCCAACACGGCAGCTTTGATTTTGGCCACTTGAGGCCGCAGACGTCCGATATCGATGTCGGTTGAAAGCAATTCAAGCGCGTCATTAATGCGCGCCCCGGCCCTGAGCAGGAGGGCGAGATCGCGCGTGAACACGGTGACGTCTTCGGGGCGAGGTTGACTGAATTGCCAGAACTTCTTGGCGGCATCGGCGCTGCGCTGCTCGGCGGCATGGTCGATCGGGACAAGCCCAAGCGATTGAACGCGCTCCGCCACTTCAGCCGCGTTCAGCGCCGAAATCGTTCCGCTTACGAGTTCGCCGTTTCCGGTCAGGGCGCGATAGCGGAAATCGGCCACGGCATCACCGTATCGTTGTCACGCGGAGCACCTCGCCGACCGAGGTCTGCCCGGCGCGGCATTTTGCCAGCGCGTCCCCAATCATCGTCGTCATTCCGGCCCGAATCGCAGCCTCATCGATGGTTGTCGCGTCGGTGCCGATGAGGTCGCGGATCTCATTGGTCATTTCGAGCATCTCGAAGACCCCGATGCGGCCGCGGTAGCCGGTTCCGCCGCAATGCTCGCAGCCGGCCGGTTCATGGAGCCTGTCGCCCACCCTGAACCCGAGCGCCGAATAGCGCGGGTCGGCGGCGAGATCCCCCGCGCCGAGGGTTTTCGCGATTTTGCAACGGTCGCACAGCACCCGCACGAGGCGTTGAGCGATGACCGCCCGCAATGTCGACTTGAGCAGAAATCCCTCGACCTTGAGATCCAGAAGGCGCGGAACGGCAGCCGCCGCCGTCTCAGTGTGCAATGTCGTCAATACGAGATGGCCGGTCAAAGAGGCATGCACGGCGATGTGCGCGGTTTCCGAGTCGCGCACCTCGCCTACCATGATGATGTCTGGATCCTGACGAACGAATGCGCGCAACGCGGTTGCGAAGGTGAGGCCAATCGAGGGTTTCACCTGCGATTGATTGATTCCCGGGATTTCGTATTCGACCGGGTCTTCGATCGTCAGAATCTTGTGGGTCGTGCGGTTGAGCACCGACAGCATGGCGGCGAGCGTCGTCGTCTTGCCGCTGCCCGTCGGACCGGTGAGAATGATCATGCCATGCGGCAGCGCAAGCAACCGATCCATCGTCGCTTCATCGACGCTGGACAAGCCAAGCCTTGCGATATCAACAATACCACGATCTTTGAGCAACAAGCGGAGAACCGCGGTTTCGCCGTGCTGCGTCGGCATAGTCGCGACGCGAATGTCGATTTCGGAGCGTCCGACGCGCAGCCGCGCGGCGCCGTCCTGCGGCAAGCGCCGCTCCGCGATGTTAAGTCCGGCAAGAATCTTGATACGCGAAATCAGCGCCTGCGGCAGAATTCCCGGTTGCACGGGAATCGGACGCATCAACCCGTCGACCCGCATTCGCACCACAAGCCCGGTGCGAAAAGGCTCGACGTGAATGTCGCTCGCCCGCATCTCCAAAGCGCGCTCGAAGAGATCGTTCAACGCCCGCACAACCGGAGCGCCGCTCGCGAGATCGCGCAGACTGTCGATATCCTCGTCGGAATGGGCCTGCGACTCCTCGTTCGCCTTCGCAGCATCGCCGTCACTTTCGCCCTGCCGTTCAGTGAGCGCTGTTGCGATGTCTTCGAACGAGGCGATGACGATCTTGACCGACCGGCCAAGCACGATCTCGGCGGCCCGAATGGCGGCCTGATCGGTCGGGTCGGCCATGGCAAGCCGGAAGCCGTCTGCGCTCTGCAGCGGAAACACGCTGGTTTCCCGCAGGAAGCGGCGGGAAAACTTGGCGGTGGGGGCGGCCGAACTCAAGAGTTCTTGCAAGCTGACGCGCGGCAAATCCCAAAAGCCCGCGACTTCATCGGCAAAGCTGCTGACCGGAAGTTGGCTTAGTTCCCAGAGGACCCGTAAGTTCTTGTCAGAAGCCGATGACGTATCCAGAGCATGTTTTTGCGAACCGGCGAGCGCCAATGTGTATTTGTGAAGTAAATATTGCCAAAACTCTTCCGATTGTCTTTCTGACATCGCTTCAAGCGCCGGAGCCGTTTACATCGTTGATTTTATAGAACTAGTATTTCTAACCTTGACAATTTAAAGCTAGCATAGATAACTTAATTTCGTCAATTTTTCAGTCACGCGCGAAATGCGCAAGTGCCAGGGTTGGTGGGCGTTTTGCATTTCTTACGCGACTTGTTGCGCCTTTGCGCAAACGGGCGCGCCGGTTGGGCGTTTGTTATTCTTGTTGCCGGCTCCCTGCCCATGGCCTGCAGTGTGGGGAACTTCGGTTCGGTCCAACCAGAAACAGACAAAGCGCGCGCGCCGACTATTTTGGAGCGCATTCGCTCTTTGGATCTGCTGCCGCGTTCGCCGCATGCCACCGAGACCGACAGTCCCAACGCCGCCAGTCAATCAAAGCCTCAAATTTACAACGGCGACGACGACCCGCCGGTCGTCCAAGTCGAGGCGGGAGCCACTCCAAAGGGTGACAACGGTTACGATCTGAATTTTGAGAATGCGCCGGTCGCTACAATCGCGAAAGTCATTCTCGGCGACATTCTGCAGGTCGGATACACGATCGATCCGCGCGTGCAGTCGACCGTAAGTCTCTCATCGGGACGCCCGGTACCAAAATCCGATATTCTGTTCGTGCTCGAAAATGCATTGCGTCTGAGCAACATTGCGTTGCTGCACGACCAATCCGGATATCGCCTGGCGCCCGCGCCCGAGGCCATCGGCGCCGGTCGCACGGAAACCATGTCGGCGCAAGCCGGCTATGGAACGACCGTCATCCCGCTTCGCTATGTGTCGGTTCAGACAATCGTAAAATTGCTCGATAGCTTTGCGGTGAAACCCGGCGCGATACGGGCCGACACCTCCCGCAATCTCGTGCTGGTGCAAGGCACCGGCGCCGAGCGCCGCACCGCGCTCGAGACCGTCGCAAGTTTCGACGCCGATTGGATGCGCGGCCAGTCGGTGGCGATTTATCCAGTGCACAACAGCGCGCCCGACCCGCTGATCACCGAACTCGAAAAGATCATGGACGCCGGTGATGGCGGCCTCAATCAGAACCTGGTGAAGTTTCAGGCGATCGCCCGCATGAACGCCGTCTTGGTGGTCAGCCGGAAATCGGAACTGATAAAAACGGCCGTCACCTGGATCAAGCGTCTCGACAAGTCGGTAACGGCGGGCACAAATCTCAAGGTCTATCGCCTGCGTTACGGCGACGCGCGGCAGGTTGCGTCGTTGCTCAATGAGATTTTCACCGGCCGCACGAGCGGCACAAGTCTGGAATCCGCGACCAACCAAATCGCGCCGGGTGCCGGCACATCCACAATTTCATCCAGAGGCGGCGCAACAAGCGCGGGCGGAATGCTGGGCGGCGGAAGTCCGGGAGGCGGATTAGGTGGCGGATTGCTCGGAGGAGGCGGGATTTTAGGCGGAGGATCGACCGGCGGAACCCTATCCGCCCTTGGCATCCCAGCGCCTGGCTCAAGCAGCGGTGGCTCCGATCAAAGCGGCTCCTCTACGCATCGACCCGGCATTACGAACCCCTCGGGCAATGCCCAATCCGCTCCCGGCGCCGGTGGCACCGGTGGCGCCGGCGGGCAAGGCACAGAGCAGGGAATAATGCCGAGCGTCAGGATCACGGCCGACGTGGTGAACAATTCAGTTCTGGTCTATGCCGACCAGGAAGGTCACCGGATTATCGAGCAAACCTTGCGGCAAATCGATCGTCCGCAACGGCAGGTCGCCGTCGATATGACCATCGCTGAGGTGACGCTCAACAATCAGCTGAATTATGGCGTGCAGTTCTTCCTGGAAAGCCACGACGTTGGATTGGCGCACGATAAAGGCTCGATCATCAACACCATCGGCAATGGCGTGCTGAGCCAGGTATTCCCAGGCTTCAATTTCCTGGCCGGTTCAAGCGCAGACCCTCGCCTCATTCTCGACGCCTTGCATCAGGTCACCGATGTGAAGGTGCTGTCGAATCCTTCCATTGTGGTGCTGGATAATCAGCCGGCCTCCCTGCAGATCGGCGACTCGGTCCCCATCTCGACCGGCACCGCCACGGTGCTCACCAGCAACAATACGGTCGTGAATACGATCCAATACCTTGATACCGGCATCATTTTAAAAGTCACTCCGCGGATCACTTCGGGCGGAAATGTCGTGCTCGACATCGCGCAGGAAACCAGCAACGTCGCCTCCACGGCTACCGCCGATACGCTTAACCCGACCGTCTCCCAGCGTCGCGTGCAAAGCACGATCGCCGTCGCCAATGGCCAGACGGTTTTGCTTGCCGGCCTCATCAGCGAAAACGTGAACCGCACCCGGCAGGGCATTCCGGTGCTCGACCAAATTCCCGGCCTTGGCGATGCCTTCTCGCACCAATTGAACAGCCACCAGCGCACGGAGCTGATCATCTTTATTCGGCCGCAGATCATCCGCGACAGCGTCGATGCCAGCGTCGTGGCGGAAGAACTGCGCAGCAAGCTGAACGGCCGCTTTATCGGATCGAACCTGAAGACCTGGGAGAAGCGGAAAGATACCGAAGTCCTGAGGTGACGGCATTCGATGAAAGTGCGGCAGCCGCTCGCTCGGGAAAACTTCGCCTCTAACTTGATTTTTGGCCTTGCTGGCATCGGCGCCGCCGCCGCGAGCTTTTTGGTCGCCCCAGGCCTCCGCGGAGCGATGGGTGCCCTGCTCGCCGTTGTCATGACGGCGATTGCGGCTTTCGACGCTCGCTATCTCATCATCCCGAACCCCCTGACGGCAGCGGCGCTTGTTCTTGCGCTTGTCTACGCCGCAATCGGTGCGCCACCCGACGGCATCGTTCAGGCCGGCGCCGAATCGATTTTCCGCGCCGCAATTGCGGCACTCGCTTTCTTCGCAATAAAGTTCAGCTACGAAAAGCTGCGCGGCCATCCGGGGCTCGGCATGGGCGACATCAAGCTCATGGGCGTCGCCGGAGCCTGGCTTGGCTGGCTGACAATTCTCTACACCGTCGAGATTGCGGTGCTGGCTACTCTTTTAGCTTACGTGCTGCGGCAACGTTCCAAGGCGCGGCCCCTGCGCACGACCGGCGTCGCGCCGTTCGGACTCTTTTTGGCGCCGGCAATTTGGCTCGGTTGGCTCTTAGAAGTCAGCTTCTTCACACGGTAATCGGTGGGGCGCCCATTCGACCGCGCGCCAGCGGCTTTCCGCCAACTGCCGACGTGTCATCTTGGTGGCGACGGCGTCGCGCAATCGCTTGCTGGCGTCGCGGAAACTTCGCGGCGCATGGGCCGCCGCCAGATTGAGCCATTTGTGGGCCTCGACATAGTCCTCGGGCACGCCATGGCCTTTGTTATACAGTTGACCGAGCAGATATTGCGCCTGCGGTTCGCCCTGCTCCGCCGCGCAAAGATACCAATCGGCTGCCAGCACATAGTTTTGCGGAACGCCGCGGCCGGTCGAATACATGAAGCCGAGATAGGTCTGAGCCTTGGCGTTTCCGTGCCGGGCCAAATCGAGAAAATCTGCCGCGGCGCGCACAAAGTCTTGGCGATTATAGGCAGCGATCGCGTGGCGCAAAAATGCTGCGTTAGCCGGAAATGCAGCAACTGCTGCTGTGAATACGATCGCGAAGACTACCTTAAATGCGTTCCGCATGGTCTACGCCTTCCGTCCCAGAATAATTCTTCCACGCGTTTTCAAACTGTCAATAGCCGAATATTCAAGCATCTACGCTTATATTTAGAAGTGCTGCCATATCACGATAATTTTTCTGCCGGTCCTTCACGTATTTGGCTGCTGGCCCAACGGCATCAGTTCGGCGGGGATACCGTAAAGCGGAAAGGCCGCATGGTCCACCGCCGGATGCGGTCCGGCAATAATGCGCTCATGCGCGTGACCAGCGCGAAAAAGAACGGAAACACGATCAGCGGCCGATTACGCGCGATGCCGCGGCTGATCAGGACGGCGGCCTTTTCGGCCGCCATCTTGGACGGCTTTGCTCCCGATTCACGCAGCATCATCGGCGTCTCCACGTAGCCGGGGCAGACCACGCTCACCCCGATGCCGCGCGGCGCCAGCAAGGCGCGCAACGACAGCCCATAATTCATGATCGCCGATTTGCTGGCGCTGTAGCTGGGCGCGTCGGGCAAAGGTAGAAAACCCGCCAGTGAACTGACAATCGCGATGTGCCCTCGCCCACGTTCCATCATCGCCGGAAGTACCGGCTGCACTGTATTGAGCACGCCGAGCACATTGATTTGCATTAGTCCGTAGGCCGCATCCGAATGTTCGATATCGCCGCCCGGCGGGGTGCCTTCCATGATGCCGGCATTGGCGATCAGCAGATCGATCGGCGAGGCGCGGTCGAAATCCTCGATCCACTTCATTGTTTCATCGCGCCGGCAAACGTCGGTCACGCCGGTACGCACGTCGGCGCCCAGCTTGCGGCACTCGACGGCGACCGCTTCGAGTCGTTCGACGTTGCGGCCGAGCAATGCCAGGACGCGCCCGGCGCCGGCATAATGGAGAGCGAGCGCCCTGCCGATGCCGCTCGAAGCGCCCGTGATCAATATTGTGCGGACCATGGTGCGATCGCGCAGCAGCCCAGCGTATCCATTTCGACGGCCCGATGGAGCGGCCAGTCTTCAAACATTCAGCCCGGATAACCCGAGAACTTCAATGATTTCATATTGTCCGGAATTTTCGCAATTTCCTCGGCCGTCACGCTGAGCGCGGTATCGATGTCCTCTTCGTTATGCATGGCAGTGATAAAGAACCGCAGGCGCGAAGTCTTCGCTGGAACTGCCGGATAAAGAACCGGCTGTACGTTGACGCCCCGTTGGAACAGCCGCTGCGACACGATCACCGATGGAATTGAATCGCCGACCACTATCGGGCAAACGGCGGTGCGAGCGGCATTGCCGGTATCGAGTTTGTGCTTTTTCGCCGTCATGTAGAAATAATCGGCATTTTTCTGCAGCCTGGTCACGCGTTCCGGCTCCCGATGCATGATCTCGAGCGCCTTTTCGACGCTCGCAGCAATTACCGGGGCCATACCGACGCTGTAGACGAAAGCGCCGGCCATGCATCGCAGATAGTCGACAAGCGTAGCCGAGCCGACGATGTAGCCGCCACAGCCGGCGAGCGTCTTGGACAGCGTGCCCATCCAGATGTCGACTTCGCGAGGGTTGACATCGAAATGCTCGGCAATCCCGCGTCCATGCCGACCCATGACGCCGATGGCGTGTGCTTCGTCGACCATGAGCCACGCGTGATAGCGCTTCTTGATTTCGATCAGGCGCGGCAGGTCCGGATAGTCGCCGTCCATGCTGTAGAGGCCCTCGACCACGATCAGCACGCGCTCGAACCGGTTGCGGGTTGACGAGAGGATTGCTTCGAGATTGTCGAGATCGTTATGCGTGAAGCTGCGCCGCGAAGCCCCGGAAAGAACGCTTCCCATCACGGCGCTGTTATGCACCACGGCATCCGAAACGATGAGATCCTTGGCGCCCACGAGCTGACCGATGACCCCGACATTGGTCGCGTAACCGCTGACAAAGACCAGGCCTTCTTCGCAGCCATAATGATCGGCCAGCGCGCGCTCCAGCCTGCGATGCACCGGGCGCTCGCCCGCCACATGCCGGCTGGCCGAGCAGGAAACCCCATAACGGTCGATGGCCGCCTTCGCCGCCTCGACGATTTCCGGATGTCCGTTGAGCCCTAGATAATCGTAACAGGAGAAGTTCAGCAGCGTGCGCCCGTCGATGACGGTGCGTGCACTTGCGCGCGATTCGTGCATCCGGAAATAAGGATTTTCCAACCCAAATTTTTCGCCGATAGAGCGCTGCAGGCGCAGCTCATCGTAACCGGGAAGCGTGGAAAAATCGGTAAAGCGGGCGTCAACCGGCGACGTTGCTTGCTCGAAGGCCCAAGGCTTCGTTGCTTGCCGCATGAAATCGACGCGCGAGAGCAGTCGTTCGCGGGCCTTTCCTCCCAGTGGAGCCTTGGTCGTCAATGGAGCAGCCTTTTGACGTTATGGGTTTCTTCCATCAGTTCCTTGAGCGCCTCGACATGGCCGGCTTCGACCGTCTCAGCATGCTGCTCGGCCAGCGTCGTGACAATAGCCTCCTCCTGACCGACGTCGGCATCGACATGCGCAATAATTTCATCGGCGACGGCCGAAACCGTCAAGCCGCCTGCCGAGCCGGAAAGCGAAACATGGATTCCGAAGCTTTCCTCGAGATTGAGCACGAGTTCTAGCGCCATCAGCGAGTCGAGTCCAATCTCGGCCAGAGGACGCGTCCGGCTGATGTCTTCTTCGCGCGAATGCAGGACTCGTGCCAGCTGAGCAACGATGATGTCGGTGACTTTGCGCCGCGCCACATCGACCCCTTCGCTCTGGATCAGAGCCTGCAGATCGATGCGGCCGGCGTCGCTCTCGCGCAATCCCTGCGCCTGTTTGACAAGGGCCGCGTAGGTCGGCGAACGCAGCACCGGCAGACGGTCGCTGGAGAACGATCCATCGTTGGGCGAGATCGTCATTGCCGCAAGCTCGGCAAGATCCGATGGTTGCGTCAAGGCTTGCGCCATCAGGTCGAGCGCTTCGCGCGCGCGCAGCCCGCTGACGCCGGTCAGCTTCTGAAGATTGCTCTTCAGCCGCTCGCTGCGCGCGACCACGCCGACGTCGACAATCGGGCCCCAGCCGATCGCCAATGCGGGAAGCCCCTCCTGACGCCGCCGGCGGGCCAGACCTTCCATGTAGGCGTTGGCCGCCACATAGTTGCCCTGCCCTGGATTTCCCATCAGCGTCGTGACCGAGGAGAACATCACAAAATAATCGAGGGTGAGGCCGCGCGTGACAAAGTCCAGATTGTTGGCGCCCTCGACCTTTGGCCTGAACACGTTGCGGAATCGGTCTTCGTCGAGATTGCTGATGATTGCATCGTCGAGAACCATGGCCGCATGAATCACGCCGACAAGAGGCGGCATCGTGGCGTGAATTTTCTCAAATAGTTTCTCAAGCGCTCTGCGGTCGGTGACATCGCAGGGTTCGGCAAGGACATGCACGCCGCGCTTGCCGAGATTTTCGACGGCGGCTTTGGCTTCTTCGCTCGAGGCACCGTGGCGCCCGACCATCACGAGATGGCGCACGCCGCGATCGGCGAGCCATTTTGCCGTTTCCAGCCCGAACCCGCCGAACGCGCCGGTAATCAAATGCGCGCCGTTGGGATCGAAGACCGCCGGCTTGTGGGCGGCGCGCACCGTGCCGGCGGCCGGCGGCCGCACCACGATCTTGCCGATGTGGCCGGAATGCTGCATCAGGTTGAACGCCTCAGAAACCTCCGCAGCGTCGAATACGCTATGGGGCAACGGCCGGTAGGTCCCTTTTGCAAACCGGCGCATCATGTCGCCATAGACTTTTTCGCCGACAGCCCTTCTGCCAGCGATCAGCTGGTCAACGTCCACGCCGAAGTAGCTCAGGTTCTTTCGGAACGGGCGCAATCCGATATGCGTGTTCGTCACATAGTCGCGCTTGCCGAGCTCCACAAACCGCCCGAACGCGCGCAAACACGCCATTGAGCGTTCCATCGCCTCGCCGGCGAGACTGTTGAGCACGACGTCGACGCCGGAACCGGTGATCGCGCGAACGTCGTCGACGAATCTTGTCGACCGCGAATCAAGCACGTGCCGCACGCCGAGGGCTTTCAGCAGGTCGCGCTTTCCTTGCGAGCCGGCGGTGGCGATTATCCGCGCGCCGCGCGATTGCGCGATCTGTATCGCCGCCATGCCGACGCCGCCGGCACCGCCGTGGATGAGGACCCACTCTTTTCGTTTCAATTTTGCAAGCGTGATGAGCGAATAGTGCGCTGTGAGAAATGCGACCGGGATCGTCGCAGCATCCTCGCTCGATATATCGGCCGGCAGCTTCACGACTTGAGCGGCGGGAACGGTGACATGGGTGGAGAAAGCCGATGCCGCGAAAGCGGCAACCCGGTCGCCGACTTTCAGATCCTTGACCGATGAGCCGACCCTGACGATTTGGCCGCCGCATTCAAGCCCGAGCGTCGGACCGGTAAATCCGTCCTCCAGCATGTCATCGGGGATCAGCGCCAAGGTCCACATCAGATCGCGGAAATTCACACCGGTCGCCTCGACGGCAATTTCCACTTCGCTCGCTTCGGGCCGCTTGCGCTCGGCCGCCTGCCAATAGAGACGGTGCCCGCCGCTCGAGCGGCGTTGCAGCCTTGCCGCGGGTGCCGCGGGAGTCTGTGCCTTTTCGGCCAAGGGCCCTAGCGATTGCACGCGAACGGCGCGGATCGCATGACCGTCGATATGGAGTTCGGTTTCATCGGTTCCGGACAGGATAACGTCTCTAATCCGCTCGGCAGCAACGTTCGGTGAAATCGCCGGCGCTAAATCGATCCGACGAACGTCCAAGTTCTGAAATTCATTGGCAAGCGTGCGCGAAAAGGCCCATGCCCCCGTTTCGACCGGATCGACGGCCGACGATGCGGCACCCAGCGCACCTCTGAAGATCAGCCAAAGCGTTGTCTTTTCGTCACCGATTTTTTCGGCGCAGCGCTTGATGTCCATGCAGCGTTGCGCAAGCGCCGACACAGGATCGACGTGATGGTCGATTGCGCTTGCGGCAAAAACGACGCAGTCGGGCGCCAGGGCGGGAAGACCCGATAGCGGCCCAGAAGTGAAGGTTACGCCAGGCGATGACCGCGCAACTTCGATCAATTTAGACGCAAGCGAAGACCCACCCGTCGCGGCGACAAACATACTCAATTTCGGCTTTACAGCCGTTTCTTCGTCTTTCGCAGTTTTCCCAAACTGGTTGTCGTGCCCGGACTGGGCAAGCAACAGCGAGGCGGCCTCGGACCCGCACAGGATGCGCCGCGCCGTCGTCTCGGCAAAGCCAGCCCGCTCCAAAGCCAGCGCCCATTGCTCCGACGAACGCAACGCACCGGCGGGACGATCGACTGTCCCCGAAGAAAACCAGTCTTGCTCCATCCCAAAGACAAGATTGCTAAACAGCAACGGCTGCGGCTCAATTGCCACCAGCAGGCCGCCAGGGGCGAGCAATTCTCGAACTTCGGCCAGACTCAGTTCCGTCGGCAGCCGGTTGAGCCCGTCAACCGCGACGACGAGATCATAATGTCCAAGCTTGCTCGCGTGCTCGAGGTCAACCAGCGTCACATCGAGATTCGCGAATTGGCCACGCTCGGCAAGTTCGTAGCGCCGTCGATCCGGCTCAAAGATTGTTATACTGGCGCGATCGCCGAAATGAGCCGCCAATGACAGAGCGAGATGGCCGACCCCGATTTGCAGGACGCGAACGGCGCGATTTTTTGGCCAATGGCGTCCGACGTCCCGTAATACCTGGGATAGAACGTCGCTCGCCGCACGCCTTGCCAGATTGGCGCCATCGAAGAAGTCGAGCGTCATCTTCGACAAAATCGAGTTCGGTTCGGCGACGACCGAGCCATTTGCCGCAACTTCCTCCGCGAAGCCGGAAATGGTTCCGGCGAGCAGCAACTCGGCAGCGTGCGAACGGCCTTCAATGGCGAGCGCCTTGATGACCGAACTTGAGCTCGGCAACGATTCATCGCGCATCAGAAGCCAGATATCGCGCTCTTTTTTCGCGAGCGCGGCCGCTTCAAGATGGACAAGGATGTTAGTCAACCACGGGCGCATGGCCTCGGGTAAACGGCTATTGGCGACCAGCGAATCGATATCGACGACAATGCCATCGGAGAGCCCAGAAGCAATTTCGTAGGCCGCAGCCGTCGCCCAGCCTTCGAAGAGCAGAGTCTGTTCGCTCGGCTCCGGCATCTGGTCGGGTATGAGCCCGCGCTTGCCGGCGGCCGCGAGGATCTCGCTGGCGGCAATCGGCATTCCGGATAGGCCGGAAATCGTTCCGTCGAGCAAGTGCGGCAGCTCGACCAGCGCAATCTGTCCGACCGAGCGCGCGCGCTTGACCGGAATGGCCTGGCACAAAGCGTTCCGAAATACGGCAATAATCTCGTCGTTCGCGCCATAAACGCAATAATTGGCGACAATGGAGCGCTCCGACTTACGTATTATCTGGATCAAACAGCGCTCTGGAACGGCATGCGGTCGGTACAAAACCGATTCATCCATGCGAACGGGGATATAGGTGACCCCGCGCTCTTCGGTGTGCAGGGCCGGAAACAGCGTAATTATGCCGTGCGTGCAGCAGTCGAGCCGCATGGGATCCAATAGGTACGGGCTCGGTCCGTCAGGCGGGAGAAGCTCGACCGTAATCAGATCCTCGTTATGAACGACGACGTTCTGCACGCGCCGGAACGACGGCCCGTAATGGAGACCATTGGCATCCGCCAAGCGATAGACGGTCTCGTGCGGCAGCACTCGACCGTTCGGCGGCCGAACCGGGCCTTTAGCCACCTCGCCCGCATTACCGTGCTGCATCTTGCCCCGGCAATTGAGCAACCAGGCAACGTTCGTGAGACGAGGACGGCTGAAGATCTCGAGCGTATTTGAGCCGGGAGAAACACGCGTCATGACCTCGCGGGTCTCGCCGTTCGTCAAGTCGAGCGGTTTGAGGATTTCAAAATTCGATATGGCGATGTTCTCGGTCTGCAGCCATTGCCGCGCCACCGCCAGGGCAATCTCAAGAAAACCGGTGCCGGGGAAGATCGTCTGCTCGCCGACTTTGTGATCGGCGAGATTCGCAAACAGCGTCGTGTCGATATGGGAATGCCATTCCAAGGCATCACCGACATAGCGCGCCCCCGCGAACGGATGCCGTTCCGTTTCAACGCCGATCGCCTCAACGGTCGGGCCATAGCGAAAATATTTTTGCTGCCATGGGTAGAACGGAAGCGAGATGCCTGGGCCGGGATCGGGCCCGAAGGCCTTGGCAAAATCGATTTGCGCTCCGCTGATCAGCGCTTTGGCGACCATCTTGTCGAACGGATCGACATCGGCGTCGTTGCGATCGAACACCGCGGCGGTGCCGAAATTTTCCGCCTCTCCCGCGAGACTGTCGCCGATATGCTTGAGCAGCGTCGGGCGCGGACCAATTTCCACAAAGTAGCGCGCCCCGAGTTTGGCGGCCATGCGGATCGCACGTAAGAATTGCACCGGATCCCGCACATTCCGCCACCAATATTCAGCACCCAAACGAGAGCCTGGCAGGCATTCCCCGGTAACGGTCGAAACGAAGGGAACGTCGGCATCGCTTGGGAGAATGGTCTTGAGCTCGGCGATGAGGCCGCTTTCCACCGGGCTCATCAGCGTCGTGTGGAAAGGATAATCGAGATCGAGCTCGACGACCGGGATGCCGCGCCGACCGGCTAACGATTTGAAGGCGGCGAGCGCGTCGACCGGGCCCGCTATGGTCGCCGCGCGCGGACTATTGATAGCAGCGACTTCTAGCTGCCCGATCTCATCCACCAGTTGCGAGACAGTTTCCCCCGGAGCGAGCACGGCGGCCATCCGGCCTGCTCCGCGCGTCAATTCCTGACAGTTGCTGCGCGAGTGAATGACTTTGACGGCGGTGCGCAGGTCGAGGATGCCGGCGGCTTCCGCCGCCGCTATCTCGCCGACGCTATGGCCGAGCACCATGGCGGGATGCAAGCCACGCGCGCGCAACGCCGCCGTTGAAGCGCTCTCAATGGCGAAGATCAGGGGCTGGGCGACGCTCGTCAGCGCCAGGCGATCGGACAAGGTGTCGCTGAACAGCGCTTCCTTCAGCGACCAGCCGGCAATCTGCTTGAAATAGCTGTCGACGTGATCGAAATGTGCACGAAAATAAGTGTTGTTACGATAGGCTTGCAGGCCCATGCCGGCCCATTGACTGCCATTGCCCGAATAGACGAAGGCGACGGGGTTGTCGGTTCCCCTGGCCTCGCCGACAAGAAGATTTGAATCGTCCTTACCGTCAACAAATGCATTCAGGGCGTCGGCAACGTCTTGGCTATGGGAATTCGCAACGACGATTCGGTGCGACAGATGCTCACGCCGGTGGACGATCGCGCTGGCAAGAGTCGCCGTGCCCTCATCGGTCAAATGCTCGACCCGGTGAGCATAGTCTTTGACGAGTTCGGCGAGGGCGGCCTTGCTCTCCGCCGAGAAAGTAAACAGGCCGCTGTCTGCTTTGCCGTTGTTGACCGAGCCTGCCGAGAGGCTTTTCTTGCCCGGCGCAATTATCGCGTGGGCATTGGTGCCACCGAAGCCAAATGAGTTCACGCCGGCATAGGACTGTCCCGCGTGCGGCAACAAAAGCGACTCATTGCAGACACGCAGATTAAGGCGATTAAAGTCTATGTTCGGGTTTGGCTCCGTGAAGTGCAATGACGGCGGCAGAATTCCGTGATTAAGCGCCAGCAATGCCTTCAGGAGCCCGGCCATTCCAGACGCCGGTTCGAGATGGCCAATGTTCGTTTTGACCGAGCCGATCGGCAGCGGGCTGGAGCGCCGGCGGCCAATACTGCGACCGAGCGCATTTGCCTCAATCGGATCTCCGGCCGGCGTCCCGGTGCCGTGCGCTTCGATGAAGGCAAGACGATTGCTGTCAATGGCGGCTCGCGAATAAACGCGCTCGAGCAGCGCGTGCTGAGCCTCCAACGACGGAAGAGAGATGCCGTTTGTGCGGCCGTCTGAATTGACGTCAGTGGCGAGGATGATTCCGTGAACCGGATTTTTGTTGGCCTGAGCGTGCGCGGCTTTGCGCAGGATCAGAACGCCGCCGCCCTCCCCGCGCACAAAACCGTCTGCCTTCGCAGAAAATGCCTGGCACAGCCCGTGCTCTGACAGCATCGACGCCTGTGAAAACGCGATAAACGAGGCCGGGCTACAAATGACGTTTATTCCGCCGACGATTGCGGTGTCGATTCGGCCAGAATTGAGAGCTTCAACCGCCTGATGAAGCGCGACGAGCGACGAAGAACAGGCGGTATCGACCGTTACGCTCGGACCGCGCAAGTCGTAGATATAGGAAATCCGATTGGCGAGAACTGCGAGCGCCGTGCCGGTTCCGAATTGAGAATCGGCGATTGCATAATCCGCAAAGAACGCGTGGGCATAGTCGGTTTGCGACGCTCCGACGTAAACGCCGACTTCGGAGCCTTTCAGCGATGACGGGCGAATACCCGCGTCTTCAAGCGCTTCCCAGGTCAATTGCAGCAGAATCCGCTGTTGCGGGTCCATTTGTTCGGCTTCGCGCGGCGAAATGCCGAACACGACCGGGTCGAAGCCCCATAAATCGTCGAGAACGCCGGCAGCCCAAGTGTAGCTCTTGCCCGGCTCCTGCCGGCGTGGATGACCGAAACGGTCGAGTGAAAATCGGTCGGGAGGCACGCGCGAAATGGCGCAACGGCCCTCCAAAAGGAGGGACCACAATTCAGCCGGCGATTTGGCGCCGGGTACCCGGCACGCCCACCCGACGACCGCGATCTCATCGCGGAGGTAATGGATTGAGTTCACGCCGCCCGCCACCCCAACTCGATTTGCGACCCACGCCAAGAAAGGCGCTTCCTATAAACATGTCTTTATAGCCAGAAACAACCCTCTCGGCACCGTGTTTTTTGCAATGCGATCCGACCTCTCGGCGTCCAAAGTCACATCGTCGGTCCGAAATGCATTAAATAAATCAATGCATTACGATTGCTACGCTGGACGATACGCATCCCCGTTAAGATTATTGATAGGCATGCAAAATTCGGTACCCGACACAAGCTAACAGGGGTTCATTCGCGCCCTTCGTGCTTTGTTAAATCCGCGAAAAAGCGAATGCACCAAAAGTGATCCCATGACCCCAAGCGCTTTGCTAAGAGCCTGCAAGAAATTGGACACTCGGGGATTTCCGATGCTCGATCGACGCGCCTTAATTGGCGGCCTTGCTGCAGCCGCCCTCTCCTTAACCGCTGCTTCGGCCAGCTCGCCGCAAACCTTCGATGCCAAGACCTTCGCGGCAGCCCAGGCCGCCGGCAAGCCAATCCTGTTGCACATCACCGCGCCGTGGTGCCCGACCTGCAAGGCGCAGGCGCCTATCCTCTCGAAGCTCGAGGCGGAGCCGAGATTCAAAGACCTGGTGGTGCTCAATATCGACTTCGATTCCAAGAAGGACCTACTGCGCCGGTTCAACGTGCGTTACCAGAGCACGTTGATTATGTTCAAAGGCAAGCAAGAAGCCGGCCGCTCGACCGGCGATACCAACGCCGCCTCGATCGAAAGTCTGCTCGCCAAGGCGATCTGAATGGCCGCACTTGGGCTCGCGCTGTTGGCGGGAGTTCTCTCGACACTGAGTCCTTGCGTCCTGCCGCTGCTGCCGATTGTGCTGGGCGCAGCATTGACCGAGCACCGCCTCGGCCCGCTTGCGCTCGCCGCCGGCGTGGCAATCTCGTTCGCGGCTATCGGCCTATTCGTCGCCACTATCGGCTTTGCCATCGGCCTCGATCAGGACGTATTCCGCATTGTCGCGGCGGCGCTGCTGATCATCGTCGGCGGCCTAATGCTGCTGCCAAGACTGCAGGCTCAGTTTGCGGTGGCCGCCGGGCCGCTCGGCAACTGGGCGCAAAGCCGGGCGGGCGGCATCACCCGCCGCGGGCTCGCCGGCCAATTCGCGCTCGGCATTCTGCTCGGCGCGGTCTGGAGCCCTTGCGTCGGCCCGACTTTGGGGGCGGCCGCTATTGTGGCCTCGCAAGGCAAGGATTTAGGTACCGTCGCCGCCGCCATGTTCCTGTTTGGCTTGGGCGCTGCCGCGCCGCTGCTGCTGCTCGGCCTCGCCTCGCGCGAGGCGCTGCTGCGCTGGCGCGAGCGGCTGCTGCACGCCGGCAAGGCCGGCAAGATCGCGCTCGGCCTGGTGCTGCTGGCGACCGGCCTGTTCATCATCAGCGGCGTCGACAAGCACGTCGAAACCGTGCTGGTCAACGCATCTCCGGCCTGGTTGACCAATTTGACCACACGGTACTAAGCGCGCCCGCGCCGATTTTATGCGCAAGCGACACGGTTCTGCGCTAGCATATCAGTTTGGGTTGGGGCGCGACGTCAGCCGCGGAGAGGTCGGTGTCGCCATTCTACGACCATGCGGTCGGCGCGCTGCGCGCGATCTATGATCACCGCATCGCAACGCCGGCGACGCTTGACGCCGCGCATTATTTCCCCAACGCCGCCCGTTTCACCGAACGCTGGACCGACATCCGCCGCGAAGCGCTCGCGGTCGGCGGCATGCTCGATCAGGTTCCCCGCTTCCACGAGATCATGCCGGAGCAAACGGAAATTTCGACCAATGATGGGCGCGATTGGCGCATGTTCATCATGAAAGCCTATGGCGTGCGCGTGGAGCCGAACCTGCGTCGCTGCCCGACCGTCGCCGCGCTGCTCGAGCAGACACCCGAGGCGGTGTCTTGCGTGTTTTCGTTTCTCGCACCGGGCAAGCACGTGCCCGAGCATCGCGGCCCGTTCCGCGCGATCCTGCGCTTTCACCTGATGCTGTCGATGCCCTGCGATGCCGACGGCCGGCCGGCCTGCGAGATGATGATCGATGGCGCGCCCTACCGGCTCTCCGACGGCGCTAGCCTGTTGTGGGACGACACCTACCCGCACGAAGTGTGGAATCGGAGCGATCAGGTGCGCGTCGCCTTGCTGCTCGACGTGTGGCGCAGAGACATGCCGGCGGACGTCGCGCTGTTTTCGAACGGCCTGCTGCTGCTGGCGAAGGCGCTGATCCGCATGCGCGGCATGTCATACGCCGCGTAAATCGGATAGGCTATCGCCTGCCCCAATTCCCCTGCCCGCCGATAAAACATTACCGAGGAAAGCCCTATGCCCAAAACCCCCGACTATTTCGCGGGAAAAACCGTCCTCATCACCGGCGCCGCCAGCGGCATCGGCCGGGCGACGGCGCTGATCTTCGCGCGCGAGCACGCCAACGTGGTTTGCGCGGATATCAACGAGGAAGGAGTCAAGGAGACGGTGGAGAAGGTCAACGACATCGGCAGCCAGGGACTGGCGCTCGCCATCGATGTGACCAAGCGCGCGGCCGTCGAGGACATGGTGCAGCTCGCGATCAACGATTTCGGCCGCGTCCACTTTCTGTTCAATTCGGCGGGCGCCGCCATCCGGCGCGCGAAATTCCTCGAGATCGACGACGATCTGTTGGAGCGCACCTTTGACCTCAATTTCAAAGGCACCTTCTACGCCATGCAAGCACTGCTGCCGCACATGCTGGAACATGGCGGCGGCGTCATCGTCAACGTCGCCAGCATGGCGGCCAAGCGCGGCGGGCCCGGTTCCTCGATCCATTACGCGGCGGCCAAAGGCGCGGTGAATACGCTGACGCTCGGCGTCGCGCGCGAATTCGCCAAGCAAAATATCCGCTGCCTGTCGATCTCGCCGGGGCCGATCAAGACGCCGTTCCAGGCGGCGGCAAATTCGAGCCCCGAGCTGATCAAGCGATTTCTCGACGATATCCCGATGGGCCGCTTCGGCGAGCCCGAGGAGATCGGCGAATTGGTGCTGTTCATGTGCTCGGATGCCTGCGAGTTCATGACCGCCGACACGGTCTATGTGAACGGCGGCGGCGGCTGGCGGTAAAGGGGACGCGCGATGACCACGTGGTGTCGTTTCGAGAAAGACAAGCAAGTCAGCTACGGGATCGTCGAGAACGATCAGGTCATCGCCGTCGACGGCATTCCCTGGGGCGAGCACACGCGCACGTCGCGCAGCTATCCCCTCAATGGCGTCAAGCTGCTCATCCCGGTGGTGCCGCCGACCTTCTATTGCGTCGGCATCAACTACGCCGATCACATCCGCAAGATGGCGGCCAAGCGCGGCACCGAGCCGGTGTTCCCGCAAAAGCCCGACATCGGCTATCGCGCCAACAATGCGCTGATCGCGACCGAGGAGAATATCGTCAAGCCGGCTGATGCGGGCGAAGCCTTCCAGTACGAGGGCGAGCTGGTCGCGGTGTTCGGTAAGCGTGCGCACAAGGTCTCGCGCGAGGATGCGCTCGATTACGTGTTCGGCTGGACCATCGGCAACGACGTCTCCGAACGCAACTGGCAGAAGGACGACCGCACGCTCTGGCGCGCCAAGAACGCCGACACCTTCAAGCCGATGGGCCCGTGGATCGTCACCGGGCTCAACCCCGACGACATGGAGACGGTGATCCGCGTGAACGGCAAAGAGACCGACCGTTTCAAGACCAACAACATGATCTTCGACACCGCCGCCTATATCGCGGAAGTGTCGAAATACTGCACCATCGAGCCGGGCGACGTGATGTGGATGGGCACCGACGGCCTGCCGCAAAACATCAAGCCGGGTGACGTGGTGGAGATCGAAATCAGCGGCATCGGCGTGTTGCGCAACAAGGTGGTGCAAGGGAAGTAGCGTCCACCGTCTTCAAGCGACGACGCAACATGCGCTCTTCCCTCTCCCACAGGGAGAGGGTGCCGAGCGAATGCGCCAGCATGAGCGAGGCGGGTGAGGGGTCCGTGCCTGACCGTAGTCCGTAACCCCTCACCCGCGCACGCTCGCTATCGCTCCGCGCGCGCAACCCTCTCCCAAAGGGAGAGGGAAAGCGAGAGCGCTGCACGTTCCGTGCGTTCACCGATTCATTTTTCAAACAGCCCGCCGTCGCGAAGGTTTCGGCGCGCAGCCAATGCTCCGCCGCCCGTGTTGTTTGTCGAGGCGCCGGGTGCGCCTGTCTTTTCGTCCCTCCCCGCGAGGGGAGCGGAGCGCCGAGAAACGCGAGGGCTTGCGAGGCCCCCTGGGCGGCCGGCGCGGCCGCCCGACACGCTAGCGAGGCGTGTCCTCTCCGCTTGCGCGGCGGAGAGACGCCTCTCGGCGCTCCACGGGCGGCGATTTTAAGTCCCCGGGTCCGCGTTTCCTGGGACGAGGCGTTTTGGCGCCAGTCCCAGTCCAGCAGGCTCCCTGCGGAGCGGTCGTAATGCCGCCCGAGCGGGTCCCGGGGCCTCCCGAGCGCAAGCTTACGAGGCTTGCCCGCGGGCGCCGCATCCCACCCCGCTGAAATGACGTCTCATGACAACGCCCCTTCGTGGATGGGATAATTGTAGGAATACATACCTTGGGAATTTAGTCAAGGTTTTTTTGTGCTCGACCTGTGCATCCCTCTCGCGCAAGCGGGCATCCAGCTCTGCCGCCGCCTGCGCGGGGACGAACGGAAAATCAGGCTTCGCGCTCCTCCGTCACCGTCACCACATCGCGCGTGCGGGTGACGCCCTCCGGCCAGGATTTGTTGAAATCGGCGACCAGCGCCTTGAAGTCGTCGCCGGCGAGCGCGGCGTCGCAGGCCGCCTTGTCGGCGAACTGATAGACGGCGTAGTGCACGCCCTCTTCCACCGTGCTCCAGCCGCGCCAGGCCTTCTCGCAGCGGAAGATGCGGGCCGCCCAGGGCAGGTGGTCGGTCGCGTACCAATGCTCGAATTTGTCGCGCAGGGGCGCGGATACGACGGCGCGGACGAGGAAGAAGGTGGCGGGCATGGCCTGCTCCCGGCATGAACGACGCAACCATAGCCGGTCCGGCCGCTGCCGCCACCCTGCGCCTGCCGAACCGGACGGAGAATACTTTGCCGGCAGCCGTCTTCTCTTCGGCCGCCAGCCGCTTGTCCGCTGAAATCACGTTATCGTCGATGTCAAGAATTGGTGCGAATGATGCGCCCGGCAAACAGCGCCCTACTCCGCCGCGATGCTGGCCCAGCATGTGATGGCGCTGCAGACCGAGCTCCAGCGGCCGTAGCCCTTGTAGATCGTCGCGGCGACCGCCGCCTGCTCCTTGAGCGTGCCCTCGGCCTTGATCTGCGGGTCCGACACGTTGCGGATGGCGAGCCAGCGCGGCGCCGCGGCGTCCATGTCCTTCGCCACCAAGCCGAGCACCGCGTCGCCCATCTCGGAGACATCGCCCAGGCCTTGCAGCTTGTAGTGATTGTCCGAGGTGTCGAAGCCGAAGAAGTCGGTGGTGAGGACCGAGGATTTCAGCGTCTTCGGCCCGACGCGCACGATCTTCGGCAGGCGCGTATTGTCCTTGGGCAGTTGCGGCGCGTTGACCTTGAACAGCGAGCGCGCCTTGGCGAAGTGCGCGGTCTTGGCCGGCGCGCTGGCGTAGTGGTCTTGCGCGAACGGCTCGTGCTTGAACTTGGCGGTGCAGTCGAATCGCACGATCGAACTGACGATGACGTCGCCGACCTCGAATTGCCTGCCGATGCCGCCGGCGGTGCCGGTGGTGATCACCAGCTTGGGCTTCACCTCGTTGATGATCTGCTTCCACACGTCGATATTCGGCAATTGTGGGCCGTCCTGCGACATGTGCGAGTCCGACTTGAACACGACCACCGATTTTCCGCCGATGCTCGTGGTCCAGAACGTACCCAACCGCTGCAATTCCTTGGCCGGGCAGCCGTTGCGCATTTTCTGCGAGATGGTCGCGTAGTTGTGGGTATAGTGGACGTAGTCATTGCGCGAATCCTTGCCGGGCGTGAGCACGCGGCTCAGGGCATGGCCCTCGTCGACCGTCCAGGTCACCAGCAGCACGTCGGCCTGCGGCAGCGGGCCATCGCCGCCTTGCGCAATCGAGGCGGCTGGTTTCGGCTCCAGGCCTTTCGGCCATGGCACGTCGGTGTAGCGCGACAGACCGGTCGCGGTGGTGAAGGCGAGGAATTCGCGGCCGGCTGGGGCTTCCGAATCGAAGTCGATGATCTCGCGCTGGAAATCTTCGGGCGCCCGCGTCTTGGCCGCGGCGGCGAAAGCGAAAGTCGACGCCGGCGCCGGCTTGGCAACCGGATCGAAGCCAAGATTTCTCTCAACCCATTTGCGGTCGGCTCTCATGACACGTCTCCCCCGGCGGCGATCGGGCCGCCTGGAGCAATGCTACTGCGGAGACGAGCACCGCACAATCCTCGCGCGAGACAGGAACGGACGCTATCAATGATAGCGGATGCCTATCGTTCCACCACGACCTCGATCTCCGCCGCCAAAGCCTCGCGCAAGGTGCACGCGACCGGAGAATGCGCGTCGCCCCAGCGCGCCAGCTCCTGCAGGGTGTCCGGCGCCGCGCCTTGCGCGCGCATCGTCACCCGCATGCGCAAGTTCGACAGGCCCGCATGCACGTTATCGTCGAGCCCCAACAGGCCGCGCAAATCGTTCTCGCTGTCGACCGTGACGTCGAGCTTGTCAAGCGCGATGCCGAGCTTGGCCGCTCGCATGGCGATGACAGTTCCGGTACACGAGGCGAGCGCCGCCCGCAGCAACCAGCCCGGCTGCGGCACGCCGCCGCCGCCTCCCACGCCTTTCGGCATGTCGGTCTCGAATTTCTCACCCGCCGGTCCGGTGACGGAAAGTTTCAGGCCTTCGGTGAGTGAGGCCGTCGCGGGAGTATTCTTGCCGCGCGCCTTGTCTGGATTCTCCGCAATCGTTTTCGCCAGTTTGTCGATCGCTTCGCGAATTTCCACGCTTGACATAGCGGTCTCCGAGTTGCCTCACACCGGCAAATTATCGTGCTTTCTTGCCGGCAACTCCCCATGCTTGTTGCGCGGCCTGGCGAGCGCTTGCGCGTCGCGTGCGGCATAATCACGCCGCCGATTGTGGCGCGCTCGGCGGCGATTTCGACGCCGTTCATAGCATCACCAATCGGCGTGGCTCGGCACCGCGCACGGCCGCGAGCGGAATTGCGCGATCGAACGTCACGAGCCGGCCGCCTTTCTTCATCGCGAGTGCGAGCAGATACACATCGGTGATCTGCTTCGGCCCTAAAATACGGCTGCGATCAAAAAGTCCGCTATCGGTAACCGATATGTCGTCGGGCCAGAATTCATGGCCGGGCTCGGCAAGCTGCAGCCGCAACTGTCCGATAGCCTGCGCCGCGGTCGGCCGTTCAGGATAATTGGCCTGACAAAGAATGCGCACAAACCCGTTCTGTGTCAGCGGGCAGGACGCCCAGCCGCTCTCTCGCTCGCGCCGCCACCATGTCAGCGCATTTTGGTGGCGGATATGGTCTTTATCCATCAGCGCCAGGAGCACGTTCACGTCCAGTAAGGCGCGCATCCTCTTGGTCCAGTTCCTCTTGGATTTTATCGATCAGCTCATTGGTCACGACCGCGCCGCGCGACGGCAGCACGTACCAGCCGTCCTCGTACAAGAGGCCATGCGGCGCCGAAGCTGCAGCGCCGGCGGCAGCTTCCTGGGTCAGCGCCTTGCGGACGAGCTCGGAAATAACTTCGCCCGCGGTGGATTTTTGCGCCTTGGCCAATTCCTTAGCGGCCGCCAGTACGTCATCATCAATGTCTAGAGTGGTTCTCATACATCAGATGCTAATGCATCTGATGCGCTGATGCAAGAGCGTGCCCGGCGGAGCCGCGCGCCACCGCGCGGCGCCTCAAGGAAAAGGCGAAAGCCGAAGGCAAGTCGCTCGGCGAAACCTTGCGCCAGGTGAGACGGCGCGGCGCATCCGCTCGATGTCGCCATATTCGGATGTCGATTCCACCGACCTCATTCGAGAGGACCGCGACAACGATGAGCCTTATCGTTGACGCATCGGTGGCGGTCAAATGGTTTGCCGAGGAACCGCTTTCCGATAAGGCCGAAGCGGTGCTCGCCGGCCCCGACGTTCTGATTGCGCCTGAATTGGTCCTGGCCGAACTCGGCAACGCCCTGCGCAAGAAAGCGGCGCAGGGCATTCTCACGCGCGAGCAGGCCGTCAATGCCTTGCGCGAAGCGCCGAGCTTCTTCGTCCGCCTCCATCCCCTGCCCGACCTCGCGCTGCGCACGACCGAGATCGCCTTCGATCTGGGCCACCCGGTCTACGACTGCTTCTATCTGGCGCTGGCCGAACGCGAGCGCGTGCCCATGGTGAGCGCGGACGAGCGGCTGCTGAGCAAGCGACGGGCGCTGAAGGGGATTGAGCTACGGAAGCTGTAGGGCGCGAGCCAGGCCCTCCCTCCACCGTACTCCACTCACACCGGCAAATTATTCTGCTTCCGCCCCAGCATCTCCACATGCTTGTTCCTCAGCATGGCGAGCGCGCGGCCAACGCGCTTGCGCGTCGCGTGCGGCATGATCACGTCGTCGATAGTACCGCGCTCGGCGGCGATCACTTCTCCGCCCGCCCCTTCAGCATCCCCGCGATGCTCAGGTCCTCGTCAATCTCGGGCCAATGAATGCCCATCGGCATGATCTCGTAATGCGCGCGCGCGGCGGCCGAGGCGTTTTGCAGGCGTGGATACCAATCAAGCGGCGTCGCGATCCGCCGGCCGTCGGCCAGCGTCACCACCAGTTCGGTCGCGGTGAACTCGACCGCGCGGGCGCGCAGATCGCCGACGTCAATTTCCAAAGTGCTCATTCGAAGTACTCTTGCCAGGCGCTCAGCAGCTTGTCGCGATTCGCGACCTCTCCCCGCAAGCGGGGAGAGGTGAACAAACTCACACGGCAAATTGCCGTGCTTCCGCCCCGGCATCTCCACGTGCTTGGTGCGCAGCATGGCAAGCACCCGCGCGGTGCGCTCGCACGTTGCATGCGGCACGATCACTTCTCCTCTGCCTTGCCCTGCTTCGCCACCAATGACTGCAACAGATCGGGCACCATGCGCTCCGAGAAGCCCGCGATGAAGGACCAGACCAGGGCTTTGCCGTAGTCTTCCGGCTTAACCGGCAGGTAATTGTGCATCATGGCCTGGACGGTCGCGCAGCTCTTTTCGGCCACGCAACCGATGTCGGGAAAAACGACGCCAGTCACCAATTTGCCGATGAAGATCAGGTAGAGCACGCTCGCCGCGATCGCGCCGATCACCGGCGGCACGAAAGAATACATGAACAGGTAGGGTCCGCCGAGTTGCTCCACCGCCGGCGAGATCAGCGCGGCGCCCGCCTCGTCGATCCTGTAGAGACGCGTCAGCGCGCTGAAGAAGGCGCCGAGGATGCCGAGCAGAACGACCAGCACGAGCACCGGCACTTCCCAGCCGCGCACATGCGCGATCAGCAGCCAGACACTGAGCACAACCGCGAGAATCAGGGTGCCGAGAAACTGGAAAGTCAGAATCTGCTTGTAGGCCGCGAGAATCTTCGGATCAATTTCCTTGGCGACGGCGGGCGCCGGCCGCGGCTCGTTCACAGTGTTTTCCATCTCGCTACTCCCCCGGCAACGCTACACCTTACAGAATAATTCGCTTCGGTGGGGTGCTCAATCTTCGGCGGGCGACCCTCCCCACAAGGGGAGGGTAACAGAGCCGGCGGCCTGCGCTGAGAAAAATCACACCGGCAGATTGTCGTGCTTCCGCGCCGGCATCTCGACGTGCTTGTTGCGCAGCATGGCGAGCGCGCGGGCGATGCGCTTGCGCGTGGCGTGCGGCATGATCACGTCGTCGATATAGCCGCGCTCGGCGGCGACGAAGGGCGACAGGAACCGCTCCTCGTATTCGCGCGTGCGCGCGACGATCTTCTCCGGGTCGCCCAGGTCGGCGCGGAAGATGATCTCGACCGCGCCCTTGGCGCCCATCACCGCGATCTGCGCGGTCGGCCAGGCATAGTTCAGATCGCCGCCGACGTGCTTACTCGCCATCACGTCATAGGCGCCGCCGAAAGCCTTGCGCGTGATGACGGTGACCAGCGGCACCGTGCATTGCGAATAGGCGAACAAGAGCTTGGCGCCGTGCTTGATCAGCCCGCCATATTCCTGGTCCGTGCCGGGCAGGAAGCCGGGCACATCGACGAAGGTGACGATGGGAATGCCGAAGGCGTCGCAGAAGCGCACGAAGCGCGCCGCCTTGCGCGAAGCGTCACTGTCGAGCACGCCGGCAAGCACCATCGGCTGGTTGGCGACGAAGCCGACCGTGCGGCCGGCGATGCGGCCGAAGCCGATGACGATGTTCTTGGCGTAGGCGGCCGACAGCTCGAAGAAATCGCCCTCGTCCGCCGTTTTCAGGATCAGCTCCTTGATGTCGTAGGGCTTGTTGGGGTTGTCCGGAACCAGCGTGTCGAGCGACTTGTCGAGCCGGTCGGGATCGTCTTGCGTCGGCCATTCCGGCACGCCGGCCTCGTTATTGGCCGGCAGGAAGTCGATCAGCCGGCGCATCTGCAGCAGGCACTCGACGTCGTTCTCGAAAGCGCCGTCGGCGACGCCCGACTTGGTGGTGTGCACCGAGGCGCCGCCCAATTGCTCGGCGGTGACCACCTCGTTAGTCACCGTCTTCACCACGTCGGGGCCGGTGACGAACATGTAGCTCGTATCGCGCACCATGAAGATGAAATCGGTCATCGCCGGCGAATAGACGTCGCCGCCGGCGCAGGGGCCCATGATGACGCTGATTTGCGGGATGACGCCGGAGGCGATGACGTTGCGCTTGAATACTTCGCCGTAGCCGCCGAGCGCGGCGACGCCCTCCTGGATGCGCGCGCCGCCGGCATCGAACAGGCCGATGATCGGCGCGCGCGCCTTCATCGCCATGTCCTGCACCTTGATGATCTTCTGCGCGTGCGTCTCCGACAGCGAGCCGCCGAACACGGTAAAGTCCTTGGAGAACATGTAGACGGCGCGGCCGTTGATGGTGCCCCAGCCGGTGACCACGCCGTCGCCGGGAATTTTCGTCTTCTCCATGCCGAATTCGTTGGAGCGGTGCTCGACGAACATGTCGAGCTCCTCGAACGAGCCCTTGTCGAGCAGCAGCTCGATGCGCTCGCGCGCGGTCAGCTTGCCGCGTTTGTGCTGCGCCTCGATGCGCGCCTTGCCGCCGCCCAGCCGCGCCTCGTCCCGGCGCTTTTCCAGTCTGTCGAGGATGTCTTTCATTGCGCCTTTGGCCCCTGCCCTTTCGGAATCCGGCCTAGCCATGGATAGCACGGGCGAGAGGCGTTCTCACTTAATCCCTCCCCCTTGTGGGGAGGGAGGCCCGAGCGGAGGCGAAGCCGAGCGCGGCCGGGTGGGGTGGCATGGCAAAGGACCCCACCCGGCGCACGCTCGGATTCCCTCCGCGTGCGCCACCCTCCCCACAAGGGCCCACAAGGGGGAGGGATAGAGAGATCGCGGCTCGATTTTGCCAAGCCAGAGGTCAGACTTGGCACCGCCGCCGTCCCCCCTTAGAACCCGCCCCATGAGCACCGCCGCCGAGCTGATCCAGCAGGGCCTCTACCACCACCGGGCGGGCCAGATCGGGCTCGCCATGGAGCGCTACACCGAGGCGCTGCGCGGCGATCCGAGCAATGCCGACGCGCTCTATTACATCGCCGTCATCGCCTGCCAGGATGGACAATACCAGCAAGGCATCGACCTCGCGCGCCGCTCCCTCGCCTTCAATCGCGGGCAAGCCCGCGCGCATAATCTGATCGGCCAGGCGCTGCACCGGCTCGGCAAGACGAAGGATGCCCTGGCGAGCTTCGACGAAGCGCTCGCCTGCGACGTGAATTTCGCCGACGCCTACGCCAACCGCGCCAACATGCTGAGCGAGCTCGGCCGCACGGCGGAAGCGTTGTCGAGCTTCGACCGCGCGCTCGCGCTCAATCCAAACTCGGCCACCGACTGGCTCAACCGCGGCGCCACGCTGCACGGCATCGGCCGCATCGACGAGGCGATCGCCAGCTACGACCGCGCACTGGCGCTCGATCCGGACTTTTCGCTCATCCATTACAATCGCGCCGACGCGCTGCGCGATGCCGGCCGTTGGCCGCAAGCCTTGGAAGGTTACGACCGCGCGCTGGCGCTCACCGCCGACTTCCCCGAAGCCCATGTCGGCCGCGCCGAGACGCTCAGACAGCTCGGGCGGCCGGAGGACGCGCTTGCTGCGGTCGATCGCGCGCTCGAACTCAGGCCCGACCTGGCGCCGGCCTACAAGGTGCGCGGTCGCGTGCTGCAAGCCCTGGGACGCACCGCTGAGGCCGAGGCCAGCTTCGCCAAGGCCGCCGATTTCACGGCGCAAGCGGATAAAAATAAGGCATCCGAGGCCTGAATCTGCGCGCATTTCATGGCCTTCGGTGCTATGGAACTTTTCCGGGGCGGCATGGTTTTCAGGACGGGGAACTTTCCAAAACAGGGGTTTTTCCGATGAACAGCGTCAGCAAGCCTTCGCCACGCCTCAAGACGCCGACCGATCTCGGCGCCAATGCCACTAAGGATATCGCCGGGGCGCTCAATGCGATCCTGGCCGACACTTTCGCGCTCTACATGAAGACCAAGAATTTTCATTGGCACGTCAGCGGGCCGCATTTCCGCGACTATCATCTGCTGCTCGACGAGCAAGGCGAGCAGATCTTCGCCACCACCGACGTGATCGCCGAGCGGGTGCGCAAGATCGGCGGCACCACGTTGCGCTCGATCGGCGATATCGCGCGTCAGCAGCGGCTTGCCGACAATGACGCGCCTTATGTCGATCCGCAGGACATGCTGGCGGAATTGCGCGACGACAATCAGCGCGTGATCGCCTCCATGCGCGAGGCGCACGGGCTATGCGACGAGCATGAGGACGTGGCGACCGCGAGCCTGCTCGAGACTTATATCGACGACGCCGAGAAGCGGGTGTGGTTCCTCTACGAGGCCAGCCGCAAGGGCGATCCGACCGGGCAATAGCTTCGGCTCGCTCACGGTGCGTGTTTGAGCACCGTCGCCGCGGCCTGCATCTCGGCGAAATGATAAGCGCGGCGCTCAAGCGTAAGCGCGTCGCGGCCCCATTGCTGCATCTGCCAATCCTCGTCGACGTGCGCGGCCGCCCAGGCCATCTCCGCTTCGAGCGCGCCGTGCGCCACGGCGATGGCCAGCAGCGCCGAGCCGGTGAGCGTGGCGATCGCGGCCACCGCGCCCAGCCGCCACGGATCGGCTGGAATGGCCGCGCGCGCGGCGGCGATCGCCTCGGTCGCTTGCGCCACGTGCATCACGCCTTGCGAGAGTACAAAGCGTGCGCCCAGCGCATGCTGCGCCCAGGCCAACACCGGATCCCAGCGCTGCGCCTGCCGCTCGACGAGGCCGGCCGGCGCATCGGCGCGATAGAACAAGAGATCGCTGCCGAGATATTTGGCGACTTCCTCCACCACCGGCGCGGGCGAACGCAGCACCCCATCGATGATCGCGTTGGCAAGCCGCGTCAGCGGCATGCGCGCGGGGTCGATCACTTGTCCTTGCGCGTTCCATTCCTCGGCAATGCGCTCGGCGAGTGCGCGGCTCGGCGCCGCCAGCACATGGCGCGCCGGCGTCTTGATCGGCTTGCCGTCGAGCAGCACCGCGCCGCCCTCGCCTACGCTCGCCGCGCGATAGAAACGCTTGCGCAACGATGGCCGCACGGCGCGCCGCGCCGCCTCGGTCGGATCGAGCGGCTCCGTGCTAAAGAGGTCTTCGAGAAGGTCGCGCATAGTCCTTTCGTTTGAGCAAATCCGGCCGCGGACCTTTGCTAGATGAGCGGATCGGCGCCGCCGGCATCAGCCCCAGGCCTTGCCGCGCCGCAGATCGAGCGCGCGCTTGAGCGCGAACAGAAGCTCACATCGCTGCTGCTCGCGCTCTCGGCGGCCGAGGTTTGAGCTATGCCGTCGCCGCAGCATTACAACCTCCGGCAGCACGCGCGTCTGCAGCCCGAGCGCGAGCGCCCGCGCATACCAATCGGGGAAATCGATGACACGCAGCGACGGATCGAACAAACCGATGCGCTCGAAGGCCGCGCGCCGAATCAGCATCGTCCCCTTGCCGATGCCCGCCTGAATGCTGTTGGGCGGAGCCGAAGCGTCCTGCTCCAGTTCCGGACTGACGAACTGCGACACGTTGCCGAACACTGCATCGAGGGAAGGATCGCGCAGCAATGCATCACACTGCAGCCGCAGCTTGTCCGGCAGCCAAAGGTCGTCCGCATCGAGGAATGAGAGGAAATCGCCGGTTGCCCGCGCAATCCCGCGGTTAAGCGCGCTGCCGGGGCCGGACTGCGGCTGTCGCAGAACGCTAATGCGCGCACCGAAGCCGGCCAGAACTTCAGAAGTGCCATCGGTCGAGCCGTCATCGACGACGATCACTTCGTCCGCCGGTCGCGTCTGTGCCAACACGCTGTCGATCGCCGCAGCGACGTAACGCTCGGTGTTGTAGACCGGAATGAGGACCGATACTTTCAATGCGAGCCCCGTCGCCGATCGAGCTTGAGCTTCATAGCGCGCAAGAATTCCTGTTGCATCTCCTCCACTGCCCGCGTCATGTTGCTGCCGTGGCGGCGATGAATGAGGCTGACCTCTGGAATCATCACATAACGAAGGCCGCAGTCCCGCGCGCGGCAATACCAGTCGACGTCTTCGGCGTGCCTTTGGCGGACATTCAACTCGCCCACCGTCTCAAATGCCTGGCGTCTGATCAACAGGGCGGGAAATGACCACGGCATGCACAGCAATGTCGGATGCCGCGCCTCGTTGATCGATCCCGATCCCAAATCCCGCACTTCGACCATTCCACAGACTATATCGGCCGCAGGGTCCGCCGCGAAGGCGTCAGCCATGAGCGCGAGCCGCTCCGCCGGCCAGAGATCGTCGTGATCGAGGAACGCGATGGCATCGCCGGTCGCTTCGCGCAGCCCCGCATTGCGCGCCGCCGCGGGACCGGCATTCTCCTGCCGCAGCGCGCGCACGGCGGCGCCGAAGCCGGCGATGACCGCCGGGGTTTCGTCGGTCGAGCCGTCGTCGACGATGATCACTTCGTCCGCCGGGCGCGTCTGGCCTTGCACGCTGCTGACGGCATCGGCGAGAAATCGCGCGCCGTTGTAAACAGGAATGATAGCGCTGATCCGCATGTGCGCTGCCGGCCGTCAGATCAACCGCTCAAGCGCTTCCGGCACCGCGGCAAGATCGGCGCCCGGATCGAACAGGAAGCACGGTGTGCCTTCCAGCATGTCCGCCACCCGATGGTAAAGCGCAACCTCGTCGCCGGGCAGGATCGCAAACGTCGTGGCCGCCAGCGCGCGCAGCGCCGATCCGAGACCGACCGGCTTGACGATCGGTCGGGCGGAGCCGGCGCGCTGCGGCAAGACGATGGCGGCGATTTCGGCATCGCCAATCCGCACACCTTTCAGCCGGCCGACGTCGACTTCCGCCTTCAGCTCGCCGGTGTCGACGGAGTATTCGCGTAACGCGGCCATTGCATTCGGCAATCGCACGAACATATCGGATCGAATCCGCGCCGAACTGTAAAGGCTCGATGCGCGCAACGGTCGCCCCGTCAGCATCACGAAATCATCGCCGACATAGCGCCAGCCGGCATCAACGCACGCGAGCGCCGCGCTCGTCTTGCCGGCCCCGCCCAGCCCGGCCATGAGGACTCCCTTGTCTCCCCGCGCGACGGCGGCCGCGTGGACCGGCGTCCAGGCGGTTGCCAATGAGAGCCCCTTGATCGCCAGCAAAAAGGGGCGTCCGATTTCCCACGATGGAATTTCGTCGGCGGCCACATACCAAACCAGGCCGCGCCGCGCTCGTCGATCGACCAAGGTCAAATGCCGGTCGATCGACCAGTATGCATAGGCGTTCGCGTCGGCGAACAGAAACCGCTCGCCGCGTTGCTCGCTCGCCGGAAGCAGATGCTCGAGTTCCGGCTGCGCTCCGCCCAGCACGTCGATCGATGCGTCGAAGGCTGCCGCGACGACACGGCGGTGCTCGATCATGCGAAGCAGTTCCGGCATGCGGCCTTCCCCGCTCATCCTGATGCGCAACAGCAGGTCGCCGAATTGGAAGGGTGCCTCGCAGCAAGGCCGCGCCCTCTGCTCGACGGTCGCAAGCGCTTCTCGTATCAGGGAAAGCAAGTCGGACTATTTCTTCTTCCGCAATACGGCCGGCCAGCCAACCTTGCCGACGTCGTGGCAGGGTTCGAGGAGCAGGAGGTCTTCCATGTCGTCGTAACGGTCAAATCGCGGGGCGTTATAGAATTCCGCGGGCGTTTTCGGCTGCCAACCCACCTCGCCCGACGCCGAGGCAGGCGCGATCAACTGTTCGCCCTCCAGGGCGCGCACGAATGTCCATGTTGCTTTTGCAAATTCTTCCGGCGTCATCCGGCTATGCTGCCCCACCGATTGTGCAACGTCATCAACCGGGGCGCCGGCCATCAGGCCGAGCCAGATCTCGGCCGCCGAGTCTTGCAGGCTGAAATAGACACCGGTGGAGAAATTGGCGACGATGACCTCGTCATCAAACGCGCGCGCCGTGACCATTTGCGTGTCCGTAAGTGAATATCGCATTAGCCTTTGCGCTCCCGCGGAATGTGGCGAAAAAATGTAGTGGCCTTGCGCAATCTTGTCCATCCAAGGGCGAGCTTGCCGGCCGTTTGACAAAAATTGCTGTCGAAAATTCTCGGGCGCCGATCGGCAAGCCATCCACCTATGGGAATGCTTTCCGGTCGCCGGCAAAACGCTTCGCCCATCGGGGGCCCTCTGCCGCAATAGACAAAGGCTGCCGTCTCACTCTAGTCTATGGGTCCGTGATGGCATGTGACCTGTAAAGGGGGCGTTGCTCATGCTAAACACGACGAAAGTGATCGGGTTGATTGCGGCGGGCCTTTTTGCCGGCGCGATCACGGCGATGCCTGTGTGGGCGCAAAATCCCGCCGGCGGCTTAGCCGTGGCAAGCGATCAATATGGCGGTTCGGCGGGCGCGCGCGTTGGCGGCGTCAGCGTCGGAGGCGCGCATGTCGGCGGCACTTCGGCGGCGCGCAGCTATTTCCGCGGCGGTCGGCCGAAAGGCCTGCATCACGTTCGGCGCCATGTCTTCAAAGCCCGTCATCGCCGCACCACCGGTCGGCTCTTTCTTCCTTCGATCGGCAACTGGGCCTACAGCTGGGGGCTATATTTTTATGAATCCGACGTGAACTGGACCTATCCCGACGGCTATTGTTCCTTACGCCGCGTGCGCCATCATCACCGCTGGGTCTTGCGACACCATTGCACTTGGGCCTTCCGCCCGCCGGTGATCGACTGACCGGCGGCCGGCAAACAGGCGCCGTCGCCGATCACATTTTGTAAACTACCAGTAATGGCCCGTGTAGGGTTCGTTCCGCGCGCTCTTGTGCGTCGCAATAATTTGAAGCCGCAATTAGCACATATCCGCACTGCGGCGCCAAGAAAACGACAGCCCGAATTGCAAATCCCATTCCGTGATACCGGCGCGGCGATGCCATGCTCCTGCCGCTTTCAAAGAGCGAAAAAAAGACGCGCAGCATTGTGATTAACCGTGCGCGATAACGACGGAAGGATAAGTAGCGTTAAACGTTTGAAATCAATAATATCGCTGTCCGGATTCGCGGCCGGTCAACAAGGCCTGGTCCTCGGGGGAAATGCCAGCCGGAAAAGGCTGTGGCGCGGCACCGTTGGGTTCAAGCGTTATGTAGCGGGACGCGTTTCGAGGAGTGAATGAAGAATACTGACATTGCTGCGCCGGATTACTTCCACAAGGTAGTGGATTGCCAGTGGGCCTGCCCGGCCCATACCCCGGTGCCGGAATACATCCGCTTGATCGCGCATGGGCGTTACTCCGACGCCTATATGGTCAACTGGCATTCCAACGTGTTTCCCGGAATCCTCGGGCGCACCTGCGACCGTCCCTGCGAGCCGGCGTGCCGGCGCGTGCGGGTGGAGAACGAGCCGGTAGCGATTTGCCGGCTGAAAAGAGTGGCCGCCGATTACAAGGACGACATCCGCGCGCGCCTGCCCAAGCCGGCGGCCAAGAAAAACGGCAAGCGCATCGCGCTGGTCGGCGGCGGGCCGGCCTCGCTCACGGTCGCCCGCGATCTTGCCCCACTCGGCTACAACTGCGTGGTGTTCGACCAGGACCCGCGCGCGGGCGGCATGATCCGCACGCAGATTCCGAAATTCCGTTTGCCCGACGACGTGATCGACGAGGAGTGCGGCTATATCCTCGACCTCGGTGTCGAATTCCGCGGCGGCAAGCGCATCGACAGCATGAAGGCGCTGCTTGCCGAAGGCTGGGACGCGATCTTCGTCGGCTCCGGCGCGCCGCGCGGGCGCGACCTCGACATTCCCGGCCGCAAGGAAACCGCCAAGAACATCCACATCGGGATCGACTGGCTCAATTCGGTCTCGTTCGGCCACACGACGAAAATCGGCAAGCGCGTCGTCGTGCTCGGCGGTGGTAATACCGCCATGGATTGCTGCCGCTCCTCGCGCCGTCTGGGCGGCGAGGACGTGCAGGTGGTGGTGCGCTCCGGCTTCGATGAGATGAAGGCGTCGCCTTGGGAAAAGGAAGACGCCATGCACGAAGGCATCCCGATCCACAATTACCTCGTGCCCAAGGAATTCACCCGTGAGAACGGCAGGCTCACCGGCGTCACCTTTGAGAAGGTGAAGGCCGAATATGATGCCAAGGGCCGACGCAAGCTGATCCCATCGGGCGAGCCCGATCAGCACTTCCCCTGCGACGACGTGCTGGTGGCGGTCGGGCAGGAGAACGCTTTCCCCTGGATCGAGCGCGATGCCGGCATCGAGTTCGACCAAAAGAACATGCCGATAGTCGACCCCAAGACCATGGCCTCAAGCCACCCCAAAGTGTTCTTCGGCGGCGATGCCGCTTTCGGGCCGAAGAACATCATCTGGGCGGTGGCGCATGGTCACGAGGCCGCCGTCTCCATCGACAAGATGCTCAATGGCGAAGCCATCGGCGACCGCCCCGCCCCGGCGGTCGAACTGATCAGCCAGAAAATGGGCATCCATGAATGGTCCTACGACAACGAGATCGCGCTCGATAGGCGCTACAAGGTGCCGCTGCGCGACAAGGTGGTGGCACTCAAAGACATCAAGGCCGAAGTCGAGCTGGGCTTCGACCAGCAGCTGGCGCTGTCGGAAGCGGGCCGCTGTCTCAATTGCGACGTGCAGACGGTGTTCTCCGCGCAGCTTTGCATCGAATGCGACGCCTGCGTCGACATCTGCCCGATGGACTGCATCACTTTCACACAGAACGGCGAGGATGCCGAACTGCGCACGCGCCTCAACGCGCCGTCGCTCAATCTCAACCAGGACCTCTATGTCCAGGACGGGCTGAAGACTGGCCGCGTCATGGTCAAGGACGAGGACGTCTGTCTGCATTGCGGCCTGTGCGCCGAGCGATGCCCGACCGGCGCCTGGGACATGCAGAAATTCTTGCTGGAAATGACCTACGCAGGGACGTCATGCCGACCGCCACGCCGCTCAGCCGCGTAAACGATTTCGTCGTTCGTTTTGCCAACGTCAACGGCTCCGGCTCAGCCAGCGCCAACGAGATGTTCGCCCGCGCGGTGCTGCGCATGGGCGTGCCGGTCGCGCCGCGCAATATCTTTCCGTCCAACATCCAGGGCCTGCCGACCTGGTACGAAGTGCGCGTGTCGGAGCAAGGCCATCTCGGCGCCCGCGGCGGCACCGACCTGATGGTTGCGATGAATCCACAGACCTTCGACAAGGACATCGCAGCAATCGAGCCGGGCGGCTATCTGTTCTACGATTCGACCAAGCCGCTGCCGGCTTCCAGGTTCCGCCCCGATATCACCGTCATCGGCGTGCCGCTGACCGCCATCTGCAACCGCGAATATTCCGACCCGCGCCAGCGCCAACTGTTCAAGAACATCATCTATATCGGTGCGCTCACCGCGCTGCTCGACATGGACGTGAAAGTCGTCGAGCAGCTGATCGGCGAGCAGTACAAGGGCAAGGACAAGCTGATCGCACCCAATATCAAGGCGCTGCATACCGGCCGCGATTACGCGGTGATGAATCTCGACTGCCCTATCGGCCTGCGCTTGCAGAAGAGCGACAAGGTTGGCGACCGCATCTTCATCGAAGGCAATTCGGCCGCCGCTCTCGGCGCCGTCTATGGCGGGGCGACCGTGTGTGCCTGGTATCCGATCACGCCCTCCTCCTCGCTTGCCGACGCGTTCAGTCGCCACTGCGCCAAATTCCGCGTCGATCCGGCGACCGGCGAGGCCAGATATGCCATCGTCCAGGCCGAGGACGAACTCGCCTCGATCGGCGTCGTTATCGGCGCCGGCTGGAACGGCGCCCGCGCCTTCACCGCCACTTCCGGTCCCGGCATCTCGCTGATGCAGGAGTTCATCGGGCTTGCCTATTTCGCGGAAATCCCCGCGGTGATCTTCGACGTACAGCGCGCCGGCCCGTCGACCGGCATGCCGACGCGCACGCAGCAATGCGACATTATTTCCTGCGCCTATGCCTCGCACGGCGACACCAAGCACGTGCTGCTGTTCCCGGAGGATCCTGCCGAGGCCTTCGATTTCGCCGCCCAGTCGTTCGATCTCGCCGAACGGCTGCAGGCGCCCATCTTCGTCATGCTCGATCTCGACATCGGCATGAACCATCGCCTCGCCCGCCCGCTTGCCTGGGACGACACGCGCCGATACGACCGCGGCAAGGTGACAACCGCAGCACAGCTGGAAGCAGGCAAAGAATTCGGCCGTTATCTCGACGTCGACGGCGACGGCATCCCCTACCGCACCTACCCGGGCACGCATCCCGCCAAGGGCTCGTTCTTCACCCGCGGCACCTCGCGCGACCGCTACGCCAAGTACACCGAGGAAGGCGCCCCTTACGTCGATAACATGCAGCGGCTGATCCGCAAATTCGAGACCGCCAAGGATCTGGTGCCGAGGCCGTTACAGGCCCATGCGGCCAATCCCAGCAAATACGGCGTGATCTATTATGGCTCGACCGCGCCGGCGATGGACGAGGCGATCCACATGATCGAGGCGCGCGGCCGCGCGCTCGACCGGATGCGCATACGCGCCTTCCCGTTCCATTCGAGCGTGGCGAGTTTCGTCAGCGACCACGATTTCGTGTTCGTGGTTGAGCAGAACCGCGACGCGCAATTGCGCTCGCTCATCGTCAACGAATGCGGCGTCGATCCGGTGCGGCTGGTGCCGATCCTGCACTATGACGGCACGCCGATCACCGCCCGCTTCATCACCAAGGCGATCGGCGATCATTTCGACCAGCTCAAGGTCGCGCCGATGCGCAAAGTCGGGGCTTGAGGATCGGCAGGGACGATGAGCAAGCTGCCGAGCGGCAAAGCGGGACCTGTCGGGCGCTCTGATTTCTTCGACAGAGTGAACCTGGCGTGGGAGACCTTCCTCACCAGTTACTATTGGGCCAAAGGCAAACGCACCGCGCCGCCGCCGGGCAGCCAGACCGAATTCGGGCAGCTGCTCTGGCGCGCTTCGCCGCCGCTCATCCATCCGCGCGCCCGCGTGCTGGTGCTCTATTCGCCGAAAGCCGCCTGCACCCAGGTCATGATCTGGTTCCTCCACCAGCTCGGCCATTTGCGCGCGGCGCGCGATTTTCACGTCTGGCCGCATGACTATCGCGACTACGTCTATCGCTACTCCGAGCTCTACCGGAACGCCTATGCAATGGATTTCACCAAGTTCAAGGTGATCCGTGTCGTGCGCGACCCTTATGAACGCACGGTGAGCAGCTATCGGCATATGCTCGGCTACGGCTTCCGCCGCGATTCGCTGAGCAACCGGCTGCGCTATTGGAACATCCGCAATACCGGGCTTTCATTTGCGGAATTTCTCGATTGCCTGGAGCGGTCGGACCTGACCAGGTGCAATCCGCATTATCGCATTCAGCGCCATCCGATCGAGGACATCCTGCCGGTGCACTACCTGATCAATGTCTCGAACGAAGACCTGTTCAAGCGGCTCAACGAAATCGAGCCCGAAATCGGGTTACCGCGCAGCAATATCGCCGTGGCCGCCGCCGATTGGCTCAAGGAGCTGAATTGGCACAAACGTCCGCAAAACACCTTGATTGACGATGGCCATCTCTACACTCGGCGCTTGACCTGGGAAAACGCGCGCGTCGGCCCATGGCCTCATTACGACGCGCTGCTGACGCCACAAGCGCGCGAGCGCATCCGGCGCTGCTACGCGGTCGACTTCGAGGCATATTTTCAGGAGCCGACCAAAGCGCCTAGCATCTCACCCGCAGTCCAACTAGAATCTGCATCATGACCTATCTCGCCAAGCCCAAGTTCCATCACCCGAACCTGCCGAAGAACGACCTCGGCTATACGCACCGCGACTACGAGGGCACGGTGTCGACGCTGTGCGCCGGCTGCGGCCACGATTCGATTACCGGCGCCATCATCCAGGCCTGCTTCGAACTATCGATCGAGCCGCATCGGGTGGCGAAGATTTCCGGCATCGGCTGCTCGTCGAAAACGCCGAGTTATTTTCTCGGCAATTCGCACGGTTTCAATTCGGTGCACGGGCGCATGCCCTCGGTGCTCACGGGGGCCAACCTCGCCAACCGCGATTTGATCTATCTCGGCGTCTCCGGCGACGGCGACTCGGCCTCGATCGGGCTTGGCCAGTTCGCGCACTGCCTGCGCCGCGGCGTCAACATGGTGTACATCGTTGAAAACAACGGCGTTTATGGCCTGACCAAGGGCCAGTTCTCGGCCACCGCCGACCGCGGCTCGAAGTCCAAACGCGGCTTCATCAATACCGACAATTCGATCGATCTCGTCGCCATGGCGCTCCAGCTTGGCGCTTCATTCGTCGCCCGATCCTTCTCCGGCGACAAGCAGCAGCTGGTGCCGATCATCAAGGCGGCGATCGTGCACAAGGGCGCCGCCTTCATCGACGTGATCTCGCCCTGTGTCGCCTTCAACAATCACGCCGGCTCGACCAAGAGCTTCGATTTCGTGCGCGAGCACAACGAGGCAGTGAGCCGGCTCGATTACATGTCGAGCCGCATGCCGATCGAGATTGAATACGAGCCGGGTACGGTCGAAGTAGTGGAGCAGCACGACGGCTCCAAGCTCGCGCTGCGCAAGCTGGCCGCCGATTATGAGTTGACCGACCGAGCCGCCGCGCTCGGTTTTCTGCAGCAGCACGCCGCCCAGGGCCAAATCGTCACCGGCTTGCTCTATGTCGACGCCGAGCCGGAAGATCTGCACGCCCATCTGCGCACGGTCGCCGCCCCGCTCAATACGCTCTCCGAAAAAGATCTCTGCCCCGGCGAAGCCGCGTTGGAGAAGTTCAACGCCAGTTTGCGGTAGGCGAAGCTCCCGCCCTTGGCAATGTCATGGCCGGGCTTGTCCCGGCTATCTCGCTTAGGTAGGCACGGTGCGTCCCTAACCGGGATGCCCGGCACAAGGCCGGGCGTGACAGGGGAAAGTTCATGCAACTTCGCCAACTCGGCCGATCCGACCTGCGCATCGCCCCGCTGATGCTGGGCGGCAATGTATTCGGCTGGAACGTCGATGAGACGACGTCGTTCAAGCTGCTCGATGCCTTCATCGATGCGGGCTTCAACGGCATCGACACCGCCGACACCTATTCGCGCTGGGTGCCCGGCCACAAAGGCGGCGAGTCGGAGAGCGTGATCGGCAACTGGCTCAAGCGCAGCGGCAAGCGCGACAAGGCCGTGATCGCCACCAAGGTCGGCAACGACATGGGCGAAGGCAAGAACCTGACGAAGGACTACATCCTGCGCGCGGCCGAGGCCTGCCTCAAACGGCTGCAGGTCGATTGTATCGATCTGCTGCAGACGCATTTCGACGACGAAGTGACGCCGCCCGAAGAAACCATGCAGGCCTATGCCCAGTTGATCGCGCAGGGCAAGGTGCGCGCCGTCGGCACTTCCAATATGAGCCCGGCGCGGTTGCAAGCGTCGTTGGAAGCCAGCCGCCGGCTCGGCATCCCGCGCTACGAGAGCCTGCAGCCGCTCTATAATTTGTACGACCGCAAAAGCTTCGAGACCGATTATGCGCCGATCTGCCGGCAGGAACAGCTTGGCGTCATCACTTATTACTCGCTCGCCGCCGGCTTCCTCACCGGCAAATACCGAACGGCCGCCGATGCCGCCAAGAGCGCGGCGCGCGGCGGCCGCGCCAAACAATATCTCGATGCACGCGGCCTGAAGATTCTGGCGGCATTGGACGAGGTCGCGAAACGCCATGCCGCCACGCCCGCGCAGGTCTCGCTCGCCTGGCTGATCGGGCGCCCGGGCATCACCGCGCCGATCGCCAGCGCAACCAGCCTCGCGCAGCTCAAAGAGATCATGCAGGCACCGCGGCTCAAGCTGACGGACGCGGATCTCAAGGCGCTGAATAAGGCCAACGCTTAGGCACGATTAGGCGGCTACCGCAGCGCCCGCCCGTGCCAGCGTGCCGGCCACGACCCGATCGCGGCCGGCGTCCTTGGCGGCATAGAGCAGCTTGTCGGCGAGCGCGACCAGCGCTTCCGGCGCGCCGCTCAGATCGGTGGCGGTGGCAACGCCGACGCTGATGGTTAAGCGCTCACCTGCGGGCGAGAGGGGATGCGGAATGTTGGCGCGCTGGATCGCGGTGGCGAGGCGATTGGCGACGGTGCGCGCGCCGAACGGGCCGGCCTCCGGCAACAGGCAGACGAACTCCTCACCGCCATAGCGGGCGACGAGGTCGCCGGGCCGCCACAACCGCGCGAGCAACAGCCGCGCCACGTGGCGCAAACAATTGTCGCCCTGCTGATGGCCGAACTGATCATTGTAAGCCTTGAAGTGATCGACATCGATCATCAGCAGCGAGAGCGGCAGTCCGTCGCGCAGGCAGCGCCGCCATTCCCGCTGCAAGGCGCTGTCGAAGCGGCGGCGATTGGCGATCCCCGTCAATGAATCGGTCGACAACAGCTGCTGCAGGATGAGGCTCTGCGCGAACTGGGTGCGCTGGCTGCGGTGCATGGCATTGGCGGCGGTAAAGCCAAGCGCATTGGCAAGCACCAGCCACAGCACGCCGTGATAGATTTCCGTTCCCGGCATGGCCGGATGCCCCAGCAGCGCCCACCAGATCGGCGTGACGATCGAAAACGCCGCGGCGAGCCCGACCGATGCGACAAAACGCACCGGCAGATAGAGATAGATGACGAACACCGTCGTCACGATCAGCGGCAGCCACATGGCGAGCAAACCGGGCTGCAGCGTGAGCATGAACAGCCGCGATGTGGTTCCAAAAGCGCCGACGGCCAGCACAGCGGTCTCCAGCGCCTGCGGCGTCGGCATGCGGCGGAACAGCAATATGGCGCAGAGCGGGATTACGACTGAGACTAGCGGCGGATAGAGCGGCTCTTGCCCACTGCCGCCGAGCAGACGGAAGTAGAAGCGCCCGAGAAAGATCAAGGCGCCGGCGGCGGCCACCAGCACCATCAGCAGCATGATGCGCCGGCGGTCATCGGGGAACCGCGCGAGCCGGTAATCGCGCTCACATTGCGGATCGGCGAGGCGCGCGCTCCAGCGCGTCACCGCCACCGGCTCGGGCATCGCCGCATCGAAGCCTGCGGGAAAGGCGTTTATCTGGCTGTCCATCAACCGTCGGCCTTTACGTCCGGAATAGTCCGTATAGGCGCGAGGCGTTGACAAACCCCTAGCGAGGCCGCCGTTTTGCGCACTCGGCCTTGCCGTAAAAATCTATTTATTCCCTATAGTTATTGTTACAAATTGAAGCGGTACACCAAGCGCACAAGTGATTTAGCCTTACGCTTTGAGCATTGAGTTCCGCACCGGGAACCAGCGTGAGAAGCCAGGCGTTGTCGCCTGACCATGGCGAAGAGCCAAAAATCCGCGGCCAAGAGAAAGGACGACGACGCCAAAGCGCGGCGTGAAAGTGCCGACGAAGACGGCGCGCCCAAGGGCATCACTCAGGAGGAAGTCCGCCACGTCGAGGAGATGTCCACGCCGCGCACGCCGGTGATCTACGAGGTGGTGCGCCGGTTGGGCGACGAAGAAATGGAGCGGCCGGCGACCTCGCTGTGGTGGTCGGGAGTGGCCGCCGGCCTGTCGATGAGCTTTTCGTTGCTGGCGCAGGCCATCCTGCAAACGCACTTGCCCGATGCCTCCTGGCGGCCGCTGCTCGCCGGCTTCGGCTACACCGTCGGCTTCCTGATGACGATTCTGGCGCGTCAACAACTGTTCACCGAAAGCACCATCACCGTCGTGCTGCCGGTGCTCAACGATCTCACCTGGCACAATCTCTGGCGTATGGTGCGGCTGTGGGCGATCGTGCTCATCGCCAATCTGCTCGGCACTCTGTTCGCGGCGCTGTTCTGCCGCTATTCGCCAGTGCTGCCGGAAGGCCTGCTGCACGGCATGCTGACAATTGCCCGCGATCTAACGGCGCTCGGCTGGTGGAGCATGTTCTTCCGGGCGATCGGCGCCGGCTTTCTCATCGCCGCCATGGTTTGGATGATCCCGAGCTCGGAAAACGCGCAGTTCAACGTCGTGACGCTGATGACCTGGCTGATCGCGGTCGGCGGTTTCACCCACATCGTCGCCGGCAGCATGGAAGCTTATCTGCTGGTGTTGTCCGGCGATTGGGAGTGGTGGCGCATGAGCGTGTCATTCATCGCGCCGGTGCTGCTCGGCAATATCGTCGGCGGCACCGCGCTGTTCACGCTGATTTCGTACGCGCAGGTGATGAAGGAGATCTGATCCGTCCTGTCACTGATTGACGCACGTCCCGATATACGCATTGCGGTCGCCGGCGGCCGAGCCATAAACGCCAGCCTGGTGCGCGCAGCGCGCGGCGCGGTCCTGGTAGGTCTCGGTCCCCTGCGGACCCGACGGCACGAGCGTCGGCAAATTGGACAGCGCGCGGCCGCTCTCCGGCACGTAGATCGGCGGCGGGGTCCTCGGCTCCGGTGTCACGACCTGCTGATGCGGCACCGGCAGCGGCTTCTGCGGACCGGGCAAGGGCGTGGGATAAACCGCGCCCGACGAGCCGCGCCGCGTCTGCTCTTTGACGCCGTAGCCTTTCGATTGTCTGGCTCTACGATGGACCGCGTGCTTGCGGACATGCTTGGTCCGTTCGACATGCGGTTCCGGGCGCATGATGTTGATGGTGCCGCCATCTAAATCGCGCCCGGCCGCCGGCGCGACGAGCGCCAGCACAAGCACGGCACTGAGAAATCCTCGTAGCATGCCCTTCAAATAAGAACGGGGCCGCCCTGCCGCTACTCCTCCGGCGCCTCGACGATAGGGTCATAGCGTTTGGCGTCGAAGCCGAGCAAGTTCCAGCTCTGTTGCATATGCGGCGGCAAGGGCGCGCTGACGTCGATCAAGCCGCCGCGCGGATGCGGCACCGCGATGCGCCGCGCCAAGAGATGCAGCTTGTTCTGGATGCCGCCGGGCAGTTGCCAGTTCTCTTTGTGGAAATATTTCGGATCGCCGACGATCGGATGGCCGATATGGTTCATATGAGCGCGCAGCTGATGCGTACGGCCGGTGACCGGTTTGAGCGAGAGCCACGCGAGTTGCTGGGCCGCCGTCTCCACCACGGCGTAATAGGTGACCGCGTGGCTTGCCCCCTCCTCGCCGTGCTCGGCGATGCGCATGAACGAATCTTCCTCGCGCTGCTCCTTGGCGAGGAAGGTCGAGATGCGACCCTGGTGCGGTTTCGGCACGCCGGCGACCAATGCCCAATAGATCTTGCGCGCCGCGCGCGAGCGGAAGGTCTTGGCAAGCGCAGCGGCGGCAAAGCGGGTCTTCGCCACCAGCAGGCAGCCGGCCGTATCCTTGTCGAGCCGATGGACCAGGCGCGGGCGCTGCGCGTCGGCGCCGGGCCCGCGCAGCGCCTCCAGCATGCCGTCGATATGATGCAGCGTGCCGGAGCCGCCTTGCACGGCCAGCCCTGCCGGCTTGTTGAGCACGAGAACGTCGGCATCTTCGTAGAGCGTGATCGATTTGAGGAAGGCGCGGTCTTTCTGCGCTTGTGGCGCGTCATCGCGCGGTTTCGGCGCCTCGAGCTTAAGCGGCGGGATACGCAGCCGTTGCCCTGTTTCCAGGCGCGCCTTCGGTTGCGTGCGCTTGCCGTCAACGCGCACCTCGCCTTTGCGGATGATGCGCTGGATGTGACTGAACGACAGCCCGGGAAACCGCGCCTCGAAGAAGCGGTCGAGCCGCATGCCGGATTCGTCGGGCGTGACGGTGACGGTTTGGACGGCGGCGCTTTCACCTCTCCCCGCTTGCGGGGAGAGGTCGACCGCCGGAGCGGAGCGACGGCGGTCGGGTGAGGGGGCCTGGCCGCGCGCCTGAGCTTGTCGAAGCGCCCCCGCACCCCGACCCTCTCCCCGCGAGCGGGGAGAGGGAGCGGAAGCGCCGTGCCGCGGCCGACTCTTTGAGTTGCCGCGCCAATCCCGCGGCCCCGCCTGCTGCCGCCCGCCACCTGGCTGGCGGGGACCATTGTTCCTGCGGCTCATGGCACGGACCTCGCCATCAGAACCGCCGATCGCGCGAGGTATGAAACATCGCGACTATCGCTACCGTCTCACTTCGGACTCGGTGGATGACCACATACGGCAGCCCCGCAATGGTGAGCAGCCGTGTGCCTCGGGGGCCCGGCCGGCCGATATAAGGGGATGTCGACAACAAATTAGCGGCCCTTTGAATACGCCTCACGACCTTTTCCGCTGCGGCCGGATTATCACGAGCAATGAATGAACGAATGGATTCCAAATCTTTCAGCGCGCCGCGGTGCTAGATGACCTTCATACCTTCGTTCGATCGAAAAAGACCTTCACCTCTTCATCACTGGCAATCTCATCTTCGTCCAACCTGCGCTCTATCTCCACAATTTGCTCGGGAGTCAGTTCGAAGTCTTCATCCGCGCCATCGAGGAATTCGAACAGGAGCGTGGCAGCAGCCTCCTGTCGCTCGTCGGGAAGCTCAGTAACCCGAGCGATTGCATCGCTGGGCAGTTTATTCATCACGGCCTCCAACATCGCGGAATATACGACCGCTACTCCGGCATTCCAAGGCAGCACACGCATGTCCAATCGCTTACTGGCCGCCCCGCTCCTTCCTCAGCTTCGCCCAATACTCCAGCCGCTTACGCACCTCGCGCTCGAAGCCGCGCTCGTGCGGATCGTAGAATTGCTGGCGCGGCAGCGCGTCGGGGAAATAATTCTGCCCGGAGAAGGCTTCCTCCTGGTCGTGATCGTAGGCGTAGCCGCGGCCGTAGCCTTCATCCTGCATCAGCCGGGTCGGCGCATTGAGGATGTGCTTGGGCGGCAATAGCGAGCCCGCTTCCTTGGCGGCGCGCATGGCGGCGCCGAAGGCGGTATAAGCGGCGTTCGATTTCGGCGCGGTCGCCACATAGATTACCGCTTCAGCAATCGCGAGCTCCCCCTCTGGCGAGCCTAAGAAATCGTAGGCGTCCTTGGCGGCATTGGCGATCACCAGCGCCTGCGGATCGGCAAGCCCGATGTCCTCCACCGCCATGCGCACCACGCGGCGCGCGATATAGAGCGGCGGCTCGCCGGCATCGAGCATGCGGCAGAGATAATAGAGCGCGGCGTCGGGATCGGAGCCGCGCACCGATTTGTGCAGCGCGCTGATCAGATTGTAGTGGCCGTCCTGCGCCTTGTCGTAGATCGGCGCGCGCCGCTGCACGATCTCCTGCAGTTGCGCGGCGGCGAAGATTTCGTCCTTGCGCGCCGCGCGCCAGACTTCCTCGGCGAGCGTCAGCGCGGCGCGTCCGTCGCCGTCGGCCATGCGGATCAGCGAAGCGCGCGCCTCCGCATCGAGCGGCAGCTTGCGGCGCTCGATCGCCTCGGCGCGGGCCAGCAGCTTTTCGATCGCGCCCGCCGCGAGCGGCTTGAACACCAGCACGCGCGCGCGCGACAACAGCGGCGCGTTCAATTCGAACGACGGATTCTCGGTGGTGGCGCCGACCAGCGCGATGGTGCCGTCCTCCATCACCGGCAGGAAGGAGTCTTGCTGCGCGCGGTTGAAGCGGTGAATCTCGTCGACGAACAACAATGTGCCCTGCCCCAGCTCGCGCCGGCGGCGCGCCTCCTCGAACACCTTTTTCAGGTCGGCGACGCCGGTGAAGATCGCCGAGATTTGCTCGAATTGCAGGTCGGTCGCCTGCGCCAACAGCCGCGCCACCGTGGTCTTGCCGGTGCCCGGCGGTCCCCAGAACACGAGGCTGCCGAGCGAGCGGGTCGCCAGCATGCGGGTCAACGCGCCGTCCGGACCGAGCAGGTGATCCTGCCCGACCACTTCGTCGAGCTTTTGCGGGCGCAGCTTGTCAGCGAGCGGGCGTGGCGCGTCCTTGTCGAGCCCAGCGGCGGCAAACAGGGTCGGTCCTTGTCTAGTGCGCGCGGCCACGATGGGGTCCGCCCTTTCCGCCATTCATCATCCGCTGAACACCGCGGTGATCTGTTCGTTGCCGCGCCGAATGACGATGCGCCAGGAGCGCCGTTGCTCCTTGGCGATGCGAGCGAGTTCCGAGGTCTTGTCAATACGCTCGCCGTTCACCGATACGACGATGTCGCCGCGCTTAAAGCCGACATTGCTGGCATAGGAGCCTTGGTCGATGTCGAGGATCACGACACCCTCACTGGCATTCTCCAGCTGCAATTCGTCGGCCAGCGCCGGCGACAGGTTGGCGACCTTGGCGCCGGAAAAGGGCGAACGCCAGCGGATGGTGATCTCGTCGCGCGGCAATTCCGGCGCGGTGCGCAAAGCTACCGGCACGGTGATCTCGCCGCCGTTGCGCAGCACGCCGAGCTTCGCCGTGCCGCCGAGCGGCTTGGTGGCGAAGCGGTAGTCGAAGGCGTTGGGATCGTCGACCGTCTGGCCGTCGACCGACACGATCAGGTCGCCGGGCTTGAGCCCGGCCTCGGCGCCCGGTCCGCCGCCCACAAGGCTGACGATAAGCACGCCGGTCGGGCGTTTAAGGCCCAGGCTGTCGGCGATATCGGCGGTGACGGCCTGCAGTTTGGCGCCGAGCCAGGGCCGCTCGACCGCCTTGCCGCCATGCTCGGCCGAGGCAACCACCACCCGCACCATGTTCGATGGAATGGCGAAACCGACGCCCTGCGAGCCGCCCGAGCGCGAGAAAATCGCGGTATTGATGCCGACCAACTTGCCCGACAGATCGACCAGCGCGCCGCCGGAATTGCCCGGATTGATGGCGGCATCGGTCTGGATGAAGAACTGATAGTCGGTAATGCCGACCTGGGTGCGCGCCAGCGCCGAGACGATGCCGTGAGTCACGGTCTGCCCGACGCCGAACGGATTGCCGATCGCCAGAACCACGTCACCGACCTGCAGCGCGTCGGAATTAGCGAATTCGAGAAACGGAAAACGCTCGTGCGAGTCCTTGAGCCGCAGCACCGCGAGATCGCTGCGCTTGTCCTTGAGCACGATCGAGGCCTCGAACTCGCGCTTGTCGGCGAGCGCGACTTTGACCTCGTCGGCGCCCTCGATCACGTGCACATTGGTGACGACCAGCCCGGATGGATCGATGATCACGCCTGAGCCGAGCGAGTGCTGCACCTGCTGGCGCTCGATGCCCGGCAAGTCGAAAAAGCGGCGGAAAATTGGGTCGTCGAAAAAGGGATTGCGGTTCTGAATGACCTTGGCGGCGTAGACATTGACCACCGCCGGCGCCACCCGTTGTACCACCGGCGCGAAGGAGAGCCGCAGCTCGGCCTGCGTCGGCACGCGACGCTCGACGGCAGCGTTTTGCGCGGCGGCGTATTGCACGGCGGTGAGGCCGGCCGCCGCTGCGGCGACGGCCATTACGATCAGGAAAGGTTTAAAGCGCATATCGGCGAATCCCAGCTAATCGCCGAGATATAGGCCCGCGCCGGGGCTAAATGAAGGCCGGGCCGGCGCAACAAGCACGGCCGGCTCCCTCTCCCCTGTGGGGAGAGGGTTGGGGTGAGAGGGTAAGTGACTCTCGATAGGCCGTAACCCCTCACCCGGCGTGCTTACGCGCGCCGACCTCTCCCCATGGGAGAGGTGACGCGAGCCGCGGGGAGAGGTGAGAGCCTACTCCTTCGCCGGCACCGTGCGCAGCCAGGCGATGATGTCGTTGAGGTCGCCATCGGTCATGTGGGCGTAGTAGCCGAAGCCCATCGGCGGCTTGAGGTGATTGCCGTCCTTGTCGACGCCGGTGGTGATCGCCGTCTTGATCTGCACGTCGGTCCAGGCGCCGACGCCTTTGCTCTTGCTCGACGTGATGTTGCGCGACACCGAGACGCCCCAGGGCCCGGGAAATTCGAAGCCGCCGCGGCCGAGATCGGCGGCCCAGTCATGTTGGCCCTTCACCATCGGCGTGTGACATTCCATGCAGTGGCCGATGGTGGCGAGGTAGAAGCCGTGTTTCACGTGGTCAGAGAACATGGCTTCTGTGTACGGCTTCTCGCCGCCCGGAAAGATTTGCCGCACCTGTTTCATTTTGTAGATCGGGTCCGGCACCTTGTTCTTGATCGGCTTGAGCGTCTGCACATAGGCGACGATCGCGTCCATGTCCGTGTCGGTGATGATCTCGTAGAAGCCGGTCGGCATGATGGTGGCGATCGGCGTGCCGTCCGGCTTGATGCCGGTGCGCAGCAGCTTCCTGATGTCGGCGGCGCTCCACGTGCCGATGCCGGTTTCCTTGTCTTGGGTGATGTTGGGCGCCGTCACCTTGAACGGCGGCTCGTCCCACGACAGGCCGCCGGAAAAGGCCTTGTCCATGATGTCGCCATGCGGCCCCTTCGGCGTGTGGCAGTTGCCGCAGGTCAATATGGTGTTGACCAGATAGTCGCCGCGCTTGACCGGATCGGATTGGGCATGCGCAACACCGAGTGTGGCGGCGAGAGCTGCGACGAGTGACGTGACAAGACGGACCATGATGTTCCCCCGAACTCTGGAAGCCGCAGATTATACACAGGTCAACGAAGGGGGCGAGCGGGTAAGCAGTTTAAACACAACAAGCAGTGCGGGCGGCGAAAGGCCGCGCCTTGAAACCGCGCTGATTTAGCGGAGAGAATCCGGCCGGAGCGGCGGGCTCAGGCCGCCGCCGTCGTCGCTTCCGCGGCGCCCTGCACCGGTCCGGAATCCTTGCCCTTGGCCTCGACGTCGCGGTCGACGAATTCGATCACCGCGACCGCGGCATTGTCGCCATAGCGGAAGCCGGCCTTGAGCACGCGGGTATAGCCGCCGGTGCGCTCCTTGTAGCGCGGGCCGATCACCTCGAACAGTTTCTTGACCATGGCGACGTCGTGCATCTCGGCGATCGCCTGGCGTCGGGCGGCAAGTCCGCCCTTCTTGGCCAACGTCACCAGCTTTTCCACCACGGGGCGCAGCTCCTTCGCCTTCGGCAGCGTGGTGACGATCTGCTCGTGCTTGATCAGGCTCGCCGCCATGTTGGCGAACATGGCGCGGCGATGCGACGGCCGCTTGTTGAGCTTGCGGTGAACTTTGCCGTGGCGCATATCAGACTCCAGATGACGGACGACAGAGGACGGATTGAGAGGTTCTATCTGTCCTCCGTCATCCGTGCTCCGTCCTCTGTTCAGTAATGATCCTCGAACCGCTTGGCGAGCTCTTCGATATTCTCCGGCGGCCAGCCCGGCACTTCCATGCCGAGATGCAGTCCCATCTGCGCCAGCACTTCCTTGATCTCGTTGAGCGACTTGCGGCCGAAGTTCGGCGTGCGCAGCATCTCGGCCTCGGTCTTCTGCACCAGATCGCCGATATAGACGATATTGTCGTTCTTCAGACAGTTGGCCGAGCGCACCGACAATTCGAGCTCGTCGACCTTCTTGAGGAAGGCGGGGTTGAAGGCGAGATCCGGAATGGTTTCCGCCGCCATCTCCTTGCGCGGCTCCTCGAAATTCACGAACACGTTGAGTTGGTCCTGCAGGATGCGCGCCGCATAGGCGAGCGCGTCCTCGGGGCTGAGCGCGCCGTTGGTCTCGATATTCATGGTGAGCTTGTCGTAGTCGAGGATCTGGCCCTCGCGGGTGTTCTCGACCTTGTAGGAAACCTTGCGCACCGGCGAATAGAGGCTATCGACCGGAATAAGCCCGATCGGCGCGTCCTCCGGCCGGTTGCGTTCGGCCGGCACATAGCCCTTGCCGGTATTGACCGTGAACTCCATGCGAATCTCGGCACCCTCGTCGAGCGTGCAGAGGACGAGGTCGGGATTGAGCACGACCACGTCGCCGACGGTCTGGATGTCGCCGGCGGTGACGGTGCCCGGGCCCTGCTTCTTCACCACCATGCGCTTGGGGCCCTCGCCCTGCATCTTGATGGCGATGTCCTTGATGTTGAGCACCATGTCGGTGACGTCCTCGCGCACGCCGGCGATCGAGGAGAACTCATGCAGCACCCCGTCGATATGCACCGACTGCACCGCGGCGCCCTGCAGCGAGGACAACAGCACGCGCCTGAGCGCGTTGCCCAGCGTGACGCCGAAACCGCGCTCCAGCGGCTCGGCGACGACCGTGGCGACGCGCGACGGCTCGTTGCCGATGGCAACCTGGAGCTTGTTCGGCCTGATCAATTCCTGCCAGTTCTTTTGGATCACATCTTCACCTATCGAGCAGCGCGGGACCGGCCCGCGGCACCCCACCCGCCGTGTGGGGAACGTTCAGCGGTTGCGGACGATTGCGACCGTCCGCTGGAAACGATGATCACACGCGACGACGCTTACGCGGCCGGCAACCATTGTGTGGAATCGTGGTGACGTCGCGGATCGAGGTAATAGTGAAGCCGGCCGCCTGCAACGAGCGCAACGCCGATTCCCGCCCCGACCCCGGGCCCGACACTTCGACCTCGAGGGTGCGCATGCCGTGCTCTTGTGCCTTCTTGGCCGCGTCCTCGGCGGCGACCTGTGCCGCATAAGGCGTCGATTTGCGCGAGCCCTTGAACCCCATGGTCCCGGCCGACGACCAGGCGATGGTATTGCCTTGGGCGTCGGTTATGGTGATCATGGTGTTGTTGAACGACGCGGCGACATGCGCCACGCCGGAAGCGATGTTTTTGCGCTCGCGCCGACGGACGCGGGTGACTTCCTTAGCCATTCTCGATCCTTTCGCGAGCCGCCGCCGTAAGGCGCGGGCGAATTCCCATTATCAAGTCGGAGAGACCGCTTTCTTCTTGCCGGCGATGGCCTTGGCGGGCCCCTTGCGGGTGCGCGCATTGGTATGCGTGCGCTGGCCGCGCACCGGCAGGCCCTTGCGGTGCCGCAGGCCGCGGTAGCAGCCGAGGTCCATCAGCCGCTTGATGTTCATCGCCGTTTCGCGGCGCAGATCGCCCTCGACCATATAATCGCGGTCGATCATCTCGCGAATCTGCAGCACCTCGGCATCCGTCAACTGCGAAACTCGCCGCTCGGGCGGCAGATTAACCTTGGTCACGATATCCTTGGCGATCTTGGATCCGATGCCGTGAATATATTGCAGCGCGATCACGACGCGCTTGTTGGTGGGCAGATTGACGCCCGCGATACGAGCCACGGATGCTCACTCCTGTTATCGGCCGGCCGCGCCGAGACGCCGATTTCTTGTGCCCCTGGAAAGGGTTAGCGCAAAGCGTAACACAATGCCGTGCCCCGCCGCGCTGGGACCCGGCATCGCGTCAAGCTCCTGAATGCGGTGCTTATTAAGGGATTCATCACGACTTCGTCAACCTCTGCCTGGTACGAGATTTGCTTTGTCCCGGCTTGTTTCTTGTGCCGCTACCCGCTCCGGATTTCGCCGCTTTTGTCGGCCCGATCCGCGGCGAGCTGATCTTAGGGGAAGTCAGCTTGGCGGCCTTGGCCGGGCCAGCCCGGGCCTGGCGCCTAGCCTCACCGCCGTCGCGCAGGATGCGCTCGATGGCGGCGGTGACATCGTCCACCGCAGCCATGCCGTCGACCGGTTTGAGCAGGCCCTCGCGCGCGTAATGGTCGACCAGCGGCGCCGTCCGCGCCCGATAGGCCGTCAGCCTATCCCTCAGTACTTCCGGATTGTCGTCGGCGCGCAGTTTCTCGCCGCGCGCCTGCATATCCTTGACCCGTTTTTCGATGCGCTTAAGCAGGATGCCTTCATCGACCTTGAGCTGGATGACGCCGTCGAGCTTGAGCCCGCGCTCGGCCAGCAGGTGCTCGAGCGCCTTGGCCTGCGGCACGGTGCGCGGGAAGCCGTCGAGCACGAAGCCGCGCTTGGCGTCGGGCTGATCGATGCGGTCGGCGACGATCGGCACCACCACATCGTCGGGAACCAGTTCCCCACGGTCGATAAGGGCCTTGGCGCGTAGCCCGACCGGCGTGCCGGCGGCCGCCGCGGCGCGCAGCAAGTCGCCGGTGGAAAGTTGAACGATGCCGTATTTCTCGACCAGGCGCTGCGCTTGCGTGCCCTTCCCCGCCCCCGGCGGGCCGAGCAGGATCAGCCTCATCTATTCCGCCCCCGCAACTTCGAACGTTTGATCAGACCTTCGTACTGGTGCGCCAGCAGATATCCCTGGATCTGCGCCACCGTATCCATGGTCACGCTCACCACGATCAGGAGCGAGGTGCCGCCGAAATAGAACGGCACCGCCGCGTAGGAGATCAGGATTTCCGGGATCAAGCAGACAATGGCGAGATAGAGCGCGCCGACGACCGTGATGCGCGAGAGCACGTAGTCGATGTATTCGGCCGTCCGCTCGCCCGGCCTGATGCCGGGGATGAAGCCGCCGTGCTTCTTCAGGTTGTCCGCCGTCTCGGTCGGATTGAACACGATCGCGGTATAGAAGAAGGCGAAGAACACGATGAGAGCGATATAGAGGATGAGGAACAGCGGCTGTCCGTGCCCGAGCAGCGTGGTGACCGTAGTGAGCCAGCCCGGGCCGTGCCCGGCGTTAAAGTTGGCGACCGTGGTCGGCAACAGCAGCAGCGAGGAGGCGAAGATCGGCGGGATCACGCCCGAGGTGTTGAGCTTAAGCGGCAGATGCGAGGATTGACCCTCGAACATTCGGTTGCCCACTTGCCGCTTGGGATACTGAATCAATAGCCGGCGCTGGGCGCGCTCCATGAACACGATGAAGGCGATCACCGCCACCACCATCACTATGACCGCGAGAATGAGGCCGGTCGAAAGCGCGCCCTGGCGGCCGAGCTCCAGCGTGCCGGCGATCGCCGAAGGCAGCCGCGCCACGATGCCGGCCAGGATGATGAGCGAGATGCCGTTGCCGATGCCGCGCGAAGTGATCTGCTCGCCGAGCCACATCAGGAAAACGGTGCCGCCGGTGAGCGTGATGACGGTGGAGATGCGGAAGAACCAGCCGGGATTACTGACCACGCTGGTCGAGCCTTCGAGCCCTATGGCGATGCCATAGGCCTGGAACGCAGCCAGCACCACGGTCAGATAGCGCGTGTACTGGTTCATGATTTTGCGGCCCTGCTCGCCTTCCTTCTTGAGCTGTTCGAGCGTGGGCGAAACCGTCGTCATCAGCTGAATGATGATGGAAGCCGAGATGTACGGCATGATGTTCAACGCGAAGATCGCCATCCGCTGGATGCCGCCCCCCGAGAACATGTTGAACATGCCGAGAATGCCGCCGGACTGGGTATTGAAAATCTGTTCCCAGGCGTTCGGATCGATGCCGGGCAACGGGATATAGGTGCCGAGCCGATAGACCAGCAGCGCGCCGAGGGTGAACCAGATGCGCTTCTTGAGTTCTTCGGCCTTGGCAAGCGCCGAGAAGTTGAGATTGGCCGCTAATTGTTCCGCTGCAGAGACCATCAGTCGCTCCTGCCCGCCGCGCCCGCTTCGGCCGTGATGCCCCGATCAGGTCGGGGCTAAATCGGGATGTCCAGTATCCCAGAGTCTCAGATAGGCACCATCACCGGAAACTGTAGTTAGTTCTTGGATCGCCCGCCGGAGCCGGCCGGCATCAGGGGGTCGGTCGCTCCGATCACTCTGCTTTCTGTGCGCCTTCAGCCGCTTCCGCCTTGGCCTTGCCGCCCTTTGCTTTGCCCTCGCCTTTACCGCCGCCTTTAGCCGCTTCCAGCGCCTTGCGCTTGTTCTTGCCGCGCGGCTCAGCATCCTCCTGCTTGGCCGGCGCCAGGATTTTCACCGTGCCGCCGGCCTTTTCTACCGCCGCGATCGCCGATTTCGACGCGCGAAAGACGGCGAAATCGACCTTGCTCTTGAACTCGCCCTCGCCCAGCAGTTTGACGCCGCCTTTGGCGCGCCGCATCAGGCCGGCTTTGACCATCGCACCGATATTGATGGGCTGGCCGGCATCAAGGTTGCCGGCATCGATTGCCGCCTGCACCCGGCCGAGATTGATCTCATTGAGCTTGACGGCAAACGACGTGTTGCGGAATCCGCGCTTGGGCAGGCGCCGGTGCAGCGGCATCTGGCCGCCCTCGAAGCCCTTGATGGAAACGCCGGTGCGCGCGGTCTGACCCTTGCCGCCGCGGCCGCCGGTTTTGCCCATGCCGGAGCCGATGCCGCGGCCGATGCGGAGGCGCTTTTTGCGCGCGCCGGGGCGGTCGGCGATCTCGTTTAGTTTCATTGCTACGTCCTCGTTTCTTCCTCGGTGGTGGCCGGGCTTGTCCCAGCCATACCGCTTAGAAAGGGGCTATGCATCCCTAAGCGAGGTCACCGGCACAAGGCCGGTGACGACGAGAAACTATTTTCCCCCGCCTACCACCTTCACCAGATGCTTCACCTTGCGGATCATGCCGCGCGTCGCGGGCGTGTCCGGCAGATCGCGGGTGCGGCCGATCTTATTGAGACCGAGCCCGACCAGGGTCTGCCGCTGGTCGAAATGGCGCCGTTGCGGGCTCGCCACCTGCTCAATCTTGATGGTCTTTGCTGTTTCCGCCATGAGCGAAACCTCAATCCGCCGTCTGTTCGGCCTCGGTACCCTCGCGGCGGCGTGCCTGCAGCGTTGATACCTTGATGTTGCGCCGCGCCGCCACCGAGCGCGGCGAATCCTGGTGCTTGAGCGCGTCGAACGTCGCCCGCACCATGTTGTAGGCATTCGACGAGCCGAGCGACTTCGCCACCACGTCTTGCACGCCCAAAGTCTCGAACACGGCGCGCATCGGGCCGCCAGCGATGATGCCGGTGCCCGGAGGCGCCGCGCGCAAATAGACCTTGCCGGCGCCGTGGCGTCCCATCACGTCGTGATGCAACGTGCGGCCTTCGCGCAACGGAACGCGGGTCAGCCCGCGCTTGGCGGCATCGGTCGCCTTGCGGATCGCTTCAGGCACCTCGCGCGCCTTGCCGTGGCCGAAGCCGACACGGCCTTTCTGGTCGCCGACCACCACCAGGGCGGCAAAACCGAAACGTCGGCCGCCCTTCACCACCTTGGCGACGCGGTTGATATGCACCAGCTTGTCGATGAACTCGCTGTCGCGCTCCTCGCGCTCGCCGCGTTCGCGCTCTCGTCTGGGTTCACGTGCCATATTGGGTCCTCAGAAGTTCAATCCGCCTTCGCGCGCGGCGTCGGCCAGAGCCTTGACGCGCCCGTGGTAGAGATAGCCGCCGCGGTCGAACACCACTTCCTTGATGCCCTTTTCCTTAGCGCGTTCGGCGATCAGCTTGCCGACCGCCTTGGCCGCTTCGACGTTGGCGCCAGTCTTGACGCTTTCGCGCATGGATTTTTCCAGCGTCGAGGCAGCGGCCAGCGTGACGCCCTTATCGTCGTCGATCAGCTGAGCGTAGATGTGCTTGGACGAGCGAAATACGCTCAAGCGCGCCCGCCCACGCGCCGCTAGCCTGACCTTGCGTCGCACCGTCGCCGTCCGCCGAGCGGTCCGGTCACTCAATCTCGACATTGGCAGCCTCTACTTCTTCTTGCCTTCCTTGCGGAAAATGTATTCGCCCGTGTACTTCACGCCTTTGCCTTTGTAGGGCTCCGGCGGGCGGAACCCACGGATCTCGGCCGCAACTTGGCCGACCTGCTGTTTGTCGATGCCGGTGACTACGATCTCCGTCGGCTTCGGCGTCGCGATGGTGATGCCCGGCGGGATGGCAAAGTTCACATCGTGCGAAAAGCCGAGCTGCAGGTTGAGCGTCTTACCCTGCACCGCGGCGCGGAAGCCGACGCCGGTGATCTCCAGCTTCTCCTCGAAACCCTTGGTCACCCCGGCGATCAGGTTGTTGACCAGGGTGCGCGACGTGCCCCAGAGAGAGCGCGCGCGCTTGGTCTCGGAGCGCGGATCGATTTTGATTCCGCTCTTCTCCATCTTGGCGACGATGTCGTCGTGCAAGACGACCTGCAGGGCGCCCTTCGGGCCCTTCACCTTGACGGTCTGCCCTTCCACATTGGCGGTGACGCCGGACGGCACCGCTACCGCCTTTTTGCCGATGCGCGACATTAGCGAACCGCCCTTTTGATTTGATTCACGTGTGCCGCAAAACGCGGCGCGCTCCCTCTGCCATAGGGAGAGGGTCGGGGTGAGGGGTTATGGGCTCTCGATTGGCCATAACCCCTCACCCGGATCGCGGAGCCTGTCATCGGGCCGCGCTTCGCGCGGACCCGTTGGCGATCCGACCTCTCCCCATGGGAGAGGTGAAGAGAGTTCGCGGCGAATCTAATTTGAGCTAAGACCCACATGCGCTAGAACACCGTGCAGATAATTTCGCCGCCGACATTGGCGTCGCGGGCGTCGTGGTCTGCCATCACGCCTTTAGGTGTGGACAGGATGGCGACGCCGAGCCCGTTATTGATGCGAGGCAGCGCCTTGACCGAGGCATAGACGCGGCGGCCGGGCTTCGATACACGCGCAATTTCGCGGATCACCGGCTCGCCGTCGAAATATTTGAGCTCGATCTCGAGCTCGCTGCGCCCGTTGGCGTGCGCCACGCTGGCGAAACCGCGGATATAGCCCTCGCTTTTCAGCACCTCAAGCACGCGCTCGCGCTGCCTGGAGCCGGGCATGGAGACCTTCGACTTGCTGCGCATCTGCGCGTTGCGGATGCGGGTGATCATGTCGCCGATCGGATCGTTCACAGCCATCGTGATCCTCCTCACCAGCTCGACTTGACCAGGCCCGGGATCAGGCCCCGGGAGCCGAGCTCGCGCAAGGCGATGCGGCTGAGACGATGCTTGCGGTAATAGCCGCGCGGGCGGCCGGTCATCTCGCAGCGGTTGCGCACGCGGTTGACCGACGAATTGCGCGGCAGTTCGGCGAGCTTCAAGCCGGCGGCAAAACGCTCCTCCATCGGCAGCGCCTTGTTGCGGGCGACGGCCTTCAGCCGCGCGCGACGGCCGGAATATTTCTTGGCCATCTTCTTGCGTCTGTTGTTCTTCTCGATCGAACTCTTCTTCGCCATACAGTCAGCTCCTTGACGATTCCGCGTTTGAGGAAAGCCGTTCGCTCCTCACTGCCGGAACGGGAAGTTGAAGCCATGCAACAGCGCGCGCGCTTCTTCGTCGTTGCGCGCATTGGTGCAGACGGTGATATCCAGGCCCCAGATGTCGGTGGCCTTGTCGAAATCGATCTCGGGAAACACGATGTGCTCCCGGATACCGAGGCTGTAATTGCCGCGCCCGTCGAAGCTCTTCGGGTTGAGCCCGCGGAAGTCGCGCATGCGCGGCAGCGCAATATTCACCAGCCGGTCGATGAAATCATACATGCGTGCCTTGCGCAGCGTCACCTTGCAGCCGATCGGCTGGCCGTCGCGCAGCTTGTAGGTGGCGATCGACTTGCGCGACTTGGTGATCACCGCCTTCTGCCCGGCAATCAGCGACAAATCGGCGGCCGCCGATTCGACCTTCTTGCGGTCGGCAACGCCCTCACCGATGCCCATGTTGAGCACGACCTTGGTGACCTTGGGCACCTGCATGGGGTTCTCGTAGCCGAATTGCTTGGTCAGATCGGCGCGCACCACCTGATCGAAATGCGTCTTGAGCCGCGCCACGTAATTCGAGCGCTCGCGCGGCTTCTTCGCCTTCGGCTCGCCGCCTTCCTTGGCCTTGGCCGCGGCTTCCTTGCCGCCCTTTTGCTCTTTCGCAGCCTTGGGCGCGCCGCCCGGCGGCGCCTGTTTCGGCTTCTTGGTTTCCGCTTGCGTATCAGCCATCGATCTCGACTCCCGAGCGCTTGGCAAAGCGCACCTTGCGGCGCGTTGCGCCCTCGCCCACGAACTTGAAGCCGACCCGGGTCGGCTTGCCGTCTTTCGGGTCCGCCAGCGCCAGATTGGACAGATGGATGGGACCCTCTTTGGAGATGATCCCGCCCTCCTGCGTCGCGGTCTGCCGTTGGTGGCGTTTGACCATATTGATGCCGCGTACCAGTGCGCGCTCCAGCGCGGGGCGCACCTCGACCACCTCGCCGCTGCGGCCCTTGTCGCGGCCGGCGAGTACGATCACCTTGTCGCCCTTGCGAATCTTGGCGGCCATCACAGCACCTCCGGGGCAAGCGAGATGATCTTCATGTGATTCTTGGCGCGCAGTTCGCGCGGCACCGGCCCGAAAATGCGGGTGCCGACCGGCTCCATCTGCGGGGTGATCAGCACCGCCGCGTTGCGGTCGAAACGGATCACCGAGCCGTCCGGCCGCTTGATGTCCTTGGAGATGCGCACCACCACGGCCTTCATCACGTCGCCCTTCTTGACGCGGCCGCGCGGGATCGCCTCCTTCACCGAGACGACGATGACGTCGCCGATGGTGGCGTATTTGCGCTTGGAGCCGCCCAGCACCTTGATGCACATGACGCGGCGCGCGCCGGAATTATCCGCCACGTCGAGGTTGGTCTGCATCTGGATCATGATGCGGCTCTCACTGTCTTAACCGGCATTTCGCCTTACTGCACTTTTGCTCTCTTTTCGCCGCGGACCACTTCCCAGCACTTGAGCTTGGAAATCGGCCGCCGTTCCTCGATCCACACTATGTCGCCGACCGCGTATTCGTTGGTCTCGTCATGGGCGTGGTACTTCTTCGAGCGGCGAATCGTCTTCTTCATGGTCGGGTGCGTGAAGCGACGATCGACCCGCACCACCACGGTCTTGTTCGGCTTGTCGCTAACGACGACGCCCTGCAGCGTACGCTTCGGCATTGCAATCTTATCCCTTCATTGCGGCGCGCTTCTGCGCGGCGATCGTCTTCATCAGCGCGATGTCGCGACGCACGGTGCGCACGCGCGCGGTATTGGCGAGCTGCCCGGTGGCGCGCTGAAAGCGCAGGTTGAACTGCTCCTTCTTCAGCTTGAGCACTTCGTCGTCCAGTTGATCGAGCGTCATGGCTCTGGCGTCGGCGGCTTTCATGGCACTCACTCGGCAATGCGTTCGATGAAGCGGGTCTTGACCGGCAGCTTCGCGGCGGCGAGCGCCAGCGCCTCGCGCGCGACGCCGACCGGAATGCCGTCGACTTCGAACAGGATGCGGCCGGGCTTGACGCGGCACACCCACACTTCAGGCGTGCCCTTGCCCTTACCCATGCGCACTTCGATCGGCTTTTTCGACACCGGCACGTCAGGGAAAACGCGAATCCACACGCGGCCCGAACGCTTCATGAAGCGGGTGAGCGCGCGGCGCGCGGCCTCGATCTGGCGCGCGGTGACGCGCTCGGGCTCCAGCGCCTTGAGGCCGTATTGGCCGAAGGCGAGCTTGGCGCCTGAAGTGGCGACGCCGTGAATGCGGCCCTTGTGCGCCTTGCGGAACTTGGTGCGGATCGGCTGCAGCATGACTTAGGCTCACATCGTTCAGGCGGCGTCGCGGCGCGGACGGCCGGCCTCGCCCTCGGCGAGCTTTTTGTCCTGCGCCATCGGATCGTGCTCGAGGATCTCGCCCTTGAAAATCCAGACCTTGACGCCGCAGGTGCCATAGGTAGTGAAGGCGGTGGCGACGCCATAGTCGACATCGGCGCGCAGCGTGTGCAGCGGAACGCGGCCCTCGCGGTACCATTCCATACGGGCGATTTCCGCTCCGCCGAGGCGGCCCGAGCAGTTGATGCGGATGCCCTCGGCGCCGAGCCGCATGGCCGATTGCACCGCGCGCTTCATGGCGCGGCGGAAGGCAACGCGGCGCTCGAGCTGCTGGGCGATCGATTCGGCGACCAGCTGGGCGTCGAGCTCCGGCTTGCGGATTTCGACGATGTTGATGACGACGTCGCTGTCGGTCATCTTGGCGACCACGCGGCGCAATTTCTCGATGTCAGCGCCTTTCTTGCCGATCACCACGCCCGGCCGCGCCGAATGGATGGTGACCCGGCACTTCTTATGCGGGCGCTCGATCACGATGTGCGAGACCGCCGCCTGCTTGAGCTGCTTCATCAGCTCCTCGCGGATCTTGATGTCCTCGTGCAGCAGCGAGCCGTACTCGCTCTTGCCGGCATACCAGCGCGAATCCCAGGTGCGGTTGATGCCGACGCGAAGCCCGACCGGATTAACTTTCTGACCCATGGCTATTCCTTTCAGGCTTTCGCTTGCGCCTTGGCCTCGACCTCGCGCACGACGATGGTCAAGTGCGAGAACGGCTTGAAAATGCGCCCCACCCGGCCGCGCGCGCGCGGCGAGAAACGCTTGATCACCAGCGCTTTGCCGACATGAGCCTCGGCCACGACGAGATCGTCGACGTCGAGGTCGTGATTGTTCTCGGCATTGGCGATCGCCGATTCCAGGCACTTGCGCACGTCCTTGGCAATGCGCTTGCGCGAGAACTCGAGATCGGCGAGCGCGCTCGCGACCTTCTTGCCGCGGATCAGTTGCGCGACCAGATTGAGCTTCTGCGGCGACACCCGCAGCATGCGGCTGACCGCCTTGGCCTCGTTGTCGGAGAGGCTTCGCCCGTGTGCGCTCTTGCCCATAACGTCTTCTCGTCCCTTAGCTGCTCGCGGCCGGAGCCGCAGCCGGCGCCGCAGGCGCCGCCGCCGCCGGCGCACCGAGCCCAGCCGTGCGCTTAGCCTTGCGGTCGGAGGAATGGCCGTAGAAAACCCGCGTCGGCGAGAACTCGCCGAACTTGTGACCGACCATCTCCTCGGTCACCAGCACCGGAATATGCTTCTGCCCGTTGTAGACGCCGAAGTTCAGGCCGACGAATTGCGGCAGAATGGTCGAGCGGCGGCTCCAGATCTTGATCATTTCATGACGGCCCGAGGCGCGCACGGCTTCCGCTTTGCGCAGCAAATAGCCGTCGACGAACGGGCCCTTCCAGACTGAACGAGTCATAGTGGTTCCTACTGCTGCTTCTTCTTGCGGTCGTGGCGGCTGGCGACGATGAACTTGCTGGTGCGTTTGTTCTTGCGCGTCTTCCAGCCCTTGGTCGGGACGCCCCACGGCGTCGTCCAATGCTTGCCGCCCTTGGTACGTCCGCCGTGCGGATGGTCGACCGGGTTCATAGTGATGCCGCGGTTGTGCGGCATGCGGCCGCGCCAGCGCTGGCGTCCGGCCTTGCCGATGGTGGTGTTCATGTTGTCGGGGTTGGACACCGCGCCGATGGTCGCCATGCAGCGGCCATGCACCAGGCGCTGCTCGCCCGAATTGAGCCGCAGGATGACGTAGTCCTGGTCGCGGCCCGCGATTTGCGCGTAGCTGCCGGCCGAGCGCGCGATCTGCCCGCCTTTGCCGATCTTGATCTCGATATTGTGCACGATGGTGCCGACCGGAATATTGGCCATCGGCATGGCATTGCCCGGCTTCACGTCGGCGTGCTCGGCAGCGATCACGCTGTCGCCCGGGTTCAAGCGCTGCGGCGCCAGGATATAGGCGAGCTCGCCATCCTGATATTTGATCAGCGCGATGAAGCCGGTGCGGTTGGGATCGTATTCCAGCCGTTCGACCGTCGCCGGCACGTCGCGCTTGCTGCGCTTGAAGTCGACTTTGCGGTAGGCCTGCTTGTGGCCGCCGCCGCGGAACCGCACCGTGATGCGGCCGCAGTTATTGCGCCCGCCGGACGAGGTCTGGCCCTCGGTCAACGTCTTGACCGGCGCGCCCTTGTGCAGGCTCGAGCGATCGACGATCACCAGATGCCGCTGGCTCGGCGTGGTCGGATTGTATGTTTTCAGCGCCATGGGTTGCCGATCCTTACAATCCGGTGGTCACGTCGATGCGGTGACCCTCTTCCAGGGTCACAATCGCGCGCTTGGTGTCGGACTGCTGCCCGATTCTGTTCTTGAACACTTTGAACTTGCCCTTGCGGTTGAGCGTGTTGACGCTCTTGACCTTGACATCGAACAGCTTCTCCACCGCTTCCTTGATCTGCGGCTTGGTGGCGTCGCGTTTGACTTTGAACAGGACCTTGTTGTGCTCGGACGCCATGGTCGCCTTTTCGGTGATTACCGGGGCGATGATGACGTCGTAGTGGCGGGGATCGCTGGTGCTCATTTGAAGCGCGCCTCCAGCGCATCCAGCGCGGCCTTGGTCAGCACCAGGATCTTGCGCCGCATGATGTCGTAGACGTTGATGCCCTGCACCGGCAGCACATCGATATTCGGGATGTTGCGCGCGGCGCTGCGGAAATTGGCCTCGATCTCGGCGCCATCGATGATCAGCGCATTGTCGAGTCCAAGTTTACCGAACTGCGCGGCGAGCGCCTTGGTCTTGGCGTCCTTCAATGTCGCCTTGTCGAGCACGATGATGCCGCCGCCCTTGGCCTTTGACGACAGCGCATGCTTGAGCGCGAGCGCGCGCACCTTCTTCGGCAGCGCGATGGCGTGGCTGCGCACCACCGGGCCGAATGCGCGGCCGCCGCCGCGGAACTGCGGCGCGCTGGCCGCGCCGTGACGCGCCTGGCCGGTGCCCTTCTGCGCATACATTTTCTTGGTGGTGCGGTTGATTTCGCCGCGCTGCTTGGTCTTGTGCGTGCCGCGCTGGCGCTTGGCGAGCTGCCAGTTGACGCAACGCTGCAGAATGTCGGGGCGCGGCTCGAGACCGAAAATGGCGTCCGGCAATTGCACGGAGCCGGCCTCCGCGCCTTCAAGGGTTGTGATTTTCAATTCCATGTCACGCGCCCTCCTTCGCGGCAGGAGCGGTGTCGGGCGCCGGCGTTGCCGCGGGCGCCGCTTCGGCGGCGGGCGCCTCCGCCGGCTTGGCATCGGCGGTTTCGGCGACGCGGAATTTGCCGGGCTTGGGCGCTTCCTTCGGCAGCGGTTTCTTGACCGCATCGCGCACGGTGATCCAGCCCCCCTTGGCGCCGGGCACGGCGCCCTCGACCAGGATGAGGCCGCGCTCGATATCGGTCTGCACGACCTTGAGATTGAGCGTAGTCACCCGTTCGACACCCATGTGGCCGGGCATCTTCTTGTTCTTGAAGGTCTTGCCCGGATCCTGACGGCCGCCGGTGCCGCCGATCGAGCGGTGCGAGATCGATACGCCATGCGAGGCGCGCAAGCCGGCGAAATTCCAGCGCTTCATGCCGCCGGCAAAACCCTTACCGATGGAGATGCCGCAGACGTCGACGAACTGGCCGGGAATAAAGTGATCGGCGGTGATCTCGGCGCCGACCGGGATCAGCGCGTCGTCGCTGACGCGGAATTCGGCGAGCTTGCGCTTGGGCTCGATCTTGGCCTTGGCGAAATAGCCGCGGTCGGCCTTGATCATGTTGTTGGTGCGGCGCGATCCGGCGCCGAGCTGCAGCGCGACGTAGCCGTTCTTGTCCTTGCCGCGATGGGCGACGACCTGGCAATTGGCCAGGCGCAGCACCGTCACCGGCACGTGTTCACCGGCCTCGGTGAACACCCGGGTCATGCCGACCTTCTGCGCGATAACTCCGGAACGCATCGCTTTCCCCGTTCGGCCCTTACAGCTTGATCTCGACGTCGACGCCGGCGGCGAGATCGAGCTTCATCAGCGCGTCCACCGTCTGCGGCGTCGGATCGACGATGTCCAGGAGGCGCTTGTGGGTGCGCATCTCGAACTGCTCGCGGCTCGTCTTGTCGATATGCGGCGAGCGGTTCACCGTGAACTTCTCGATGCGCGTCGGCAGCGGGATCGGGCCGCGCACCTGCGCGCCGGTGCGCTTGGCCGTGTTGACGATCTCGCGCGTCGACGCATCAAGGATGCGGTGATCGAACGCCTTGAGCCGGATCCGGATGTTCTGGCCGTTCATTTGTCTCGTCTCTCTCGACTGTCATCGTCCGCGAAAGCGGACGATCCAGTAATCGCTAGCGCCTCAGTTCACCCGCTTGCTTCGCGGAATACTGGGTCCCCCGCTTTCGCGGGGGACGACAGCAGTGCCTTACTCGATAATGCTCGCCACCACGCCGGCGCCGACGGTGCGGCCGCCCTCGCGAATGGCGAAGCGCAGTTTCTCTTCCATGGCGATCGGCACGATCAGGTGCACCTCCATCGCCACATTGTCGCCCGGCATCACCATCTCGGTGCCCTGCGGCAGATGCACCACGCCGGTCACGTCGGTGGTGCGGAAGTAGAATTGCGGGCGATAGTTGGTGAAGAACGGGGTATGACGGCCGCCCTCTTCCTTGGTCAGGATATAGGCCTCGGCCTTGAATTTGGTGTGCGGCTTGACCGAGCCGGGCTTGCACAGCACCTGGCCGCGCTCGACTTCCTCGCGCTTGGTGCCGCGCAGCAGACAGCCGACATTGTCGCCCGCCTCACCCTGGTCAAGCAGCTTGCGGAACATCTCGACGCCGGTGACCACGGTCTTGGCCGTCGGCCGGATGCCGACGATCTCGACTTCCTCGCCGACCTTGATGACGCCGCGCTCGATGCGGCCGGTGCAGACGGTGCCGCGGCCGGAGATCGAGAACACGTCTTCCACCGGCATCAGGAACGGCTGATCCTTCGGCCGCTCGGGCTGCGGGATGTAGTCGTCCACCGCCTTCATCAGCTCGAGGATCGATTCCTTGCCGATCTTGTCGTCGGTGCCGTCGAGCGCCTTGAGCGCCGAACCCTTGACGATCGGAATCTTGTCGCCGGGGAAATTGTACTTGGACAAGAGCTCCCGCACTTCGAGCTCGACCAGCTCGAGCAGCTCGGGGTCGTCGACCATGTCGACCTTGTTCATGTAGACGACGAGCGCCGGCACGCCGACCTGGCGGGCAAGCAGGATGTGCTCGCGGGTCTGCGGCATCGGGCCGTCGGCGGCCGACACCACCAAGATGGCGCCGTCCATCTGCGCCGCACCGGTGATCATGTTTTTCACGTAGTCGGCGTGGCCGGGGCAATCGACGTGCGCGTAGTGACGCTTGTCGGTCTGGTATTCGACGTGCGCGGTGGAAATGGTGATGCCGCGCGCCTTCTCTTCAGGCGCCTTGTCAATCTGGTCGTAGGCGGTAAACACGGCGCCGCCCTTCTCGGCGAGAACCTTGGTGATCGCCGCCGTCAGCGTCGTCTTGCCGTGGTCGACGTGGCCGATGGTGCCGATGTTGCAATGCGGCTTGGTGCGCTGGAATTTCTCTTTGGCCATGGGACTCTCCGTTCAGATCCTTTTCAAGTTCACGTTCGCCGTTCAGGCGAATTTCTTCTGCACTTCGGCCGACACGTTCGCCGGCGTTTCTGCGTAGTGATCGAATTGCATGGTGAAGGTCGCGCGCCCTTGCGACATGGAGCGCAGGTTGTTGACGTAACCGAACATGTTCGCCAGCGGCACCATCGCGTTGATGACGTTGGCATTGCCGCGCATGTCCTGGCCCTGGATCTGGCCGCGCCGTGAATTGAGGTCGCCGATGACCGAGCCGGTATAGTCCTCCGGCGTCACCACCTCGACCTTCATGATCGGCTCGAGCAGCACCGGCCTGCCCATGCGCAGCGCCTCGTTCAGGCACTGGCGTGCGCAGATTTCGAAGGCGAGCGCCGACGAATCGACGTCGTGATATTTGCCGTCGATCAGCGTGACCTTGAGGTCTACCACCGGGAAGCCGGCGAGCGGCCCGCCGCCGAGCACCGACTCCAGGCCCTTCTCGACGCCGGGGATGTATTCCTTCGGTACGGCGCCGCCGACGATTTCGTTGTCGAATTCGAACGGCGCACCGGGGGGCGTCGGCTCGGCGATGATCTTGATCGCCGCGAACTGGCCGGAGCCGCCGGTCTGCTTCTTGTGGGTGTAGTCGTGCTCGACGCGCTGGGTGATCTTCTCGCGATAAGCCACCTGCGGCGTGCCGATATTAGCGTCGACCTTGTAGCTGCGCTTCAAGATGTCGACCTTGATGTCGAGGTGCAGTTCGCCCATGCCCTTAAGGATGGTCTGGCCGCTCTCCGGATCGGTCGACACGCGGAATGACGGATCCTCGGCCGCGAGCTTGGCGAGTGCGACGCCGAGCTTTTCCTGGTCGGCCTTCGACTTGGGCTCGATCGCGATCTCGATCACCGGATCGGGAAATTCCATCTTTTCCAGGATCACCGGCGCCTTGGGATCGCACAGCGTGTCGCCGGTGCGCACTTCCTTGAGGCCAGCCAGCGCGACGATGTCGCCAGCATAGGCCTCCTTGATATCCTCGCGGTTATTGGCGTGCATTAGCAGCATGCGGCCGATGCGCTCCTTGCGGTCCTTGGTCGAGTTGATGACCCCGGTGCCGCTGGCGAGGATGCCGGAATAGATGCGGCAGAACGTAATGGTGCCGACGAAGGGATCGTCCATGATCTTGAAGGCGAGCAGCGCCATCGGCTCGCTGTCGTCGGCCTTGCGCACGACCACTTCGCCCGAATCGGGGCTGACGCCCTTGATCGGCGGCACGTCGAGCGGGCTCGGCAGATAGTCGACCACCGCGTCGAGCAGCGGCTGCACGCCCTTGTTCTTGAAGGCGGAGCCGCACAGCACCGGGAAGAAAGCGGCGGAAATCACCGCCTTGCGGATCAGCCGCTTCAGCGTCGCCTCGTCGGGCTCCTTGCCCTCGAGATAGGCGGTCATCGCCTCGTCGTCGAGTTCGACGGCGGCCTCGATCATCTGCTCGCGGTATTTCTTGGCGTCGGCCAGCAGGTCGGCCGGAATGTCGATGTCGTGATAGGTGGCGCCGAGCGATTCATCGTCCCAAACGACACCCTTCATGCGCACGAGATCGATAATGCCCTTAAACTGCTGCTCGGCGCCGATCGGCAGCTGAATGGCGATCGGCTTGGCGCCGAGACGAGCCTTGATGTCATCGAGACACTTGAAGAAGTCGGCGCCGACCTTGTCCATCTTATTGGCGAAGACGATGCGCGGCACCTTGTACTTGTCGCCCTGGCGCCAGACCGTCTCGGTCTGCGGCTCGACGCCCTGGTTGGAATCGAGCACGCAGACGGCGCCGTCAAGCACGCGCAGGGAGCGCTCTACCTCGATGGTGAAGTCGACATGGCCAGGGGTGTCGATGATGTTGAGGCGCTTGTTGCGCCAAAAAGCGGTGGTCGCGGCCGAGGTGATGGTGATGCCGCGCTCCTGCTCCTGCTCCATCCAATCCATCGTCGCGGCGCCTTCATGCACCTCGCCGATTTTGTGGCTCTTGCCGGTATAATAGAGGATCCGCTCGGTCGTCGTTGTCTTTCCGGCATCGATGTGGGCCATGATGCCGAAATTGCGATAGTCCTCGATGGGATGGCTGCGGGGCATAGGGGATCAGTTCCTTAAATCTGTTCGACGCGGTCACCAGCGGTAATGCGAGAAGGCCCGGTTGGCTTCCGCCATCTTGTGGGTGTCCTCGCGCTTCTTGACGGCGTTTCCCCTATTGTTCGACGCATCGAGCAGCTCGGCCGAGAGCCGCTCGGTCATGGTTTTTTCGTTGCGCTCGCGCGCGGCCGAGATGATCCAGCGGATGCCGAGCGCCTGGCGGCGCGAGGTGCGCACTTCGACCGGCACCTGATAGGTGGCGCCGCCGACGCGGCGCGAACGTACCTCGATCGACGGCATCACATTGTCGAGCGCCTGCTGGAATACCGAGAGCGGGTTCTGCTTGGTCTTACCCTCGATCATCTCCAGCGCGCCGTAGACGATATTCTCCGCGACCGACTTCTTGCCGGCATACATCACCGCGTTCATGAACTTGGACACGACGATATTGCCGAACTTCGGGTCCGGGATGACTTCGCGCTTTTCTGCGGCGTGGCGGCGGGACATGGTGCGGTCCTAAGCTTCGTTCTTTCTCTGCGTCATGGCCGGGCTTGTCCCGGCCATCCACGTCTTTCTCTCTTCATCGCCGGCGAGCCGGCATCAGTTTGTCTCTCGGTTCCCCGGGCCTTGCGCTTCGCGCTCGCCTGGGGATCTCTGCAAAGCGGCCCTATTTGGGTCGCTTTGCTCCGTACTTCGAACGGCGCTGCTTGCGGTTCTTGACCCCTTGCGTATCCAGCACGCCACGCAGGATGTGGTAGCGCACGCCCGGCAGATCCTTGACGCGGCCGCCACGGATCATCACCACCGAGTGCTCCTGCAAATTGTGGCCCTCGCCCGGGATATAGCCGATCACCTCGAAGCCGTTGGTCAGCCGCACCTTGGCGACCTTGCGCAACGCCGAGTTCGGTTTCTTCGGCGTGGTCGTATAGACGCGCGTGCAGACGCCGCGCTTCTGCGGGCTCTCCTGCAGCGCGGGCGCGGTATTGCGCGCCGTGAGCGGCTTGCGCGGCTTGGCAATCAGTTGATTGATCGTCGGCATCGTTCGCTCTTCGCTACCCTTGTTTGAGCGTTGCGCTCGGAATCGCTGCGGCTTTCGCCCCTCACACACTCGGGCCCCTCGCCCGCATTTCGCTTTGGGCTTGTCGCCCCGGCATTTTCACGCGGCCGCCAGCCGCGTTTCGTCATCACCGCGCCTTTTCCGCGCGCAAAACGAAATTGCGCCGGCCGCCTCGTCGCGGGGGCGCTCTTTCGGTTCGGACGGCTAGGCGGTTTAAGGCCGCGCGGCCGGTCACCTTTAGCCTGACATTGGCTGTCAGAGGCAGCGTCTGAGCTTCATCCGTCGAGGCTATGTGCCAGCCGGTGCTTCGAGAAAACATAAACGCTCTCAAAGCCTTGGCTGGGCGGCCGTTCCGAGCAAGCGAAGCTCACCGCCTGCCGAAAAGTGTCGGGTATGTATCGGCGGGATTCCGCTAAGTCAAGGCGGAAAAGGCCGAAAATTCGCGCGTTCGGTGCATTCCGGACGCCGCATGGGCATCCGCTGGGCGGCTCACATCGGCCGGCTGGGCGTACGCGGGGCAGCTTCTCTGGACAGTTCGGCGATTGCCGCCGCGATGGCATCCCGCCGGATCGGCTTTTGTAACGGCTCGCGCAGCCGCATGCCGTGCCGCACGCCCATGCGGTGGACCGCCTCGAGCAGCATAGAACGACCGCCGCTGATGAGCTGAACCACGCCGTCGTACTGCCGCTCGCATAGTCCCTTGATCACATCGACGGCATCGGAATTCCTCAATGCGATATCCAAAAAGATCACTTCCGGGCGGCGGCGCGAAAGCGATTCCAATGCCGGCTTGGCAGATGGAAAGACTTCGCTCTCGACCCCGAGCTTGGCAAGCACCAGCGTCAAGAACTCGCAGACGCCCCTCTCGTCGTCGATCACCAGCGCAAACAGCGGAGCGGGCATTGGTTTGGACATGCAGCATTTCTCGGTCGCCACCCTTAACGCTTGGTTTGCGCTCCGAGCACGTAAGTAGTCCTGCGGATGGCCCAGGAACTGCGTGACCTGATCGCGCGGTAACCGAGTGACGCCAAAAAACGACAAGGGCCGCTTCGCGAGCGGCCCTTTCGTTGCTTTCGCGGCGATCCCAGATCCTCACTTCGCTCGCCCGGGAAGACAAGCGGCTTGACCGCCTGTCACTCCGCCGCCGGCAGCGCCGGGGCGGGCTCCGGCGGAGCCGCCGCCGCCTTGGCGGCATCGCGCTCGCGCTCTTCCAGGATAAGCGCGTCGCGCTTGGTCGCGACTTCGCGCAATTCGTTCATCATGGCGCCGGTGCCGGCCGGGATCAGCCGGCCGACGATGACGTTCTCCTTGAGCCCGTCGAGCGTATCAACCTTGCCGTTGACGGCGGCTTCGGTGAGCACACGCGTGGTCTCCTGGAACGACGCCGCCGAGATGAACGAGCGGGTCTGCAGGCTCGCCTTGGTGATGCCGAGCAGAACCGGATGGCCGGCCGCCGGCTTCTTGCCTTCCTCGGCGGCGCGGGCGTTGACCTCGTCGAGTTCGACCTTGTCGATCTGCTCGCCCTGCAACAGCTCGGTCTCGCCCGTGTCGTCGATCTCGACCTTCTGCAGCATCTGGCGAACGATCACCTCGATGTGCTTGTCGTTGATGTTGACGCCTTGCAGGCGATAGACCTCCTGGATCTCGTTCACCAGATAGGCGGCGAGCTCCTCGACGCCCTTGATGGCGAGGATATCGTGCGGAGCGGGATTGCCGTCGACGATGTAATCGCCCTTCTCGATGACGTCACCTTCCTGCAGATGGATGTGCTTGCCCTTGGGGACCAGGTACTCCTTGGGCTCCTCGCCGCCGTTCGACGGCTCGATGGTGATACGGCGCTTGTTCTTGTAGTCCTTGCCGAAACGCACCGTGCCGCCGATTTCGGCGATGACCGCCGACTCCTTCGGTCGCCGCGCCTCGAACAGCTCCGCCACCCGCGGCAGGCCGCCGGTGATGTCGCGGGTCTTGGCGCTTTCGGTCGGAATGCGGGCAATCACATCGCCGGCCTTCACATTGGCGTCCGGATCGACCGAGATGATGGCGTCGACGGCAAGCTGGTAGCGCGCGTCGCCGCCGCGAGCGAGCTTGAGTACCTTGTTGTTCGACTTGATCACGATCGCCGGCCGCAGCTCCTGCTGGTTGCGCGAGGCGCCTGTGCGCCAGTCGATCACCACACGCTTGGCGATGCCGGTCGATTCGTCGAGCGCTTCCGACATCGACACACCGTCGACCAAATCTTCGAAACCGACGGTGCCGTCGACCTCGGTGAGAATCGGTCGCGTGTAGGGATCCCACTCGGCGATGCGCTGGCCGCGCTTGATCTGCTCGCCGTCCGCGACGCGCAGCCGCGCGCCGTAGGGAATGCGATGATGCGCGCGCTCGGTGCCGTCGGGGTCGACCACCGCCACCACCATGTTGCGTACCATCGCCACCAGGTCGTTATCGGAATTGCGCGCGACCGCGTTGCTCTTGAACCTGATCGTGCCGTCGAAGTTCGACTCGATGAACGACTGCTCGGAGATCTGCGCGGCGCCGCCGATGTGGAAGGTGCGCATGGTGAGCTGGGTACCCGGCTCGCCAATCGACTGGGCGGCGATGACGCCCACCGCCTCTCCCATGTTGACCGGGGTGCCGCGCGCAAGATCGCGCCCGTAACACGCCGCGCAGACGCCGCTGGGCGTCTCGCAAGTGAGCACGGAACGGATCTTCAGCTCTTGCACGCCGGCATTGGTAATCCGCTCGACCTCCGCCTCTTCCAGTAGAGTGCCGCGCTTGACGAGGATTTCGTTGCCGGCCGGACCCTTCACATCCTCGGCGGTGGTGCGGCCGAGAATGCGGATCGCCAGCGGCGCGACCACGGTGCCGGCGTCGATGATGGCGCGCACCTTGATGCCGTTGCCGGTGCCGCAGTCCTCGGACGTGATAATGCAGTCTTGAGCGACGTCGACCAAACGACGCGTCAGATAACCCGAGTTCGCCGTCTTCAAGGCGGTGTCGGCAAGGCCTTTGCGGGCGCCGTGGGTCGAGTTGAAGTACTCGAGCACCGACAGGCCTTCCTTGAAGTTGGAGATGATCGGGCTCTCGATGATCTCGCCCGAGGGCTTCGCCATCAGGCCGCGCATGCCGGCGAGCTGACGCATCTGGGTCGGCGAGCCGCGCGCCCCGGAATGCGCCATCATGTAGATCGAGTTGACCTGCATGTCGCGGCCGCTCTCGTCCTTCTTGGTGGACGAGATTTCGCGCATCATCTCTTCGGCGATCTTCTCGGTCGACTTCGACCAGGCGTCGACCACCTTGTTGTACTTCTCGCCCTGGGTGATCAGGCCGTCGTTGTACTGCTGCTCGAACTCCTTGGCCTCGTTGCGCGTCTTCTCAACGATCTGCCACTTGGAGGCCGGCACCACCATGTCGTCCTTGCCGAACGAGATGCCGGCCTTGAACGCGTGATAGAAGCCGAGTGCCATGATGCGGTCGCAGAAGATGACCGTCTCCTTCTGCCCGCAATGGCGGTAGACCGTGTCGATCATCGCGGAGATTTCACGCTTGGTCATCAAGCGGTTGACCGCGTCGAAGGAAATCTTCGTGTGCTCCGGCAACACGCTGCCGAGCACCACCCGGCCGGGCGTGGTGTCGTACCACTTCTTGACCCGATTGCCCTCTTCGTCGAGGCCTTCCCAGCGATATTTGATCTTGGTGTGCAGATCGATCACCTTTTGATGCAGCGCGTGATCGATTTCGGACATGTCGCCGAACAGCTTGCCCTCGCCCGGCGCGCCCTCCCGCATCAGCGATAAGTAATACAGACCGAGCACGATATCCTGCGACGGCACGATGATCGGCTGGCCGTTCGCCGGATGCAGGATGTTGTTGGTCGACATCATCAGCACGCGCGCTTCCAGCTGCGCTTCCAGCGACAGCGGAACGTGCACGGCCATTTGGTCGCCGTCGAAGTCGGCGTTGAACGCGGCGCATACCAGCGGATGCAGCTGGATCGCCTTGCCCTCGATCAGCACCGGCTCGAAGGCCTGAATGCCGAGGCGGTGCAAGGTCGGCGCGCGGTTGAGCAAAACCGGGTGCTCGCGAATGACCTCGTCGAGGATGTCCCAGACCTCCGGCTTCTCCTTCTCGACAAGCTTCTTGGCCTGCTTCACCGTGGTGGACAGGCCCTTGGCGTCGAGCCGCGAATAAATGAACGGCTTGAACAATTCGAGCGCCATCTTTTTCGGCAGCCCGCACTGGTGCAGCTTGAGCTCGGGGCCGACCACGATCACCGAACGGCCGGAATAGTCGACGCGCTTGCCGAGCAGGTTTTGCCGGAAGCGGCCCTGCTTGCCCTTGAGCATGTCGGCGAGCGACTTCAGCGGCCGCTTGTTGGCGCCGGTGATGACGCGGCCGCGGCGGCCGTTGTCGAACAGCGCGTCGACCGCTTCCTGCAGCATGCGCTTTTCGTTGCGGATGATGATATCGGGCGCACGCAGCTCGATCAGCCGCTTCAGGCGGTTGTTGCGGTTGATGACGCGGCGATAGAGATCGTTGAGGTCGGAGGTCGCGAAGCGACCGCCGTCGAGCGGCACCAGCGGCCGCAGGTCGGGCGGGATCACCGGCACGACGGTCAGGATCATCCATTCCGGCTTGTTGCCGGAAGCAATGAAGGCCTCGATCAGCTTCAACCGCTTGGCGATCTTCTTCTTCTTGATGTCGCTGTCGGACTCCGCGATTTCCGCGCGCAGTTCGGCTTGCATCTTGTCGAGGTCGAGCGCCTTGAGCATCTCGCGGATCGCCTCCGCCCCGATCAAGGCAGTGAAGCTATCGGCGCCGTATTCCTCCTGCGCCTTGAGATACTCGTCCTCCGACAAGAGTTGCCGGTCCTTTAGCGGGGTCAAGCCGGGCTCAAGCACGACGTAGTATTCGAAGTAAAGGATGCGCTCGAGGTCCTTGAGCGTCATGTCGAGCAACAGGCCGATGCGGCTCGGCAACGACTTCAAGAACCAGATATGCGCGACAGGAGCGGCGAGCTCGATATGACCCATGCGCTCGCGCCGCACGCGCGACAGCGTGACCTCGACCGAGCACTTCTCGCAGATGATGCCCTTGTACTTCATGCGCTTGTACTTGCCGCACAAGCACTCGTAGTCCTTGATGGGCCCGAAGATGCGCGCGCAGAACAGACCGTCGCGCTCGGGCTTGAAGGTTCGGTAGTTGATCGTCTCCGGCTTCTTTATCTCGCCGTAGGACCACGACAGAATCTTTTCCGGGCTCGCGATCGAAATCCGGATCTGGTCGAAGACCTGCGCCGGGACCTGCGGGCTGAAAAGATTCATGATTTCTTGGTTCATTGCGTTCTCCGTTTCAGATGACAGATGACGGATGACAGGCGACAGGTCGCCGCCGATCTTCCTTCCGTCCTCTGTCCTCCGACATCTGTTCTCTGACTACTCCGCGGCCTCAGCCGTCGGCTCCGGCCCTTGCCGCTGCTGCTTGGAATTGTGCAGATCGACATTGAGGCCGAGCGAGCGCATCTCTTTGACCAGCACGTTGAAGCTCTCCGGGATGCCCGCTTCGAACGTGTCGTCCCCGCGCACGATCGCCTCGTAGACCTTGGTGCGGCCGGCGACGTCGTCCGACTTGACGGTGAGCATCTCTTGCAAGGTGTAAGCCGCGCCGTAAGCCTCGAGCGCCCATACCTCCATTTCGCCGAAGCGCTGGCCGCCGAACTGCGCCTTGCCGCCGAGCGGCTGCTGGGTGACCAGCGAATAGGGACCGATCGAACGGGCGTGGATCTTGTCGTCCACCAAGTGGTGCAGCTTCAGCATGTAGATGTAGCCGACCGTCACCTTGCGGTCGAACGGCTCGCCGGTGCGGCCGTCGAAGACGGTCACTTGCCCTGAATGCTCCAGGCCGGCGAGATCGAGCATTTTCTCGATGTCGCCCTCTTTGGCGCCGTCGAACACCGGCGTCGCGATCGGCACGCCGTGACGCAGATTGCCCGCGAGCTCGACCAAATCATTTTCGCCCAGCGACTTGATGGTCTCGTCGTCGCCATAGACCTTCTTGAGCATGTCCTTGAGCGGGCGGGTGTCGTGCTTGCTGTTGTAGAGGTCGACCGCCTGACCGATCTTCAGCCCCAGGCCGGCGCAGGCCCAGCCGAGATGGGTCTCCAGAATCTGGCCGACATTCATGCGGCTCGGCACACCGAGCGGATTGAGCACGATGTCGATCGAGGTGCCGTCGGCGAGGAAGGGCATATCCTCAAGCGGCACGATCTTCGACACCACGCCCTTGTTGCCGTGACGGCCAGCCATCTTGTCGCCGGGCTGGATCTTGCGCTTCACCGCGACGAAGACCTTGACCATCTTCATCACGCCGGGCGGCAATTCGTCGCCGCGTTGCAACTTCTCGACCTTGTCGAGGAAGCGCTGCTCAAGCAGCTTCTTCGACTCGTCGTACTGCTTGCGGATGGCCTCGATCTCGGCCATCAGCTTGTCGTTGGGCGAGGCAAACTGCCACCACTGCGAGCGCGGATATTCGTCCAGCACCGCGCGGGTGATCTTGGAATCCTTCTTGAAGCCCTTGGGGCCGGCGATGCCTTGCCGGTTCTCCAACAGCTCACCCAGGCGGCCGTAAACGTTGCGATCCAGAATTGCCTGCTCGTCGTCGCGGTCCTTGGCAAGCCGCTCGATTTCCTCGCGCTCGATGGCGAGCGCGCGCTCGTCTTTCTCGACGCCGTGGCGGTTGAACACGCGCACTTCGACGACGGTGCCCTGCACACCCGGCGGCACGCGCAGCGAGGTGTCGCGCACATCGGACGCCTTCTCGCCGAAGATCGCACGCAGGAGCTTCTCTTCCGGCGTCATCGGGCTTTCGCCCTTGGGCGTGATCTTGCCGACCAGGATGTCGCCGGCATGCACCTCGGCGCCGATATAGACGATGCCCGCCTCGTCGAGATTCTTGAGCGCCTCTTCCGAGACGTTCGGGATGTCGCGGGTGATTTCCTCGGGGCCGAGCTTGGTGTCGCGCGCCATCACCTCGAATTCCTCGATGTGGATGGACGTGAACACGTCGTCTTTGACGATCCGCTCGGAGAGCAGGATCGAGTCCTCGAAGTTGTAGCCGTTCCACGGCATGAACGCGACCAGCACGTTGCGGCCGAGCGCGAGCTCGCCGAGATCGGTCGAGGGACCGTCGGCGATGATGTCGCCCTTGTCGACGTGATCGCCGACCTTCACCAGCGGGCGCTGATTGATGCAGGTGTTCTGGTTCGAGCGCTGATATTTCATCAGCCGGTAGATATCGACGCCCGGCTTGGTCGGATCGGTCTCGCCGGTCGCGCGCACCACGATACGGGTGGCGTCGACCTGGTCGACGATGCCGGTGCGGCGGGCGGCGATCGACGCGCCCGAGTCGCGCGCGACCACGCCTTCCATGCCGGTGCCGACGAACGGCGCTTCGGCCCGCACCAGCGGCACCGCCTGGCGCTGCATGTTCGAGCCCATGAGCGCGCGGTTGGCGTCATCGTTCTCCAGGAACGGGATGAGCGCCGCGGCGACCGAGACGAGCTGCTTGGGCGAGACGTCCATGAAGTCGACCTTGTCGCGCGGCACGAGATGCACGTCGCCGCCCTGGCGGCATACGATCAGGTCTTCGGTGAAGCGGCCGCGGTTGTCGATCGACGCATTGGCCTGCGCGACTGCGTAGCGGCCCTCCTCCATGGCGGAAAGATAGATCACTTCGTCGGTGACGCGGCCATCCTTCACCTTGCGGTAGGGCGTTTCGACGAAGCCGTATTTGTTCACCCGGGCATAGGTGGCGAGCGAGTTGATCAGGCCGATATTCGGGCCTTCCGGCGTCTCGATCGGGCAGATGCGCCCGTAATGGGTCGGATGCACGTCGCGCACCTCGAAGCCGGCGCGCTCGCGCGTCAGGCCGCCCGGCCCGAGCGCCGAGAGCCGCCGCTTGTGCGTGATCTCGGACAGCGGATTGGTCTGATCCATGAACTGCGAGAGCTGCGAAGAACCGAAGAACTCGCGCACCGCCGCCGCCGCCGGTTTGGCGTTGATCAGGTCCTGCGGCATGACGGTGTCGATATCGACTGACGACATGCGTTCCTTGATCGCGCGCTCCATGCGCAGCAGGCCGATACGGTACTGGTTCTCCATCAACTCGCCGACCGAGCGGACCCGGCGATTGCCGAGATGGTCGATGTCGTCGATCTCGCCCTTGCCGTCGCGCAGATCGACCAGCGTGCGGATGACCGCGATGATGTCCTCCTTGCGCAGCACGCGCATGGTGTCGGGCGCGTCGAGATCGAGGCGCATGTTCATCTTGACGCGGCCGACCGCGGACAAGTCGTAGCGCTCGGCGTCGAAGAACAGCGAGCGGAACATCGCTTCCGCGGTATCGACGGTCGGCGGCTCGCCCGGACGCATGACGCGATAGATGTCGAACAGCGCGTCTTCGCGCGTCACGTTCTTGTCGACACTGAGCGTGTTGCGGATATAGGCGCCGACATTGACGTGGTCGATGTCGAGCAGCGGCAGCTCTTTGTAGCCGGCCTCGATCAATACCTTGAGGTTCTTCTCGGTGATCTCCTCGCCGGCCTCCATGTAGATTTCGCCGGTCCTCGAGTTAACCAGATCCTCGGCGATGTAGTGGCCGATCAACTCCTCGTCGGTCATGCGCAGGGCTTTGAGACCCTTCTCGGAGAGCTGACGCGCCTGGCGCACGGTGAGCTTCTTGCCCGCCTCGACCACCACCTTACCGGTGTCGGCGTCGACCAGATCGTTGATCGCCTTGTAGCCCCTCAGCCGGTTGGCATCGAACGGCACGCGCCAGCCTTCCTTGGCGCGCTTATAAGGAACGTGCTTGTAGAAGGTGCGCAGGATTTCCTCGCCGTCGAGGCCGAGCGCATAGAGCAGCGAGGTCACCGGAATCTTGCGGCGGCGGTCGATGCGCGCATGCACGATGTCCTTGGCGTCGAACTCGATGTCGAGCCAAGAGCCGCGATAGGGAATGATGCGGGCTGCGAACAGGAGCTTGCCCGAGGAGTGCGTCTTGCCCTTGTCGTGATCGAAGAACACGCCGGGCGAACGGTGCATCTGGGAGACGATCACCCGCTCGGTGCCGTTGACGATGAAGGTGCCGTTATTGGTCATGAGCGGGATGTCGCCCATGTAGACATCCTGCTCCTTGATGTCCTTGACCGAGCGCGCGCCGGTTTCTTCGTCGATATCGAACACGATCAGCCGCAGCGTCACTTTGAGCGGCGCGGCGTAGGTCATGCCGCGCTGGCGGCACTCGTCGACGTCATATTTCGGCGCCTCGAATTCGTATTTGACGAACTCGAGTTGCGAGGAATTGGAAAAATCGGAGATCGGGAACACCGATCGGAAAACCGCCTGCAGCCCTTCGTCGGGACGCCCGCCGACGGGCTCCTTGACCAGCAGGAATTGGTCGTAAGATGCCTTTTGAACCTCGATGAGGTTCGGCATCTCCGCCACTTCTTTGATTGTCCCGAAAAACTTCCTTACGCGCTTGCGACCGGTAAACGTCTGCGCCATCGTCTCTCTCTCGATTCGATTTTGGCGGGCCAACGCGGGCGCCTCTCCGAACGGTCGCAATCCATCGCGACCATCAGGACAGGCGTCGGAATTGCCCTTTCTATGTGATTCGAGCCTCGCCCGAACCGCCGCACTCTTTACATCTCCTCGTGACCGGACGTTGCCGGTGCACGACCGCCTCTTTTTCGGCCGGGTAGCCGGCCACCGCTCTCCATCAGCGCTCGGTCCGAAATACCGGAGTGCGCCTCGCTTGACCCCCGGGTCGCGCAACGCGCGCCCGGGAACTTCGCTTAAATAAGCGTTCGTTACTTAAGCTCAACCTTCGCGCCGGCTTTTTCGAGGGTCGCCTTGATCTTCTCGGCCTCCTCCTTAGTCACGCTTTCCTTGACCGGCTTGGGTGCGCCTTCGACCAGGTCCTTGGCCTCTTTCAGCCCGAGGCCGGTCAGCGCGCGCACCTCTTTGATCACCTCGATTTTTTTCTCGCCGGCGGCGGCGAGGACCACGGTGAATTCGGTTTTTTCCTCGGCCGGGGCAGCACCAGCAGCAGCAGGGCCAGCAGCAACAGCAACAGCAGCAGCAGCCGAAACGCCCCACTTCTCTTCCAGCATCTTGGCGAGATCCGCCGCTTCCAGCACGGTCAGACTCGACAATTCATCGACGATCTTTTGCAGGTCAGCCATTGTTCAATTCCTATCGGTTCGAACCAGGGTTAATGAAAGAGCCGTCACGCCGCGGCGCCTTTGGCGGCATAGGCCTGAACCACGCGCGCGACCTTGGCGGCCGGTGCGGTAGCGAGCTGGGCGAGCTTGGTCGCCGGGGCCTGGATCAGGCCGACGATCTTGCCGCGCAACTCGTCCAGCGACGGCAGCGAGGCGAGCGCCTTTACGCCGTCGAGGTCCAGCGCCGTCTTGCCCATCGCGCCGCCGAGAATGACGAACCGCTCGTTCGCCTTGGCGAAATCGACGGCTGCCTTCGGCGCCGCCACGGGATCGCCGGAGAAGGCGAGCACGGTCGGCCCCTTGAGCAAAGGCGCAATGACCGCCGCGTCCTTATCCTTCAGCGCGATCTTGGCGAGACGGTTCTTCGCGACCTTCACCTTGGCGCCCGCGAGCCTCATCTGCCTGCGCAGAGTCTGCATCTGGGCGACGGAGAGGCCGGAATAGTGAGCCACCACCACGACATTGGCGGCCTTGAAGACCCCGCTGAGTTCAGTGATGGACTCCTGCTTAGCCGCTCGATCCACTTCAAGCTCTTTCTGGTTTGGCGGTCCGCCGCGTTATGCGGGAGCCGCCGGTTGCGACCAGCCGTCCCGCTTGTTCACACACAGCAAACCGGGCAGGACGACGCTTCCTCATTCCTGCCCCCCGCCGCGGCAAACCAGCCGCAAACGGGTATCCGAGGTTCGAACCAAACAGGCGCGCCGAAGCGCGCTTATTTTGCACGTATCCCCGTCTATGCTGGCCCCTCGCGGGTTCAAGCCTTGGCCTCCAGAGGCCGCGGCACCGGCAGTCTCGGACAGGCGGACAATCCGGTTCCGGATTGCCATTGCGCCATTACCACCCGCAAGCAAGCCTTGCTTTCCCTTTCAGATGTCCCGCCGGGATGTCCAAAAGGATGAGGCCCTGATCACCATTGGATTGTAAGGACGCACAAAGGCGCGCCGACAAACCGGGCCGGCACGCCCACACGCCGCTATCTAGACCTTCCCGCCGGCTTTGCCAAGCTTTTTTTCGCGAATTTCATGAGGAAATTCCGGGGAAATTCGGCCAAAATCGCGACTAGTCTCCGGCATCAGGTGGTGCCGGTTCCCGCAGCGAAAAGCGAGGACGGTTCCACTTTCACGCCGGGCCCCATGGTCGAGGAGATCGCCACCCGGTTGATGTAGTGGCCTTTGGCGCCGGGAGGCTTGGCCTTCTGCACCGCATCGGCGAAGGCCTTGATGTTCTCGACCAGCTTGTCCGCCGAGAACGAGGCCTTGCCGACGCCAGCCTGCACGATGCCGGCCTTCTCCACCCGGAACTCGACCGCCCCGCCCTTGGCCGCCCTTACCGCGCCGGTGACATCCATGCTGACGGTGCCGACTTTCGGGTTCGGCATCATGCCGCGCGGGCCGAGCACCTTACCCAAGCGTCCGACCAGCGGCATCATATCGGGTGTGGCGATGCAGCGGTCGAAGTTGATCTGCCCGCCCTGCACCTGCTCGACCAGGTCCTCGGCGCCCACCACGTCGGCGCCGGCGGCCTTGGCCTCGTCGGCCTTCGCGCCGCGTGCAAACACGCCCACCCGGACGGACCGGCCGGAGCCGTTCGGCAGGTTGACCACGCCGCGCACCATCTGATCGGCGTGCTTGGGGTCGACGCCGAGATTCATAGCGATCTCGATCGTTTCATCGAATTTCGACTTGGCGCGCTCCTTGACCAGCTTGACCGCTTCAACGATCGGATAAGCCTTTGCGCGATCAACGCCTTCGCGGGCGGCCTTCATGCGTTTTCCGATTGCCATGACCGTTACTCCGCCACCGCAATGCCCATTGAGCGGGCCGAGCCCTCGACCATTCGCATGGCCGCTTCGATCGTGTCGCAGTTGAGGTCCTTCATCTTCTGCTGGGCGATCTCGCGCACTTGCTCCTTGGTCACCTGGCCGGCGCTGTCGCGGCCCGGAGCCTTGGAGCCGCTTTCCAGTTTCGCCGCCTTCTTGAGAAAATAAGAGACCGGCGGCGTCTTCATCTCGAAGGTGAAGGAGCGATCCTGGTAGGTGGTGATGACCACCGGGATCGGCGTGTTCTTCTCGATCTTCTGGGTCTGCGCGTTGAACGCCTTGCAGAACTCCATGATGTTGAGGCCGCGCTGGCCGAGCGCCGGGCCGATCGGCGGCGCCGGATTGGCGGCACCGGCCGGCACCTGCAATTTGAGGAATCCGGTGACTTTCTTTGCCATTTGTCACTCCTGCAAAAGGGCCGGCGTGCCAGCCCGTCTGTTTCAGGTTCGTGGTGCGGATTTTGACGGTTGGCGACCGCCTCACCTCCCACGGCTGCTATGTGAGCCTTTCGGCTGCGGGGGTATTTAGGGGGTTGTGGGGGGTGTGTCTAGCGGGGCAGCGCAAAGCGCGTTGTGAATGGTTGTGTGGAGCGCGTGTGAAGCAACTTATTGATTTTGTAAGCCGAGTGGTACAATTTTTAAGAGAACACAGCTTTCCCGGTGAGAAGCGTGCAGTCTATTCACAATCCTGATCGGTATATGGCCGACCTGCGCCAAATTCTTTCGCAAGGACGGAAGCGAATTGGACTGCTCGTGGGCACAGGCGCCCCAATGTCGATTTATGTGAATCAAAATGGAGATTTAGACCAGTCGGGTCATCCATTAGTCCCCGGGGTGGATGAACTCACGACGATGGTTCTTAAAGCTATCGCCGACGAGACTCAACGCGCTGCGGCCGCTGCGTTGGCTAAAGAATTGGGTACCGGTGCAAACATCGAAGCAATACTTTCGAAAATCAGGCTACTTCAAAATGCCGTGGGTACGGAGACAGTCCATAACCTAAATGCAGCAGGCTATCAAAGCTTGGGCCAAACTATTTGCACGCAGATTGGCAAGATTGTCGATGCTCGTCTTCCGCCTCAGCGTAACGCATACAACGAACTGATTGCTTGGATAAGCGGTACCCTTCGGTCGCACGCGATCGAAATTTTCACGACGAACTACGACCTTTTATTTGAAGAGGCCTTTGAAAAGGTGCGCGCACCCTACTTTGATGGGTTTACCGGTGGCCGAGCTCCATTCTTCGATCCCGTCAGCGTAGCTGGCGACGATTTACCATCGCGGTGGTCACGACTTTGGAAATTGCACGGTTCGCTCGGGTGGTCATTGGAAAGCGGAATGATTGTCCGCGGCAGAGGCGCCACAGCAACAGAATTAATTTATCCAGATCATCTGAAATACGATCTCACTCAAAAGCAGCCGTACACAGCCCTTTTTGAGCGCTTAAAAAATTTTCTTCTTACGCCAGACACCTTGCTAATGACGATCGGATTTTCATTCCGGGATGCCCACGTGGCAGCCGTGCTGGATGAAGCTTTAGCGATGAACGCAAATGCGGCGGTATTTGCCTTTCAGTATGGTCTTTTGGAACAAGAAAAATCATCATGCGAAATGGCTTTCGACCGGCCGAACATTAGCGTGTACGCCGGAGACGGGGCCGTCATCAATGGTATAGCCGGCGAGTGGCAGCCTGGTGAAACGCCCAAGAATTGGGAAGAGATTCGCAAGAGTTTTTGGGGGACCGAACCCGGAGAAACGAAGCCAGAATTCTTGCTGGGTGACTTCGTAATGTTTGCCCGCTTTTGTTCGCTCGCTCAGGCCAGCGAACTTCAGGAAGTCGAACAGCCCCCTGGAACCAATCTTTCTTCAGCGCCGACAAACAATGCTGAGCAGTGACCCAACATATTTAGGAACGGTCAGTTCAGTTTCCGGCGCGACCGTTAATGTCAGACTTGCTGAGTCGCTATCTTCTGGGTTGGCAATTATAGCGGGTCACACCTACCGAGTCGCACAGGTGGGTAGCTTTATCCGAATCCCACAAGGCTACCAGGACCTATTTGGAATTGTCAGTGAGGTTGGCGCAAAGGCGGCTCCAACCGATGCCGCTGCTGAATTTGCTGGCGACAAATGGATGCGTGTCGAACTCGCTGGCGAAGCCATTGGCGCAAACTTTGAACGGGGCCTAAGTCAGCATCCGAATATAGGTGACGCGGTTCACATTGTGACCGAGTCCGACCTAAAGAAGATTTATGGGCAAACTGGCAAAGATCAGATCGCGATCGGTCATCTATCGAGCGCTGAAAACATTACTGTGCGCTTGTCGCTGGATCAGCTCGTAACTCGGCACAGCGCCATATTGGGATCGACAGGGTCAGGGAAGTCAACGACAGTCGCAAGCTTGTTGCGATCAATCATCGCTCCAAAAGATTCTGGCGGGTTTCCAGGAGCGCGAATCTTACTGTTAGACATTCACGGTGAATATTCGGCTCCGCTGGCGGATTTGGCTCAAGTGTTTAGTGCTACTCCACAGCCCGGTCAGCAACCCCTATTCGTACCTTTTTGGGCGCTTGAAGCGGGCGAATTACTCGAGTTTGTAGCCGGCCCATTATCAGAGACACAAAACATCGCGTTCACTGACAAACTACAAGAACTCAAGGAAGCGACCCTGAAGAAAAGGACGTTCCCCGGTTTAGATTTGAACTCTTTGACTATCGACAGTCCTGTCCCCTTTAGCCTCAAACGACTTTGGTATGAGCTTATTGATTTTGAAGTTATGACTTTCTCCGGACCGCAACGGGACCATCCTGAACGGATGTCTCCTGGCGATTTAGATTCCCTTACGATTCCGAAATACAAGCCGCATGCTATGGGGTCGGCGGGCCCATTTTTAAACCAGGCTGCAAAAGGAATTAGGAGGCAACTGAACCTCGTAAGGTCGAGGCTTCTAGATCGCCGCTTCGATTTTATATTGCACCCTGGCGAATGGGAGCCGGACAAAGAGGGGAATACCGCGAGTGACTTGGATAAGTTGCTTCAGGGGTGGATAGGTCACAGTCGTCCTCTTACCATTTTGGACTTATCTGCAGTCCCAAGTACAGTTCTTACTAGGCTGATAGGCTCAATTCTCCGTATTATCTACGAAGCGCTTTATTGGAGTCGCGAGAAGACGGAAGGCGGCGTTCTTAGACCACTACTAGTGGTGATGGAGGAAGCGCATAGATATCTTGGTGAGGACGGACCTGACGTGGCTACGGATATCGTCAAGCGTATAGCCAAGGAGGGGCGCAAGTACGGTATCGGCGCAATGGTCGTTTCACAGCGGCCAGCCGAAGTAGATGAAACGATTCTTTCTCAATGTGGAACGGTTGTCGCAATGCGATTGTCTAATCCAACCGACCGAACTAGGGTGAAGGGCACGCTTCCTGACAATCTGGCGGGGTTAATGGACCTTCTCCCTGTTCTGCGTACAGGTGAAGCCATTATCGCGGGTGAAGCGGCTCGTTTGCCGGTTCGCTGTCGCGTAACGGCTCCAGCGCAAGAACACCAGCCGCGTAGCGCGGACCCAGAAGTGGCAGAGGCGTGGTCACAAAAACGAGTTGCAGAAGGTTACGATCGCGTTGTGGCTTCCTGGAGAGCACAACGCACGACTGCCGTCGCCGTGCCAACTTCGATCACGCGTGAAAAAATTTCTGAAGAAGAAAAGTAGGAGAAACTCCAGTGCTGAGAGATTCTGTTGCCTCTACAAGTATTGCTTCGATAGGGTACGACGAAGCAGCTCAGACCCTTGAGATCGAATTTACCAACGGCACAGTGTACCAATACTACAATGTTGGTAGTGCACTCTTTGAGCAGTTCAAGATGGCTGGCTCTAAAGGGCAGTTCTTAAATAGTTACATCAAGAATGCTTATCCGTATTCTCGGGTTGCGTAGTTTTTTCGGCTTTCACTTCTTGGTCCATAATGTCTTTCCGGGTCACCGGCGGACATAACGCACGGCGCGGGACATCCGATATAGGATATCAAGCGGGCGCAGGAGCTAGCGGAGAGACAGTGATGCGGAAGACAACGTGATTTGATGCCGCCGACTATCTCGACACCCCGGAGGCGCGGGCCGAATACATGACGGCTGCGCTGGAAACCGGCGATGTCGATTTTATACGCGACGCCGTCGGCGTCGTGGCGCGGGCGCGCGGCATGACAAAGATCGCGAAAGAAACCGGGCTGAGCCGCGAAAGTCTTTACAAGGCGCTTGGCGAAACCGGCAATCCGGAGTTCGCGACCGTCATGTGTATCGTCCGCGCCTTGGGGCTTCGGCTGTCCGCTCACCCGGCAGCGGCAAGGCGCAAGTCGAAGAACCGGCGGGTGGCGTGAGGGCACAGCGCTGCTTTTTCCCTCTCCCCGTTTACGGGGAGAGGGTGGCGAGGACCTTTAGGTCCGAGCCGGGTGAGGGGGATTCTCAGGAACGCTCAGGTTCGCTGACACGCCCCCTCGCCCGGATCGTCTCGCTTCGCTCGCCGATCCGACCTCTCCCCGCAAGCGGGGAGAGGTAACGCTCAAAGCTTCTCCACCTGCCCGAATTCCAGCTCCACGGGCGTGGCACGGCCGAAGATCGACACCGCCACCTTCACGCGCGAGCGGCCCTCGTCGACCTCCTCGACCGTGCCGTTGAACGAGGCGAACGGCCCGTCGGACACGCGCACCTGCTCGCCCACCTCGAAGGTGACGGCGGGCTTGGGCCGCTCGATGCCTTCCTGCACCTGGTGCAGGATGCGCTCGGCCTCGGCGTCGGAAATCGGCATCGGCTTCTTGTCGGTGCCGAGAAAGCCGGTGACCTTGGGCGTGTTCTTGATCAGGTGATAGACGTCGTCGGTCAGGTCCATCTTCACCAGCACGTAGCCGGGGAAGAACTTGCGCTCGGCCTCCACCTTGCGCCCGCGCCTGACCTCGGTGACCTTCTCCTTGGGCACCAGGATTTCCTCGAACTGTTCGCTCAAGCCGCGCTGCTTGGCCTGCTCGCGGATCGAATCGGCGACCTTGTTCTCGAAATTCGAATAGGCGTGCACAATGTACCAGCGCTTGGGCTTGGTGGTGACGGCAGCAGTATCGCTCATCGTTAAACCTTCAGTTCAGCCTGCGATTCCCAGCACAAACGTTACGGCGACGCGGATCAGCTGGTCCGCGACAAGAAAAAACACACACGCGATCGCCACCATGACGAATACCATGGCGGTGGTGATCGCCGTTTCCCGGCGCGACGGCCAGGTCACCTTGCGCGTCTCCTCGCGCACCTCCTGGAGAAACTTGAACGGAGACGTTGCCATCACTTCAGCCCTGAGCGGGAACCTTGCGAGTCGCTATCTAGTGCCTGCCGGCGCGTTTTGCCCAGCCGGCCCGCAAAAAATCAACGGCCGATCCTGGCCTGGCAGGAGTGGAGGGACTCGAACCCCCAACCCCCGGTTTTGGAGACCGGTGCTCTAGCCATTGAGCTACACTCCTCCGGAAGTGGATGCGGCGAACCAAGGGGTCCGCCGCTTGGTTGTCATGCATGATACGGCACGCCAATGCAAGGGCGGCGGTGCCGCACAACCGGCCGCTTCTTAGGTCCGCCGCCTGCCTGCTACGCCGATGACTGGCGTCGGCGGACACAAAGTGAATCTTTTGCGCGAAGTTGAAATATCGTGTGTAAGCCGATGATTGCAAGATGCTTTTCGTCTTCGGGCGCGGAAATGTCCCGGACGAGCGCGTTTGACCGTTTCAAATGCTTCAGATTACAGTGCCGCGCGATGACGCCGCCCAAGCTGGATCGAGCCTCTCCCTCGGCGCGCGCCGCCATTCAATATAGACAGCCTGGTCGGGTGAGCCGTTTGCCATGACGACGATCAGCGCCAATGAGTTCCGGTCCGGCAAGTCCCACCGCGACGAGAATTTTCCGGTGGCCTCGCGGCTGATCAGCCCGCGCCATCGCGCGCCGATTCTCGCCTTCTACAATTTCGTGCGCACGGCGGACGATATCGCCGACCATCCCAGCCTCGAAGCGCAGCAAAAGCTCGACCAGCTCAATCGGCTCGAGCGCGATCTGCTCGGGGAAAGCGACGTCAATCCCGAGGCGATCCTGTTGCGGCAGGCGTTGTCCGAGCGCGGGCTTACGCCGCGCCACGCGCAGCATCTTTTGACCGCCTTCCGCATGGACGTGACCAAGCTGCGCTACGACGATTGGGACGATCTCATTCACTATTGCAGCTATTCGGCCATGCCGGTCGGCCGCTTCGTCCTCGACGTGCATGGCGAGGACACTAAAACCTGGCCGGCCAACGACGCGCTGTGCGCGGCGCTGCAGATCAATAATCACCTCCAGGATTGCGGGCGGGACTACCGCAACCTCAACCGGGTCTATATCCCGCTGGACGCTCTGGGCGCCGAGAACGCCGGTGTCGAAGAGCTTGGGTCGGCGCGCGCCTCGCCGGCGCTGATGCGCTGCCTGCGCGCGCTGGCCCGCCGCACCCGCGAACTGCTGCGGCAGAGCGACCCCTTTCCGTCCCTGGTTGAGGATTCCCGCCTGGCGCTTGAGGTTTCGGTCATTCAGGCGCTCGCCTATCGCATTACTTACCTGCTCGAAGCGCGCGATCCTCTGAGCGAGCGCGTGCATCTGGGCGCGGGCAGCGTCGCCGTCATCGGCGCCGGCGCGGTGATTTCCGGTCTGCTGCAGCGGCTCGGCCGGCGGCTGGGCGTCACGGCCCATCAGCCGCGCGATGCATGAGCGCGCGACGTGTCGGCTGCCGAGAAAACCAGCGACGAGGCCGCCCGCAAAGCGTCCGGCAGCTCGTTTTATGCGGCCATGCGCATCCTGCCGAAGGCGCAGCGCGCGGCCATGTACGAGATCTACGCTTTCTGCCGCGCCGTCGACGATATCGCCGACGACCCCGGTCCGCCTGCCGGGCGCAAGGAGCAACTGGAGGAGTGGCGCACGAATATTCGCGCGCTTTACGCCGGCGCGACACCGCTGCGGCTGGGCGGCCTCAAAGCCGCCATCGGGAACTTCAATCTGCGCCAGAAAGATTTCCTGTCGATCATCGACGGTATGGAAATGGACGTCGGCGAGCCGATCCGGGCGCCGAGTTCGGCCACGCTCGATCTCTATTGCGATCGGGTTGCCAGCGCGGTCGGCCGGCTTTCGGTACGTGTTTTCGGTATCATCGGCGACGATGGCATCAAGCTCGCACATCATCTCGGCCGTGCCCTACAGCTGACCAACATCCTGCGCGACCTCGATGAGGACGCCGCTGTCGGCCGGCTCTATCTTCCGGCCGAGGCCTTGCACGAGGCCGGCATCGCCGCGACCGACGCGGCGACCGTGTTGTCCGATCCGGCGCTGGCTAGAGTTTGCACATCGGTTGCCGAGAAGGCACGCCATCATTTCCAAGAGGCTGACCAGATCATGACACGCTGCCCGCGGCGGAACGCGCGCGCTCCCAGCATTATGGGCGAGGCCTACAAGTTGATTCTCGATGCGCTCGAACAACGCGGCTGGAAAGCGCCGCGCCAGCCCGTGCGCCTTGGCAAGCCGCAATTGCTCTGGATTCTCTTGCGTCACGCGTTCTGATGCCCGCATCGGTCCATATCGTCGGTGCGGGACTTGCCGGTCTTGCCGCAGCGATACGCCTGAGCGCCGCGGGCTTTGCCGTGACCGTGCATGAGGCGGCCAACCAGGCCGGCGGCCGGTGTCGCTCCTATCACGATCCGGCGCTCGACATGATGATCGACAACGGCAATCACCTCGTATTGTCCGGCAATGCGTCGGTGCTGGCCTATCTCGACGATGTCGGCGCGGGCGATGCGTTGAGCGGACCGCCGCACGCCATATTTCCTTTCATCGATCTCGCCACGCGCGAACGTTGGACCCTGCGACCGAATGACGGCCGGGTGCCGTGGTGGGTATGCGATTCCAATTGCCGCGTGCCGAATACCGGCTTTTCCGATTACATCGCGCTGGCGCGCCTGCTTTGGAGCGGGCCGCGGCAGACGATCTGCGAGGTCATCGACTGCCACGGTACTTTGTATCATCGCTTGATGCGGCCCTTGCTGCTGGCGGCGCTCAACACGGACCCGCGCGAGGGCTGCGCAGCGCTCGCCAGTGCCGTGATCCGCGAGACGCTCGGCGCCGGCGGGCGCGCCTGCCGCCCTTTGATCGCGCGCGACGGGCTTGGCCCCGCTTTCGTTGACCCTGCGCTGAGTGCTCTCAATCAGCGCGGTGCCGATGTCCAATTCGGCCGTCGCTTGCGCGCAATGTCGGCCGATGGCGAGCGGATCACCGCCTTGCAGTTCGGCGACGAGCCGCTTCAGTTGCGCTCCGAAGACGTTGTCATTCTCGCCGTGCCGCCCATGGTTGCGGCCGCGCTCGTCCCGGGCGGCTTGCCAGTTCCCACCGAGTTCCGCGCTATCGTGAACGCCCACTTTCGCCTGTCGGCGCCGCCAGACTTGGCGCCGATCACCGGCGTGGTGAACGGCCTGGTCGAATGGCTGTTCGCCTTTCCCGATCGCCTGTCGGTCACGATCAGTGCCGCCGATCGTCTGCTCGAAACACCGCGCGAAACGCTGGCCGAGCAAATCTGGGGTGAGGTCTCCATCGTCGCCGGCATCGAGGCGGCGCTGCCGCGCTGGCAAATCGTGCGCGAGCGGCGTGCGACTTTCGCCGCGACCCCGACCGAGAACGCAAAGCGACCGCCCGCCGAGACGCGCTATAAGAACCTCGTGCTGGCCGGCGATTGGACCGCCACTGGCTTGCCGGCAACCATTGAAAGCGCTGTCCGCTCGGGCCATCGCGCGGCCGCGCTTGTCGGCAAGATGGCGGCACACTAGGACTCGGGGCGATGAACGACACTGCTTCGCATAGCCTCGATGCCACGCTCGACGACCGAATCCGGCGTGCGACCGAGACGCTATTCGCGTGCCAGCAGGCCGACGGTCATTGGGTGTTCGAGCTGGAAGCGGACTGCACGATCCCCGCGCAATATGTGCTGCTGCGGCATTTTCTCGGCGAAGAGATCGATAAGGAGCTTGAAGCGAAAATCGCTGTCTATCTGCGGCGCATTCAAGGTTCGCACGGCGGCTGGCCCTTGTTTCGCGACGGCGACCTCGACCTCAGCGCCAGCGTCGCCGCCTATTTCGCGCTCAAGATGATCGGTGACTCGCCCGACGCCGACCATATGCGGCGGGCCCGCGAAGCGATCCGCGCCCGCGGCGGTGCCGCCGGCAGCAACGTGTTCACCCGCTTTCTCCTGGCGATCTACGGCATCGTGCCCTGGCGCGCGGTGCCGCTGATGCCGATCGAGATCATGCTGCTGCCGCGCTGGTTTCCGTTCCATCTCGCCAAAATCTCGTACTGGTCGCGGACATCGATCGCGCCGATGCTGGTGTTGCAGGTCATCAAGCCCAAGGCGCGCAATCCACGAGGCATCCGCATCGACGAGTTGTTCATTCAACCACCGCAAATGCTCGGGCCGCCGCACAAAGCGCCGCACCAGAAATGGGGCTGGTTTCTATTCTTCCGCGCGATCGACGCGCTGCTGCGCGCCGCCGAGCCCTACTTCCCAAAAGCCGTCCGGCAGCGCGCCGCGGACAAGGCCGTCTCCTTCATCACGGCGCGTCTCAACGGTGAAGATGGCATCGGCGCCATCTTTCCGCCCATGGCCTATTCGGTGATGATGTTCGACGCGCTCGGTTATCCGCGCGACCATCCGCAGGTCGTGACCGCGCGGGCGGCGATCGACAAGCTTCTCGTCGTCAAGCAACACGAGGCCTATTGCCAGCCTTGCGTATCCCCGGTTTGGGATACTTCGCTCGTCTGCCACGCTTTGCTGGAAGTCGGCACCGAGGAGGCGGGCAAACGTGTGGCGCGTGGTCTGCAATGGCTCGAACCGCGCCAGATTCTCGATCTCGACGGCGACTGGGCCGACTGGCGGCCGGGCGTTCGGCCGGGCGGCTGGGCCTTCCAATATGCCAACGCCTATTATCCGGACGTCGACGATACCGCGGTGGTGGCTATGGCGATGGACCGCACCGACCGGCTCGAGAATAAGCCGCGCTACCGGAACGCCATCGACCGGGCTCGCGAGTGGATCTACGGCATGCAAAGCAAGAACGGCGGCTGGGGCGCCTTCGATGCCGACAACAACTACTATTATCTCAACAATATCCCCTTCGCCGATCACGGCGCCCTGCTCGATCCGCCAACCGAAGACGTCAGCGCCCGCTGCGTTTCCATGCTGGCGCAGATCGGCGAGCGGTCGGACACGTCCCCTGCTCTCGCCCGCGCCATCGATTATCTGCGCCGGACGCAGCTCCCGGACGGCAGCTGGTACGGACGCTGGGGCATGAATTACATCTACGGCACGTGGTCGGTGCTGTGCGCGCTTAATGCCGCCGGCGTCGAGCCTGCCGCCCCGGAAATGCGCAAAGCGGCCGCTTGGCTCTGTGCCACTCAAAATCCCGACGGCGGCTGGGGCGAGGACGGCACCAGCTACAGGCTCGACTACAAGGGCTACGAGCCGGCGCCGAGTACGTCATCGCAGACCGCCTGGGCGCTGCTCGGATTGATGGCCGCCGGCGAAGTCGGCAATCCCGCGGTCGCGCGGGGGATGGAATATCTCGCGCGCAAACAGGGCGAGGACGGCTTTTGGCAGGAAGCGCGCTACACCGCCACCGGCTTTCCGCGCGTGTTCTATTTGCGCTACCACGGCTATTCGAAATTCTTTCCGCTTTGGGCGATGGCGCGCTACCGCAATCTCAAAATGGCCAACAGCAAGCAGCCGGCCTTTGGGATGTGATCGTTACGCGCCGGGCGGTCGCCCGCGGAATGGCAGCGAAGGTAGGTCGTCTGAGTTAGGCCGACGGTGTCGTCTATTTCGCGGCGATCGGCTCCTTCGCCTTCGTTTCCTTGGCGTGAATGTCGTCCAGCATTTTCTGGACGTGCGCCGAATAGACGTATTGGGCGGGCCGCTGACGATCGAGCGGAATTTCCGGCGCCATCCGGCCGGACGTGCGCGCGCCGGCCAAATTCACCCTCAGGGCTTTCAACGGATGCGAAATCGCGTCATTGACCGCGGTCGCCTCATAGCCGCTGTGCACCATGCAATCGGCGCATTTTTCATAATTGCCGGTGCCGTAGGCGTCCCAATCGGTCTCTTCCAGTAATTCGCGAAACGTCTTGGCATAGCCTTCGCCGAGCAGGTAGCAGGGCCGCTGCCAGCCGAACACCGTGCGCGTCGGATTGCCCCATGGCGTGCAATGGTAGTTCTGATTGCCGGCCAGGAAGTCGAGATAGAGCGTCGACTGACTGAACGACCAGTTGCGGCCGCCGCGGCCGCGCCGCAGCACGTCGCGGAAAAATTGCTTGGCCTTGGCGCGGTTGAGAAAATGCTTCTGATCGGGCGCCCGCTCGTAGGCGTAACCTGGCGCCACCGTGATGCCGTCGACTCCCATGGCGGACACGCTGTCGAAAAAGCGCGCGACGCGGTCGGCGTCGGAATATTTGAACAGCGTGCAGTTGATGTTGACGCGGAAGCCGCGCTCCTTGGCTTTGCGAATCGCCGACACGGCGCGATCATAGACACCGTCCTGGCAAACGGCATGGTCGTGCATTTCGCGATCGCCGTCGAGATGCACCGACCAGATGAAGAACGGGCTCGGCTGATATTGATCGAGCTTCTTTTCCATCAGCAGCGCATTCGTGCAGAGATAGACGAATTTCTTGCGCGCGATGATGCCCTTGACGATAGCCGGCAATTCCTTGTGCAGCAGCGGCTCGCCGCCGACGACGGAGACGACGGGCGCGCCGCATTCGTCAACCGCCGTCATGCAGTCGTCATAGGAGAGGCGCTGATTGAGAATCTTGTCCGGGTAATCGATCTTGCCGCAGCCCGCGCAGGCAAGATTGCAGCGGAACAGCGGCTCGAGCATGAGCACCAGCGGATAGCGCTTGCGCCGCATCAGCCGCTGCTTGATGACGTAGGCGCCGACATAGGCTTTTTGCAGCCAGATTATTCCCACGATAACTCTCTCTGTGTTGCTCGGTTACATGTCGTTGTGATTAAGCGCGGCCGAACGCGTCGACCATTCTCACGTCGGCCACCTCGGTCGGCAACCGGAACTGTACAGTTTCCTCACGGCCATCGAGTGTCGAAATTTCGACCGGTCCAAGGCGTCGCAACGCATCGATCACGCCCTCGACCAATACTTCAGGAGCCGAGGCGCCGGCCGTCAGCCCGACTGCGCACACGCCCTCGACGAATTCAGGCGACAGTTCGGTTCCATCGGCGATCAGGTAGGTGGGCTTGCCGGCTTCCTCGCCGATTTCGCGCAGACGGTTGGAGTTCGAACTGTTCTTGGCGCCCACCACCAGGATCACGTCGACAAGCTCGCTGAGTTTGCGCACCGCCGACTGCCGGTTCTGTGTGGCATAACAAATGTCGCGTGTTTCGGGCCCCTCGATATCGGGGAACCGGCGCTGCAGCGCGCTGATGATGCCGCGCGTGTCGTCGACACTCAGTGTCGTCTGCGTGATATAGGCGACCGGCGTGTTAGGCGGAATGTTCAGCGTCTCCACGTCCTTTTCGGTCTGCACCAACAAGACCGGCCCGGGAACCTGGCCCATGGTGCCCTCGACCTCCGGATGGCTCGCATGCCCGATGAGAATGACCACGCGGCCGCGACCGACATATCGCTTGCCCTGATTGTGCACTTTGCTGACGAGCGGACAGGTCGCATCCAGGACCGGAAGCTCGCGCTTGGCCGCCTCCTCCTCGACGCTGCGCGGAACGCCATGCGCGCTGAAGATCGTGACGGCATTGGGCGGAATTTCGGAAAGTTCTTCGACGAACACCGCCCCCTTGGCCTTCAGCGTTTCCACGACGTATTTGTTGTGAACGATCTCGTGCCGGACATAGACGGGCGGCCCGTATTTCTGCAGCGCGCGCTCGACAATCTCGATCGCGCGCACGACGCCGGCGCAAAATCCGCGCGGCTGCGCCAAGATGACTTTCATCGGCGCCGCTCTGATGCTTCCATTCGATGTGGATGGAAAACTCATGGTCGGGCGCCCGTTGAATCTTGCAGGCGGCGGTCGCCGCCGAGCGCTTCGAACACCTTGGCGACGATCCCCTTGGCGTCGAGCCCGGCCTTCGCGTACATCGCGACCGGGCTGTCCTGATCGATAAACACGTCCGGCAAGACCATGGAGCGGAAACGCAAGCCGTGATCCAGCATGCCCTCTTCGGCAAGCGTATGCAGCACGTGGGAGCCGAAGCCGCCGATGGCGCCTTCCTCGATGGTGATGAGGATTTCGTGCTCGCGCGCGAGCCGCTTGACGAGGTCGACGTCGAGCGGCTTGGCAAATCTGGCGTCGGCGACCGTGGTCGACAGCCCGTAAGTCGCCAATTCCTCGGCCGCCTTGCGGCACTCCGAAAGCCGCGCGCCGAACGACAACAGCGCCACGGTTGTGCCCTCGCAGATGATGCGGCCTTTGCCGATCTCCAGCGGCACGCCGACGTCCGGCAGGTCGACGCCGACGCCATCGCCGCGCGGATAACGCAAGGCCGACGGGCGGTCGTTGATCGCGACCGCAGTCGCGACCATGTGCACGAGCTCGGCTTCGTCGGCCGCCGCCATGATGACGAACCCCGGCAGGCAGCCGAGATAGGCCACGTCGAATGAGCCGGCATGGGTCGGACCGTCCGCCCCGACAAGTCCGGCACGGTCCATGGCAAAGCGCACCGGCAGCCGCTGGACCGCCACATCGTGCACGACCTGATCGTAGGCGCGCTGCAGGAAGGTCGAGTAGATGGTCGCGAACGGCTTGTAGCCTTCGGCCGCCAGCCCGGCGGCAAATGTCACGGCATGCTGCTCGGCGATCCCGACGTCGAACGTGCGCTCCGGGAAGGCTTTCTGGAAAATGTCGACGCCGGTGCCGCCGGGCATCGCCGCGGTGATCGCGACGATGCGGTCATCCTTGGTCGCCTCCTTCACCAGACTTTGGCCGTAGACCTTGGTGTAGCTCGGCGCGTTCGACTTCGCCTTATGCTGCTTGCCGGTCGCGACATCGAACTTGACCACGCCGTGGTATTTGTCGTCGGAAGCCTCGGCCGGCGCGTAACCGTATCCTTTCTTGGTCACGACATGGACAAGGATCGGCCCATTCTTGGCATCGCGCACGTTTCTGAGCACTGGCAGAAGATGGTCGAGGCTGTGCCCGTCGACCGGTCCGACATAGTAGAAGCCGAGTTCCTCGAACAGCGTGCCGCCGGTCCAGAAGCTGCGCGCGAATTCTTCCGCCCGCGCCGCTTTCTTGTAGAGGGATTTCGGCAGCGATTTGGTCATCTGCTTGCCCATCTCGCGCAGCGCCATATAGGTCGGGCCCGAGATCAAGCGCGAGAGATAGGCCGACATCGCACCGACCGGCGGGGCGATCGACATGTCGTTGTCGTTGAGAATGACGATCAGACGCGAATCCATTGCACCGGCGTTGTTCATCGCCTCGTAGGCCATGCCGGCTGACATCGCGCCGTCGCCGATGACGCACACAACATTGTGATGCTCGCCCTTCAGATCGCGCGCGACCGCCATTCCGAGACCGGCTGAAATCGAGGTTGAGGAATGCGCCGCGCCGAAAGCGTCATAGGGGCTTTCAGCCCGTTTGGTGAAGCCGGACAGGCCGCCGCCTTGACGTAATGTGCGGATTCGATCACGCCTGCCGGTGAGTATCTTATGGGGGTAGGCCTGATGGCCGACATCCCAGATAATTTTGTCGCGCGGCGTATCGAAAACATAATGCAATGCGACTGTGAGCTCGACGACTCCCAGTCCGGCACCTAAATGACCACCGGTTTCCGAAACCGCCTTAATTGTTTCGGTTCGTAACTCGTCGGCAACCTGTTTCAGGTCAGACTCGTTGATAAGGCGGAGGTCGGCAGGGATGCGAATGGTCTCAAGCATGTCACGCGTCGCCTTACTGGGAGCATACGGGCGGCCTTGACTTGCCCTTCTGCTCTGTGCGGGAAGTTCAAACGCCTGATCAGGGAAGCGTAAAAGGTCGGATCGGTTCCATTTCAGGCAAATGCAGATGCAACCGAAATCTCCTTTTTTGGTCGCAAAATAGCCCAAACGACTCTTACTAGTGCCTGCGATCAGGGTCCTTCGACAGGCCTTCCGAGCAGAAACGCCGCCAGAAGCCCTCAACCATAGCACACGCGGGAACCATTGGTAGCTTACCTATGCTGGCGCGGTTAGTCCTCCGAACGATTGCCTACTCGATTCAACGCGCATGGATTGTGGTTATTGTCGCCGCGCTCTTGACCGGCGCTTCGATTGACTTCGCAGTGACCCATTTCAAGCTAAATACCGATATTAACAAGCTGATTTCGCCGGATTTGCCATGGCGAAAACGTGAAGCCCAGTTTTCCAAGGCGTTTCCGCGCTACAACGTGCTGCTTGCCGTGGTAACCGCCCCGACGCCGGAACTGGCCGACCAGGCCACTTCGGTGCTGACGCAAGCCTTGGCCAAGCGGACCGACCGCTTCCGCTCCGTCACCCGAACTCCCGCCGGCCAAGCCTATTTCGAGCGCGAGGGCCTTGTTTTCCAAACTCCCGACGAACTCGCCCATACGACCCAGCAATTGATGGCCGCCGAGCCGCTGGTGCACGACCTCGCCTCCGATCCCAGTCTGCGCGGGCTGACCGATGGGCTGTCCGACGGCATCATGGGCGTGCAATCGGGGAAATTGAAACTCGACGACCTCACCTACCCGATGAACCGGGCCTCCGACACGCTCGAGGACATTCTGGCTGGCCGGCCGGCAAGCTTTTCCTGGCAGGCGCTGGCAAAAGGGAAACCGGCGGAAAAACACGAGCTCCGCCGGCTGATCGACATCCGTCCGATCCTCGACTTTGGCGCCATCGAGCCCGGTAAAGTTGCCAGCGACACAATCCGCGAAACCGCCGCGAAATTGGACCTCGCCTCCAACTATCAGGCGACTGTAAGGCTTACCGGGCCGGTCGCACTGAACGACGAAGAATTCGCGACGATCAAAGAGAACATCTTTCTCAACGAGACTTTGACCGTCCTGATCGTTCTCGGGATTTTGTGGTGGGGTTTGCGCTCGCCCAAAGTCATTTTTGCCGTGTTCGCCAACATGTTCGTCGGGCTTGCGCTGACCGCGGCAGCCGGCATGATGATGGTCAGCACGCTGAATTTGATATCCGTCTATTTCGCGGTGCTGTTCGTCGGGCTCGGCGTCGACTTCGGAATCCAATTCAGCGTGCGCTACCGCGAAGAGCGCCACATCATGGGCGAACTGCGCACCGCGCTGCTGGCGACCGGAAAGCACGTCGGCGCGCCGTTGACGCTGGCGGCCGCCGCAGTCGCCGCCGGATTCTTCTCCTTTCTGCCCACCAACTATAGTGGAGTTTCCGAGCTCGGCCTGATCGCCGGTTTCGGCATGCTGATCGCGTTCTTCACCAGCATCACCGTGCTGCCGGCGATGCTCTCGCTGCTCAAGCCGCCCGGCGAGCCCGAGCCGGTCGGCTTTGCCATGCTGGCGCCGCTTGACCGGTTCATGGAGCGCAACCGTATTCCGATCATTGTGATCACCAGCGTGATCGTGGCCGCGGGTTTGCCCCTGCTCTATTGGCTGCGCTTCGACTTCGACCCGATGCATTTGCGCAGCCCGAAGGTTGAATCGGTGGCGACCTATCTCGAGCTCAGCAAGGACCCGAACGCCGAGGTCAACACGATCGAAATGCTGTCGCCGTCGCTGGTGGACGCCGAACTCGCAGCCGCCAAGCTCAGAGAACTGCCGGAGGTTTCGCGCGTCGTCACACTTGCTTCGCTTGTTCCCAATCTTCAGCAGCAAAAGCTGGCGATGATCCAAAAGGCGGCAGCCAAGCTCGTGCCGGCTCTGCATCCATCGGACATGCAGACGCCGCCTACCGATGCGGAAAACGTCGACGCGCTCAAGGATGAAGCCGGCCGATTGACGGAAATCGCCGAAGGACAGAACGGTCCGGGAGCGGTTGCGGCACATCGCCTCTCCGCCAATCTCACCAAGCTCGCCGACGCGGCGCCCGCCAAGCGCGCCGAAGCCACGGCGGTCTTCATAACGCCGCTGAAAATCGCGCTGCGCCTGTTGGAGACCTCGCTGAAAGCCGGGCCGGCGACGGCCCATTCCTTGCCGCCGCAACTGGTGAAGGATTGGCAAACGCCCGACGGGCGGCAACGCATCGCCATCATGCCGAAAGGCAATGTGAACAGCGACAAGGCGCTGGCGGCCTTCACACGCGCGGTGCTGGCGGTCGAGCCCTCCGCGACCGGCGGGCCGGTGGCGATTCTGAAATCGGCGCAGACGATTATTCATGCCTTCTTCGAGGCCGGCGGCTGGGCGCTGCTGTCGATTGCGATCCTGCTGTGGATCACCTTGCGCCGTTTCCAAGACGTTTTGCTGACCTTGGGACCGCTGCTTCTCGCCGGCGTCGTCACGCTCGAGCTCTGCGTGTTGCTCGACATGCCGCTCAACTTCGCCAATATCATCGCGCTGCCGCTGCTGCTCGGCGTCGGCGTGGCGTTTAAGATCTATTACATCATGGCCTGGCGCGCCGGTCAGACCAATCTGCTGCAGTCCGTGCTGACGCGCGCGGTCACCTTCAGCGCGCTCGCGACCGCAACGGCCTTCGGCAGCCTGTGGTTCTCGAGCCATCCCGGCACCTCGAGCATGGGCAGGCTCTTGGCGCTCTCGCTGCTGTGCACCTTGGCGGCGGCCGTGCTGTTCCAGCCGGTGCTGATGGGCAAGCCGCGCGAGGCGGCCGCTCCGCGACCGGCGGCGCCGCCGATAACGCCGCCCGTTTCGCCTAGCGCGCCGGAGCGCGGCGCACCGGCGCCCGCCGCTGTGCTGGTGCGCTCTTCGCGCGGCAGGTCGCCGGCAGCAAAACGGGAGCGTGCGCAGCGATGATCGAGCAATCGATCTGGGCGAGCTCCGCATTGGACAAGCGATGCCAGATCTGGTTGCGGCCCAACAACGGAATGCCGATATAGCCGCGCACCGTGAGATCGTTACCGTCGGAGCTCAGTTGCATGATGGCGTGGTAGACGCTGCCGTCGCGCGGATCGAGAATTGTTCCGTTCTCGTAGCTCATGCCGTTGCGCTGCATGTTCTTGATGATCACCAGGCCGAGGGTCGGCTTGTTCTTCTGATCGCCTTCGCATTTGCTGCAGATCGGATTCTGGTTCTTGCCGGGCGGGATGAACATCTTGGCGATCGCGCCCTCATAGAAACCGTTGTGCTCGAATATGAGGAACCAACCGTCGGTGTTGCCGGTTTTGTCGTCGACCTGCTGCCAAAGCCCCGTGGCCGTTGGTTCGTCTTGCGCTGCGGCGTTACTTGCGCTGAGGACCGAAATGCACGCGCACAAAAGCGCGAAATATCTTACTCGCATGACCAGGACTCCGACCGAATTGCCACCGGACCGCCGCGGAAATGCCCCGGCTTGTCCACCCATAACAGATTATATTAGCCACGCGCCGACCGGTTAAGCCCTGCCTGGTTCGGCTTCACCTCCAGGAAACTTGGGAGATCAAGGAATGTTCACGAAGACTATCGTTGCGGTTGCCCTCATCCTGTTCACGGCGGCGCCCTCTTTTGCGCAATACAGCGGTCCCGGCTATCAAGGCACGCCGCACGAGCAGGACGCCTGCCGCCGCGATACCCGCCGGTTTTGCCGCCACATCAAGGCGGGTGCCGGCGACCAAGCCTTTCTTCATTGCCTGCAGGCGAACCGGCCAAGATTGAGCAAGGCCTGCGCCGAGGTCCTGCGCGAGCACGGGCAGTGAAGGCAGGGCTCGTGCTCGGTCACGCCTTACCCGGCGGCAGCGATGTCACTTTAAGCTCATCAACCCGTAGCGAAAAAAGCGCTCCGGCTGCACAACCTCAGTTTCCTGAAATGCAATGGCCGGCGTGACCCGGCCATAGCATTTTCGTTGCAAATTTCTTCAGGAGCGCCGAGATGCCACTCGGCGGCTCGCCATTATCGTGTGGCGAACCGATAATTCACGCCAACCTTGGTTTCCCAAAAGTGGAACTTGGTATTGATGCCAGTCCCGTCGGACAGCGTCAAACCGTTGTCACCGAATGATAGATAGTCGGTTTCGCCTTTCGCCGACCAATTGTCAGTCAGGGCGAATTCCACGCCAAATCCCGCGGTCCAACCAATACGATCGTCGCTGGCAGAAATGCGGTTGAACAGGGCACCGGCGGTATTGGTGCAGGCCTGTTGCGGTACTGCACCGTTGACCGCACCAAGGTTGCAAATGATCGAGTAGTTCTCGTGCGTCCAGGCCGCGCCGCCTTTCACATAGTACAAGGTGCGATCCCAGGCGTAGCCCACCCGCCCCGTCGCCGTCGCCAGCCAGTCGAATTGGTCATGGCAGGTCACATTAAAAAACGGAAACGCTGGCGGCACGAGCGGCGAGGTGAAAATTCCACACGGCGAAGACCCGCGCGTATTGGTCCAGGCGATATCGCCTTCAAGGCCGAGAACGAATTTGCCGATCTGGTAGTTATAGCCGACGTCCCCGCCGCCAAGCGCTCCGGCCAGCTGCAACCACGTCGTGCCATAGCCGGGGAACGGATCGAATGTTACATCGTCGTGGCCGAAGCTGGTAACGCCGCCGAAGGCGCCAACATAGAACCCTGTCCAATTCACCGGCCGGACAACTGCCATCGGCGGCGCTTTGGCGATAATCGGATGGGGCGGTTCCGGCGTGAACTGGTAGCGAATGCCGCCGCTCGCGGTCCAACCGTTGATATCGGAGCCATTTTCGTAGTCGAATCGTGCGTAGCCCAGCCAACCGGTATTGATAATTTGACCGGCCACGCCAAGAGAGTACACGCCATAGGTACCGACGCCACTACCATCCATCTTTGCGCTCAGATTCGTGGGCGCCAAGCCGAGGAAGAAAATGCAGTTGGTGCAAGAGTTGTAGTTTGCGGACCAACCTCCTTCGAATTCATGCCAAACGCTCGCGGCGGCAAAAGGCTGCAATACGACATTGCCTGATGTGACTACCGTTCCGACGCGTAAGCCCGCCCTGCCCATAAACGATTTCATATCGTCTATTTGTACCGTGCCCTGGAAATTTCCGCCGCCCGGTATGGTGAAGCCAGCCAATTGCAAAGGATCGATCGTGGTACGCGACCAGATCGCCCCCGCCGAAGGTTCGATGAACCAACTGGAGTTTGGAATAGCCCAGTGATAGCCAGCCGAGCCGCTGATCGAAATACCGTGGGCGTCTAACTTTTGATTATAAACGTTGATTGTCGGGCTATTGAGGTTGGTCTCATAGTAATTAAAGCGGAGCAGCCCTTCGGCAAAAAACCCACCATAGGTGGCCGCGGCATAAGTGCCCACAAAGGGAGCCTGAGTTCTGGTGTCGAATGCCCCACCAAGCGGCGTATTGCCTTCGGTAATGTTACCTCTGGTCTCCAAATACCCAACGGTAGTGCCGAGATGGATATTCCAACCTCCAACATTCAGCCTGGCTGTATCAGCCCCGGCCTGAGCTCCCACGAAGTTTTGTTTGAACGAACTGCTGCACGTCGTGGCCCCGTTTTCCGAAAAGGCACCAAACGGCGGCGCGACCACAGAGTTAAAACTTGTTGTGCCACTGCTATTGATCGTACTGCTGCCTCCGACCACGCGGGCCCAAACGCCCCCGCCTTGTGAGTCCGGCGGCGGATTAGGGGGCGCACTGACAAACGCGGTACTGTGGGTCAGAAAAGCCGTATTGGTTGCGGCGATAGTTGCAGCAATGGCGTTCGCAGTTGATATGCCCGCCCCGTATACCCCCTTGTAGTCAAATCCCGGGAAAAACGCGCTCGCCAAGGATCCGCAATTCTGCGCGAACGCGCTCGAGGATGCCGAAACGGCCACAAAGAAAGCAGCAGCACCCAACGACTTTAGCGCGATCGATCGAAAAGGAGAGCGCACTGTTGGTCCGGCATTCAAACGCTTTGATTCGATGGTGATATTTTCTCTGCTTCGAACGCCTAAGGACATCGAGGCCCCCTCGCACAATTCCTGCCACCAACCGCTCAGCAGCATCCTAAATTTCGCCCGGATCGATGGGAAGGCTTGATCCTGGGCAAATTAACAAACGTGCCCAAAATTTCGATTTTTGTGCCATTTCCGCAACAAGTCTTAGGCGGTTAGCCACAGGCCTTAAGCGGCATCGCCATATACGTGAAGATTCCTGTATTTGTGGCTCTCTTGATCGGCGATCCTCGCCATTGGGGAGCGGCAGGTGACTGCCGAGTTAAATGCGGCAAAATGTCTGCCGGTGCGGCATTTCAACGCGACCCTCCGGGTACTCCTGCTCGGGACCGGCCGAATCCGGCCCAAAAACGACGATACAGCCCTTTTTCAATGCCAGCTGCGCGAAGGCGCCGCCCAAGTGCCGACAGCTGTCTTTCGGCTGCAAATATCCCCGAGGCCGCGTATCGCTAATTGCGAGGTAATCAGAAAATCGGTACATTTTCGGTCGCGGATTTGCGGAATAGGCCGTTTGGCGCCGTCATAGGGATAGGTCTGCGCCACGATACGCGCCACAATGACGTCGCTGCGGTGAGGTTCGGGGTGACCAGAATACTGCATTTGCTCGCTGCCAGCGTCCTGGGGGCCCTCGTTTTGGCTCTCGTTCTCGATTCGGCCTCAGCTGCGGAAAAGCGCGTCGCCCTGGTGATCGGCAACTCGGACTACCGCAATGTCCCGCGTCTGCCCAATCCGGAAAAAGACGCGGCAGCCGTGGCCAAGCTGTTCAAGGGCGCCGGCTTCGACACGGTCGTGGAGGCGTATAACGTCGGCAACCTGGATTTCAAACGCGCCATCCGCAAATTCGAAGATGCGTCCCAGGATGCCGATATCGCCGTTGTCTATTACGCCGGCCACGGTCTTGAGGTCGGGGCCACAAATTATCTCATTCCGATCGATGCCAAGCTCGCGAGCGATCGTGACGCCGAGGACGAAGCCATTTCGTTGAACCGCGTCGTCGAATCAGTGGATAGCGCGAGGCGGCTCAAGCTCATCATTCTCGACGCCTGCCGTGACGATCCTTTCGCCAACACCATGAAGCACTTCCGGCACGTCGCCTTTCGCGGAATCGCCTCCGGCCTGGGCAAGGTCGAGCCGACCGGTACCGATACGCTGATTGCCTACGCCGCGAAAGCCGGCTCGACCGCCGAAGACGGCCAAGGCGCGCACAGCCCCTTCACAACGGCACTATTGGACAATCTGACCGTCCCCGGGCTCGATATCCGCCTTGCCTTCGGCCGAGTCCGCGACGAAGTGCTGAAAATGACCGGAAATCAACAGGAGCCGTTCGTATACGGCTCACTCGGCGGCGGCAACATCTCGCTTGTTCCCGCGCCGCCGAAGCCGAAGGCGCCGGAGATCACCAAGGTCAAGAGCGATTACGAATTGGTGGCGCAGATCGGAACCAAGAAAGCGTGGGAGGTTTTCCTCGATACCTATAAGACGGGTTTCTACGCGGATCTTGCCAGAGCGCAGATCGCCAAACTCACGGCGGCCGAGGCCTCCAAGCCGACCGTCCTAGCTGACCTCGAACAGCCGCCGACGCCGCAGCCGGTCAAGCCTACAACCGACGAGACGCGCGCCTGGAGCAAAGTCCGCGACACCAGCGATAAAGACAAGCTGGAAGCTTTCATCAAGCGCTATCCAAATTCTCCGTTGGCGGTGAAAGCGCAACACCGTCTGGACATCCTCGATCGCACCGCGAAAGAGCGCGAGGAGAAGGCGCGCGCCGCGCGCGAGGCCGCCGCTAAAGCGGAGCAGGCACGGCTCGCGCAGGAACAGGCCCGTATTGCCGCACAGCAACGCGCCGAGGAAGAAGAACGCGCGAAAGTGGCCGCTCGCCTTGCCGCGCTGAAGGCCGAAAACGAGCGTCGTGCGAAAGAAGCCGCCGAGTCCGAAATACAAAAGAAGGAACAGGCCGCCCGCATCGCCGCCTTACAAGCCGAGGTCGACCGCCGCGCCAAGGATCTCGCTGAATCGGAAAAGCAAAAGGCGGAATTGGCGTGCCGGCATGAGCAGGATCGTCTCGACGACCTGAAGGCAGCCGGCGACGATCCCGCAGCGCGCGACGACTTGAAACGTTTGTCGAATGAACTGACCTGCGAGCGTCTCCGCCCGCAAGTCGTCGCCGCGCTCGAAAAGGTGACCAGCGACCTTAAAAAGAAAGAAGCTCCGCCGCCGCCCCCGCAGAATACTCCTCAACTCATCACGTCAGCCCAGAAGGAACTGGCGCGGCTCGGCTGTTATTCCGGCGATACCGACGGCACGCTGGATGCGGAAACCAAGGTCGCGATCAAGAAATACAAGACTCGCAAGGGCGAACCGACAACCGACATCGCGGTGACCGACAGCTTCGTTAAGGAACTTGGCAAAGAAAAGCTTCGGGTCTGCCCCGCCGCCGTGGTTGAGCAGCCGAAGCCGGAACGTCAGCATAAAGAAACGAAAAAAGAAACCAAACGACACGAAGAAACGAGACACCGCGAAGAAGCCAAGCGTCACGAGAAAGAATCGCGACACGAGCGTCGAGAAGCAAAACGCGAGCGAAGCAAATCCCAAGAGGCACATCGAGAAAGGCCGCAGGCCCGCGAGCAAGCGAGCAACTATAGCAGCCATGCCGGGCACGGCGGGGGCGGGGGCGGGGCGACGATGATCGGTATCGGGTTCTGATTTTTCCCGGAAGGCTGCTTCGATTTGATCTGGAACGGAGCCATTGAGATGAGGACCACCGCACGCTCTTGGCGCATCGCGCTCGCCGCTGCATTGTTTTGCGCCGTGGGCGCCGCGACGGCGTCCGCAAGCGATCAGCCCGGAAAAGCTACAGCGCAGCCGGCCTGCAATTCGACCGCAGCCACCCCGGGCTGCAAGGCGGCCAAGACCGCAGCGGCCAAGCCGTCAAAACCGGCCCCTGCGGGAACCAAACACGTCAAGGTCACGCGTAAATCGCCGCGCCGACATCGCGCGCCGATCAGGGTGGCCACGCGGCTCAATGAAGCGGCTGCCATTTGTTCGTATTGGTCTGTTTGTCGCCTTAAATTTCCCCTTATCCTGGGCGTAGCATATTAGTTAAAGCTGTCGAGCCAAGGGCCGAGGCGGCGGCCTTCGGCCGGCTGATGAAACTTTTGCAACAACCTGTCGGGGGCGGCGCGTCCGATCGGCTTTAGCCAATCGGGCATGCGGTGGCCGGTTTATCCATCGGCAAAAGTTTGAAAATCCAGGGGGCTCAGAGTACACTTTAGCCGGCCGTATCGGGGCGGTCCGGCATAGCTGTACCGGGGGAATGGCGTCGTATGAACATGCGATTCGTCGTCGTTTTTCTTTTGAGCTTTATTGTCGTGGCGGCGAGCGGCCACAACGCCTCTGCCCAGCAAGGCGACCGTGTCGCCCTCGTCATCGGCAATGCCAAATATCCCGATGCCGATGTTCCGCTGCGCAACGCCATCAACGATGCGCGCGAGATGGCGAAAGAGTTGCGGCGCGAGGGCTTCGACGTCGACACCGGCGAAAATCTCAAAAAAGACGCCATGCGCAGCGCCTTCGACCGGCTTTACGGGAAAATCAAAAGCGGGTCGGTGGCGCTGATTTTCTTCAGCGGCTACGGAATCCAGTCGAACCGGCAGAGCTACATGATCCCGGTCGACGCCCAGATCTGGACCGAAAACGACGTACGGCGCGACGGCTTCAGCATCGATTCGATGCTGAATGAAATGAACATCAGGGGCGCCAAGGTCAAAATCGCCATCATCAACGCTTCGCGGCGAAACCCCTTTGAGCGGCGATTCCGGCCGGTGGCCGCCGGTCTCGCGCCGGTGATCGCGCCGCGCGACACCATGATCATGTACTCGGCGGCACCCGGCACGGTTGCGAGCGACTCGGCTTTGGACCGCGGGTCGTTTGTAAGCGAACTGGTCAAGGAGATGCGGTCGCCCGGACTGACCGGTGAAGAAGTCTTCATCCACACCCGTCTAAGCGTAACGCGCGTGTCGCATGGCGAGGAGACGCCCTGGTTCTCGTCGTCGTTGGCGGAAGAATTCTATTTTAATCAGAGCGGGCGGACGCAACCAAAACCGCCTCTCGCGGAGACGACCCCGGAAAAACAACCGGAAACCAAGCAGGCAGAACGAGAGCCCGAGCCAAAGCAAGCCGAACCGAAGCGGGCGGAGAAAAAGCCGGAACCGAAACAAGCTGAAAGAGAGCCGGAGCCGAAACGCGCGGAAAGGGAACCCGAGAAAAAGCCCGAGCCCGCCGACACGGAAGCCGACGTACGCCGCGATTACCAGCGGGCGGGACAAATCGGTACGCGCAAAGCTTGGCTGGATTTTCTGGATAAGCATCCGAGCGGGCATTACGCAATCCTCGCCGAGGATCAGTTGGCCAAGCTCGACGCCGATAAAACCGCGCCGAAATCCGCGGAGCGAGAACCGGAACCTGAGCCGGAGACGAAACAGCCCGAGGTGACCAAACCTCAACCGCCCAAAGAATCGACCGCCGACACTGACGAGATTCGCGACCTGAACCGGCGGCTCGACGATCATCCGAACGACGTCAATGCGCACTACAAGCGCGGAATATTGTTGGCCAAGAACGGAGAATTCGGGCGCGCCGTCAAGGATTTCGACGAGGTCGTTCGCGCCAATCCCAACGATGCCGACGCATTGAACAACCGCTGCTGGGCGCGAGCCATGCTCGACGAGCTGCAGTCGGCCTTGAAGGATTGCGACGAGGCGCTGCGCATTCGGCCCCGCTTCGCCGATGCCCTCGACAGTCGCGGCTTGGTCAAGCTGAAGATCGGCCTGCCGAGAAACGCCATCGCCGACTATGACGCCGCGCTCCGCATCAACCCCAATCAGGCATCCTCGCTGTACGGGCGCGGGATTGCCAAAAAGCGCAGCGGCAATACGGCCGGCGGCAACAGCGACATTGCGGCGGCGAAATCCATCGACGCGAACATAGCCGACGATTTCGCAAGCTACGGAATTCGGTGAGCACTCGATTCGGCTCCGCACGATCCGGATAGGGGAACGACAAGTGGGAGAAAAGCAATGTCAAACTCATTTGGCAGGGTAGGAGTGAAACTCGCGTATAGCGCAATGGCCAGCGGTCTTGCGCTTTTGCTGGGCGTTGCGGTTGCCGCCGCGCAGGAGGCAACGTCGGCGACCATCATCAATCAGCTGCAGCCGAAACCGCTGACCCGCAGTCTATCGATATCGCCGGCCGAGGCGGCCAAAAACGCGGCGGATGAGCACTTCGTGCATTCCATTCGTCACCGGATGAGCCGGTCGCTTTCGGAGGGCGAGCGCGACAAGATCGCCGACGTCGTCAAGGACAAGCCGAGCATCGATCTGGAAATCAATTTCGACTATGACTCGGCTCGCATCGGCCGCAACGCCGTCAAGCAGGTCAATGAACTGGGCAAAGCGCTGACCGATCCGTCATTGAAGGGCAACACCTTCGTGCTCGCCGGCTTTGCCGACAAAAAGGGGCGCGCCCAATATAATCTGGATCTCTCCGAGCGGCGCGCCGATTCGGTGAAACGGTACCTGGTCGAGAAGTTCGACATTCCGGCGGCAAATCTGGTGACCGTCGGCTACGGCTCGACCCGCTTTAAAAATCCCGATGATCCCTACGCGGCCGAAAACCGCCGCGTCGCGGTCAGCAACATGTCGGACCGCAAAGTCACCAGCAAGTGAGGCTGCAGAACGCTCAAGGCCCGCTAGGAGGTCCCGCGCCGAGATCAGCTGTTATCCGCGGGGCCCCTTGGGTCGGTTGTCCAAACGCGCCCAGCGCCGCTTAACGTTTCACCAGGGGTGCGGCTCGCGGTTGCGCTTGCCGCCAAGGCTTCGAAATTCCAAACTGGATGTCTGGTAGTCATGAGCACTCGCGCCCGATGAAGGTCGCCGTCACCATAATCGGCCTTGCGGCCGCCGCGGCATTGACCGCGCCGCTATGGCAGCAGGTTCGCGCGGCGCCCCCGCCCGCGTCGAAAGATGCCAAAGGCGCCATCGTCATCGTGGTGCGCGCGACCAGCGCATGCTTCTCCGATGCCGTTCGCGTGACCGGTTACCTCGTGCCGCGCAAGGTCGCCGTGGTGAACGTGGACAGCGACGGCTACAAGATCACCGATGTCCTGGTAGCCGAGGGCGACCAGGTGATTTCCGGCCAAAACCTCGCGCGCCTGCATCGCGATGCCGCCAAGGATCCGCGCGCGCCCGGCGGGACGGTGCCGGCGAAAACCATCGTTCTGCGTGCGCCCGAAGCGGGCCTGGTGATGAACAGCACGGCGATGGTGGGCGCCATGGCGTCGCCGCAAGCCGGCCCGCTGTTCCGCATCATCGTCGACAATGAAGTCGAGCTGCAGGCCGAAGTTCCCAGCCTGCAATTACCCAAACTCAAGCCGGGAGCGCCGGCGCGCATAACTTTCGACAACGGGCAGCCCGAACATAATGGCCGGGTACGGCTGGTCGATACCGAGGTCGATCCGCGCAGCCAGCTTGGCCATGCACGCGTCTCGGTCGACAAGGATCCGACGTTGCGCGTCGGTATGTTTGGCCGCGCCACGATAGACGCCAGCCGCAGCTGCGGCATCTCGGTGCCGCAGTCCGCCATCATCTATCAGACGCAGGGAACGAGCGTTCAGGTGGTGCACAACAACGTTATCGAAACGCGCAAAGTGCAAATCGGCCTGCTTTCGGATACCGACGCCGAGATTCGCTCGGGAATTTCGGTCGACGACATCGTCGTCGCCAATGCCGGCGCTTCCCTGCATGATGGCGATGTGGTCAAGGCCGTGTTCGCGCAAGACATCGATCAAACACCGGTGCAGTGATGGCCCTGAACGTATCTGCCTGGTCGATCCGGAAGCCGCTGCCCTCGATCGTGCTCTCGATCATCCTGCTGCTGCTCGGCTGGAGCAGCTTTCTCAAACTGCCGATCACACGCCTGCCAAGCGCCGACATTCCCGTCATATCCGTGATCGTCACCGAATTCGGCGCCGCGCCTTCCGAATTGGAGGCGCAGGTGACCAAGACGATCGAAGACGCTGTGTCGGGCGTCGAGGGCGTGCACCATATCTCCTCTTCGATCACCGACGGCATATCGGTGACCACAATCCAGTTCCGCCTGGAAACCAACACCGACCGAGCCCTCAATGACGTCAAGGACGCCGTCACTCGCGTTCGCGCCAATTTGCCGCGCAACGTCAACGAACCGCTCGTGCAGCGGGTCGACGTCGTCGGGCTGCCGATCCTGACCTATGCCGCCATCTCGCCGGGCAAGACGCCCGAGCAGCTTTCCTGGTACGTAGACGATGTCGTCAAGCGCGCGCTGATCGGCATCCGCGGCGTTGCCCAAGTCGAGCGCATCGGCGGCGTGGAGCGCGAGATTCTCGTCTCGCTCGATCCGGATCTGCTGCAGGCCGCCGGCTTGACGGCGGTCGACGTCAGCCAGCGTCTGCGCGGCACCAACGAAGACGTGGCCGGCGGGCGGGCGGAAATCGGCGGACGCGATCAGGCGATCCGCACCCTTGCCGGAGCCAAGACGCTGAACGAACTGGCCGGCACGATGATCAGCCTGCCGACCGGCGGCGAGGTGCGCCTCGACGATCTCGGCCTTGTGACCGATACCATCGCCGACCGGCGGACATTCGCCCGCTTCAACGGCGAGCCGGTGGTGGCATTCGGCATCAAACGTTCCGCCGGCGCGAGCGACGTGGTCGTCGCCAAAGCGGTCGAAAAGCGCATCGAGGCGCTCAAGAAAGAGCACCCGGACATCGATCTCAGGCTCATCGACACCTCGGTCGACTTCACGCTCGGCAATTACGAAGCCGCCATCCACACTTTGTTCGAAGGCGCGATTTTGGCCGTCGTTGTCGTCATGTTGTTTTTGCGCGACTTGCGCGCCACCGTCATCGCCGCGATCTCATTGCCGTTGTCGATATTCCCGGCATTCTGGGTGATGAACCTGCTCGGTTTTTCGCTCAACCTCGTCAGTTTTCTCGCCATCACATTGAGCACCGGTATCCTCGTCGACGACGCAATCGTCGAAATCGAGAATATCGAGCGGCATATGCAGATGGGCAAATCCGCCTATCAGGCCGCCATCGATGCCGCCGACGAGATCGGGCTCGCCGTGATCGCCATCAGTTTGACGATTGTGGCGATCTTTGCGCCGGCGAGCTTCATGTCCGGCATTGCCGGTCAGTTCTTCAAACAGTTCGGCATTACGGTTTCGGTTCAGGTGCTCTTCTCGCTGTTGGCGGCGCGCCTGGTCACGCCCATGCTGGCGGCTTACTTCCTGCGTCCGAAAGCGCACGTGGAAAAGCCGCCCGGACCGCTTATGCGGAGCTATACCAACCTCGTGCGATGGTCGGTGCGGCACTACTTCGTCACGCTGCTCGTCGGTCTGTTGATCTTCGCCGCGTCGATCTGGAGCATCACCCTGCTCTCGCAAGGATTCCTGCCGGCGCAGGATACGGCGCGTTCGGTCTTGGCGATCGAGCTTCCGCCCGGGACGCAATTGTCGCAAACCGAGAAGGTGACCGAGGACATCGTCGCGCGCCTGCGCAAACACCCGGAGGTCAAGAGCATTTTCGTCGACGGCGGCCGATTGCCCGGGAAAACCACCGAGGTGCGCCGCGCTGCACTTATTATCAACTACACGCCGAAAGGAGATCGCTCGCTGACCCAGCGCGAGCTTGAGCTGGTCATCGGTCACGACCTCGAGAACATTCCCGACATCCGCTACTGGTTCGTCGACGAAAACGGCCTGCGCGCGGTTTCGCTCGTGGTGACCGGCGCCAACAGCGAAATCGTCGACAACGTGGCGGACGAATTGGCAAATCAGATGCGCCGCATTCCGATCATCGCCAATATCGTGTCGGAAACTTCGCTCGACCGACCCGAACTGCGCATCATTCCGCATAAGGATCTGGCCGCCCGTCTCGGCGTCTCCACCGAGAGCCTGTCCTCGACGATCCGCGTTGCCACCATCGGCGATGTCGGTCCGGCGCTGGCGAAATTCAACACCGGCGACCGCCTCATTCCCATTCGCGTTCAGCTCGAAGACAGCGCACGCGCCAGCCGGCAGACGTTGGACCGCCTGCGCGTGCCCATGGGCGGCGGCCAAGGCGCGGTGCCGTTGTCGGCGATCGCCGATATCAAACTCGGCCAGGGCCCAACCAGCATCAATCGATACGATCGTGAACGGCAGGCGACGGTCGCCGCCGATCTCGTCGGCACCGCCGCGTTGGGCGACGCCATGGCCGATATCAATAACCTGCCGGTGATGAAAGGCCTGCCGCCCGGCATCACCGTCAAGCAGTCCGGCGACGCCGAAAGCCTGAATGAACTGTCCGAGGGCTTCAAGTCCGCCATGCAAGCCGGTTTGATGATGGTCTATGCGGTGCTGGTCATCTTGTTCGGCTCATTCCTGCAGCCGATCACGATCCTGTTCTCGCTGCCGCTATCGATCGGCGGCGCGATCGGCATGCTGTTGCTCACCGGCAAAACGCTGACCACGCCGGTCTGGATCGGCATCATGATGCTCATGGGCATCGTCACCAAGAACGCGATCATGCTGGTGGACTTCGGCATCGAATCGATGGCGCACGGCATGAAACGCGATGACGCCATTGTCGACGCCGGTCAAAAGCGCGCGCGCCCGATCATCATGACGACGATTGCCATGGTCGCCGGCATGATGCCGAGCGCGCTCGCCTTCGGCGCCGGCGGTGAGTTCCGTTCGCCGATGGCGCTTGCCGTGATCGGCGGCCTGCTGTTTTCGACGGTGCTTTCGCTGGTCTTTGTTCCGGCGGTGTTTTCGTTCATGGACGACATCGCGAAAACCTGCTGGCGCTTGGGCAAGCGGCTGCTCAGCGTCGAAGAGGAGACCACGCAGCCCTGCCAGGCGTCGAAAACAGGCGCGGAACACTAGCTTGACCGCGTCGAACCGGACACGGTCGGCGCGGCGTTGAGAAGACCCTTCTGCGGCTTGTCAGCGGGCGGCTGCTAGTCGTGGCTGAAATGCGACAGGGCCTTTGAGTATCGACAAAGTTCTGTCGTGGTTACATAATTCGATCCGCTCGACGGCCCGTCGGATAGAGAAGGAAGTGGATTTCGCATTCAGCCGCCTGCCGACAAGGCGTGCTCGCAAACTGTGTAACCGCCGATATGAAAATCTTGCGAACGATCATTATCGCTCTTGTCGTTCTGATTGCGGCAGCGGCCGTATTTCTGGTGGTTGGCGTCCCGTCCAGTTTCCTGGTGGATAAGATCCAGACGGAATTCGCCAAGCAAACCGGTCGGCAACTGGAGATCGCCGGCGGCGCCAAGCTGCGTTTCTGGCCGGAGCCGACGCTCGAGGTGCGCGATATCACTTTGGTCAATACCGACCCCAAGCAGACGGATGTGAAGATCGACAGTGCGCGCGCGGAAATCGAGATGGCGAGTTTGTTCAGCGGCGCGCCGAAGGTGACCCAATTCACTCTTGTTCATCCGGTGCTGCGGATGCCGCTTATTCGTCGGGCGACGCCGGAAAACAAACCCGCCGCGAGCAAACCGGGCGAAACCAAGCGCGAAATTCCCGATATCGGTCGGGTGGTGGTCAAGAACGCCACCATTATGTTTATGCGTTCGAAGGATGACGTCGAAAATCAAGTCGACCACATCAACGTCACCGCGACGCTCAGCCAACCCGATCATCATTTGGATGCCAAGGGCACCGCCGATGCCGGAACTCAAAAGATTGTCTTCCAAGTCAAGAGCAAAGCCGCGGTCGACAAGATCGAGCAGTCCTTGCCGGTCGAAATGACGCTGGAACTTCCCGACTTCCTCGAAGGCACGCTCTCGAGCACCGCCAATGTGATTTCGAGCGGCTCAACGATCAAGTTCAACGATGTGGAGGGCACGGTCGGCAAGGACCGCTTTACCGGTTGGGCCTCGGTCGATATGGCGAACAAGCCCAAAGTGAAGCTCGATCTCGATTTCAAGCGGCTCAAATTCGTGTCGAAGCCGGCCGCGACTCCATCGACTACTGCCGCACCGTCGGCCTCCGGCGGCGCCGTCGAATCTGCAAAGTCCGTTCAGCCGTGGAGCGATCAGAAGATCGATCTCGACGATTTGAATTTCGTCGACATGCAGGCGGCATTCTCGGCATCCGAACTCGACATTTCGACCCTGCAGCTGGCGCCGATTTACATCGAAGGGGCCCTGGTCAATGGCGTGCTCAATCTTGCGCTCTCCAATACCGGGCTCTACGGCGGCAAGAGCGATGGCCTTTTGACCCTCGACGTGTCGCACGCTCAGCCGCGGCAAACCTTGCAGCTCAATCTGACCGGCGTGCGCGCCTTGCCGGCATTGTCGACGCTTGCCAACTTCCGCGAGATCGACGGGACGATGCAGGGAAGAATGGACCTGCAGGCCACCGGCGCGAGCGAGCGGGCCGTCATGTCGTCGCTTGGCGGCACGATAGATATTTTCTTCAAGGATGGCCGGCTGCTCGACGTCGACCTCGCTCACATGGTGCACACGTTGACGCAGAGCACGCTCAAGGGCTGGCAGAAAGATAAGGCCGCGAAAACCGACATCGACGTGCTCAATGCGCATTTCAAGGTCAATTCCGGCCGCGCGACGACCGATGATCTGAACCTCGTCGGGCCGTCGGTAACCGTAACCGGCAAGGGAACCGCCGATCTGCCGACCAAGAATTTGAATTTCACGCTTGAGCCCAAGCTCGTGCTGAACTTCGAGAACAAGAGCGGCAGCGCCAAGCCGGTCAGCTTTGGCGTGCCTGTTATCGTTCAGGGCAACTGGGACTCGCCGCAAATCTATCCGGACATGTCGGGAATTCTCGACAATCCGGGCGCCGCGTATTCCAAGCTTCACGATCTTGGCGTCGGCCTGTTCGGCAAATCCTCCACGGGCAATGATTTCTTCAAGAGCTTGGGCAATTTCTTGGACAAGAAAGACGACAATTCCAAAGACAAGGAAGCTCCGGCCGCTGGCGACGAAAAAACTGCGCCGCAAGATAAAGGAAAGGCGCAAGACACGGTTAAGGAAACGCCGAGTGAGTCCTCGAAGCCGGGCGAATCCTCGAAAGAGGCGCCGAAAGAGACCTCTAAAGAGACGTCAAAAAACACGTCAAAAGACGATACCGCAGATGACGACAAATTCGACGAGAAAAAAACCAGAGCCAAGATCGAAAGCATCCTGAAAGACATCTTCGGCAAATAGAATGCGGTCCAAGTTTCTCACCCCCAAACGCGCGCTCGACGGCCGGCCGGGGTTGCGGCCGGATTATCGTGTCCAGCTGAAACGGAATTTTCGGCTGTCCGATCAAAGGCCGCGCGCAGGCCGTGTCGTATCGGCGGGCCTGCTGGGCGGCGCGCTGATCCTCGTCTCGACACTTGCAGCTTTGGCCGCCGAACCGACGGCGCGTACCTATTTGGGCCCGGCCGTAACGGTGACCAAGGCAAAACGAAGCTGCTTCACCGAGTCGATCGACATCACCGGGCGGCTGGTCCCGCGCGAAGAGGTCTTGGTCAGACCGGAGCACGAGGGCTACGAAGTTTCGCAAGTGAATATCGAAGTCGGCGATACGGTGACCTCCGGTCAGGTCCTTGCGCGCCTGTCGCCGCCGGAAGGCCAGCAAGGCGGTTCGACGCCGGTGGAAAGCCCGGCGGCCGGCGTGGTCGGCAAGGTGTCCGCCGTGGTCGGCACCCTGACGTCGTTTCGGGCGCCGCCACTGTTTCAAATCATCGCCAAGGGCGAAATTGAGCTGCTGGCGGACGTGTCGACCAAGGTGATCTCGCGAATCTCGCCGGGCCAGCCGGCCAAAGTCCATATCGTCGGCATCGGCGTCTTGCCGGGCCGCGTTCGCCTCGTGTCGCCGACCGTCGATGCGGCAACCCAGCTCGGTTCCGCGCGCATCTTCATCGGCGACGACAAGCGGCTGCGCATCGGCACCTTTGGCCGCGCCTCCATCGTGGCCGGCGAGAGCTGCGGCATCGCCGTACCCTTGTCGGCCGTTCTGTACGGCTCGATCGGCGCCATTGTCGAAGTCGTGCGCGACAATCGCATCGAAACGCACAAGGTCGTCATCGGCCTATTGTCCGCGGGCGTGGTCGAAATCCGCGAAGGCCTTTCCGAAGGCGACATGGTGGTTTCGCGCGCCGGGGCGTTCCTTCGCGAGGGCGATCGCGTCAGACCCGTGATCGCCGATGAAACCGTCAAAAAAGACTAGCCCGGCTTTGGAACCGGGTGTCGGCTGACGCGAGGCATCCTGCCGACCGCCCCGCTCACGATTGCGGATTCAGCGGCGGCTCTCCAGATATCGCGGCGGACGAAAATTTTGTGCGGAACCGACCGATGAATTTGCTCCGCGCAAGCCGCGCCGTCTGCCAGGTGATCACCGCGCCGAAAGAAGGGCCGACGCTTTACGATCTTTGCGATCCGCTTTTGCTGCAGTCGACCGCCGCCAACGCGCATTTGTGCAGATTGTATCGGAAGGCCTTGGCCAATCCGCCATTGCGGCTGTTGCTCGGGCACGCCGGCCTGCCGCAGCTTCACGATGAGGCGCGCTTTGCCGCCCTTCGCAACGCAATCGTCGCGGCTCGCGACCACGACTCCCCCGACTGGATCGAGATCGGCAGACCGCTCGCGCCATTGCTTGACGAGATCCCGCATCGGCATCCCAAGCCGGGCCCGCTGTCGGCCGCAGCGCGCGGCGTTTCCCGAAACGAAGTCGATGGTATCATCCGCGCCTGCGCCAAGCATCTCATCGCCGCCTTTGCCAAGCATGGGTTTATTCCCGGCTATGCCGCCTTCAAATTGATCGGCGACCCGGACTTTCGCGGCCGTGAACTCTTGGCGGCGCTGCGCGGGCTCAACGCGCGCGCCTACAAGAATTCCACGCTGCTGTTCAATCTCGCGCGGGTTTTCATCGCCAATGCGCCGGCTGCCGCGTTGATCAATCCGCCCTGGGCCGGCATCGCCGAACCGCTGTGGGAGCCGTTGCAAATCCGCCATCGCTCGGCCTATTACGATGCGTTCTACGCGGAAGCGCTGATGGACTTTCGCGCCACCGGCCTCGCCACACCGGAAGAGGACAAGGCCGCCTACCACACGATCGAACAGCTGATCGATTTCAGTTTGCGGGTCAGCCGCGAGCAGGTGCGCTCGCCCGGCGATGGGCGTCCGTTCAACGTCATTACCGCGCTGGTGCCGGCGCAGGCGCGGCTCAGCCGGTTCTTTACGAACATCAAGAGCGATCTCGGCTTCGATGGCTACCTGCCGGACTGCGACACCACCTCTTGCGTGTTCTCTGCCGCCGCGCAATTCGGCTCGCGCGATGCGATCCTCGACCAGCCGATGGTCGATTTTTACGCCGCCCAACAGGTCGGGTCCGGCTCGGCAAATTCGGTGGTGACTGTCCCGCTCAATGACACGATCGACTACGACGGCGGCATCGTCACTTGGATCGATAACCTCGCCGGCGAACGGCCGTTCGGCAACGATCTCGACCCGACGCTCAATCTCGACATGCTCGAGGCGTGCTTTCGCAATTTCGCGCGCTGGCAGATCGCCGCCAGCCCGCGGCGGATCGAAGCGATACGTCGCAACATCTTGTTTCAGCGCCGGCTGGCCGAGACCGGCGCATTCGCCGAGCCGCGCTCCCACATTTACTATTTGCCGGAACTCTACTGCGCCTATTTCGGCCGCTGCTACGCGGCCCGGCAAGCGCTGCCGCCGGCCGCGCGCGGGCTCATCGATCCCGACGACAGCTTCGGGCTGATCCGCGGTTACGTGCTTGCCTTTGTCGTTGATGAATTGATTGTGGCCGAGATGAATCCGTTCGATGCGGCCTTGGCATTGCTCGCCTTGACCAAATTGGAGGCCGAGCCGCAAACCTTGACGGCTCCGCTTGCCTGCATCGCCCGTCAATTCGGCGAGGGCCGCCGGGGCGCGCCGTACAAAGCCTATGAATGGAACAAGATGAAAACGCCGACGCGTATCTTGGTCGGCGGTCCGGAGGTCACTTCGGCATTCGTATTATCGGCGCTCGCGCATGCGCGCCGATTCTTGAACTCTTAAGCGATCTCGTTCGACCGGACTGGGCTATCCCGCGCTCCGGTTCAAATGACACTGCGGATCATTGGCGGGCGTAGTCGCCGCACCATTTCATCCATTCCTGCTGGTCCGGACTATGCGCCACGCCGTGGAAGTCGCACCAGGTCGTCTCGGTCGTGGCGATCGAGCGCGTTCGCCGCTTCGCCGAAGCCGTGGTCGTCGTTTTCGGCGGATTGAAAACCATTTTGCACTTCGGGCTAAGGTCCTTTTTCTTCGCCTTCAGGCAAGCGATGATCTTGGTCACGTTGGGGATTTCGGACCCGCATAGGCGGAAGACATCCGGCGTGCAGGCCGCCCGTTCCTCCGCGGTGCCCAATGCAATGCTCGACGTCGAATAGGCCACCAGAGCGAGCGCGAGAGCGAACGAGCACGGCAATACCAAAAGTGCGTGTCTTTTCATGACAGTCACCCCGAACGATCGAAAAAAGGCCCTGTAAGCCTAACCGTTTACGCCGCCGCACTCAAGCCGGTGTCCGGGATCAGTACATATGAGACGGCTGGGGCTCCTGGCTCGTGAGGGTGAGATACTCGCTGGGGGTTCGTCCGCCAAGGGCGCCGTGGGGTCTGTAATTGTTGTAGAGGTGAGCGAA
>Ga0335081_10000089_pt1 | contig 180507 bp, 160 predicted proteins | sample Lox_Sample_35_FD_206713 | JGI IMG/M metagenome (GOLD analysis project Ga0335081, IMG submission 206713) | Soil microbial communities from Loxahatchee National Wildlife Refuge, Florida, United States - Lox_Sample_3.5 | ecosystem: Environmental > Terrestrial > Soil > Wetlands | place: USA... | reverse complement strand
ACCTTGCCAAGGTTGGGGTCACGGGTTCGAATCCCGCCACCCGCTCCATTGATATTAAGGAGTTAAGCGACATTGCTTAACTCCTTTTCTATTACCTGTACTAGTTTTGTGTCAGTTGGCAGGGTGTATACTTCATCCATGACGTAAGCTGCTTTAGTTAGATGGGTGAGGGCAAGGTGAGCATACTTCATTGTTTGCTTTAAGCTCTTATGGCCTAACAATTTTGACAATGTAGCAATGTCGATCTTGCCGGTGTTTTGCCCCTAGCTGGAAATGGACTTTCAGGCCGTTTGAGTTAACGGGGTATAGGCTAACACAGGGTTACCCAATTTAGAATATGCCTGCTGCCCTTTGATTCTCCGTTGTTCACGGGCAGCTTCAAGCTTTCAATCCCGTTCTTTGAAGATGTCTTGGTGCCTGCCGTTCAGTCTGTCCACTGGAGCGATGTAGCCGATGGAGCTGTGGAGCCGGGCTGTGTTGTAATGCGTGACGTACTCTGCCACAAGTCTCCTGGCATCGTCAAGGGAAAGCGGCGTTTTCGGTCGGATGCATTCTCCTTTGAGCGTCTTGTGATATCGTTCAAGCTTGCCGTTCGACTGCGGATAATAAGGCGATGTCTTCACGTGCGTCATGCCGGACAGCCGGATGAACTCCTTAAAGTCCTTGGCTATAAACTGCGGACCGTTGTCCGAGATGATTCGGGGCCGTGGTTCCGGGTATTTCTCCTTGCCCGCTCGATGATGATTTCTATATCTGATTCCGGCATCCGTTCCCGGATCTCCCCGTGGACGATGAAGCGGCTGCTTCCGTCAAGAAGGCTGCACAAGTAGTAAAACGTGCCGCAGGTGTTCCAGTACGAGATGTCTACATGCCAGTGCTCATGAGGCAGAAGCGGTTGGACAAAGCCGGTTCCCTTTTTGCTGATTTTCTTGTTCCACTTATCCAAAAGCACGGCTTGAGAAAGAACACGCCAGGTGCTGGCTGGGCTTACGGCAACGATATTCTGGTCAAGCATCATGAACGTGAGCTGCCGGTAGCCTTCCACCGGGTTATTGTGATAAAAAGCGATGATGGTCTGCCGTTCCCAGTCTTCAAGCCAGAAGTCTCGAGGAACGGGGGCGCTATGCTCGTTGGCTTTGCCATATCGCTCGATCCAAGTGTAAAACTTGCTCTTGCTGACGCCAAGCCAGGTTACGAACTGATTGACTGGAATCCCGGACTTATCGCTCCATGACCGGGTAAATTCAACAACAGCGTCTCAAGTGTCATGGGGAATCCCGACACCAGCTAAAGCTCCTTTGCGGTAGGGATGCCCGTTACTAGGCACCCCCCGAACAGATCCGTACGAGAAGTATTACTTCATACGGCTCCTACCTCGGGTAATTCACGCAAAGCCTTTGGCTCGGGTACGGATGCTTTATGCTGGCTGTGGGTATCCACGTCTTTATCAGTCTCCTCATGCGAGCCCACGTGAGTTTACCGGCTTTTTGGCTGCGACGCCTTAATGCGTAGAGCCATGCCTTGTTTATCTCCGTGCGAAACACATTTATTGCCTGACCATTGCCGGGCACCGCGTAATAGTTGAGATGTCCCTGCACGACCGATCTGAGCCACTTGCCCAATGCGGGCACCGGTTCATGCCGTCTGTGCACGAGCTCTTCCCTCACGGCCTTTAACTTTGCCCGAAGACGCTTGGCGATTGTCTTGCGGCGTATCGTGAATCGATTGTCTTTCCGGGTTCGACTGCACATGTGCGTGAACCCTAGAAAGTCGAACGTTTCCGGCTTCCCTTCTCCTCGCTCGGAACGGTTTAATTCGGCAAACCGTCCGAATTCAATGAGCCGGGTCTTTTCGTTGTGGATTTCGAGCCCGTGCAGCGCAAAACGTTCCTTCATTTCTCGCAGAAATCGCTCTGCTTCGCCTCGGTGTTGAAACCCCATTACGAAGTCGTCGGCATACCGTACGATAATCACCTCACCATATGCTTTGTTCTTTCGCCATTCTTTTACCCACTCGTCAAGAACGTAGTGCAGGTAGATATTACTGAGTAGGGGCGATATGACTGACCCCTGCGGCGTGCCTACCTTCGTCTTTGACCACTGGCCGTCCTCCGATACTCCTGCCCTGAGCCATTTTCGGATCAGGCGGAGCATTCGGTGATCTGCGATACGGTATCCCAAGAACTTCATCAGCCACTCGTGATTAATCGTGTCGAAGAAGCTTTTGATATCCGCATCGAGCACAAAATTGACCTTTCGCCCGGCAATCCCTACCCAAATTGCATCCAGTGCATTATGCTGGCTGCGTTCAGGTCTGAATCCGTAGCTGAATCCGAGAAAGTCCACCTCGTAGATTTGGTTTAGCACCCATACCGCAGCCTGTTGGACTATCTTGTCCTCCAGCGCGGCAATGCCGATTGGTCGCTTTCGGCCATCCGGCTTGGGTATCCATACCCGTTTCGTGGGCTTTGCCCGAAACCCGCCACTTTGCACCCGGTTATGAAGGTCCACTATCCGGCTCTCCAAACCGTCACCATACTCCTGCCATGTCACGTCGTCCACTCCGACTGCTGCGTCTCGTCTGAGCTCGCAGTAGGCTTCCCGGAGCAGCTCCGGCGTGATATGGTGCATGAGGTTGGTGAAGCGAAGGCTTTTGTCCCTTGCCGCTACCTCACGTATCCTGTCGAGTCCGTTCAATGCTTTCTCCTGTCTCCGCGTACAGGTCGCAGACGACTTTCCAGAATCTCCCCTTGGTCACCGGCCTTCCCTCCGGAACCTCCGCTGCGGCGTGGGAAGCACACCGCGTTGTTCGGCCCCTTCTCAAGTACTATACCGATGTCAGACTGCTCAGCAGCGTGCATGCACGGATTACGGCCGCGGGCCTTCCCTCACCGTCCCGTCGATACAGTCGACGGAAACTGCTGAGCTCTCCCGGTTCTCGAACGTAGAGTATCCACGCATGCACAGGTTCTTGGACTCCGCAGAACTGAACAGTGACTCGCTGAGTAACGCCAGTGTTCATGGTGCCTTCCCGATACTTGGACACGGTCGGCGCTCTGAATTGAGGATTTCGGAGCTTAATGGCTGGCCTACGCTTCCCCTGTCAACGCTTCACGTGCAGCCTCGCGGCCGTCCGCGCATGACTCGGGGTCATGATGGATCAGCTAGTCCTTTCATGTGGGGGACTTTCACCCCCCGCCCTACGTCGGTTTATCCCGGCGCACCCAAGTTCTTTTTTTAGCTTAACGTGTTCCTCCATCAATTCGGAGAGCGCCTCATGCTTCTTGCGAAGCTTTTCTTCCAGTTGCTCGATGCGCTGAGTGTCTTTACGCTTGGGATCTTTACCCTGAGTAAAGGCCGCTGCACCCTTTTCAAAGAACCGCTGTTGCCAATTGTAAAAACCGTCGGTTGCACCTGATACTGGTCGCACAGGTTCGAAACCGGGACCCGTTCGATCAGATGACGCTTGAGGATGGCAACCTACTCCTCGGGTGTGTAATTGTGACGCTGTTTTCGCATGAACCTTCCTCCGTTCGAGATAGTTTATCTCAAATCGTCTGAACGTCCTGTTCACGCTGAGCCAAAACCCGCTGATACTGGTGAAGCAAATAAACAATAAAATAATAATAAACCTATATGGTAAAACTCTTTCTTTAGTAAAACTCTTTCTTCATAGTAGTCTCTTTGAGACAATCAATCCAACTTTTCTCATGAACGTCCAAACCGACATAAATATGTTGACCACTAAAAGCGAGTTTTCTAATGTTGATCATGGCAGGTCTCATTTCGGTGTATGTTTGTCTGCCTGACGTAAATATACCTTAAGTCCACCTTACCTTTTAATCATAAGGTCTCAACTTGTTGAAGTTGCTTTTTATTGAAACACATCATTTTACACACTGTATGTATCAGAATACCCCTTGAATTGATAGTCACCCTTAATGTATTATTAAATACGAGGTGAATATGAAGGAAAGAAAACACAATTTCCGTTGTGAGTTTAAGAGAGATGCACGCTGGCAAGGTGGTGCTGAGGCTCGAAACGAATTACATTATCGGCATAGACACACGATAGGAATAGTAAATCTCTTGAGAACTCTCTAATATGATGATCCTTGAAAACGAACGAAAATTAAGCCCTAGGGTCTCGATAGGAATACTCCTCTTAATTTGCATAATGTGCCTTGCACCTTTTTTAGACAAAGCCTTTAATATTGATGACCCTTTATTTATATGGGTTGCTAAACAGATTCAAGCGCACCCGGTGGATTTCTATGGCTTTACGGTTAACTGGAACGGATTTGAGATGCCGATGTGGACTAGAAATCAAAACCCACCTTTGACTTCTTACTATATTGCTCTAGCGGCATCTTGGGTCGGATGGAGCGAAATTGCTCTGCACTTGGTTTTTCTTGTGCCTGCCCTTGCCGTGGTCACTGGAACCTATTTGCTCGCAAGAGAATTATGCCAAAGACCGCTGGTCGCTACACTGGTAAGTATTTTAACACCAGTATTCCTTGTATCAAGCACAACAGTGATGAGCGACATACTAATGCTTTCGTTTTGGGTCTGGTCAGTATTTTTGTGGTTAAAAGGAATAAAAAGAAATAGCACTATAAGCTTAATCAGTGCGTCTTTTCTAATTGCGGCTTGCAGCCTGACAAAATATTTTGGGATGAGTCTTATTCCGCTTCTTTTTGCATATTCGTTAGCAGAAAAACGCAAACTGGGGTATTGGGTACTATTTCTGTTAATTCCTATATTAATTCTTGCAGCCTATCAATGGGCTACATTTACGCTATATGGAACTGGTTTACTGCTGAATGGATTTTCATATTCATCGTCATACCGTGAATTATTTCACAGTAATTATTTTACAAAGGTGTTGACAGGTTTGGTATTTACGGGCGGCTGTCTCATTAGTGCACTTTTCTACTTCCCACTATTATGGCGGAAACGGATATTGGCTGTGTGTGCCTTACTGACATTGCTATATATCTTATCTCTTCCATTTTTAATAACAATTGGCGCTTTTGAAATATCTACTGGTGAAGGTGTCAAATGGTTGAATGTAATTGAGTTTTCATTGCTAACCTTGGCCGGGGCAAACGTTGTTGCTCTTGTTGTTCATGATCTATGGAGAAACAGAAATGCCGATTCCTTATTACTCTTTCTTTGGTCAATGGGAACTTTAATTTTTGTATGTTTTCTGAACTGGTCAATTAATGGCCGTAGTATCCTTCCAATTGTTTCAGTCTTTGGCATTGTACTTATGCGACATTTTGATAGATTGGAGGCAGTAGGCTATTTTAAGGTTCCTTGGCGTATAATTTTACCTCTAGTACCAGCAGCAATAATTGCATTATGGGTTACTTGGGGTGATTATATATTTGCAGAGAGCGCTCGCAGTGCGGCTATCGAAATCCATGATACCTACAAAAGTGCCTCGGGCACCTTGTGGTTTCAAGGTCACTGGGGATTTCAATATTACATGGAGAAACTTGGCGGCAAAGCGATTGACTTCAGCAATTCAGTACCGGCGGAGGGAGATATTGTAATAATCCCGTCAAATACGTCTAAGACGTTTCCCATGCCTCAAGATAGGATGTTTTTCTTGTCAGAATATCGATTCCCAATGTACACATACATAACTACTCTAAATGGGGATACTGGTGCTGGGTTTTACTCAGATGCATTCGGACCGTTCCCTTTTGTCATAGGGTATAAGACGGATGAGAAATACACTGTTTTTCAGCTGCACTAATAAAGCAACGATGTACCAAGGGGTAGAGGATACCTGGTGTTACTAGTATTGAAGTTCATTGGACTAGAAAATCCTGTCTGGTCATCCATTTAAGGTGCATCTTCAATAAACGAATAATTTCTTTTTAAGATTTTTACCGTTATACTTTGTGTCTTTGTTTGAATTAGTTTAATGACATAGAAAGGGGTAGTTTTTCGGCCTAGTAGGTATGATACTACTGGTATCTTGTAACAGTTTCACAAGTTTCTTTTTAAACTGAACGCTTAACTATTTAGAAATTTAAACGACAAGAGCTCCGGAAAGGATGCTATGTTCAGGATGGGCAATAAAAAGGAAAGGATATACTTCCTCTCACTGGCAAGCGCTTTTATACTTGGGGTCTGCTTGCGACTATATCTGCTAAAGGATCAGGTCCTCATCGATGACGAATGGCATGGGCTGCTATTTATTAAAGACAAATCATTTTTTGAAGTGCTGTCACTGATCAATCCCAATCGAAACTCCAGTCCTCTATTAAATATATATAGCTACCTCTGCTATCACAGCATCGGTGTTTCCGAGTGGAATCTGCGATTACCCTTGTTGGTGACCGGATGTGCGCTGGTGATAATTTTGCCGATTCTGGTTCGCAAAATCGTCCACGACCGCACGGGAATTATTTTTTCCTTTTTGCTCGCTTTGTCGCCTTTTTTAATCTTTTACAGCCGTTTCTCCCGTTCTTATATCATCATTGCCCTGCTTTCCTTTTTCGTGCTGTTGACCGCTTTCCAGTGGATAACCACTAACAAAAGGGCACATGCCATCGGATTTATTCTTATCAGCATAATCGATGTTTACACTCATCCTGTTGCGATTGCCATAGCACTATCGCCCTATGTGACACTCGCAATTGCATTTTTAATCAAGCGACTAGATAGCCGCAATTCGATCGCTGGGTACCTGGCCGTGCCCGTGAAAACAGCGCTCAAAGTCATGATGGTTCATGCGATCGGTCTCGTTGCGGTCACGTCTAATTATATCTTCAACAGCGGCAATGTGCCGCTCGATGTGAAAGCGGCCCGCGCAAGTGATATCCTGAATACACTGCATCTGATAAGCGGGACCACATCTACGACTGTGCTAGTAGTATTTTTTGCTCTTGCTTTGCTGGGTTGCCTCAGAATGTACAAGATCACTTCATTCCTCACCCTGTTGCTTTGCACTGGTGTAGTCTTCAACGTCTTTTTTATACTTGTTATAAATCCTTTCGGCATCGAGAGCAGTGCCGTTTTTTTACGTTATTGTATCGTGATCATTCCGGTCATTCTCTTGTTTACTGCGGTTAGTGTGCATGATCTGCTGGATGTCATACAAAAAAGAATTGCCATGCCCTTTTTCCGCCAGATTGTGCCTGTAATCTGCATTAGCGCAGGTGTCCTCCTCTTGTACTTCAATGGGCCCCTTCCCGTCATCTATCGTGCGCCCAACAATTTTACAGGCCATCTGGCTTTTCAGGGTTCCTATCAGTACGGTGACTGGCAGAAATCTCGGTCGAACCATTATTTTCCATCCTACGAAATATCCAAGCAGGATATCCCTGCATTTTACAAATGGCTAGCAACCGACACGAAATCGCAGGCAATTATCGAATATCCATTTGATTTTGCCGACCATAGCAATTTATTGTATTTTTATCAGATTTATCACCGGAAGCGCGTTTTAGTCGGGTATTGCAGCGATCCGAATCTGATTGCCATATCAGTCACTCCAGAGATGTATGAGCGAAGGAAGAGAGAAAACTTGGTTCTGGCCTACACGCGTCCGGAATTTTTCTTAAGTGACGCAAACGTCAAAAAGCGGACTCATTTCAGAAACATGATTGATGTCGCTGATGACAGCGAGGTGTTGCATAGCCAGGCGGATTACCTCGTCTTGCATAAAATGGTCCAATCCATTTATATCACGAAGAACGAAATGGGAACTTTTCCTCTATTTGATCAATCGGTAAGCTTTTTCAAGGAGCATTATGCCAGAATTCTGGGTGAGCCTAAGTTTGAGGATGATCAAATCATTGTTTTTGCCCTGACGCGAAAGTGAATTTTCTCGATTGGTTGGTATATTCTCTTTTCGAGAAGTCACCGGTAAGCTGGCGAAGCTTTTTGAAATTGCCTGCGCCGTTGATCCGTGAATTGATACAGGTTCCGATTTCACTTTCGTCATACAATAAAGAGACTTGGATTCCAATCATTTACGAGATGAGAAAAAACGCATAGAACTGAAAGCCGCATAATCAAGCTAACCCCCGCCTGAATAACCACCAGTCGCTCAACCCGGCAAGCGGGTTAGCGCTGCATTGAATACATGATTCAACTGTATTCCTTGCTTTTGCCACAATATTGACATTCCATGATTGTTATATATGGATAGAGCATGAGGTAGGTGTTGCTGACAGAACTTTCCCCTTCGAAACAATACTGATTTACGGATTGAAGTATGGACTGCCGGGAGCTAAGTACGAGTTCAGTAAATCCTTGGATAGAAGATTTCCCGGATCCGCAGATTGCCCTCGCCGGGCAACATGAATTGGAAAGGAAAAGCCCCAGTTGACCAGGGCTTTTTAGTTATTAAAGTTATTTCTGCTTGACTCTCCATCCTATTTCCTGTAAATTACCGCCGTGTATCACATGGTTTACGAGCAGCGTGGTTAAAATTGATGAAAAGTGAGGTATTCACCCGTAACGGCGGCACTCAGAAAAGATAATAAAATCCAATACAAGGTGTTAAGGGGTGCTGGTAGCAGGGTATAGGTTGTACCTTGCCAAAGTTGGGATCAGGGGTTCAAAACCCGCCATCTGCTCCATTGTTTAAACAGTTCAGAGTTCTGCATTTGGAGCTTGGATTTAGTATCCTAGTCAGAGACTCCAGACTCCTATTCTTCATCTCTCAACTCCCAACTACCGGCTTATAACTTTGAACTTTAAGACCGGCGGCGTAGCCAAGTGGCTAAGGCAGAGGTCTGCAAAACCTTCATTCATCGGTTCAAATCCGATCGCCGCCTCCACTTTTTTTCATCATTTCGCCACAGAGTACACGGAGACCACCATCACAGATAATCAAAGATTCACCGCTTATCCGTGTCCTCATCCGCTTCTTCTCATCAGTGTACATCCGTGGTTCAAGAAATACTATTATTAGGTCCTAATCTATGCATCATGCCGATTTTGTCCACCTTCACCTACACACCGAATACAGTCTGTTGGACGGCGCCATAGGCCTCGACAAACTCATCACAAAGGCAATTAATCTCAAAATGCCTGCGGTTGCCGTCACCGACCACGGCAACCTCTTTTCAGCGCTCGATTTCTACTTGAAAGCGACGAAGGCGGGGATCAAACCCATCATTGGGTGCGAAATCTATGTTGCGCCGGGCTCGCGGTTCGATAAGAGCGCACCCGGGGGCCAGAACGACGAAGCGTCCTATCACCTCATTCTTCTGGCGCGGAACAGGCAAGGTTACAAGAATCTTGTCAAACTTGTGACCGACGCCTACCTTGAAGGATTCTATTACAAGCCACGAATCGACAAAGGGCTTCTCAAAGAGCACCATGAGGGGCTCATCGGCCTTTCAGCTTGTCTAGGCGGAGAAATCCCCTCTCTGCTCATCCAGAAGCGGTACGAGGATGCGAAGCGTGTCGCGCTGGAATACGAGAAGGTCCTCGGTAAGGATAACTTTTATCTTGAACTTCAGGACAACGGAATTCCCGAACAGGAAGAGGTAAACCGCGAGCTCGTCAAGCTTGCCAAGGACACGGGCATTCCTGTCGTGGCCACGAACGACTGCCACTACCTCGACATGGAGGACCACAAATCCCACGATGCCCTTCTCTGCATACAGACCGGTAAAACTGTAAAGGACACGCATCGTCTGCGGTTCTCTTCTGAGACCTTCTATATGAAAACGCCGGAGGAGATGAAAAAGGCTTTTTCCTACATTCCCGATGCAATCTCGAACACCGTCAAAATCGCGGAACGGTGCAACCTTGAACTGGACTTAGGCAAATATCACCTCCCCAACTTCCCGGTTCCTGACAAGTACACCAGGGAATCGTTCATGGCTGAAATGGCGCGCAAGGGTCTCGAAGAGCGGTTTATGGAGATCGATGCCGTTCGCGGCGCCGGCAGCATTGACCGGGGAAAATACAAGGAACGGCTCGAGTTCGAAATCCAGATGATCGACAAAATGGGATTCGCCGGTTATTTCCTGATCGTATCGGACTTCATCCGCTATGCGAAGGAACACGGTATTCCTGTAGGACCGGGACGCGGCTCGGCTGCGGGCAGCCTGGTAGCCTATTCTCTCCGCATCACGGACCTAGATCCCATTCCCTATAACCTGCTCTTCGAGCGATTCCTGAACCCCGAGCGCATCAGCATGCCTGATATCGACGTCGACTTCTGCCAGGACCGGCGTGATGAGGTACTCAAATACGTCACGGAAAAATACGGTCAGGACCATGTGACCCAGATCATCACCTATGGTACCATGATGGCAAAAGGTGTGATCCGCGACGTGGGCAGGGTGCTCGACATCCCCTATTCGGAGTGCGACAAACTCGCCAAGCTTGTCCCGAACAAGCTCAATATCACCCTGAAAGAGGCGCTGGAGCAGGAGCCGAAACTCAAGGAAATTATCAAAAAAGATCCGCGCATGGCCGAACTCATGGAGATCGCCCTCCACCTCGAAGGTCAGGTGCGCCACGCGTCGAAGCACGCCGCGGGTGTGGTCATTTCCAAGGAGCCGCTCACTGAATACCTCCCGCTTTTCAAGACGCCGAAGGATGAGGTCACTACCCAGTTTGACATGAAAGGTGTCGAAAAGATCGGCCTTGTGAAGTTCGACTTTCTCGGTCTCCGCAACCTTACCGTCATTCGCAGGGCCGAGGACCTTATTAACCAGAGGATGCAGAAGGCGCCGCTTGAGCATGCGGACCCTTTTACGGTCACACGCCTCCAGCTCGACGACGCCAAGACCTTCGAGCTTCTCGGCCGCGGCGAGACTGCCGGTATCTTCCAGCTCGAATCATCGGGCATGCGCGATATCGTCATAAAAATGAAGCCGAACGTCTTTGAAGATCTGATCGCGCTGGTTGCCTTGTACCGACCTGGTCCTCTCGGGAGCGGCATGGTCGACGATTTCATCAAACGAAAAAAAGGCTCCACCAGAATAACCTATGAACTGCCCCAACTCGAACCGATTTTGAAAGACACCTACGGGGTGATCGTGTACCAGGAGCAGGTAATGCAGATAGCCCGCACCCTCGCAGGCTATTCCCTGGGCGGAGCAGATCTCCTCCGCCGCGCGATGGGGAAAAAAGATCCCGAAGTCATGGCAAAGGAAAAGGTGCCGTTCCTTAAGGGGGCGGAAAAGCAGGGTATCGACCTCAAGAAGGCCGAGGCCATTTTCGATTTGATGGCCAAATTCGCGGAATATGGGTTCAATAAATCCCACAGCGCAGCCTATGCTCTCATTACCTACCAGACCGCTTACCTGAAAGCCCATTTTCCCGTGGAATACATGGCCGCCCTTCTTTCGAGTGAAGTCCAGGACACGGACAAGGTGGTGAAATATATCTATGAGGCGCGCCAGATGGCGATCAGCATTCTGCCGCCCGATGTGAACGAAAGTCGCTGGGACTTCACTGTTGTCGAAGCGCATGACCGGGAAAACATCGAGCCCGGGAGTTCGATTGGCTCAATCCGTTTCGGCCTTGCCGCTGTCAAGAATGTCGGTATCTCGGCTATCGAGGCTATGATCGAGGCCCGGGAATCGAAAGGCGCCTACACCTCGCTCGCCGATTTCTGCAAAAAGGTGGACCAGCGCAGGGTAAACAGGCGTGTGATCGAGGCCCTGATCAAGTGCGGCGCCTTCGACTTTACCAGCGCGCGGCGCGCTCAGATGATGGAAGCCATCGATATGATGATGGAGGCCGCGGCCAAGCATCAGGAGCAGGAATCCGTGGGCCAGTTCAGCATTTTCGATTCAATGGAGGACAGAAAAGATCTTGACCTGCCGGACATCCCGGAATGGAAGGAAAACCAGCTCCTTGCATTCGAGAAAGAAAGCATGGGTTTCTACATTTCGGGCCATCCCCTTGCCGCCTTTCAGGAAGACATAAAACGCTATGGAACCGCAACCACCGAAACCCTTGACTCGATGCCCGACGGCAAGGAGGTAACGATTTGCGGCATCATTGCTGGACTGAAACAAAAGGTAACGAAAAAAGGCGATAAGATGGCCATCCTGAATCTTGAAGACCTGACAGGTACCGTGGAAACCATCGTCTTTCCCGACCTGTACGCATCAGCAACCCACCTGCTCCTGACCGACACCCCCTTAATCGTGGCGGGACAACTCGATAAGAGCGAACAGGGAAATAAGATCAAGGCCTTGCGCATTCATCTTCTTGCCGAGGTAAAGAAAAAAGGCACAACGCGGATGGACATCAAGCTGAGCGCCACCGGACTTACCCAGGACGATCTTCTCAAGGTAAAGAACATCCTGCTTCGCTATAAAGGCAACATCCCTGTCTATCTTCGGCTCCAGAACCCGACACGCAAGGACTCGCTCGTTTCCGTGGGCCGTGACATTCGTGTGAACCCCTCTGATCAGCTTATGAACGAAATCGAATCCATCCTCGGAGCCGGCGCAGTGACGCTAATATAATACCAAAGCTGTCCCTGCGTCTTCACTTAGGCATTTCCTTCCCAGCAATTATTTTTTCCAATGCTTATTGCACGTTTATTCCTACGCATAAAGTAGTATTGAACAGCTAGAGCAATACTGCTACAGTTAATGTAACGAGCTTATATGTCAGCGTAGAGACTGTTCTTTTCATGAAATAAAGGAGGTGTGAATACATGAAAAGCAATGATCTGAAATCCATCGCACGTTCTCTGGTGGCCAAAGGAAAAGGTATTCTTGCTGCCGATGAAAGCTTCCCGACGATTGAAAAAAGATTTAAATCGCTCGGCATCGAATCCACGGAAGAGATACGTCGCTCCTATCGGGAACTGCTGCTAACCACCCCGGGGATTGAAGAGTTTATCAGTGGGGTTATATTGTTTGACGAAACAATCCACCAGAAAGCAGGCGATGGAATGGCGTTTGTCGATCTTCTGCGGAATAAAGGGATCATTCCCGGCATCAAGGTGGACAAGGGAACCACGGCTATGCCAGGTTTCGCTGGAGAAAAAATTACTGCCGGGCTTGATGGGCTCAGGGAGCGGCTCGTCGAATACCGCGCCAGGGGAGCGCAGTTTGCCAAATGGCGAGCTGTCATAACGATCGGTCCCGATACCCCGACACGAGCGAACTTAGTCGCCAATTCCCATCACCTGGCGCTCTATGCCGCCCTGTCCCAGGAGGAAGGACTGGTCCCGATTGTGGAGCCTGAGGTCTTGATGGATGGCGATAATGATATTGCCCGCTGCGAAGAGGTGACGGAGACAGCCCTCACTACAGTATTTTCCGCGCTTCGTGAATACCGTGTAGCCCTTGAAGGCATGCTGCTCAAACCCAACATGGTGCTTCCTGGAAAACAATCTCCGAAGCAGGCTTCTGTCAACGAAGTGGCGGAAGCAACGATCCGCTGTCTCAAAAAGACGGTTCCCGCCGCAGTGCCAGGCATTGTGTTTCTTTCAGGTGGCCAATCCCCAGAACAGGCGACACAGCATCTTAATGCTATGAACCAAAGAGGTCCCCATCCCTGGGAATTGAGTTTCTCTTTCGGACGGGCATTGCAGGATCCAGCCCTGAAAACGTGGAAAGGTTCGTCCTCCAATATTTCCGCTGCTCAGAAGGCATTTTATCATCGGGCCATGTACAATGGTGAGGCTCGATATGGCAGATATACAGGTCGAACGGAAAAGGAGGCCGCGTGAGTCTGAACCGCCATCAACCGCTTCAGGAAGAATGGCCGCTGCGAAGCATATCTCAGGATCATTCAATTTTGACATGATTCTGCGCTTGCGGCATACTGGGCCATTCTTTCCGAAGCGTTCAAAAAAACATCATCGGGGGATAATTCTTTGACACAACAAGTGGAGAAATTGCTGAAAGGTTATCCCGTAGTTGTTGACGTTCCCGTGGCGTGGGGCGAAATGGACGCTTTTAAGCACGTCAACAACGTCGTCTATTTTCGCTACTTCGAGAACGCGCGGATTGTTTATTCCGAAAAGGCCGGCCTGCACGCGTTCAAAGAGCGGACCGGCATCGGCCCGATTCTAGGGTCGACGAGCTGCAGGTACAAGTTTCCCCTCACCTATCCGGATACGGTTTCTGTGGGAGCAAAGACCATTCATTTAGCCGAAGATCGTTTTACGATGCAGTATGTGGTTGTAAGCCACCGCCACGGAAAAATCGCCGCTGAAGGCGAAGGAGTGATCGTGATCTACGATTACCGCAAAAACAGGAAAACCGCTATGCCAGACGAAATACGTCAGCGTCTGGTTGCCCTCGAAAAAGAGTAAGTCAACTCCTGCGCGCAGAATATTCATTCCTCCTGCTTTACCATGACAACAATTTCATCCTGTGCTATCCTCCGAGGAGGAAATGGAACTTTTGATGGAAACCCGACGGGGACAAGGGAAATGGGCCGAAGATTGTCAGGCAGTTCCAGTATTTCTATGACCTCGAATTCGTTGAATGCACCCATCCATACGGTGCCTAGCCCCATGGCATGGGCCGTCAGCATCATGTTCATAATGCTTGCAGAAACATCCTGGATACTGTAAAGGTTTACGCCACGCTCTCCATATCGCGCCGAAATATTCCGATCCAGACAGGCAACGACCACAAGCGGAGCTTTGGCGAGAAAGTTCTGGTTCAGGGCTGCCTTGGCAAGTTTCGCTTTCACGGCCTGATCAAAGACGAAGTAGAACTTCCGACTCTGCATGTTCCCTGCCGACGGCGCCCACCGGATTGCTTCGATGAGGCCATTAATCAGGTCCGGTGGGATCTCCTGGTCCTTGAAATCCCGCACACTGCGCCGGTTGATGATGATGTCGAGAATGTTCATGGGGCCTCCTAAGTCTGCGACAGCCATTATAACCCAACCAATGTTGAAAGCAAGCCTTCGGCTGCATGCCTTCGCTGCATGCTCTCTTTTTCCTACCTGACTTTTTTCCTGACTTTTTTCCTGCCTTGACTGGATGCATGCACTGTTGTATTATCCCGTGCAAGCCTTCCCTTGAACGACACTAGCAATGATAAGAAAATTCCAGGACCTCAAAATCATCACGCCGAAAGAAGTGAACCTTACGCTGCTCCGGAACGATCCCGACGAATTACAGCTGGTATCAATTACGCTGGCACTTTCAGACCTCGATTTCAACTTCACGCAGTCAGTCTGCGTCCAACTCTGTTCCAACAGGGACAGCAAGGTCCTGGGAAACGCACTCATCAGCCTCGGACACCTTGCCAGACGTTTCAGGCGCCTTGACGAACAGACGATTAAACCGCTCATAGAGTCATCGCTTCAGAACCCCGATGAGTATGTACGCGGCTGTGCAAAATCGGCAGCAGATGAAATCCACCAGTTTCTTCATTGGCAGATAGCAGGACATACCTACGGTTAAAGAAGTGATATTCCCACTTTTCCCGACCTGACGTGCGCTATTATCTGCGCACTCTTTTCTCCGCAATCTTGACAGACCAGAATGTTACCGGTATAGTGATGCCGGTATAGTATTTCGATTGAATCCTCCGGGGGAGGATCGAAGGAAGGATTCTGTTAATGGCGGCAACGAATAGTCTGCAAACATATCTCGAACGCTATGCGCTCATAACACTCGAAAAGCAGGACAAACTGGAATCGCTGATCGGAGAGAGCATGCATGAGCTCGACCTTGATGCCGGGATAATCCGGTTCAATGACCTTCAATTCCCCATGCAGGTGCTCGGAACAGAATCAGACAATACGCTCACCTGGCTCTGGGCATGGTCGGATGAGCAGACGGAAATCCCCTCTTCCCTGATGCAATCGGCCATCCAGTTGAGAAACTGGGGGGCAACCGAAGGGATTCCCGAGTTCACCTTGCCTTCGCTAGACCTGAACAGGGCCGACGGTCACATCATTGCGCTGATCGGCGCTGAGATTTGCAAAGCCAGCTGTTATTACCGCGACCGCTACGAAGGCGGAGCGGTTCTTCTCCTGCTCTTTGACAAGCTTATCGATAACCAGCCTCCTTTTAACCGCGAGCGATTACTCCGGCGGTTATCGGATATTTTTTCGCAGTATGAGATCAACCACCGAAATGCGCTTCTCTCCTATCTGCGGTCGAAAGAACTGCCTCCGGTCGAAGAGAGGAACGTGGTCAGCTTTGCACTGGAATCAGGGGAACGGTTGAACGCGGAATTCGACACTGTTGGACGTTTGATTGCGGTGAATGGGGTAGCGTTTGAAGGGTGATCCCTTGATGCCTCTTTATACGGTTTCCACGGTGTTCGTTCATACAACATCGTCATTTAGGCCTGTCCGGTATCGTATTGCCAATGCTATACGGCAAAGATATAATTCCAGGTAAGGTGGTATGACGTTAAAAACATACAACATGGCTTTTGCTTTTATTATATTTTCGTGTACATAGAAGGAGTCCTGCATGAGCTGGATTGATAAACTTGAAAGAAAACTCCGGCGTTTCTCCCTTCCCAACGTGACGGTCTACCTGATTCTCGGACAGGTGTTGTTTTTTATTTTCGTCCTTTCCGGCAGATTCATCCTTGATCGCGTCGTTCTCATTCCTTATCGCGTTCTAGCCGGTGAATGGTGGAGGCTCATCACCTTCCTGTTCATCCCGCCGCTGACAAACCCGATATTTGCTTTCTTTGCATGGTACCTGTTCTATCTCATGGGCAGCGCCCTTGAAGGCCGCTGGGGGGCATTTCGATATAATCTCTTCCTGCTCATCGGCTATATCGTTACTGTGGCGGTAACGTTCCTCTTTCCCTATTCCTCGGCCACGAACATTTTCATCGGCGGCTCGGTGTTCCTGGCGTTTGCATACCTTTATCCGGACTTTCAGCTCTATATCTTTTTTATCCTTCCCGTTAAGATCAAATGGCTGGCGCTGCTCACATGGCTGGGATACGCCTATGAAATACTGATCGGATCCTGGAGCACCCGCCTGCTCGTCCTAGCATCCATCAGCAATTTTCTCCTGTTTTTCGGCAAGGATATCATCTGGAGAATGAAAACAGGGAACAGAAAAATGGTATTTCAGTCAAAACAGTACACGTCATCAAGGGAACCCTTCCACAAATGCGCAGTTTGCGGCATTACTGATATATCCCACCCCCAGATGGAGTTTCGCTACTGCTCGGACTGTAGCGGACTGGGCTACTGCAAGGACCACATTTTCAATCATCAGCATGTAAAAAAATAAGGCTCCTCTCTTGTCGACATTCACGCTGCTCTGTATGGTTCCTTGGAGGTTGGTCTGAATGCAATGATCGCGGTACTCCCGTCGTTGTCGCCCTTTACCGATTGCGGGCAGGTGACTGGTGCATTCCGTTTTAATGGCCGACGTGTTTGTTGGAGAATGAGGTAGGTCAACATTACTACGAGGCACACCACTATTAAAGTCGTTTCCATTCCCAAGAAAAGCTTTCCATGAAACACTACGCTGCACTTTCCGATTCGGATCAAACGGCATTGAAAAGCACGCCGGTAGACGGCCTGGAGAAGGAGAATAAAGACAATGACAAATAAACAGAAGACGATATATCTAATTTTGCCATGGTAAATACCAATCGTTTTCTATTGTGCATCGCTTCTTATATCGTCTTCAGGCGATATCGGCTCCCCTTTTTCGTCAAAAATCTATTTTAATATGAATGCTGTTAGCATTCGATCCCCACTATTAAATCGGAATCATTTTCGATTCCATACGTGCTCAACATGAACCGTTCACTCCGGCTGGTCTCCCTTCTGACATTTTGGCGTATGAGAGCATCACCTGATCAAGGTATAAGGCGTTAGGGGCTCCTTGATTTTTTGATCCCGTCGTTTTAAAATAAATCATATGAGTTCCCATGACCCCATCGATCTTCCCATTGATGGCATCCTCGACCTCCACACCTTCAAACCCTCGGAGGTAAAAAATCTCCTGTCAGAGTATCTCGAGGAATGCAGAACACACGGTATTCAGGAAGTGCGCATCATTCACGGGAAAGGCACCGGAACGCTCCGTCGCATAGTCCGGTCAACCCTCCATAAATTGCCTTATGTGGAAACGTTTCATGCTGCCGAAGAAGAGGCCGGAGGATGGGGAGCTGAGATTGTGAGGTTGCGGAAGTTGACAGAAGTATGTAATTGTCCCTGCCATTCTTTGCCGCATGTTGTGCATGTCCTGCCGTGCTGCAGTTATTGTCCACAATGTGAACAGAGAATATCCAGTTACTATTTCGCAGAACACCGCGGAAGGTGCGGGGAAAAGAAAAAGGCAGGTTAACCTTTCCTGCCTTTCACTGATTTTAGGTGGTGCCTCTCATCGGAATCTTCAGCCTCTGCCCGACCCTGAGCATTTTCCCAGACCGAAGATTGTTCGCCTGCATGATTCTTTGTGCGCTTGTCCGATAGCGTATCGCAATACGCGTAAGAGTTTCACCGCGCCGTACACGGTGCATTACGTACTCCACCTTAGGCGGCGACCAGGTCGGCATTTTGTCGATGTTCGTGAGCACGAGGTCTCCTTTTCCCGGGGGCACTCGCAGCGCGAAGGTTGTATTCGGAGTGGCGTCACGCCGCAGCTCGGGATTCAATTCAGTGAGTTCTTCCTGATCGATGCCCAGCTTTTCCGCAACACTCTTCAAATGAACCGGTTTTTCAATGGTTACTGTTTCATAGGAGAGGGGGCCGTCGATTTCATTCAGATTAAAACCATAGTGCGCCGGGTCCTTCAGAATCGTCAGCACGGCAAGGAATCGCGGAAAGTATCGTGCGGTTTCCTGGGGAAGCCGTTCATAAAAATCCCAGAAATTATCAAGATAATCGACCTTCTGATCCCTGATCACACGTGCGACAGATCCCTCCCCGCAGTTGTAAGCCGCAAGAACCGTGGCCCAGTCCCCGAACATGGAGTGCAGTTCCTTGAAATAGGCAATCGCGGCGGCAGTGGATTTTTCCGGATCCAGGCGTTCGTCGATCCAAGCATTCCTCTTGAGCCCGTATTTGTAGCCCGTCGAGGGAATAAACTGCCATAAACCGAGCGCCCTTGAGCGCGACATGGCCCTAACCTTGAAGCCGCTCTCGATGAGCGGCAACCATGAAAGCTCCTCGGGCATTCCGGCTTCCTTCAACGCCTTGACCATCTCGCCGCGGTATCTTCCCGATCGCTTATAAGCCTCGATAAAGAAGCTTCGTTCGATTGTCTGAAATGATTGTATCTCCCTTGTCACATGGTCATTGACAACCATCGGGATGGCAGCGGAAGTCCCCTTGACTGTTGTCTGGCGGGCCGCATACATTTCCACAATCCTTTTGGAAATGACGAACCGCAGATCTTCCTTCTGCTGGGCAAGGTCCGGATTGCCGGCGGGCACCTTTAGGATAAGCGCGTAAGCCTGGTCCAGGGTGTCTAGGGCATGTTCCATGTCGCTGTGGTCCCAATACTCTTGGGCTCTTTCGGTCATTTCCAGCGCAGTATCAAGGAGTGCCTGTTTATCGTCGCTGTTTTCCCCGTCCGCAGAAGAGCTGTTTTGCTCGTCTGCAGAAGAATTGTCATCGCTCTGAACCGTCGCATCTTCGTCAGCAGTCGTTGTGTCAGTTTCCTCGGAAACTGACGCATTGTCGGTAACAAGAGGGTTAAGAGATGGCGCGGCGACTGTGACGTTCTTTGCGGGAGGCGGTGTTTGTAACGGAGCATTACTGAGAGGCTCATTTTTGGGAACCGAGGGATGAGCGCATCCAAACAGAAGAAAAACGGACGAGATGACGATGATGAGTCTGTGTGCAATTGGCGGTATATTCATGATGAGGTCGATAATATACGAAATGCCAAAAAATTGCAAACATAAATTCGCGATCAGGTTATTTTATCGAATTTGTCCCGGACGGACAATCCGTTCATTGACAGAGAGCGTTTCCACGTATTATAGTACCAGCCAGGAGTACCAGACAAAAGCATGAAAGCAATCATGGCCAGAAGAAATAAAAAAAGATCGTGGCTTTTTCCTGCCGGGTTAGTTCTGTTGATCCCCTTGTCCTCGTTTCTTTTCTTTTGCGCAGAACCACTTCCGCGTCGTTCCGACATGCTTCCTGAGCAGAGGAGCAAGCCTCGTATCGTCGTCGCTGATCTTGAACAACAAATACACCGGCTCATCAACAACGAACGGAAACAGCATGGCTTGCACGTGATCGCATGGGATGATGCGCTTGCCCGCATCGCAAGGCAGCACAGCCGTGATATGGCAATGAGAAGCTACTTTGCCCACGAATCTCCGGAAGGTCATGATTTTTCTTATCGTTACCGTCGGGAAGGATATCGCTGTGCGATTCCAACCGGCACTACCGTCCATCTCGGTGCGGAGAATATACTGCAGAATAATCTTTATGATTCGGTCGTAACGGTGAATGGAGAAGCATTTTATGCCTGGAATTCCCAGGTAAAAATCGCTGAAACAACGGTGCACGGCTGGATGAAAAGTTCCGGGCATCGCCAGAACATTTTAAGGCCTTACTGGAATAATGAAGGTATCGGGGTGTTCATTGCGCCCGATGGTAAGGTGTATATTACTCAGAATTTCTGTTGATTGTATCCTTCGATGTCCTTGAACCGTCACTCCAAGTGCCCGGCATTCTGTCGCCGGCAACGTTACTGAGAAAGAGATGATTCCCGTCATCACCTGATCTACATAAAACACAAATCATAGTTTTTTCCGAGGATCTCAACCCTTCCAGGCAATAAAATCCATTTCTACAGCAACCTCCCTGGGAAGCCGGGAAACCTCAACAGTAGCACGCGCTGGAGGTTCGACCGGGAAATATCCGCCGTAGACCTCGTTCACAGCAGTAAAGTCAGCAATGCTTTTCAAATAGATCGTGGCTTTTACAACCCTTGACATGCTGCATCCTGCTGACAGCAGAATAGCTTTCGCATTGTCCATGACCAGCTTTGCCTGAGTTTTGACATCAGCCTGAAGGACAGTCCCGGTTTTCGGGTCTATTGGTATCTGACCGGATAGGAACACAAAACCACCAGCTTCTACAGCCTGGGAATAAGGACCAATTGCCTGCGGTGCATCTGCTGTTTTGATTATTCTCCTGCTCATAACCACCTCCACCAATACATTTAAATTTTACCACAAATCATTGATATTATGTTAATAATTATAATTAAAGTAAACCTTTATTATATTATCGCCATTTTCACAAAAAACCCGGCGCCTTTGGTGTTTTGTGTTAGGATATCTGTTCGATCTTGTTACGAGTAATTGTATATATGGGAGAAACAATCGTTGATTTGGTTCTGCGGAGTACGAATAGGACGGACCCTTCATCCTTGTCCAGTGTTCTGGGGCTCTTTGGAGGCTAGCCGGTCTTCACTCTTTTCACGTCTGTCACCCCTTTTATTGACTCTATGTTTTTAATTATCTTATTGAGGTGATCCACGTCCTTAATGTCTATAGTAAAGTTGAGCGTGGCCTGGCGATCCTCTCCGGTTATCACTTCAGCATGCGTAATATTGGCCTCCGTAGCGCTGATTGATGAAGATACACTCGCCAGCAGGCCTGGTTTATCCTCCGTTCGGACAGATATTTTTACGGCATGGGCGGCTGTCTGAAAATCGCCCCAGGTAACGTCAATAAGCCTGTCCCGGTCAAACGTCAGTTCCCCGACATTCGGGCAGTCAGCCGTATGAATCGAAACACCCCTTCCCCGGGTGATAAAGCCAATCACTTTGTCGCCCGGCACGGGATTGCAGCACTTGGACAAGTGGATCAACATGTTGTCCATGCCGCTGATCTTCATACCGCCGCTGGACGGTTTTACGGTCTTCGGCAAAGCTTTTTTCGGCAAGGGTTCAATATGTGGTTTGCCGGGTGCAAGCTTGTTGGCAACGAGATGCGCGGAAACCTTGCCGTAGCCGATCGCAGCCAACAAGTCGTCGAGGGTATTATGCGACATTTCATTCGCAATTTTTAGAATGTCTTCGGATTTCAAAACTTTGGACGGGCTGAGTTCGTGCTTCCGGATATCCTTTTCGAGCAATTCCTTGCCGAGGAGGATGCTTCTTCTTCGCTCTTCTGTCTTAAGCCATGCCTTGATTCTTGTTCTGGCTTTTGATGTTTTGACAAACTTGAGCCAGTCCCGGCTCGGCGTATGACCGGCCTGGGTGGAGACTTCTACTTTATCGCCGTTGTGCAGAACGTGTTTGAGCGGCACAATCTTGCCGTTCACCTTCGCGCCAACACACTGATGCCCAATATCTGTATGGACGCTGTAGGCAAAATCAACAGGCGTGGAACCCAGCGGAAGCTCTTTTACGTCTCCCTTCGGAGTAAAGACATATACCACTTCAGGAAACAGGTCTCCCTTGACCGTCTCCATGAACTCCTTAGCGTCCGGCAGGTCGCGCTGCCACTCCAGGAGTTGCCTGAGCCAAGCGAACTGCTGCTCCTCCCGCTGGCTGATGGCCGAGCGCTCCTTGTACCTCCAGTGCGCGGCAATGCCTTCTTCCGCGAGCCGGTGCATCTCTTCGGTGCGTATCTGAAACTCGACGCGCTCGCCCTTCGGGCCGATAACTGTCGTATGGAGCGACTGATAAAGGTTCGATTTAGGAACGCCGATGAAATCCTTGAAGCGCCCCGGCACCGGAGTCCAGAGTGAGTGAATGAGACCGAGGATAGCGTAACAATTTACCTTGGTATCCGTGATGATGCGGATAGCGATCAGATCATAAACGTCCTCAAAAGCGATCCCCTGCTTCTGCATTTTCATCCAGATGCTATAGAAGTGCTTCGGTCTGCCCTTGACCTCGCCCTTGTAGCCATGCTCTGCAAGCTGCCGCCTCATTATCTCAATGAGGTCGTTGATATATGACTCACGTTCGATTCGGCGCTGCATGACTTTCTCGGATAATTCGTGATAGGCCTCGGGATTAAGGTATCTGAACGAAAGGTCTTCCAGCTCTATTTTGATTTTGGATATGCCAAGGCGGTTGGCAAGGGGGGCGTAGATATCAAGCGTTTCTAGGGCGATGCGCTTTTGTTTTTCCGGGGACAGAGACTTGAGAGTTCGCATGTTATGAAGCCGGTCCGCGAGTTTGATGAGAATGACCCGGATGTCCTTGGCCATGGCCACGATCATCTTGCGGAAATTATCGGCTTCACGCTGCTCCCTGCTCTGAAGCTCCATGCGGGACAGTTTAGTCATCCCCTCCACAAGCATGGCGACCTCATCACCGAACATGGCTTTGATCTCTTCCGGTTTGGCGGTCGTATCCTCGATGGTATCATGCAACAAGCCCGCAGCCACGGTGGCCGCATCGAGCTTGAGGTCTGCAAGGATGGCGGCAACCTCGATAGGATGGATCAGATAAGCTTCTCCCGACAAGCGCGTCTGTCCCTGGTGCGCCCTGGCAGAAAAAATATAAGCCCTCCGCAGCAGATCGACATCCGCATCGGGATTATAGCTCTGTATCCGTTCAACGATATCTTCGAGGCGAACTGCAGGCATTGATGCCACCTCATAATGCAGGTATCAACGCCGGGATCCTTCCCGACCCCGGCAAAAAAAATACTCAGCTGATGGGAAGATAAAATTCAGAGTTCATGGTTCTGAGTACTCTGTTCAATAGAGTTCATAACTATCAAGACACAAAAGCGCGATTGTCATACAGCAAAAATCTCGATATTGACATTATCGTTCGGTCTTGATATCCCGGATATCCAGTTCCACTGTACTCGAACCGTTCCAGGCATTCACGCGGGGCGTGAACACCGCGGCCAGCTGCGCGCCGTCCCTCACCTGCCTCCCTAGCAGCGATCCCTGATTAAAGGCAATGGCGTCCATGGCCTTTCCCTGGCCCTGCCTGAGTTTGAGTTTTAAATGGCTATTGCCGACGATCCGTGAGGACACAACCTGAAGACCCCGTGCGCCGAGGCGAGGCTCCGGGTTCCCCTGGCCAAAAGGCGCCAATTTGTCAATTTCCTCCATCAGAGCCATTGTCAGATCTTCAAGTGTCACGGATCCGTCGATGGATAGCGTTCTGACGAATCCTTGGAGTCCAATCTTTTCCAGCACGAGTGCACTTAACCGCTCTCGGAAAGGCCCGATATTCTCTTCAGACAGGGAAAATCCAGCCGCGTATTTATGTCCTCCGAAACCCAAAAGCAGGTCTGAACAGGCCGTAAGGCCCTCATAAAGGTCGTAACCTGGAATGCTTCTCGCCGACCCCTTGCCCACGCCGTTCTTGACACAGATCAGCGCCGTAGGTCGGAAAAACTCCTCAACGATCTTCGATGCCACAATGCCGACAACGCCGGGATGCCATCCCTCGGACGACAGCACCAGCGCGCCCGCCTCCGACGGGGACGACTGAAGGCACAGGCGACGGGCTTCCTCAAGGATGCGTTCTTCAACGGACTGGCGCTCACGGTTCATCGAATCGAGCGAGGACGCAAGTTCGAAAGCTTCATCGGGAGAATCAGTCGTCAGTAGCCTGAACGCCGTGTCCGCCCGCTCTAGCCTCCCGCTAGCGTTGAGTCTCGGGGCAATCGTAAATCCTACGGTCCCCACCCCTATTTTTTTCCCACTCAGTCCCGCAAGCTGTTTCAAGGCCGCAATCCCGGTACGGGACGCCGTAGTTGAGGACATCGCTTCAAGCCCGTGTCTGACCAGAATGCGGTTTTCACCCGTGATCTTCCCCACATCGGCAATCGTGCCGAGTGCCACCAGATCAAGATAGGATTTCAAATGCCCATCGTTGGCCGTCGCGCTTAGCAGGGCCTGAACGAGCTTGAAAACAATGCCGACGCCGGTCAGTCCGGAAACATGCCGGCGGATGTCAGCCGGCACATCAGGCGACAGACGCAGGGGGTGTAGAATCGCGTACGCCTCGGGAAGGGTCAAACCGCTTGCTCTGTTTGGGACGCTTGACGCGTTAAGCCCCTGCGCATCGACAAATTCGTGGTGGTCCGTAACAATCAAATCTAGACCGAGGGAGCGGGAAACCGCTGCCTCGCGATGCGCCGTGATCCCGCAGTCGACGGAAATGACGAGTCCTGCCCCCCCCTTTCTGATCGTCTCGAGGGCTGCGGTGTTCAAGCCGTAACCTTCCGTCATCCGGTCCGGTATGTAGCTGCCTACCCGGGCTCCTAGCTTTTTCAGAGCCAAGTAGAGAAGCGATGTGCCGCTCACGCCGTCGACGTCATAATCTCCGTAAATGACGATCTTTTCTCCGCCTGCTATGGCTGTCCTGATGCGGGCGACGGAACGTTCCATCTCATCAAATATGGCCGGATCGGACAGAGTCGAAAGATCGCAGGAAAGAAAGAACCGTGCATCTGCCTCAGCTGTGATCCCGCGATTCACCAGGAGACGCGCGATAAGCGGATGGAAACCCGTATGCTCCACGAGCGTGGCAACGTCACCTTCATTGGATTCGGCGAGTACCCACTTCATGCTCACGACCTGTCCTTCCACCACCCGTTTTCTTTGCCTTTCGTTGTCGTATCCTCGGGAGACTCGGAAAGGCCATTTTTAAATCCCTGAATGGCCGCCTTTCCGAGACCTCTACCAACTGCGGCAGACGACTTCTTTCGAAAATTGCCGGCGCAATTACCTGAATAGTGACTAACTCCGGTATTCCCAATCCACAGACGATGCCTCCTCGTATTCCTGGCGTGTATTCAGATTTTTGAACGACTTCCGCTCAGGGTCGAATCGGTCAATCTCTTCTTTTAAGACATACCGGATTCGCAGAGTAGCGAGCATGTTCCGTATTCGTTGATCGTTCTGCCTGATCCGCTCTTCAATGACTGGGAGAATTCCTTTACAGTACACTGCGTGCAGCGGTTCCATAAATTCACCAATTGTCGGAACTACCGCATCATACCCTTCGGCCAGAGCAGTCATATATGAGATGAGCCGGGCGTTCAGGAAAGGCATGTCGCAGCCAACAACAAAGTTATATTCATCCTTCGAACGCATAAGACCCGAATAGATTCCGGTAAGCGGCCCCCGTTTGTTGAAGGCGTCCCGGACTACGGCAACACCATAAGCAGCATACCGCTCAGGCGAGTTCGTAACGACGATAATTTCCCGGAATAGCTGCTTCAAAGGACGCAGAACATGCTCGACCAGAGGGATTCCCGCGAAAGGAAGGAATGCCTTATCGGCGCCCATGCGGCGGTTCTCGCCTCCTGCTAGAACTATTCCTGTCATTTTATAAAATTACAGTATTTACCAGAAGGTGTCAACAAGGAACTTGAAATGTTTTCATCGTAATTATCTGAAAAAATGCTGAAATGGCCCGTTTTTTTCTTCTGCATTGTCTCTGAGAAATGATGTCTCATACTATCAGGCCAGGAGCAATGCCATGCGGGAAAATAGTTGGGCAGAAAATACCCAATCACCGATATATAGCATAAGAGCCAGTTCTGCCATCTGTTAATTCGCAAATATTGCCACCGACACTCATTCTGCTTGCAGGCTACAGGAATATGATGGATGACCCAAACCCTTCCAGCGACAGAAGTCCCCGCCGTTCAAACTAAAACAACAGGCCCCTCTGTCGGCCAGAACGCTCCCAACTTCATGCCCTCCGACACTCACGGAAAGAGCATTACCGTGGATACGTTAATCGTCCGCGAAAGCGAGGTCATGAATTTTACCATCTAGTGTCCTCCCTGCGATTCCCCTCTTGATTAATAACACAACAACGTAATTCCGGCTTTCCCTGAGCTGGTATCCCGCCATCGACTCCGTGTTGGGAAACGTAGCGCATCCCAGGATCGCCGTGTCATCGAACGGATATGTCGGTGCTTCTCCCACAAAAAAATCTTTTATCCCCCCTCCAACTGTGGTATAGTGTAAAATAAAACATTGTCTTGAGTCTAATCAAGATCTTCGAGTGGATGTTCCATGCATGTGCCAAAAAAAATGAATGCTCGCCCTCACCTTATGGCACGAATCTTGAAACATTTTTTCGCTATCGCTATCATAGCAATTGCATCGAACCTGTTCCTTCATACTTCCGCTGTTGCCGGCTATAAGGCATTTGTCAAGCCATCGGACCGGGATAGATGCCCGGTCTGCGGCATGTTTGTCTCGGGATTCCCCGAATGGAACGCTGAGATTATCTATCGTGACGGGACGTATCGGGTTTTCGACGGTCCGAAGGACATGTTCAAATATCTTGCCGATTTGAAGAAGTACGAGCCCTCCCGGCAACGGGAGGATATCGTGAGCATCTACGTTACCGATTATTACAGCGTCCATCCCATCGACGCAGACAGGGCCTTTTTCGTCACCGGCAGTAACATATACGGACCTATGGGAAATGAATTCGTCTCCTTTGAGAAAGAAACTGACGCAAAGGATTTTATGAAGGACCATGCAGGAAAAAGAATCCTCCGCTTCCACGACGTCACTCCGAAGATTCTTGGGGAATTCGAGTAACCGGATGAGAAAATCTTCTCTTTTTTTCGTTTATCTTGCCGTCAGCAGCCTCCTCCTGGAAGCAGCTTTTACCCATGCGCAGTATCAGCAGAACCGACGGTCGCCGGAACTTCGGGAAAACGCCAGACTCGTTCGCACGCTCGAACTGACCGATCTCTGCCTTTTCACCGAGGCGCGTTATACACGGAACCCTTCAGTGGCCGATTTTTACGCGCCTTTCCAGGATCATCCCTGCTCTCTGGAGCATTTTCCCTCAGGCTCGTTGATTATGCCCAACCGGGGAAACGCCGAGAATCATGCACTCATGGATTGAGAAACAACGCAATATCATCGATTTTACACTCTCTTCGCTTTCTCGGAGAAAAGGGAAAAACATCGCCCTGCTGCTTGTTTATACCCTCCTCGTCTTTCTCCTCGCCTCTGTCATGTTCTTCACACATGCGCTCAAGCGGGAGGCCGCACTCACCCTCCGGGACGCGCCGGAAATCGTAGTCCAGCGGATATCCGAAGGGAGATATGAGCCGATTCCGCGGAAATACATTGCTGTTTTGAACAAAATCAAGGGCGTCACTTCCGTTCGCGGGAGGCTGTGGGGCTACTATTACGATTCTGTGGTTGGCGCGAACTATACCATCATGGTTCCTGAAAATTTTCCTTATAAATCCGGTGACATCACGATCGGCAGCGGAGTCTCGCGGGTGCGGCTGGCTGTGAAGGATGATATGATCCCGCTGCGCGCTTACGACGGGATATCGATCATCTTCCATGTCCGCGACGTTTTTTCATCGGAGTCCGAACTGGTCGCATCGGACCTCCTGCTTGTTTCGGAACCCGATTACCGTAGGCTTTTCGGCACCAGTAAGGATCTGTTTACCGATATCACCCTCAAGGTGAGGAACGCAAAAGAGATCCCCACTATAGCAGAAAAAATCGTCCTGCTCCTTCCTGATGCCCGTCCAATTACGAAGCGGGAGATACTGAGGACCTACGAGTCCATATTTGACTGGAGAAGCGGAATCATTGTAGCCATTCTCACGGGGGCCGTGCTCGCCTTCATTATCGTTTCATGGGACAAAGCGTCGGGCCTGAGCGCCGATGAAAAAAAGGAAATCGGCATTTTGAAGGCCGTGGGCTGGGAAACCTCAGACATTCTGCTCATGAAATTCTGGGAGGGTGCGGTAATCTCGCTCTCATCGTTCCTGGCCGGTGTTCTCCTTGCCTATGTTCATGTTTTTTTCACATCCGCCATCCTTTTCGAACCCGTTCTCAAGGGCTGGTCAGTGCTGTACCCGGAATTCAGACTTGTGCCTTTCATTGATCCATACCAGGTCTCCACGCTCTTTTTCCTGACCGTGGTGCCTTACACCGTGGCGACCATCATCCCTTCCTGGCACGCCGCCACCATTGACCCCGATTCGGTGATGAGATCATGATGATGCTCGAACTGAAAAATATCCGCAAGGTTTTCAACCAGGGGAAATCCTATGAGCTAGTTGCGGTGGACGAGGTGACTGTCTCCCTGGAGGCAAAAAAGATTACCGTCCTCAAGGGACCGAGCGGTTCCGGTAAAACCACACTCCTGTCCCTGGCCGGATGCATGGCCCGGCCCACGTCCGGCAGGATATTTCTCGGTGACCGCGAGCTCTCGAGTCTTCCCGAGCGCTTTCTGACCGAAATCCGCCGCACCCATTTTGGGTTTATCTTCCAGCAGTTTAACCTCGTAAAGGGCATTTCGACCCTGGAAAATGTCATGTTGCCGGCGTACCCGCTAGGCGGTCCCCACAGCGCACTGAAAAAACATGCTCATGAACTCCTGGAGCTTTTCGGCATCGGCGGGCGCGCATCATCAAAAGCCGAATGGCTTTCCGGCGGCGAGGCCCAGCGCACGGCAACCGCGCGGGCACTCATCAATGATCCGCCCGTCATCATTGCCGACGAGCCGACCGCCCACCTCGACACCAAGCTGTCCCGTGAATTCATGGATATCGTGGGCCGCTTGAAAGAGCAGCAAAAGACCGTTATTATCGCAAGCCATGATCCCCTCGTTTATGAGGCCGCTGTAATCGACCGGGTCATCACCATGCGCGACGGCAAGATTGAAGGACTGGACGTATGATCCTGCATCCCGCGATAATCGCACTGCTGGTCTCATCCTGCATGATGAGTTGCCTTACGTTGTACGCGGACTATTACGGCATTCTCATCATCAGGAGATGGGACATCGGAAGCGGCAGCGGCAACCAGCTCGAACTTGAGCGAAGAACGTACCTCATTTCCACCATCCTCGCCTATGTGTTCGGATTTCAGCTTTTTTCCCTTTTTTTATTTGTTTATACGGCAGACAGCCTCTGCCCCCTCTTTACCGGGGCCATGTGCGCCGTGGGCACGCTCCAGGTCAACAGCTATGGTTTTCCCGTTCTCCTGCTTAAGCTCGCGAACTTCATCCTGGCTGGTTTCTGGCTCATCATAAACTATGCAGACAACCGGGGGTACGACTACCCACTTATCAGGATCAAGTATGCTTACCTTGCCTTCCTTACACCGCTTATCATCGCGGAAGCGGTGCTGCAGACCCTCTATTTTCTCGGTCTTCATCCCGATATCATAACTTCCTGCTGCGGCAGCCTTTTCAGCGACAGTGGATCAGGCATTACTTCGAGTCTGAGCTCTTTTCCGCCATCGCTGATGAAAATCATTTTATTCGTCGCCATGGCGACAGCCCTCGGTGCGAGCGTTCTTTTTTATCGCACCGGCAAGGGAGCTTATTTCCATGGGTTTGTTTCAGCTGTCCTTCTCCCTGTCGCTCTGGTATCGGTGATCTCTTTCATCGGGCCCTACATCTACGAACTTCCCATGCACCATTGTCCGTTCTGCGTGCTGCGGAAAGAGTACGGGTATATTGGTTATCCCCTATACCTGACCTTGCTTAGCGGCGCTGTCTCCGGCATGGGCGTGGGCATCCTCACACCTTTTAAAAAAAGAGCAAGTCTTGTTGACGTTATCCCGGTTCTTCAAAAAAAGCTCGCCTTTTTCTCGTTCGTCTGCTATGCCTTGTTTGCGCTTATCGTTCTCTACAGGATACTCACTTCAAACCTTGTTCTCTGAAAGTCCGCTCATGATAGCTGCCATTTCGGTTTTATCCTGATGTTCTCTGCCATTTCCTCAAGATTTCCGCATCATCCAGCCAATTTGTTTTAAGGGGTAGAAATCCGGGATATACCATGTTTCTACGAGCTTTCCAGGATTATAGCGATCTTTTTTAAAGAGGATCGCCTTGTCCACCGAAATGGGGGCCTCCCATGCATCCTTGTCGCAAGTCTCGTTCTACTCACCCTGTCCGCCTATTCAAGACAGGCTCTTATCTCTCACGAGTTTGGGTCGAACCGGATAGAGATGTCAGGTTTGTAACATTAAGTTACCAATATCTATACGCAGCGGCTTGAGGACAAGAAGGATGAATCTCCACGCAGCGTGCTGCGTGGTAACTAGGGAAAATTGTCGTATGAGAAACCTGCGGTTTCTCATACTCTTCCCTCTACAAGATGGTCCTGTAGCAAGCTAGAGGGAATTGCAAAATAATTTTCTCGCGATCAAAATAGAGGACGGTACTTTTCCTTTCTCGACGCCAGCGCGGGTTGCTATCCTCACAATCAGGAATATCGCTTTGACGACACGTGGTTGTAAATAACCTGTCTTACACGTATTCTCCGCACCGCAGCAGCTTTTCGGCTAAACGTAGAAAGATTGGTAAATCTTCCTTTCACCACTCTCCATGCCCCGCCCTTTCTCTATTGAGTAGCGGCGACCGAAGAAGTAGCGATTTGGGAATCATGAGCAATGATGACAGAACATGTCTTTTGTATCTTTACTCGTACCGAAGCGCCTGGATAGGGTCCTGAAGCGAGGCTTTGCGTGCGGGATTAACGCCGCAGCAAGCGCCGACTGTGGCGGAGAAGAAAAAAGCCATAATATTGGACCATGCCGAAACACTTGTGGGAAGCACATCAACGAACATGGGAATAATCAACGTACGACCGACCCCGATCAAGATGCCGATGATCCCGCCAGCGCCGGAAAGCGTCAATCCCTCGTTCATGAATTACGACATAATTTCACGGCTCCGGCAACTAAAGGCCTACCGGATGCCGATTTCGCGCGTGCGCTCACGCACCGAAACGAGCATGATATTCATGATCCCGATGCCCCGACGAGCAGTGAAATGTCAGCAATATCGCAGAGTGCCGCGTCAGAACACCGACAGCGGTTTAGATAGCTCGCCCGGCTTAAGCTCGGCAACCGTGGCCACAACCGGTTCCTCCCGGTCAGAATTACAGCCAGCGCGATAACCAGGGCAATCGCAATACCCCATGGCAATTTATTCTTAGCCGTTTTGGCAAGCACGTTACGGTTTCTTGTTTTCGTTATTGGTGCTGTATTCAAGCCGAGCCTTTATATTTTTCATGAAGGTTCTGCAGACCTCTCCGAGCTTTTCGGATACGACCATGTCCTGAAGAAAAGTGAAATGACCGGTTACATGTCCTTCAATATGGTAGGTTATCTCCGTCTCTTCATTCGAGATTTTTCGAAAGGTAACGATGCCGGAGGTTATGAGGTGCTCACCGGTCGCATTCCAGGATAGCCGTTCGTTCTCGACCATTTCCGTAGTATGGGCCTGCATTTCGATGAGACGGCTGAATGGCCCCAGTGACATCTTGATGGTCCAGACGGAGTCAAGATCGTTCAGAATTTTCACGCCTTTGCATCCCGGGAAGAGACACCCGACTTCACGACGGTCTATCATGAAGGACCAGACGCTTTTGATCGGCAGGCTGATGGTGAAAGTAATTTCTTTTTTCGGCATGTATTGTCCCTCTTTGAAGATCGGTTTTGACTTTGACCCTAGTACTCCAGCCCTTTCCCCATGGCCTTGGCGAGTCGTGCTGCCGCAATCTGGTAATCGTAGAGGGCCTGCACATAAATCGGTCTCAGCCTTTACCGCGGCAACCCGAGCACCGGTAACTTTGAGCGAAGGCCCCACCCCGGCACTGTACCTGCCCTCGGCAAGATCCAGACTCTCCCGGGAGCCCTTGAGTGAGCTGAAAGGGACAGTATGGGAATCCGTGACTTCATGATTACTTCTATTCCCTTGTCGTGCAGTAATAAATGGTACTGCTCCCGACAAGGCAAAGACGCACAGCCCCCCTCATTGAGTATACCTGAGCATGAGTTCCATGGCCGCACCTGCAAGAACTGGAATAGCAAGATTATCATTTATCTCAAAAGGCAAGAGCTCGACACCAGCAGCGATGATTGCACCACAAATCATCACCCATGCTTTTAAATGCAATCCGAGGGGTCGCAGCAGAAAGCCCGCCAAGAAAGCGGCAATGACGAATGCCGCAGTCCCTTCCAAGCTCTTATTTCCGATCTTTGTCCTTCCATACCGCTCTCCGATTGTAGTTGCCGCCACATCCCCGAATGCGAGAAAACAAATGGCTGTTGAGGCAACCTCAGCAGAAAAAGCATACAGCGACAGGGCGACGCCGAGGATATAGGGAATTGTGCCGCTCAGCTTCTTTACCTCGTTTTTCCGGAAAAAACTTCCAAAATGGCTGTACAGAAACAGGTTCCAAGCAGGTGTTTTAAGCCGGACGATCTCTACCAAGAGAACGATGATGACAAGCACTCCATAGAGAGCAAGGGCCTTATATCTGCCACAAACGAAATAAAGAGAAAGGAGGCCGAGCCCTCCGAAAAGATGAAACAGTTTTCGTCCAGTATTTTTCATGCCCTTGAATTACACCCTGTTCTGTTTTGGAATCCCATCTGCAAGTCGCGGGAAGAACAGAAAGCTTTCGCTTCAGTCGCGTATCAAACATGCATCAATGATTGTAGCGGCTTGTGTTCGGCAGACTGCATATCGTGGCCGTATCACACCGTTCGCATTCGAGTTGGATGGTGCTGTGGAGAATGTTGAACTTCTTAGACAAGAGATCCCTGATTTCGTCACTAATATTCCTGCTTCCGCTGACCATCTGATCATCGACCAGCACATGAGCACTCATGGCATAAACGCCAGAGGTGATGGTCCAGACATGAATATGATAGGCTTCACGCACACCTGAGACCTTGGCCATTTCAGCGGCAACGGTCTGAATGTTGATATGGGAGGGCACAGCTTCAAGTAAAATGTTCACCGATTCGGTAACGATGTTCCATGAGCCATAGATAATCACCAGCGAGATCAGGATACTGAGAATGGGGTCGATCAAATACCATCCTGCATAGATAATAATGGTGCCGCCGATCACCACACCGACTGATGAAAGAGCGTCCCCCAGGATATGAAGATAGGCTCCCCGTATGTTCAGGCTGCTATGGCTGTGTTTGAAGAGAAAGAAAGCACCGATGATATTCGCGATAAGGCCAATAGTCGCTACGATCAACATCAGGCCGCCTTGAACAGGCTGAGGATGCATCATGCGCATGTAGGCCTCGTACATAATATAAATTGAAATAACTACGAGAATGATTCCGTTCAGCAGTGCGGCAAGGATTTCTAGTCGATAGAACCCAAAGGTCTTTCGTTCCGTTGCCGGCATGGTAGAGAATTTCACGGCGAAAAACGACAACAGAAGCGCCAGATTATCAGTCAGCATATGCCCTGCGTCGGAGAGGAGTGCCAGGCTGTTCGAGAGTATTCCCCCCACCGCCTCGGCTATCATCATGAGAACTGTGATGGACAGCGCAATCAGGAGATCTCGCCCCCCGGTCTCTGAGCCAACCCGCCCTCTAGGCTCATGACCATGATCGTGCGTTCCTTCCTCTCCATGGCCGTGCTCGTGATGTCCGTTGTTGGCATGCATTACTGACATGAAAACCCTGCTCCTTGTTTCAACTCTATGAGAAAAACCGGAGTTCCTTTACCGGTTCTATCGCACCAATTTCTGCGGCGTAGCCATAAAAGGTCAAAAGACCTTTTCTCTCCTGTTCATTAAAATTATAGCTGAATAAATTCCAGTATGCAAAGAGCACCTCGGGCGGCAATTTAAACCGGCTTGCGGATTCCTCAGAAAGCTCTTTGAGATGCAATATCCCGTATGCTTTTGACTTTATGAGGATATCATACAACCGCTGGAGTTCTTTGTGAATATTTTTTCGGTCATTGACCTGCCAAAGCGCGAATACGAAAGGGAGGCCGGTAAATTCGTGCCAGAGAGCGCCCAGGTCGTATTGATGGGCATAGGTCGTGACCATTGACCGCTGTATGGCCAGGTCACCAATTGTTAGCATTGCATCAGACCGGTCCGAAGGATCTTCGACGCTTTGTTCATAGAGAATATACCGCGGGTTCACGCCGTACCGGATTTCAAGCATGATGCGCAGGAGCACTACTGACGTTGCCGATGCCGTTGTCATAGCAACTACCTTGTTGTTCAATTCTTCGATGGGGACGGTGCTTTCGAGCAGGATGCTCATGACGTTTGCTTTTGACGTTATGGACAGACCAGGAAGAAGAACATAGCGCCCCTGGTTCATCGCATACTCAATCGAGGAAGAGGGCGATACGTCTATAGAACCTTCATTCAGCATGCGATTTAACTGGGTTGGAATGCCTTCGACCAGCTTGAAGGGGAACGGGACTTTCTGCAGCACGATTCCCGAGTGGGGCGGGAAACAATTGGAATAGATTATATGACCGAGTTTGATCATAGGAATTGTTTTCGATCGAACCGCGTTTTTTCGCAGTTATGCATCTCCCTTTCTGTTTCTCATGATGGAATCCCCCAAATGGGCAGATTAGACATGATCGAAACTACGGTGCAAGGCCGTTTAAAATAAAATCGGTAACATAGGCACCGAATTTTTTCGGAGACAAGTTCGCCTTCTTCCCGAGAATATTCCGAGTCATAGGCTGCATGATGAAATTATGGACTATTATGCCGAATAGTGAAGCAACGGCAAGCGATGGGTCGCTTTTCTTCAGGTCTCCGTTTTTCATGCCATCCTTGAATATCTTGATGAGGCGCGTATAATTATCGGCAAAATACTTTTCACATGCGGCGAGGTTCCCGCTTCCTGCAAATTCCATTGCCACAATCCTGCGGATATCCTCATTAGCCTGCTCATAGCGAATGAATTTTTCGACATATTTTTGTATTTTTTCTCTCGTCGAAGCGGTGCTTCTGAAAACCTCTTCACTCCAGATATTGTTCAACCCGAAAAACGAATCTGCGAGGACCGCCTGATAAAGGTCCTCCTTGTCCTTAAAATGGTAATAGATCATCGCGTTATTTACTTTAGCCGCCTCGGCAACTTCGCGCACCGATGTTCCGTCAAGCCCCTGCCGCGCGAATATACGGCGGGCTGCGGCCAGTATGGATGCACGGGTATCTACTTTCTTCGTCCTCGATTTCGGACGTCGTCCCGCAGTCTTTATCTGTTTCACTGACGATCGCATGATAATTATTTAACTAACCGATTAATTAATTAAAAAAGATACACTATGGTCCCGCAATATGTCAAGTCGTTTCATGAATGCACTGAACGGGATCATTTCATGAACGCGGTGACCGACGGCGCGAAAGATTCAATAGTAAGCGCTTTCATAAACAGGTGGGAGCAGGCAACTAAGGTTCTATCCGGCCTCCCGGGCCCGAACAGTTCATGAGGATTAAAACAGGCTGACCTTCAGCCATGCCCGGGATCCCGCAAGTCAAAATTTCCCAATTCTTGTTGTTAGCCGAAAGTACAACGTGAGACTTTACTGCTCCTCGTCGGTAAGAAGAACGTTAGCACGAAGATGAGGACACCTTGAAGGATGAGATGCCCAGAGATCGCATTCGGCGACTTTCTTTTTCAGTTTGTATCAATGCAATTATATATCACGATGGCATTCTGATTACATCCGGCGTTTCATTCAGCTATACTTTTTTGACAAAAATCTCTTTTGTAATGTCCTTGTCCACGGCAATCATCGTCTCGCCGAGTTGGATCACATAGGATGGTCTTTTCTGGTGAAGCTTTACCACGCTTCCGGGCACCACACCCATGGCGGACAACCGGTCAAGGCGTGAATGGGATCCCGGTGTGATAAACACGATTTTGGCCTGTTCTCCCGGCACCAAATCCGCAAGTGGCGCCACGAGCGGCTTCATTTCCTGATGGAACATAGCGCAGCAGTCCCCTCTCGGGATTGGCTTTCCATCGGGCGAGTTCGGCGGATGTCCAAGCAGGGTGCAGACGCTGTCCGTTACTTCAGGTGAGAGGATATGTTCGAACTTGCACGCTTCAGCCTCGGCGCCATCGAGGGCGAATAGGTCATAAAATAATCGAAGCGACAAACGATGACGGCGGACAAGCTCTCTCGCTCTTTTCTCTCCTTTGGGAAGCAGCTCCACGGCCTGTCCTTTGCTGTCGATCCACCCGTTTTTGGCCAGGTCTTTCAGGATAACCTCGCATTCCGGGAGACTGCAGCTTTGGATAATCTGGCCCAGCGTCAGCTTTCCTTCTTCTCGCAGTGTCCATATGATTTCAAAGAGCTCATCTTCTTTTTCAATCTCTGGCAGCACACACAGCGCAGGGTGCCCCGCCTGGCCTTCTATGCCCTGCATTCTTTTTTTGATCTCAGCCATGGTCCACCTCTTTCTCTCGCGTAGCCTGTGTATATCGGATCACTGCATGTTATGCGTTTTCGCCTAGCGCCTATTGCCGCTGAATTCCCCCGTCTCCAGTGCGCAGCACCGTCTACAACGCGACTTTAAATGTTCTCAGAATCCAGTTCATCGCGCCGCCAATCGCAAAGGCAAATGGGAAGATAAATGCCACCATGTAAAGAGCCGCCTTAATACCTTGTTCCTTTATCATTACGAAAAAGTTAGCAATGCAGGGAACGAAGAGCGTGACGACTACCAGGCTCACAACTGTCTGTATGGGGTCGAGCATACCGCCCTTGGCCAGCATGAACAGACCCGCAGCGCCGTAGTCACGACGGAGGAAACCAATAACGAGAGCCTCTGTTGCCTTGCTCGGCAGGCCCAGGAAGCCTACGACAATCGGATCAGCCAATTTTTGGATATAAAGCAAAGCCCCGAGCTTGTCAGCAGTGAAGAGGATGAATGTCCCGAGAATAAAAAGCGGCACTGCTTCCTTCAAGTACCATTGCACGCGGGCAAGGGTCTTGATTAGGATATTGGTCATTTGAGGCACTCGAATCGGCGGCAGTTCGAGGACAAAATCCGAAGGCTCTCCGGGGAGTGTTTTCGCCGCAAGGTATCCGACAAGAAACATAACACCGACCATCGTACCGAGCCAGAGGGCCGTTGCAAATGCTGAAATACCGGACACCATCCCCAGCACAACGCCGAGCTGGGCCGAACAGGGTACGGCAAGGGCCAGGAGGAACGTTACCAGAAGCCTCTCCTTCTTAGTCTCGAGGATTCGAGTGGTGAGTGTCGCCATGGTGTCACAGCCCAACCCCAGAATCATAGGGAGTACGGCCTTTCCGTTCAAACCCATGATTTTGAATATCTTATTCACCATCACCGCCAGCCTCGGCAGATATCCCGAATCCTCAAGCATCCCAAAGGCGAAAAAGAAAAAACCGACGATCGGCAGTACAATAGCTATCGCATAGGTTAATGCCATTGTTACGAGGCCGTAGTCACCAATAATGAGCTCCTGCAAAAAAGGAATGGGAAGGATAGAATGTACGATTTTAGTGGCCCAGACGTTCAGATACTGGCCGAAGATGGTCTTTTCGAGAAAATTGACCACTGTCCCTGCTCCCAGTACCCCGACAAATTGATAAACGGCATACAAAACAGCAAGAAGGATCGGGATGCCATAGAGCGGATGCATCGACCATTTCCCCAACTGAAAGGCGATGGTGGAACCTTTCCCTGATTCGTGTCGAGTCATGACCTGTGCCAGCACTTCATCGGCTTTTTTCATCCTTCGCTGGTTGATAAGATAACCCAGGGAATTATTGAACTTAGACTGGACGTCCTGCCGGATTCTTTCTATCTCGGCAATCACATGGTCTTGCAGATTCGCATGCAGCCACCCCTTGAGGCTCTCATCGCCAGCGAGGATCATTAGCGCAAGAGAGCGCCCGGCAATGTAGGATGACGGAAGGAGCGCGGCGATATCTCTCACACCTCCCTCGACAGCATCATCATACCGCACCTCGATTGCCGACGGCCGGGGATGCTGAATATCCTTGAGGAGCTTATCGATTCCGCTCTTCCGGATGGCAACGGTCTTCACTACCTCGATGCCCAGAATTCCGGAAAGCCCTTCCTGATCAATAAAAATCCCGCGGCTTTTTGCTTCATCGTCCATATTGAGATCGAGGATGAAGGGAACTCCCATTTCCGCAAGCTGAATTGTTATGAGGAGTCCACGTCGCAGATTCTTGGTATCCGCCACTTGGACTACAACCCCTGCCTTATCCGTCAGGAGGATATCTCGTGTAACCTTTTCATCTTCTGACATGGGCACGAGACTGTTTACACCTGGGGTATCAATCACGATGGCACGGATTTTATTCAATGTTGCGTTGCCATAAGTAACCTCCACCGTCGTCCCCGGGTAGTTTGAAACGGTAACATATTTGCCGGTAAGCAGCCCGAAAAGGGCGCTTTTCCCGACATTGGGGTTCCCGATGAGAATAACTTTATCCAACGGGGAGTCTCGATGCCGCTCCCCATTGCCTGAGCCATGATTGTGCATGCTGATCCTAACCTCCGGCTAATTCATAATAAGCAAACTTGATGCATTGTTAATATGTCTTCGGCCCCGCCTGCCGGAATCATTTTGTTACATGACCCTCTGCACAGAAGTGATGCCGGGTCAGCCGAAATTAACGCAATAGCCGATCGGCCGACTCTTTCAACTCCCATAAATAGCAGCCCCAGCTGCAAAACTGATGATGATTGAAGTCTTCTCCAGTCGGCCTGCGACGCGTCTGCATGAGTTTTCCGCTATCTCTTCTTCTGACACCGGGCACAGATCCCATACAGCTCCAACTTGTGACTCTGTACCATAAATTTATTTTTTCGTGCTACATCCTGCTGGAGCACCTCGATGCGCTCATTTTCAAACTCCAAGATCGTTCCGCATTGCGTGCAAATCAAGTGATCATGATGATTCCCTGATGCCTTAAATTCGTACCGGGTAAACCCGTCCTCGAATCGTCTCTCGTCCGCAAGCCCGGCCTCTGCCAATAATTTTAGCGTTCGGTAGACAGTCGCATAACCGATGCCCGGATGAGCTCTTTTTACGCGAAGATAGAGTTCTTCAGCACTCAGGTGCTGTCCTGCATCGACAAAAATCCTCAGAATTTTATCACGCTGGGTAGTCGATCGAAGCCCCTGGCCAGACAGGTACGCAGAAAGCCGGTCAACAGCGACTTGTTTTTTCATAATTGATATTGATAACCATTTTCAGTTTATTCTTTATACCATGCAGCCTTGCACCCGTCAAGCTATTTTTCAGGTATATACAAATTAAACGAGGCTGCCTCTTTCATCGGCAGCCTCCGGATGTATTGCGCTTCTTCAAAGAATCTTTTCATGTCAATTTTCTAAAATGACATTTCTTTATCCCTCTTCTGATTCCATCTTACCCATTCATCAGAACGACATCACCCTGTAACCATTACCTGCCTCCCAGCGTTAATCAGAGTAACGGATCGTTTGTGAGAAGTTCAGTTGCCCGGGGTACGGCTTAGTCCACAAGGATGATGACCCTGCACTTCTCAAGCATATTCAGGTTCTGCGCAGCGCTCTGGATGGCAGCGGCATCGGCATTGCTGATCGTCAGGTCCACCCGGGAGTCGCCCGATGCCTTGATGGCCTTAACCAGAAGCGGCTTGTCCGCTACGCGGGGGTCCGCCTGCGCAGCGACGGGATCTTTGAGATACCCCACCATTCCTTCACGCACGGCATAGTCCCGACTGATGGAGGCCGATCCGTAGATTTCCTTGCCGTCCTCATTCGTGATCTTCGGGGCCATGGCTGGCCTCGCGCCGAGTCCACGTGCATCCACGATCAGGCCGGTGTATGGCCGACCTGCAACAGGTGCAGGCGGCGTCGATCCGGCCGGAGATGTCGCCAAAGCAGCCGGCGTCAGCGGTATTTTCGGCAAAATCGCATCAGCGAGAGCGCCGGTAAGCTTCATTCCTACCGTAACCTCTACAGATCCGTCAGACATATATTTCTTGTCCATGATTGTCGCGCCCTGAATGATTCCGTTGACATCCGTCCGAATCATGTCGCTGGTCACCATGAAATTTTCGACCGCTGTCGTTGATTCAACCCGAACCCCTTTCACCGCCTCGAGAAGGTTCCGTAAAGCGACAACCTGGGCTGCGCGTTCTGCCACTCCCCGGCCCTGTGCTGGATTCGCTGGCTGTGCTGGTGAAGCTCCGATACCCACGGCAGTGATAACTCCTGTCGTCCAGTCCACCTTTCCTGACGAACCGGCTGGTTCAATGACATCCGTGACCTTGCCCGCCGATTGGGCTGATGCGCTGCCTTCTACTAAGACAAAGAGAAATACGATGAATGCGAGAAAAGCCGGTCTTCTGAGAGACATAATATTCCTCCTTCCCGCAGGTTGATGAATAAGGTTTAAATGACAAAGTTCAGGACATCGCACCGGGGGATGTGCTGAATGCTCTGGCAATACCTCTTCAGGCCGGGGTGGATATCAAGCGGCAACGATGAGACTTTTCCCGGTCATTTCCCCAGGAATTGCGATTCCCATAATGTCGAGCACGGTCGGCGCGACATCGGCGAGAACGCCTCCGCTTCTGAGCTTTGCATCCTTGCGCATAATAAGAAACGGCACCGGATCAGTCGTATGGGCAGTGTGAGGCTGGCCCGTCGTGGGGTCGAACATGGTCTCTATATTCCCGTGATCCGCAGTGATGAGCGCCACCATGCCCTCTTCCCAAGCAGCTCGGATCACGCGGCTGAGGCATTCATCAAGGACCTCTACCGCCTTTACTGCAGCTTCCACGATTCCTGTATGGCCGACCATATCGGGATTCGCGTAATTTACCAGGATAAATCCGTACTGGTGTGAACGAATCTGTTCCACCAATTTGTCGGTAATCTCCCGAGCACTCATTTCCGGTTTCTTGTCATAGGTCGCCACGTCGCGTGGAGACGGGACCAGAATGCGATCTTCCAGAGGGAAGGGCGTTTCTTCCCCGCCGTTGAAGAAGAAAGTAACATGCGCATATTTCTCGGTCTCTGCGATTCGCAGCTGCCTAACTCCGCTCCTGCTCAACACCTCTCCAAGGATATTCATGAGCCGCACAGGCTCGAAGGCGACAGGTAGGCCAAAGGATTCGTCGTAGTTCGTGAGACAGACGAACTGGGACAATTTCGGATTTGCTCTCCGACTGAAGCCCTGAAACTCAGGGTCTGTGAAGGCACGGGTTATTTCACGTGCTCGGTCGGCCCGGAAGTTGCAGAAGATGACGGTGTCGTTATTACGGATGGTCGCGAGAGGCTTATTTGTCCGGTGATCGAGGATTACTGTCGGGAGCATGAATTCATCTGTTCTGCCGTGTTCATAGCTCTGCTCAACCGCCTCGAGAGCGGAATATTTTCTAATGCCCTCTGCCAGAACCATTGCTTCATAGGCTTTTTGAATGCGCTCCCATCGTTTGTCGCGGTCCATGGCATAATATCGGCCGGACACAGAAGCAATCTTCCCTACGCCGATTTTGGCGAAATGATCCTCGAGTTGCCTGATGAACGTCAGAGCGCTCGACGGCGGCGTGTCCCGTCCGTCGAGAAATGCATGAAAGAAGACATCGGTAATTCCCTGGGATTTTACCAGGTCGAACATCGCGAAAATATGGTCAAGCCGGCTGTGCACTCCGCCGTCGGAAAGGAGGCCCATGAGATGGAGGGCGGAATTGGATTTTTTGACTGAGTCAATTGCGGAAAGTAGCACGGCATTCCGGAAGAAGTCTCCATCCCTGATTGCCTTGCTGATTCGCGTGGAATCCTGATAAACGATTCGACCTGCGCCGAGGTTGAGGTGGCCGACCTCGGAGTTGCCCATCTGTCCGTCAGGAAGCCCGACTGATTCACCCGAGGCCTGGAGCTCGGTGTGCGGGTAGTCCGCCAGAAGGCCGTCATAGAACGGCGCCTTCGCAGCCACAATCGCGTTTCCTTCACTTGCCTTGTTGACTCCCCAGCCGTCAAGGACAATAAGCAGCACCTGTTTGTTGGCCATAAAACTCCTAAAAGAAAGGAGCCAGGAGACGGAATCAGGCGATCAGAATTAAAAAAGCCGCCATCCATCAACTCCCGACTCCCGCTCCGTGAAGCACTGCTCGGCGTTTTGTCAGCAGGTTTTTTCGAGATTAATTCCGTAAGTGTTCCACTTGCCGCAGTTTGGACAACGTCCTGACCAGTCGGTTGTGCGCATCTCGCAGTTTGAGCACACATAGGGGATAATGATCTGCTTCTTGAAACCCAGCGCTTTTTTGAATTCCGATGCTGCAAGCCCGAGGGATCCTCGCCTCAGATAAATATTCCCCAGGAGTTTGTGCACATCAGGTAGCTCTTTGTCTCCCCAGTCAACGGTGGAAAGGATGTCGAAGGCTTCATCAACCATTTCAAGGCGATAGTAAAGCTTTCCCAGAAAAAACTTGAGCCCATTGTCCTGGGGCTTCCAGGTCACTGCCTGAGAATATATTTCTATCGCTTTTCCCGGTTCGCCCTGTTTCAGATACAGGTCTTCCAGCCGAAGCAACAGCAGCGTTGATGACGTCATCTTATAGGCTTTTTCCCAGAGGTCGGCGGCATCCCGGACCTTGCTTTCCTCGAGATATACCTCCCCCAAGCCCAGGTAGGCCGGGATGAAATCCTTATCGAGCTTAAGCACACCACGGAATATCTTCTTCGCCCGTTCGAGATCACCCGCTTCAAGGAGAGACCTGCCGAATTCGTATTTTAAACCAACGAGTCGCCGGTGTTCGATTTCCTGTTCTGGCGGTGTTAGAGGATTCGCAACCAGCTTGCGCTGTGTTTCGTACAACTCCTCCCAATGATTCAGCCGCTGGTAGAGATCACGCATCCTGATGAGCGCTGTCAAGTTTGAGGAATCCTTAGACACGATTTTCTGATACATCGCAAGGGCATCGTCAAAGCGCCTTGACTCCTCATAATCGGCGGCCAGCGAGAACATGACTTCCTGATTGTCTGGGTCGAGGCCGAGTGCTTTCTGATGGATCATGATGGCGTCCTGAGGATTCTTCTCGCGCAGCTTGCTGATGCCTAGGCGAAGAAGAGTGTCCACATGATTCGGATCCACGGCGAGCACCTTCCGGAAATAGCTGGCGGCTTCGGGGTTGCGTTTTGCTAGCATGGAATTTAACCCTTTGGTATAAAGCTCCTGGACTTTGAGACGTTTTTTCTGTTCGCGCTGGACCCTGAGACCGCGCAGAAACCGCTTGACGTCGCGCATGAAATAGATGATGAAGACGAAAACGGCGCCGATTGACAAGGAAAAGAGGAAAAAGTTTGACTTGGAGATTTCATAGGACTTCGACGGTAGAAGATTGATGATGATTGTCCCCGGATTGAACTCCCGCACGGCAAAAATCAGAAGCAGAAGTGCTATCATCATCACAGTGAAAACAAATCTCATGCGTGGTCCTTTATCCGAAGGCAGCTCAGCCGTATTTACCGGTTTAACGGCTCAAGCTGCTTTCTTAGTAGTGGTACGTCTTGCCTTTAATGATCGTGAAAGCCCGATAGATCTGTTCGAGAAGAACAAGCCTCGCCATCTCGTGGGTGAACGTCCAATGAGACATTGCGATCACTTTGTCGGCCTTTCCGGTTATGCTTTCATCCAGACCCATGGCCCCGCCGAAAATGAATGCCATTTCCCTGACACCAGACTCGATCCGGTCGTTTAGAAAATGGGCAAATTCATGCGACGTGAACTCCCGTCCTCTTTCGTCCAGGGCGGAAAGAAAGGCTCCCGGAGGTATTGCTTTGAAAATCTTATCCGCCTCCCGCTTTCTGATGATTGGAGCGTCCTTGAGATCGTGAATTTTTTCTTCCTTGAGTTCCTTGACCTCTATGTCGACATACGGTTTAAGATACCTGAGATACTTCGCCATTCCTTCCTGGATGAACCGTTCCCGCGTTTTCCCCAGACATATCACAACCAGTTTCATGACGAAGCGCCCTGGAGTTCGCGCGAACGTGGAATGACGGGAATGCGCGGAGCATCGTTCCAGAGCTTTTCAAGGCTGTAATAAATTCTCGTCTGCTCATCGAAGATATGGACCACCACATCGCCGAAATCCATAAGCACCCAGCTTGATTCTGCGCCTCCCTCCACATGAGAAGGATGTTCGCCGGCCTGCGCCAGGATGTGGCCTATCCAGTCAGCTATGGCGGACACTTGGGTCGTGTTCGAGCCCGAACATATGACGAAGTAGTCGGTTATATACGTGAGCCGCCGAAGATCCAGGATTTGGATATCAAATGCCTTTTTGCTGTCTGCCGCTTCCGCGCAAAGCTGCGCCGCTTCAAAAGAATTACGCATAGAGTTTATTTTTAATTATATAGGTTTCAACCGCATCAGGCAAGAGATATTTGATGCTTCTACCCTCTCTTATCCTCCTGCGAATGTCCGTTGACGATATATCGTAAAGAGGAATCATTTCAAGGAAAACCGCGAACTCGCCTGAGCGCACGGCTGCCTGCGTACGGGCGCCCCCGTCCAAAGCAGCAAGTTCTTTGTCTGCGGATTTCATAAAGTTTATCCTGGAAAGATCTTGAAAGCGGTATCCGGGACGCGAGAGGACAATAAAACTGCACAGGGTCATTAGCTTTTCCCATCGGTCCCATGTCTGGATTTCTAGGAAGGCATCGAGGCCTATAATAAAATACAACTCCGCTTCACGCCAGCTCTGGCGCAGCGATTTGACCGTATCGATGGTATAAGACCTGCCGCCGCGTATAATTTCGATGTCAGACGGCTCAAACAGCGGATTGCCTGCAATCGCCAGGCGTACCATTTCCATCCGACGGTCAGCGGACGGGACTTCCTCCTCCTGTTTGTGGGGAGGGATAAAGGACGGCACAAAAAGGACTCGCTCAAGATCCAGCCGGTTGCTGACTTCTTCCGCCGCCGCGAGGTGACCGTAGTGGATCGGGTTGAATGTCCCGCCAAAGATGCCTAATTTCAATGACAAGTAAACTCCGGTTTCACAGTCTTAAAAGTCGCTCGAGTATGACAAGCCCGCAGGGAAGACACCATACCACCAGTTGTTCCTCATTCGCAAGACTCGTTTGGCTATCTTCTTATCTGTCCGTTCCCGAACACGATGAACTTTGTTGATGTGAGTTCCTCGAGGCCCATGGGCCCCCGGGCGTGGATCCTTGTGGTCGAAATCCCGATCTCGGCCCCGAGACCGAACTCGAAGCCGTCGTTAAGCCGTGTCGATGCGTTTACGAAAACTGCGGACGCATCCACTTCCCGCAGAAAACGCCGCGCGTTCTGGTAGTCATTCGTGACAATGGCTTCTGAGTGCTGGGAGCCGTGCGCTGCAATGTGCTCCGTTGCCTCATCCATGCTGCTAACCGTCCTGATGTTCAGGATCAAGTCATTGTATTCCGTATCCCAATCCTTGTCCGTCGCATCCCTGACATCGGGAACCACGGCTTTGGTTTTCAAGCAGGCGCGAATCTCGACACCCGCCTTCTTCAGCCTTGTGATGACCGATGGCAGAAAAACCGCTGCAACGTCCTGGTGCACGAGCATGGTCTCCATCGCATTGCACGTCCCGGGCCTCTGGACCTTCGCGTTGAAGCAGATTTCCTCAGCCATCGCAAGGTCCGCTTTGCTGTCGACATAGACATGACAGATGCCCTTGTCATGCTTGATCACGGGGATGGTCGAATTTTCCGATACCATCCGGATCAGCCCTTCGCCGCCTCGGGGAATAATGAGATCGACGAACTGGTTCAGTTTCAGCATCTCCATGACGCATGCCCGGTCGGGATTTTCAATGAAGGTTATCGCCCCATCGGGGATTCCCGCTTCTGCACCAGATTTCGAAAGAATATCAACGATCGCATTATTGGAGTTGACGGCTTCGGACCCGCCTCTTAACAGTACTGCGTTGCCTGATTTGAGACAAAGCCCGGCCGAGTCTGCTGTTACGTTAGGACGGGATTCATATATGATGCCGATGAGGCCGATGGGCACCCGCATCCTGCCCACCTCCATGCCGTTCGGACGCCGCCACATGCGGAGCACTTCGCCAACTGGGTCAGGCAGGGCAGCGACCTCCCGCAGTCCGTCGGACATGGCTTTAATCCGGTCATGGTTCAGGGTCAACCGGTCCATCATGGCTTTGGATAGATTTTTTTTCTCCGCTTCCATCAGGTCCCTGCGGTTTTCGGAGATAAGTTTGGCTGCGTCTTTTTCCAGCCCTGCAGCCATCTTGAAAAGAGCGTTATTTTTAATTTCCGTCGAGATGTTTGCAAGGTTTCGCGAAGCGGCCTTCGCCTTTTTAGCCTTGTCTGAAACATACTGTTTTATGTCCACCGTCCCCTCCCTTCATTGTCGCCGGATCATTTCACTTGGCAATCTTGTCCGCACTGTCCATCAGTTTCTTCTTATTTTCTATCTCGCCGTAAATGACACTTTTCACGTACCCATCAGCTCCGACAAAGAAGGTTACAGGGAGGAACTGGACTCCGTATTTCTTGCTTATCTCGCCGTTGCGATCACTCAACACGAGAGGCTTAGTGACCTTAAGGTCACCCAGCAGCGCCTTGATCGTCTTTTCATCTTCCTTGACATTTACGATGACAATTTTGACGCCTTTGCTTTTCAGTTCATCAGCCTGGGAATTGATGAGTGGGAGTTCGTTCCTGCAGGGGATGCACCACGAAGCAAAAAAACTCACTATCACCCCCTGGACAGGCTCTTTCCTCGTTGCTCCCACAACATCGGCGAGATTGAAAATGTTCCCCTCTAGGTCCTTGACGGAAAATAGCGGTGCGGATTCATTCACCCTGATCCCGGCAAAAGCAGGAGCAGTAATCAATAAAAGTCCCATCATGATGATCAATTTTTTCATGTGAAATTATCGTCCTTCCCGATCAATTAGAGTATCACCAGATCGTCCCGGTGGATCACTTCGTCGTAATCTTTATGCCCGAGCACAGAGGCAACCTGTGCTGTTTTGAGGCCTTTAATGCGCTCCAGGTCTGACGAGGAATATTTTACCAGCCCTCGCGCGAATGCGTTGCCGTGGCGGTCAAGACAGGTCACGCAGTCTCCTATTTTGAAATTCCCTTCCACCTTTACGATGCCGCCGGGCAGCAGACTTTTGCCCTTATTCACCAGAGCCTCGCGACCGCCGTCGTCTACGATAATTCTTCCCTTTGAGGAAACCGTATAGGCAATCCAATGTTTTCGGCTCTCCTGCCTTTCCTGACGAGGCAAAAACAGGGTCCCGGATTCTTTTCCCTCGAAAAGCCCTCGAAGAATGCCCGCCTTTTTCCCATTCACGATGACCATGGGTACACCATAAGCCGCCACTTTCTTTGCCGTCAGAAGTTTGGAGCGCATACCGCCCGTGCCCACCGTCGTGCGTGCGTCTCCCGCGCACCGTTCCACTTCGGCGGTAATCTTTTCAACAAGAGGAATCAGCGTGGCCGATGGATCCAGTTTCGGGTCGGCAGTATACAGGCCGTCTATGTCGGAAAGAATGATGAGCAAATCGGCGTCTGCGAGGTGAACCACCATGCCCGAGAGATTGTCGTTGTCTCCGAATTTGATCTCATCGACCGAAACCGTATCGTTTTCGTTGATAATGGGAATGACACCATAATCCAGCAGCGTTTGGATGGTGTTGCGCGCATTCAAAAAACGGGTTCGGTTTGACAGGTCTTCACGGGTCAGCAGGACCTGGGCTACTTTCAAGCCATGGGCGACAAAGGTTTTTTCGTAAACCCACATAAGGCCTGTCTGACCTATGGCGGCGGACGCCTGTTTGAGCGAGAGGGGCATGTTTTTCGTCTTCTTCAGCCCCAGCTTCGCAAGTCCCGCAGCAATGGCACCCGAGGACACCAGAATGACCTCGATCCCGCGGCTCATGATGGCCGCCATATCAGAGGCAAGCCGCTCAATGCGGCCATGATCCAGCCCCTGCTCCGAATCGGTCAGCACTGCGCTTCCGACCTTGATCACGATTCGACGTGATTTTTCGAAAATAGATTTGCGGTTGTTAACGTTGTTTTTCTGCATGATGACCATGAACTTTGAAAACCCGGTTTTCCTTTGGTCCGGTTGAAGTGTTCCTTCCCCAACTGTTATCCCCGTCTCCTGACTGTCGTCTCCTCCCTCTTATCTTCCGGCCCGACTTCTCTTGCTTCTCTCTCCTCCTCAACTTTGTCTGCAAGAAATCTGAGAAGTTCTTCAAGCCCTTCTCCAGTAACGGCTGAGATGGGGAAAATATGGTAGCCGTTTTGATGACAGTATACAGTCATTTCTTCAAGCTGCGCCGCATCGGCTGCGTCGATCTTGGTGGCTGCAACAGCCATATATTTTTTCAGCAGCGCTTCACTATAGAACTCCAGCTCTTTGTTAATTTTCTTAAAGTTCTCAACGGGATCACCAGGCACCATGCCCGAGACATCTACCATGTGAAGAAGAATGGAAGTTCGTTCCACATGCCGCAGGAATTCAAAACCAAGACCGGCGCCCTTATGGGCGTTCTCGATCAATCCGGGGATGTCGGCAACCACGAAACTTCGCCTCCCCTCCGGTTTAACAACGCCGAGAACGGGAGACAGGGTGGTAAAAGGGTAGTCGGCGATCTTCGGCTTGGCCGCAGAAATGCGGGAAATGAGCGTCGACTTTCCGGCATTGGGAAATCCGACAAGCCCCACATCGGCCAAGAGCTTGAGTTCCAGATATAACCATTGCTCCTCGCCGTCCTCGCCCGGCTGTGCATGACGGGGCGCCTGGTTCGTGGCCGACTTGAAGAAGGCGTTCCCCTTACCTCCCCTTCCTCCCCAGGCAATGACGTATTCTTTTCCGTCCTCATCCATGTCCACGATCAAGGTGCGCGTTTCCGCATCGTTTACGATTGTGCCGACGGGAACGCGTATGATTATTTCTTTGCCATCAGAACCTGACTGCTGTTTGCCACGGCCCTGTTTGCCCTTTTCAGCTAGGTATTGCTGTTGGTACTTAAGGTCGATCAGCGTGCCGAGCTGCTTGTCTGCCCTGATGACGACATCCCCGCCCTTACCGCCGTCGCCGCCGTCCGGACCGCCCTTCGGGACATAGGCCTCACGACGGAAACTTATGCATCCCGCGCCGCCATGGCCTGCTTTTACATATATTTTTACTCTGTCAATGAAGTTGGACATCTGAAGTTTAATCCCTTTCGCGCACCTTTCCGCTGCTGCAAAAGAGTGATTTGAATAATGTTTTCAAGGAAATATACAGTTATATGCTTGAAAATGCAAGCTAGAAAAGAATAAAACGGGCAGTCAGAAGGTCGGCCTGCTCCGGCACTGGAGGAATTAGTTGAGAAAAGATCATTCTTTACCCTGCTGAAGGCGTCTCGCAATTCGCCTGGCCATGCTGAGAGAAAATGCGCCGAGGACGCAACAGATGAGTGTCAGCAATCCGAAGAATTCAACATCGGCGAACAAATGACTGCGACCGTGCTGAAATCTGTGGACCGACGCGGTCAGCGCGGCGCCGCCAGACAGCAGGGCAAGCAGGAGCATACATGCTCCGCAGATATAGAGACCGATGGCAATAAATTTCAGCATACGTCCCTAGGATTCTGTATCCAGCCGCGTTCTCCTTAGGCTTGGAATTCAGGATGCATGATTTCAGGACTCATTCCCCGCCTTTGTCTTCCAATTGATAATCCTTGATTTTCGTGAGAAGTGTCTTGTAACTTACCTGCAGGATTTCAGCGGCGCGGGATTTGTTGCCGCCAGTCTGTTTCAACACCTGCCTGATGCGGCGCGATTCCGCTATGCGTGTGGCTGCCTCGGCCACCGCGTGCAGCGGGCCGTCCATGGGCACATTTTCCGCGAGCGCATCGATAATATTCGATTCACTGATGCCGAGATCCTGTGCACGGATGCAACCACCGTCGGTATAGATAACGGACCGTTCAATCACGTTCTCAAGTTCCCGCACATTTCCTCGCCATGGCGATTTCATCAATATGTCCATGGCCTCGTCGGCAATCGTGAGCGGGCCTTTCCGGACCTCCGCTGAATACTTGTTCAAAAAATTCCAGGCAAGCGCGGGAATATCGTCCCGCCGATTTCTGAGCGGGGGGATGGTAATGGGAAAAACATTGAGGCGATAAAACAGGTCCTCGCGGAACAGTTTCGCAGCCACGGCTTTTTCTATGTTCTTGTTCGTAGCGGCTACGACCCTAACATCAATCTTGATCGGCTTGCCACCTCCCACCCGCTCGATTAGCTGTTCCTGAAGCACGCGCAGCAGTTTTGCCTGCAAAGACAGATCCATATCTCCGATTTCGTCGAGGAATACAGTGCCTTTGTCGGCGAGTTCGAGCTTGCCCAGTTTCCGCGCGTCGGCTCCGGTAAACGCTCCCCGCTCATAGCCGAAAAGCTCGCTTTCGAGCAATTCTCGCGGTATTGCCGCAGAATTGATCGCGATGAAGGGCGCCTCCTTCCGCGAGCTCAGGTAATGAATTGCCCGGGCGAACAGCTCCTTGCCTGTTCCGCTTTCTCCGTAAATGAGCACCGTCGCATTCGTGGGGGCGACCTTCTGGATCTTCGACGTGACTTCCTGCATCTGGCTGCTCCTGCCGATGATTTTGGGCATGCCCAGTTTCTCTGCAAATTCCTCCCTGAGAAGGATATTTTCAGCGGCAAGGCGTGTCGTATCGAGCGCCCGCTGAATGAGTACAAGCAGATGGTCCGTGTCGAACGGTTTTGTCAGAAAATCCCAAGCGCCTTCCTTCACAGCCTTGACGGCAGTTTCGATCGTGCCGAAGGCCGTCATCACAATAACGGGCAGCAGGGGAGTTTCCTGCTTAACGTTCCTGAGCACCTCAAAACCGTCTTTTTTCGGCAGTTTGAGGTCCGTAAGCACCAACCCGATGCGCTCGTCGGTGAGCTTCTTAATTCCCTCGGCTCCGTCCCTGGCCGGGATCACTCGATAGCCAGCGCCCTCGAGAGTTTCTTTCAGCATGTCGAGCATGCTTGCCTTGTCTTCAATAACGAGTATCGTATCGGCCATCACAAATTACCTCGTTGGAAGCGTCACACTGAAAGCCGTTCCCTGCCCTTCGCTGCTTTCCACTTCTAGCCTCCCTCCATGGGAAGTAATAATCTTATGGGCCAAAGCCAAGCCCATTCCCACGCCGGTGTCTTTTGTCGTGAAAAAAGGAAGAAATATTTTTTTTATGCTGTCTCCAGGGATCCCGGTGCCAGTATCGCGTATGACGATGTTCAGGTCGTAACCCACCCGGCACAGGATCGACAGCTTACCGCCATCCGGCATCGCTTCAATTGCGTTCTGGATCAAGTTCGTCAACGCCTGCCGTATCAGCACCTCATCGAGCAACGCAACGACGGTATCAAGCTTGAGTTCCGTTGTGACCCGATGTTCGGCATCCCTGGCCTGCAATGCAGACGCGAGACAGCTTTCGATCATGCTCCCGACATTGACGGGAACACGATTCAACGATGCCGGGCGTGCAAACGTAAGAAGGTCTCCGATGATCCTGTTCATTCCCTCTATTTCATCGGCGACTTTCCGGATCAGATCCTGAGCAACGGGATCATATTTTTTCGACATCAGGCTCAGATAGCCGGAGATTACCGCCATAGGGTTCCGCAGTTCGTGGGCGATGCCTGCCGACATCTCGCCGAGGGCGGTCAGCCGCTCACGGAGTTCGACCTGCTCCTGCAGCTGCTTAACTTCCGTGAGGTCCGAAAAAGACAGGATTACACCGATCGCCGCATCGTGCCGGTCGGTGAGGACTGCCGTATTGTATCCGAGCCAGAGACGTCCCTCTGCACGGTCGAGCATTGCTTCCATGCGCGCCGAGGGGACTTTCCGCTCCAGAGTACGATGAACCGCTGTTGTAATACCGCCTTCGTCGAAGAGATCGCGGCAGCTTTTGCCGAGGACCTGATTGCGATTCAAATTGAGTGTTTCCTCGGCTGCACGATTGATCGTTGTGAGCTTGCACTGGGTGTCGAAGGTCATCACTCCGCTTGTTACGCACTGCAGGATGTTTTCGTTGTAGCTTTCGATGTTATCGGCCCGCTGTTCTGCCAGTGCTTTGAGCCGTTCGAGTTCCTTTTCCTTCTCTTTCAACTGTTTCGTAACGTCGTAAAAAGCGCTGATAATAAAAGAAGTATCTGTCGATTTTTTTCTCTCTTCTTTTTGAAGACCGAGGTTCCGCCGAAATCGACGAGTGACACTCCAGAGCACGAGTCCCGCCGCCAGAAGGATAAAAAGGGCGGGAAGAAATGTGAAGAGTATTTGTGGTTTCATAGTCTGATCAGATTGAGATACCACGATATGATAGCAGACCCATAGAATGTGGTCATAACCGCGCCGAGGGCAAGGAACGGACCGAAGGGAATGACTTTCTCCATTTTATGCCGTTTCAACAGGATCAGTAAAATACCTCCGACGGACCCGGTAAGAGCGCCGAGCATGATGGTGAGAAGGGCGCCTTTCCACCCGAGAAAGCTGCCGATCATGCCCATAAGCTTCACATCGCCACCCCCCATCGCCTCGACATGACGGAGTCTTTCCCATAGCCATCCGACGGCAAAAAGAGGGACAGCCCCCGCGAGCAATCCGATGAGTGAATTGAGAAACGCAGTCAGATAAAGACCTGCATGCGGCAACAGGTTGCCGAGATGGAACGGGAGCGGATCGGTAAGTGGATAGAGGAAGAAAGGCGCAAAGGAAAGGCCAAGGAGCATCCCAGGTAGGGTAATGATATCGGGAATAATCTGATGATCGAAGTCGATGAAGGTTATCGCGATCAGCGATGAACAAAGGATCATTATCAGTACAGCTTCACCGCCGAAGCCGAACTCACGAACTATTAACACATAAAACAAACCGTTTATAAGTTCAACAAGCGGGTATCGCCACGAAATGGGCTCTCCGCACTTTCGACATTTGGCTCGAAGGAGGATAAAACTGATAAGTGGGATGTTGTCGTAGAATCTGATCGGCTCTTTGCAACGGGGGCAGTGGGAGGCCGGTTTGCTCACTGAGCGGCCGCTCGGCAGCCGCACGATGCAGACATTTAGAAAACTTCCGATGACAAGGCCGAAAAGAAGGGCAGAGAAAGCCATCATGAAAGCGTGTCCTCCGTCTGCCTTACCGCGGTTTTTAAATCCCTCCGGACTATTTTCAATTCAGTCCTGAGTTCCTCTACTTCCTGTTCCCGATCCGCCAGTTCGGTCATAGCCGTGACAATTTCTTCATCTCGGAACAAGAGGTCGGTCGCCTTAGGGAGGACATCCTGCTTTTTGAGATCCATGATTTTTCGGCCAATTTGACGGTGCAGCTGATCGATCGCGGTCTGCGTTTCGTCAATCCTGATTCTCAACCGTATCATGGCAAGCTCCGTCTTCACCCACTCCGTAAAAGTAGCGGCCATGACGGAGATCTTCTTACTGCCTTTCTCTATATTCAGGACAGCCTTTCCCCAGATAGTCATGGCAACTCCTTTCGTCAGGGTACGCGCTTGGGAGTATGGATCAGGCCGGATCAAAAACAGGTATCACGTTGCCCAGTCAATATCCCTGGTTAGTTTACTTTATCAGAATAAACCTAAAATATCAACCAACGGTAATCAGCCCAAGCCGTCCCTGCCACTTCCGTTTCAGGAGCCCCCTGAGCCTTGGATACTGTTCCAATTGAGGATCCTGGCCGAGGAGCTGTATCGCCTCGTTTCGAGCCGTTTCCAGCAAGTCAGCGTCGCGGATTATGTTTGCCGCGCGCAGGTCGGGAAGGCCGGATTGGCGGGTGCCGAAGAACTCGCCAGGTCCGCGCATGCGCAAGTCCTCTTCAGCGATCTTAAATCCGTCGTTCGTACGCGCAAAGGCATTGAGCCGCTCCCGTGCTTCTTCGGCAAACATGCGTGGCCCCATGAGAATACAGTATGATTGATGGGTGCCTCGCCCAACACGCCCGCGCAGCTGATGGAGCTGGGCCAGCCCGAAGCGCTCAGGATGCTCAATCACCATGACCGTTGCATTCGGGACATCAACGCCCACCTCGATTACAGTGGTCGAAACCAATATCTGAATTTCGCCGCCTTTGAATGCGGCCATGACCGACTCCTTGTCTTCGCCTTTCATCCTGCCGTGCAGCAGCCCGATTTTCCAGCTTGGGAAAATGTCCTTCTGCATGTGAGCAGCCATCTCGGTCGCGGCCTTGAGATCGCTCTTTTCCGTTTCCTCCACGAGAGGATAGACGACGTACACCTGTCGCCCTCTTTTGAGCTCGCCGTCCATGAGCTGGTACGCCTCCCGGCGCCTGCTCTCAAAATAAAGCCGTGTAACAACCGGACTCCTCCCTTTCGGCATTTCATCAACGACCGAGACATCGAGATCTCCGTAAACCGTGAGGGCGAGCGTGCGCGGAATAGGGGTCGCGGTCATGACGAGCACGTCCGGTTCATACCCCTTTGCGGTCAGCGTTGAGCGCTGGATCACGCCGAAACGGTGCTGTTCGTCGATTATTGCAAGACCGAGCTTGCGGAATGTTACCTGCTCCTCAATTAGCGCATGAGTGCCGACAACGATCCGGGCTTCTCCGGATTCGATTTCGGCGAGTACTGCCGCTTTCTCTTTCTTTTTGCGGCTGCCCGTAAGCGACCTTACCGAGATGCCGAGCGGCCGGACCAGTTCGGTCATGTTGTTATAGTGCTGTTCTGCGAGGATTTCCGTCGGCGCCATGACACAGGCCTGGTATCCATTCTCCACTGCCAGCAGAGCTGCTATCAGGGCCACGATGGTCTTTCCGCACCCCACATCGCCCTGCACCAACCGGTTCATGGGACGGTTCGCCGTCATATCATTCCTGATCTCGGCGATTACCCGTTCCTGGGCATTGGTCAAGCTGAAAGGAAGACTCTTCCTGAGCGCCGCCTCAAGATTCTCCAGCGGTTTGAACTGAATTCCCTTCGTTTCCGCCATCACTCCCCGTTTTCTGAGCGCAAGCCCCAGTTCCATCACGAAGAGCTCCTCGAAGCTCAGCCTACGGTGCGCTGCGCTTAACCCTTTATTTAATATGTTTATATCCTTCTCTCGCGTAGGAAAATGAACCTCATAGTACGCCTCCGGAACCGGCATCAGGGAATACTTTTCGATAATCCCCTCGGGCAGCATCTCAGACATTGTTCCGCCACAGGTGTCAAGAATGTCCTTCATCATCCTACGGAGGTAACGCACGGAAAGTCCTTCGGTCGTCCGATAGATGGGCACAGTTCTGCCGGTATGGATCAGCCCATCTGCCTCATCGTCATCCATGATCTCATAATCAGGATTGTCGATCTGCGGCAACCCGCCTTTGTAAGGATTTGCCTTGACGATGCCGGACAGAATTACTTGCTGGCCCTTCTTGAACTTCTTCTGCATAAAAGCCTGGTTGAACCAGGACCCGATGAGCATACCACTTCGGTCGGTGATGAGGAGTTCGAAAATTTTCACCTGTTTCCGTTTCGTCTGGACCACTTCGGCGGAGACCACCTCCCCCGATACGGTCTCATAGGAACCGTAGATGAGGCTGCCAATTTTCTTGAGATTACCCCGGTCTTCATAGCGCCAGGGAAAATAAGTCAGCGCTTCCTCAACAGTCGTGATGCCGAGCTTTTTTAGCATCTCGGCGCGTTTCGGACCGATGCCTTTGCAGTATTGAATGAGTGTATCAAGCCGGAGCGAATCCTTTTCGCCTCCCTCCCGCGCCACACTCGGGGATAGCGGCACTATACTGCGTATTTTCTCCCCCTGCGGATGAGATCCGCGCCGAGCGTGCCGGCTGGAGCTGTCGTGGTGGAGAACCGCTCTGAACTCCTGAGCATCGAGCAGCGTCGTTGCATTCATGATGCGGTCACGCTTCTGTTGCGGCGGCAGCGTGTCAAAATTCGTAAATAGTTTTTCGATGCTCTCAATAAATGTTTTGTCATTCGACAAGCGTTTCAGTTCTTCGATCTGAACCCGCATGAATGGTTCAAGCGCTGTAAGGGTTTTGAGGTGGGAAAAGTCGTCCCTGCCGGCGAAAGAAAGAGGCTTCCTGATTCTATCAAGGATAGTTTTTATGGATTCCATAGGAGATGCCTGGATAATATTAGATTATTTTGCTGGGTTTGTCGAGGGAAAGCGGACGAAGTGTTGTTCATTTTCCACGGATGCTGGCACCGCCTCAAGCGAGGTCCGGCCAAAAAAGTCAGCTGGAACCATATCCTTTATTGTTCGAATAAACAGATTCTAAGACTGTTCAGTATTGCGTCTAACCGGTGATCCGTGTATCAAGGTAATCTATCGTGATATTCGTGTCTGGCGTTCTTCCTCGCATGAAGACCTTATCCGATCCAGCGGTAAGGACAGTTACTCATATCGTAGTGCATCAATGGGATTGAGGAGTGAGGCTTTATACGCGGGATAGAAACCGAAAAAAATGCCGATAAACCCGGAGAAACCAAAGGCCGTTACAATGGAAACCGGGGAGACAATGGTTGGCCACCCGGACAGGTAAGAAAGAATCACTGAGGTGGAAATTCCTGCAACGATGCCGAGGACTCCCCCGATCAACGACAGCGTCAATGCCTCGATAATAAACTGGAGCCTTATGTCCCACGTCTTAGCGCCGATGGCCATTCGAATGCCGATCTCGCGGGTCCGTTCGGTGACAGACACCAGCATGATATTCATGATTCCAATTCCTCCCACAAGGAGCGATACTGAGGCAATCGCTCCCAGCAGCAAGGTCATGACCCTCGTCGATTGTTCTGCGGCCTGCATGATCTGGGTGAGGTTTCGCACCGTGAAGTCGTTTTCCTGCTTCTGGCCGAGATGATGACGCTGCCTGAGTAGTTCGTTAATCTGCTGTTCCGCATTCGGGAGGTCATCGGCGCTCTTCGCCTTTACGATGATGATTCGCACCATCCCCGGAAACTGGGTTCCGAAAAGCTTCTTCTGCGCGGTGGTCACCGGCACGAGGATGGTATCATCCTGGTCCTGGCCCTGCGCGCTTTGCCCTTTGCGGGCCAAAACCCCGATCACCGTGAACGGCATGTTCTGGATTCTAATAGCCTGTCCGACGGGATTCTGATCCCCAAAGAGATTGTCAACGACTGTCTGGCCGAGCAGGCATACTTTTGTGGCGCCTTTCACATCCTGCATGATAAACGGACGGCCAGCGGACAATTCCCACTCCCGTACGGTCAGAAAGCTCGGCGTAGTGCCGATAATACCGGTAGACCAGTTCAAATGTCCGGCAATGACTTGGGAGGTACCATTCAGGATAGGCGCTGCGTCGGCGACTGCGGAACTTTCCTTGATGATGGCGTCCGTATCGCTGGTCGAGAGCGTCGGCTGCGTGCCTGACCCCATTCGTACTCCTCCGGAAGTCGTTGCTCCAGGAAGGACGATGAGGAGATTGCTTCCCATGCTCGAAATCTGTTGGGCGATTTTTTGGCTCGCCCCCGAGCCAACGGCAACCATGGCTATTACGGCGCCAACGCCGATAATGATTCCGAGCATGGTCAGTGCCGAGCGCATCTTGTTCACGCGAAGGGCGCGAAGCGATATTTTAAACGTGGAGGGTATATTGATCACTGTTTGCTTACCTGTTCATCGCTCACGATATGTCCATCCAGAAAACGAATAGTCCTTTTTGCATAAGTTGCGATATCAGGCTCGTGGGTAACGATGATGACCGTAATGCCCGGCTCACGGTTCAGCCGGACAAAAAGCTCCATGATTTCTATGCTTGTCTTGGTATCGAGATTGCCGGTGGGCTCGTCGGCAAGGATGATCGGTGCATCGTTCACGAGCGCCCTGGCTATGGCAACCCGCTGCTGCTGACCGCCGGAAAGCTGGTTCGGGTGATGACCTTCCCTTCCTTCCAGTCCAACGTTTTTCAGGGCCTGTCGTGCGCGTGTGCTGCGTTCATGTGCGCTCACGCCGTTATACAGCATGGGAAGCTCCACGTTCTCAAGCGCCGATGTTCGCGACAGCAGGTTGAAACCCTGAAAAACGAACCCGATTTTCTGGTTCCTGATTTCGGCCAATGCATCCCGGGAAAGATTTCCCGTATCCACGCCGTCGAGATGGTAGTGCCCGTCCGTGGGGGTATCGAGACATCCCAGGACATTCATGAATGTCGATTTTCCCGAGCCTGACTGACCCATGATGGCGACAAACTCGCCCTTCTCAATGATCGCAGAAATTCCGTCTAGTGCCCGCACCTGTACGTCACCCAGACTATATATCTTGCTTATGCTCTGTGCTTCGATGAGAGCCATATCAGAACATCCTCGGTCCCGACGGTGCCTGCGTCTTCGTCTTATTCAAGGCTTCCACAATGACTTGCTGGCCTTCCTTCAGGTCGCCGGAAACAATTTCGGTATAGGTGCCATCGCTGATGCCCGGTGTTATCGAAACGCGCTTGGGCTTGCCGTTCTCGAGCACCCATATGGCAAGCCCCTTTTTTTCGGCCCCGCCAGATGTAGCAGCCGTACCTGAACCCGCCGGCCTTTCGGTTAACCTGAAGCGAAGAGCGGCATTCGTGATGCGCAGCACATTGTGTCCCTTGGTAATGATGATCGAAACATTGGCCGTCATGCCGGGCATGAGTTTGAAATCGCGGTTATTTACCTGGATCACGACGTCATACGTTACAACATTTTGCACCGTTATAGGAGCCTGCCTGATCTGCCATACCTTGCCCTTGAATGTCGTGTCGGGGTAAGCATCAACGGTGAATTCTGCCTCCTGGCCGACTTTCACCACGCCGATGTCCGACTCGGCCACATTCGTGTCAATCTGCATTTTCGTGAGATCCGCAGCGATTGTGAACAACGTCGGGGTCTGGAAGCTGGCGGCGACGGTCTGGCCCACATCCACATTCCGGGAAATTACGACACCATCGACGGGTGAGACGATTTTCGTGTACTCGAGGTTCTGCTGCGCACCATCAAGCGCTGCTTTTGTCTGCTCAATCGATGCTTTTGCCGAGCTCACCTCGGACTTGGCAGTGTCATAGTTCGTCTGTGAGGTGTCCACGTCGCTCTGCGCAATGAGATTTTTTGAGATTAGTTCCTTGTTGCGATCGTAGGTCCTTTTTGTATCTACAAGCGTAGTATTCGCCTTATCCAGGTTGGCCTGGGCTACAAGCAGATTTGCCCTCGCCTGCTGCACCAGGGCCTCAAAAGTAGCGGGGTCTATCTGGGCGATAAGTTGCCCCTTCTTCACGCGCGAGTTGAAGTCCACATAGAGCGTCTTGATTGTTCCCGAAACCTGTGTCCCGACCAGGACTGTTGTCACGGCATTGACCGTACCCGTGGCCGTCACGGACTGCACGATGTCCCCGGTCGACACGGGCTCAGTTCGGTATGACGTCCCATCGCCTTTGCAGCCAAACAGCACAAGGGCAAGAACACCCGCGAGAACGACGCGCCGTTTTGGATCCATCTGCCGAACTTTTTTCATATCCCTTCCTTTTCCATTTTATCAATGTTATAAAACATCTACGACCGGAACACGTTGATATCCTATCTCCGAGTCTTGAATATGGCAAGTTTGCCGAACCGGTGCTGGAAGGTATCGAGGTATATATAAATCACGGGCGTAATGTAAAGCGTCAAGAGCTGTGAAAAAACGAGGCCGCCGACCACCGCAAGCCCCAGCGGACGGCGTGCCTCGGCACCCGCTCCGAGTCCAAGCGCGATCGGCAGTGTCCCCATGAGGGCCGCCATCGTCGTCATCATGATCGGACGAAAACGGACAAGGGCACCCTCAAAAATGGCGCTTTCCGGACTTTCCCCTTCCCTGCGCTCCGCCTCAAGGGCGAAATCGATCATCATGATGGCGTTTTTCTTCACAATGCCGATAAGCATGATGACCCCGACGAAACCATAAATGTTCAGTTCCTTGCCGAACACAAGCAGGGTGAGAAGCGCACCGACTCCCGCTGCCGGCAAGCCGGAAAGAATGGTAATGGGGTGGATAAAGCTTTCATACAGGATTCCAAGGACAATGTAGATAATGAGGACCGCCAGGATAAGAAGGAGAAACAGCCCCTGTGTCGATGACTGGAACGCCTGCGCCGCTCCCTGGAAACTCGTGGTAACCGTAGCAGGAAGCGTCTCCTTGCTGGTTTTATCCACGAGGCCCACCGCCTCGCTGAGTGATACGCCGGGCTTCAGGTTAAACGAGATGGTGACCGAGGGAAGCTGGCCAAGATGGTTGACCAGAAGCGGTCCGGTGCCCACGGACGGTTTGGTTACGACGTTTAAAGGCACCAGCTTGCCGGAAGACGACCGGATATACAGCATTGAGAGCGATGCGGGATCCGCCTGATATTCCGGCAGAAGTTCTGAAATGACCTGATACTGGTTTGTCGGCGCCAGTATGGTTGATACCTGGAGCGTACTGTAGGCCATGCTGAGCGCGTTCTCGATCTGCTGTGCCGATACTCCGAGCATGGATGCCTTGTCGCGGTCGATATCGAGGTTGACCTGCGGATTCTTGATAAGAAGGTCGCTGGTCACGTCCTGAAGCTGAGGGATGGCGCGCAGCTTCGCTTCGAGCGTCTGGGAGGCGCGGTACAATTCGTTGGTGTCCGGGCCCTGGAGCGTGTACTGGTACTGGCTTTTTGTGAGCTGTCCGCCGATCCGTATGGGAGGAAGATTCTGCATGAAGATCCTGATCCCGGTAACATCTGCGGTCTTTTGACGAAGCTCCTGGATAATCTCATCAGAGCTTAAGCGGCGCTCCGAGCGGGGTCTGAGCCTCATGAACATGCGTCCGGAATTTGCCGCGGCATTCGGGCCGCCAGCGCCGATGCTGGACATGAACGCTTCCACATTGGGATCTTTGGCTACGATTTCGACCATCTGCTGCTGGTGCCTTGCCATGTCGTCGAAGGAGATCCCCTGCTGCGCCTCGGTAATGGCGAATATCTGGCTCGTGTCCTCCGTCGGGAGAAATCCCTTGGGCATGATGCCGAACAGGTAAATCGTGATGAAAAAAAGACAAAGCGTCATAACAAGGACGGCTCGTTTGTGCCTGAGCACCCACGTGAGGCTTTCCTTGTAAACACGGAGCATACCGTCGAAGAAGCGTTCAAGGGCCATGTAGAGCCTGCCGTGCTTTTTCTCACCGTGCGGCTTGAGGAATCGGCTGCTCAGCATGGGGGTGAGGGTCAGGGAGACCACGCCCGAAACGAGGATGGCTACACTAATGACGACGGCAAATTCATGGAGTAGGCGTCCGAGGATGCCGCCCATGAAGAGGACCGGGATAAAGACGGCAACCAGCGAAAAGGTCATGGACAGGATCGTAAACCCGATCTCCCGTGACCCGCTGAGCGCAGCCTCCATGACCGGCTCTCCCATTTCCATGTGGCGAACGATGTTTTCGAGCATCACAATGGCGTCGTCGACCACGAAACCGACGGCAAGGATCATGGCCATAAGGGACAGGTTGTCCACGCTGTAGCCGAGGAGGAACATGACTGTGAAGGTGCCGATAATGGACATTGGCAGAGCGAGGCTCGGGATGATGGTGGCCGAAAGGTTCCGGAGGAACAGGAAGATGACAAACACCACAAGAATGATGGAGAGAAGGAGCGTTCCTTTCACATCGGAGACCGAGTCCCGGATGGAAACGGAGCGGTCGAAAAGCACATCGATGTCCACCGATGCGGGTATTTCGCTCTTGAACACGGGCAGGAGCGCCTTGATGGAATCCACCACTTCCACCGTGTTCGTTCCCGGTTGACGCTGGATACCGAGGATGATCGCCCTTTTTTGCGCTGTGGCGGTATTGTACCAGCTTGCGATCTTGTTGTTTTCCACGCTGTCAATGACTGTGCCGATGTCTTCCAGCCGGACCGGGCTGCCGTTATGATTTGCCACGATGAGCGGGCGGTACGCAGCAGCATTCATCAGCTGGCCGCTCGCCTCGATCGTATAGGATTTCGTGGAGCCCTGGAGCGTCCCGGTGGGAAGGTTCACGTTCCCGTTTGAAATGGCAGTAGACACCTCGTCGATGCCGATGCCGTGGACAGCCAGTGCCCTGGGGTCAAGCTGGGCGCGAACCGCGTACTTCTGGGATCCGTACACCTGCACCTGCGCCACTCCGCTGATCATCGAGATGCGTTCGGCCATGCTTGTTTCGGCATATTCGTCAACCACGGAAAGCGGCAGCGTCTTGGAACTGAGGGCAAGATACAAGACAGGCATGTCGGCGGGATTGACCTTCTGGTACGTGGGAGGCGTGGGCATGTTCGGTGGAAGAAGGCTCGCCGATTTCGAGATCATCGCCTGCACGTCCTGCGCCGCGGCATCGAGGTTCCGGCTTAAATTAAACTGGAGGGTGATCTGGGTGGAGCCGACCGCGCTCACGGAGGTCATGTTGTCGATGCCCGCGATCGTGGAGAACTGGCGCTCTAGAGGGGTCGCCACGGCGGACGCCATGGTCTCGGGACTTGCGCCCGGAAGCGCCGCGGTCACCATGATGGTCGGGAAATCCACGTTCGGCAGGTCACTGACCGGGAGACTGTTGTAGGCCATAACGCCAAAAAGAAGGATCGCGGCCATGACCAGCGTCGTCATGACAGGTCTGCGTATAAAAGGTTCAGCGATATTCATGTATTGATTCCTTAAGAGAGATCCCTGCAGGACGGTAGACGGGGAAATATCACGCCAGCACCCTGTTTAGATTTAAATCTTCTCCAGCACTTTGCGTATTCTGTGAACCGTAAATTATCTCTTACTTCTTTTTCTCTTCATTTATCGTCGGCGTGTTGCTTTTTCCAGTGTCTGTTTTTCCCTGAACGTCTTGTGTCTGGTCTCCCTTCGACTCCACGGCAATGCCAGGAATCAGATTGAGTTGCCCATCGGTGACCACTTTTTCCCCCGGCGTTACTCCTTGAGAAATCACCGCGAGGTCTCCGAATGTTCGAGCAACCATTACGGGTCTGGACTCGACCGTCGAATCGGATTTTACCACAAAGACATACTGTCCCTGCTGTCCTGTCTGGAGCGCGGCAGAGGGTATGACAATGGCATTCTTTTGCGTTTCGAGTGTCACGACGACATTGATGAATTGACCGGGCCAGAGCCTTCGGTCCCTGTTTTCAAAAGTACCTTTCAGCTGGATGGTGCCTGTTGCAGTATCCACCGCGTTATTTATAAAGGTGAGAACACCCTGCGCAGGATGACTTTCGTCACCCGGGATAATGGCCTCCATTTGCAGGGACCTTTCCTGCATGAATCTTTTTATATTCTCGAGGTTCTGTTCCGGCACGGAAAAAGTTACATAAATCGGGGTAATTTTATTGATCGTCACAAGGGGCAGATCATTCGCTTTTATGACATTCCCCTTGTTAATTAAAACGCTGCCTACGCGGCCGTCAAGGGGTGATTTGATTGTGCAATAGGCAAGCTGGAGCCTGCTGTTATCGACATTGGCTCTGTCAGCCTGGACCGCGGCGGCAAGAGCATCCGCATTGGCGCGAAGCTGCTCATATTGATCTTTGGAAACATAGTCCATTTGAACGAGGATATCATACCTCTTTGCCTGTTCTTCGGCGTTCTTTGCCTGAGCCGCATCCCGGGCGAGCTGCGCTACCGCCTGTTTCAATGCCGCTTCGTAAGGTCGGGGGTCTATGAGAAAAAGCAAATCGCCCTCCCTGACGTCTTGTCCCTGTCGAAAATGGACATCGGTAACTTCGCCGCCAACCATAGCTTTCACCGAGACGGTATTGTATGCTTCTACATTACCGATGGCATTGATCTGCACCGGGACGTTCTGAATCATGGCAACCCCTGTCTTTACCGGTACAGCCCGCCTGGACATTGATTTCGCTTTGCTGTCGGTGCAGGAGATGACGGCAATAAATAACAGAGATATGGCGAGCAAGGTCATACAGCGTTTCAGTAATCGTAATTTCATAATTCTTTCGCAGCCCCACCTTTCTGCCGATTGATAAAACGTCCATGAAAAATCGCTGACAGTATCTTCCTTGAGTTTTGGGCACCGGTGTATCGTATCGGGCCTTGGTTACCGAGCCCCCATGGCTTTTTCAATACTTGCTTGGGCAATTTTATAGTTATAGAGCGCGGCGTTATAGGCCGCCTGAGCGCTGACATAGGTTGCGAAGGCATCGGAAACCTCAATCGTGCTGCCTACTCCGGCTGTGTATCTGCCGTTTGCGAGAGCGAGATTCTCTGTGGCCTCTTCGGCGGAGAGTTTAGCCGCCGAAATACTGGCCTCGGCAGCCTGCAAGTTCAGGTACGCCTGCTTGACATCGAGAATAATCTGCTGCCGCAAGGCTTCTTCATTTTCCTTTAAGAGGTACAGATTGGACTTGGCCGCCGCCACCTGATGGCTCGTCAGGAACCCGTTGAACAAGGGTATGGTCAATGCCACCCCAATATCCCAGCTGCTGCTCATCGTATAGGGCGGCAAATCGATTTCATCTTTACTGTAACTCGCGTTCCCGGACAAGACGGGATAGTAGCCTGTACGCTGCAAACTAATGTTCTCTTCGGCGGCATGGACTTGCGCAATGATTGACTTAAGGTCAGGCCTGTTTTCGAAAGCCCGCGCTGAAGCGTCTTCAAGGGTTATGGCATATTTTTGAAACGAAAGGTTATCCTCGATCGTGAATTCCGGGGCATTGGAGACCCCCATCGTGTTTCTGAGGGTTACCCATGCTATCTTGAGAGTGTTGTCCGCGTTGATAAGGCTGAGCTGCGCGTTGCTCAGGTTGACTTTCGCTGTAATAACATCTATTTTCGCATTCGTCCCGACTTTATAAAACCCTTCTGCCTGATCAAGATGCAACTGGTACTGCTTAATTACGTCGGCGGCCACCGCCAGGTTCCTCTTCGCCTGGAGCACTGCGTAATAGGCCTGCTTGACGCTCAGGATCGTCGTATCCTCTGTCGTGTTGAGATTCATGCGGGACGACTCGAGGTTATATTTCGAGATCCCGACGGAGGATGAGGTTTTTCCAAAATCCAGGATCGTTTGATTGAGGTTGACGCTGCCGGTGTATTCATTATATGCCGTCTGATTGATGAGCGTCGTCCCCGGGAAAGGCTTGGTTCTCGTATATGCCGCCTCGGCACTCACCTGGGGATAATAATTTGAAAGGGCCACGCCTACCTGTTCCTTACTGACGTCAACGGAATACAGTGCGGCAAGGATGTTCGGATTCGTTCTGAGTGTTATGTCGATGCACTGGTTTACGGTCAGGGTGACTGTCGGCGCGCTCTGCACATTCACCGCCTTGCTCATCGGGCCCTGATCCGGCGCTGCGGCCTTTTCTTGAATGGAAGGGATCCGCTCTTCAGACAACGCATCCGCCGCCACGATGCACAGCAAAATAAACGCAAGAAACAGCGATTGAAAAACGAGTCGGCGACTGCCATACCAATTCATCTTGATTTTCCTCCGCACCAATTAATTGAATTTTTGAGTGCCATTGATAAAAATATCCACCATGTCCTTTACAGCCTGCTCCATTCGCTTTTTCGTCATTCCGCTTTCTTTCATGATTTCTTCCGTTCTGAAATAATTAAAGAGCATGCCCAGGAAAGTCCTTGCGGCGATTTCCGGAGAAACGTTTCTTAAAACCCCTTTTTTCTGCATCAAAACGAAATAGCCCGCGAGCGTTGCACGAACCTCATCGACATAGGAGCGATACATTTTTTTCACTTTTTCGGGATAAATATGAGCTTCCGAAAGCAGTATTTTCATCATCGATTTTCGCTCTTTCAGCGTCGTCAGAAACTTTACTGCGATCAGGATAAGCGCCTGTTCGTAGGTACGGTCGCCGAGTTCCGGCATAAGCTCCTTGAGCCTCGGTAAAAAAGCATAGCTGCTCAGGAGTTCCACAAAAAGCTTTTCCTTGGTCCCGAAATGCCGAAATAATGTGAGTTCCGTAACGCCGGCATTGCGGGAGATCTCGCGCGTCGTGGCGCCGAGATAACCTTTCTCGGACATGAGATGCAGCGTTGATTCCAACAATTTCTGTTTTGTTTCCGCTTTTTTCATTCCTCGCCGACCCCGTGGTTGAAAATTGTAAGTATGCGCTTACACTACCTCATACGAAGCCCTTCTGTCAAGAAATTATCCAATTTTCTCCTCGATTCCTCGTGAAGAACTCCTGTTCCTTTTCTCTATTTTGCTTTTTCAGATGCCGAGAGGTATAATGGCTTTCATGAAAAAAAACACGACCCTGCTTTACCCTCTCCTCCTGCTCGTCCTTTCCGCCATACTTATCGGCGGGTCGGCAGGGTTCTTCATCTATTCAATTTGGGATCTTCCGCAGGTCCAGACCCTCGAGGAATATCGCCCGAGCATTACGTCGCGGGTCTATTCCAAAAACAACAAGCTCCTTGCCGAGTTCTTTCTCGAGAACCGTAGACCCGTATCTCTGGACGATGTGCCGCCGATGCTCATCGATGCACTCATCGTTACGGAAGACGCGAGGTTTTACAGCCATCCCGGCATCGACTACCGCGGCATTGCAAGGGCTTTCATTCGGAACATCCGCGCACGGAAAGTCCTGGAAGGCGGCAGTACGCTGACCCAGCAGTTGGCGAAAGTCCTCTTCCTCACGCCGGAGCGAAGTTACAAAAGAAAACTCAAGGAAATGGCCCTCGCGCTGAGGATCGAACAGCGCTATACGAAACGCGAAATCCTGTCCATGTATCTGAATCAGATGTACTTCGGCAGCGGAGCCTATGGCGTTGAGTCGGCTGCGCGCATCTATTTCGGGAAATCAGTAAAAGAACTCAATTTGGCCGAATGCGCCCTGCTTGCCGGTCTGCCCCGCTCTCCCAAATATTACTCGCCGTTCAAGTCCCCCCGGAACGCGGCCTCCAGGCGCACCTATGTATTAAACAGAATGGCCGACGCAGGCATCATTAGCAGATCGCAGGCTGACGAGGCAAAGAAAGCACCCCTTCCGGTACAAACGGCGGAAAAGAGCAGCGGCTTGGCACCGTACTTCGTCGAATATGTCCGTCAGAAAGTAGAAGAACGCTTCGGGTCGAGCATCCTCTATTCCGGCGGCTTGAATATTTATACAAGCCTCAATGATGAACTCCAGACGTATGCCGAAGAAGCCGTTTCGGCCGGTCTGGCAAAAATCGAGTTGCATCGCTCTAAGTCAGGTCAGGCACCGCTCCAGGCGGCGGTTCTTGCCCTGGAGCCGGCAACAGGACACCTTCTTGCCATGGTTGGCGGTCGTGATTTCAATGGCAGCCAATTCAACCGCGCGATGCAAGCCCTCCGGCAGCCCGGATCCGCATTCAAGCCTATCATCTACGCCGCGGCCCTGGAACAGGGATACAGCCCTTCCGACCTGCTTGACGATTCACCGCTGACGATCAAAATAGACCGCAAAAAAACATGGTCTCCTGAAAACTTTACGCATACCTACCAAGGTTCCGTTACGCTCCGAAACGCCCTCGCCGAGTCTCTGAATGTACCGACCGTCAGGCTTCTAGAGAAAATCGGCATCGACGATACAATCCAGTACGCGAAAAAGCTGGGAATTCGCAGTCCGATGACGCATTATCTGCCGCTGGCGCTCGGCAGTTCCTCGCTGACACTTGAGGAACTTACGGCAGCCTACGCGGTATTCGCCGACCACGGCATGAAACTGGGTCCTGTCTCCATCCTGTCTATCACCGACAGTTCCGGACAAGTTCTCTACGTGAATGATGCATTGCCGGAGCAGGTCATGAAGCCTGAGACGGCTTATCTGATTACCTACCTCCTGAAAGGCGTCATCGAGCGGGGAACGGGTTGGAAAGCGCGTGAACTCGGCCGACCCGCCGCGGGCAAGACAGGGACGACGAACGATTATCGGGATGCATGGTTCATCGGATATACGCCTAATCTCGTTGCAGGCGTTTGGGTCGGCTATGATAATCAGGAAAGCATCGGGCCAAAGGAAACCGGTGCCCGCGCGGCCCTGCCTATCTGGCTCGAATTCATGAAAAAAGCGACTGCCGAACGACCGGCCGAGGATTTTTCTCTTCCGGATGGGGTTATCTTTAAGCAGATTGATCCGAGAACAGGCCTTCTCAGCACGGATAAATGCAAGATTACCCTCCGCGAAGCCTACCTGCCGGGTACCGAACCTCACCAATACTGCGATGAATCGGTGCCCGGGTCCGATGAGATAGAAATCCAGGACGAGGCTCCGTAATTGCGACCGTAACTCCATACAATTGTTGACAATTCCATATTTATTTGTTAACCTAGTTGTGTGGGTCTTCTTTCGTCCGACATGAACAATCCTTCCCCTTCCCCGTTTCTTGACCGGCTCGTTCCGTCACGGCTCTTTGCCCGCATGAGCATTGCCAGCAAAATGCTACTGGGATACATGACGCTGGTGGCGCTCACCGTCATGGTCGTCGTTTATACGCTGGTCAATCTACAGCGCATCAACGGCCTTAACCGGAGCATCGTCAAAATCGACATCGTGGTGAAGGAAATTTCGGACAAAATGCTGGATTCCCTTCTCGGCCAGGACATGTATGAAAAACGGTTCGTGATTCTGAAAAGTCGGGAGATGTCTTCTCTTTTTGAAAAACGCGGGCGGGAATTCAAGACGTGGCTCGTAGCGCTACAAAACCTGCCAGACGAGTCCAATCGGCCGGACGGGTCGAACCTGCCGCTCGTGGAAATCGACAGGCTGCACGCCAGGTATAATGACCTGTTCAGCCGGGAAGTCGGGCTGATCCGGGGCAACAACGTGGAGAAAGCCAATGCTCTGTCGAACACTGAGATGAAAAAAGTACTGGACAAGCTCATCGGGGCCCTTCGAACCATGTCTGCCGACGCCAAGGATGCACAGGACAGGAAGATGATGCAGATCAGCGCCATCGGGAGGACGGCACTCCTTACGACGGCGCTCCTTTGTCTCTTCAGTATTCTTGCCGGCGCCGTCGCCGGTCTCGTGGTAACCCACCATATTTCCTCTTCTCTTCACAAGCTCAAAGTAGCTACCGCTCACATCGCTGAAGGCAATTTCGACTACGACCCGGATATTAAAACAGATGACGAAATCGGGAGGCTTTCCGAGGCATTTCTTTCCATGGGGAAGCGATTAAAGAAACTGGAGGAAATGTATCTCGATGCCAGTCCCCTTACCCGCCTGCCGGGCGGCATCGCCATTGAAAACGTCCTGAAGAAGCGCCTCGAGTCCAAACAGTCTCTCGCCTTTTGCGTTCTCGATCTTGATAATTTCAAGGCGTTTAACGACCGTTACGGCTACGCGAATGGAAGCGAGGTAATCAAAGAGACGGCCAAGATCATAGAGAATGCTGTTAAATCAAAAGGCGGAACGGATGACTTTATCGGACATGTCGGCGGTGATGACTTCGTTGTCATTACGACACCGGACCGCATGCGCGAAATATCGTCGGAAGTCACGACGGCCTTTGACAAGCGGATCCCGTTGTTTTATGAACCGGGAGACCGGGAACGGGGCTATATCCAGGGAAAAACAAGACAGGGCATTGAAATGCAGTTTCCCATAATGACCATATCCATCGCGATCGTGACAAATGAACGGCGCGAGTTGACGAACCCGCTTGAAGCGTCAGAAATCGCTGCAGAGCTCAAGGATTATGCAAAAACGCTTCCCGGGAGCGTATTTGTCGTGGACAAGAGGAGGAGTGGGTGAGAAAGGCAATTATTCCGTGTCTTTTGCTCATGCTCGTGGGGTGTGTCCCTGTCATGCATCCTTCGGAATCCCGAGGTGTTGCCGGACCCGACGTTGATTTGCAAAAGGCTGTTTCTTTCGAAAAAGAGAAAAAATACCCTGATGCCATCGCCGTGTATCGGAAAATCGTGACAGATTATCCGCAGTCGCCTGTTGCCGCTGACGCTTTTTTCGCGATCGCATACCTCCACGCGTTCTATGACAACCCCCAAAAGGATTATTCGCAGGCGCTTGCTGGTTTTGAGGATTTTGATAAACGTTATCCGAACCACGAAAAAGTCCAGGACGCGAAGAACTGGGTGGCAGTCCTAAAATTGATGCTCGATGCCAAGAAAGAAAACAACCGGCTGCGCAAGAGCATCGAGCAGCTTGAAAAGGTCGACATCAGGCATGAGGAGAATCGGAGGAGATAGGGTCAATGGAGGGATCTCATCAGCGGAGAAATGTGCGGCTCCAGCTCTGAACTCGTCGTGCTTCTCACTTTGCCGTCTAGGGCAACGGAATAAGTGCCTCCGTACGGATCCACCGGGATTTGATTTATAATATTGCGGCGCACAAGGTCGTCAACGGTCGATGGAAATCTGCCAAATTTCTTTTTATACAAGCCTACGCCTCTCTCAAGAAGAGCTATCGACTGCAGAGCCTGTATTCGGGTTTCGTAGAGCTCCTTGAGAGATTGATCGTCAGTCATTCTCACCGTTTCTTCCAAAAAGAAAATTGCCGTCTCGGTACGGTTTTCTTTAAAAGCGATCCGTGCTGCAATACTGGCCAGCATCGGATCTCCGCCTGGCCGGCGTGACGCTTCCATAAAAAATGGGGCAGCCTCGGCATCTTTATGGAGAAAAAAGAAATCATTAAAGCCGACAAAAAACGGCATCCTCCAGTCCCAATCCCGGTAGCGGCTTCCCTTTTCAAGAAGACGATTTGCTTCTTCCACTTTACCTGGCTCCCACGGCAAAAAAGCGTTTGCATATAAATAAGGATCAAGGAAATAGGGATCTAAGTCCGTTGAAGCGTCCAGTATCTTCGCATACCAATTCCATTCCCATTCTTTGATTCCCGCTTTTTCTTTACGACCCACGGCACTGCCAATAAAAACTGTGGACTTTAGAAATAAAATGTCCGATGCAATACCATGGAACTCGAGTGCAGCAATTTTTAAGAGTGGCGATGGAAGAACAAACGCCTGACTTTCATCCTTCGGTAGCAATTTCATTGCATCTGCCGCTTTGCCAAGTGCCATGGCATGAAGACACACCGCGAGAATCAAAGCAGCAACGATGAGCAGCCTGCGCATTAGGGAAACTCCTTCTTTGTAAAAATAAGCGCAGCCAGGGTGATCGATAGCACTATGTAGATGAGGCCATAAATAACAGTCCATATGACAAAGGACGAAGATACCGTAAGGGCATGGGCCGCCTGCACTTTAATATCGAAAAGCGACAAGTTGGGGAATATATAATAGGCCGCCTCCACCATTCGCCTGGTAAGGGGCGACACGGTAAAGCCGACAGCCTGGGCCGGCGATTCAACAAGTGCCTTGACGCCGCTGAGAGATTCGCCAATGATATACGTGATTATTGTCAGAACGAGCGTGATAAAAGATGAGGACGTGAAAGAGGAAAAAAGGAAACTGACTGCTGAGAGCAGGATAAGCATGAGCACAACTAAACAGTCTGCAAGAATGATGAGCTGCCACGAAAACCGCGAAAAAAAGTCTGCTGCAAACGTCATTTTCATCAGGACGAGCACAGCCATTGCCAGTAGGCTCAATATGCCCATCGTAGCAATGATAATGAGCACCATCCCGAAAAATTTTCCGACGATATACTGAGAGCGAGAAATCGGCCTCGAAAGAACCGTATAGATGGTTCGTTTGTCAAGGTCCTTTGCCATGAGATTAATTCCGACAAAAAGGACAACGAGCAGACCGGTAAACGAGATGGTAGACAGCGCCATGTCAACCGAAACTTTGCCGACTTCTCTGGGAATCATCGTAGCAACAAGCGCAGTTGCACCAAAAAGCAGGAGAGCAAAGAGCGTAATCCCGTATAGTGCCCTGTTTCTGATACCTTCTTTGAAGGTGACTAGCGTAATAGGCCAGAGGGTCATGGTGCAGCCTCTCCTTCCGCCGCCTCGACTTCCTTCATGAACACCTCCTCCAGATTGCTATTTACGGAAAGAAGCTTGCTTAGGGAATCGACAAGTCTGAGCCTGCCACCAATGATTATGCCGGCGCGGTCGCTGAATCTTTCTATGTCGTTTAGGATATGAGAAGAGAAAAAGACTGTCTTCCCCTGTTGCTTCAATTCTATAAGCAGATCGCCGACCATTTTTCTGCCGATCGGATCAAGCCCGCTCATGGGCTCGTCCAGGATGACGACATCCGGATCATGGATCAGCGCAAATGCCAGGCCAGCCCTCTGCATCATCCCCTTTGAGTAAGTTCTGAGTGATCTTTTTCTGGCATTTTGCAGATCGACTTTCGTCATAAGGAAGTCTGACCGTTTGCGGATGGACTTTAAATCCATGCCTGCTGTCTTTCCTCCGAACCACATCAGTTCGTCAGCAGTCAAATAATCATAGAAATATGGATTTTCCGGGAGAAAGCCGACAACCTTTCTAGCCTCTGGATTGCGTACGTCTTTACCGCCGATTTCCGCGCTTCCCGAGTCCGAATAAATCAGGTTCATAAGGATCTTGATTGTTGTTGATTTTCCAGCACCATTCGGGCCGAGAAAGCCAAACACCTCTCCTTGATGAATTTCCAACTCAAGGCTATCCAGCGCCAGCACACGTTTTTCCCCGATACCGGCATTATATTTTTTTGAAATATTGACTAGTTTTATCATGTTATTTGAACACATCGGTGAGTTGTCGGCCACAGCAATGTTTATATTATCCATCGCTGCTGAAATTGTCAAGAAAAAGGCCGGGGTTGTCCCGGCCTCTGAAAAAAAATATGAAATTGTTTATTCTTACAAAGGTCCCCAGGTGGTAGAACCTTGGTTAGCTACAGGGTAACCCGTGCAGGCACCGCCACCAGCTACGCCTTTACCGGCCGGATAAAAATCATCAGCACCGTAGATAGAAGCAGGAGCCATGCCAACAATAGATACACCGGAGCCATTAACCCAATAAATGGAACTGGTGTCAGAATCCACGCCATAGCATCTATCACCATTTGAGTTCTTGGTTGCCATGGTATAACCTAGCCCTGCATTAGGAGCACCCGAAGTATTGGCCTCGAGAGAAACGTTCTGAGATATACCGAATTGTAAGCCAGGTGCAGCGATTGCGGCGCTTGGTGCTGAAGCTGATATACCGTCTTGCGCAATTGCTCCCGTACTATTGCTGGTGGGGGTATTTTGGTTGTCAAGTAGCCGCCCACCGTTGCCAGCCGCACCACCTGCCGCGCTGCTCGCATAGACTTGCCAGTCGGAGAAGAAAGCCTCTTGTGCTGTTCGAGCATTCCGGAGGTCGGCCAATGCGGCGGCGTCGTAGCCTTTGATGCGGTATGCGCTGAACTGCGGGATGGCGATTGCCGCCAAAATGGCGATGATGGCCACCACGATCAGAAGTTCGATAAGGGTAAAACCTTTGCTTTTCTTCTTCATCTTCATCTTCATCTTCATCTGTTTACCTCCCATAAAGTTAGTTCTGAAAGCTTAACAAAAATACCACATGCATTTATTGAATACTCCCTACTTTAAGGCTTTATATATGGGATGTTCACCTCCTCTCATTATGCCTTAAGTTTTCTATCTTTATACTATGCACAATATATGCCATTATATAAAAGTCATCTTATCAATGACTTATATATAAATTCATTCAGGAATGACCATTATTTGTCATGGCACACTGACAAAAAAAGTCACATGGTGTTTTCTTGACAAGCAGTGTTATCGGATGTTAGCATTAGTCAATTTATGATAATAACTTCCGCAAAAATAATCACTTGCAATTCCCGAGCAACGATATTTACCGATGGCGCTATTGTTATAAAAAAAGGAAGCATACATGCTGTCGGCTCACTGCGTAACATCATGCGACAATTCTCTGATGAGAAGATCTTTCACCTGCAAAATGCCCTTTTGATGCCGGGACTGGTCAACACACACACCCACCTCGAACTTCCCGCGCTTCTCCATACTATACGGAGCAAGACATTTCCCGACTGGGTTTTGAATCTTATTGCCGCTAAAAATAAAATTGACAACAAAGACTACTCGACAGCGACGCTCAACAATATCAACACGCTCATCCAGACAGGGACGACGACGGTTGGAGAAATCTGCACCCATGGCATTAGTCCTGCCTTTCTGAAACGGAGCGGCCTCCGGTCAATTCTGTATTATGAAAAAATAAATATGAAATCAAGGGAAACTGGTCAGGTGCCGAAGCGTCTCCTGCCACCCGGGAGTGATTCGGTGCTGGTTCAATCCGGCCTTTCTCCTCACGCACCCTATACGGTTTCAGAATTTATATTGCGGACTATCCGGAAAGCAGCACAAAAGAGGCGTATTCCGATGGCCATGCACATCGCGGAATCAAAAGATGAGATCCGCTTGCTGCAACGAAAATCGAGCGGCCTCGAAAAACTCTATCAATTCGCCGGCTGGGACCTTGACTGGGCCCCGAGGGGTGCGTCGTCTTTCGAGTATCTGAACAGAATCGGATTTCTCTCCCCGAACCTCCTGGCCGTGCACGCGGTTCAGGTTACGGAAAAGGACATCGCTATCATACAAAAAAAGAAAGTGTCCGTTGCACACTGTCCGAGGAGCAATAAAGTAACAGGCGTGGGAAGAATGCCGCTGAAAAAGTTCCTCGATGCGGGGATTGCCGTTGGTATCGGCACCGACAGTCTTGTCAGTTCCCCAACTCTGAATATGTGGGACGAAATGCGCTACGCTTATCGCATCCACCGTCAGGATGGGCTGACTCCGAAGGATATCATTTTACTCGGCACTTCCGGAGGCGCCCGGGCCATGGGAATGGACGAGCAAATCGGGTCTATTGCACCCGGAATGAAAGCAGATGTGATTGCCGTTTCTTTACCGGCAAAAAATACCGGCGATCTTTATTCAGACTTGCTTAGGGAAACGAAATCCTGTAGTATGTCCATGGTCAACGGGAAATTTCTTTATAAAACCTGAGAGGTCTGAACCTGAATCTGGCGTAAGAACTGCACGGTGCAGGCGCTCTACAAAAAATATTTAAATTTCCAGTTTTTTCATTGAGGGCCATCTTTCTACACGGAGATAATGGTCATGAAAAAGAACAATCTTCGGCTGTTCTTCCTGATATTTACGGCGTCTGGCTTTGCCGGCATTATTTATGAATCTATATGGACCCAATATCTGAAGCTTTTTCTAGGCCACGCTGCCTATGCTCAAGCGCTTGTCCTCGCAGTCTTTATGGGTGGAATGGCGCTCGGATCATTATTTTGTTCGAAATATTCTCTTCGGCTCGGCAATCTTTTGCTTGGATACGCAGTCGTTGAGGCAGCCATCGGAATCTGCGCAGTATTATTTCATCCGCTTTACGTACACTTCATTGATTTCGCATACACAACGTTTATTCCTTCACTGGACTCGCCTCTCGCAGTAGCACTTTTTAGGTGGGTTGCAGCAACCTTATTGATCCTTCCTCAGTCGATTCTGCTCGGAATGACTTTCCCGCTCATGACAGCCGGCCTATTACGAAGATTTCCGCAGACTCCTGGTTCCGTCGTAGCTATGCTATATTTCACGAACAGTCTTGGCGCAGGAATCGGCGTATTGACAGCGGGTTTTCTTTTCATCGGGTGGGTTGGCTTACCGGGCACTCTCGTTATAGGCGGCTTCATAAACATTATTATTGCAGCAATTGTGTGGCTTGAATACAAGCAAAATCCGATCCTGCAACCCGAGCCTGCCCCTACAAGCAAAACAGCTGTTAAAATCCCGATCCCCGCACGACGTTACGTTTATAATATTTTTGTTCTCATCGCCCTCATGACGGGTCTTTCGTCATTTATTTATGAAATTGGCTGGATAAGAATGCTCAGCCTCGTGTTGGGTTCCTCTACCCATGCATTCGAACTTATGCTGAGCGCGTTCATTCTGGGTATTGCCTTTGGGGGGTTATGGGTCAAGCGACGTATCGACTCCCTTAATGACCCGCGCCGCTTTCTTGCAATTGTTCAGGTCGCGATGGGGTTGCTGGCATTGGCAACCCTGCCCCTTTACGGTACCAGTTTCAGCGTGATGGGATGGTTAATAAAAAACCTGCCAAAAACAGAAACAGGATATTTTCTTTTTAATCTTTCGAGCCAGGGAATCGCCCTTGTTATCATGCTGCCCGCTGCCTTTTGTGCGGGGATGACCCTGCCTCTCATCACCACCACACTCCTTCGTAATGGATCGGGCGAAAAAAGCATCGGCGCTGTCTATGGTTTCAACACCATCGGTTCCATTCTGGGTGTCTTTATAGCTGTCTACCTGGCCATGCCTCAACTCGGCCTGAAAGGCACGATCATTCTGGGCTCAGCTATAGACATTTTGCTAGGGTTGTCGCTGGCTTGGTGGTCGTTTCCCTCATGGCGCATTCCTGCTGTGGTTACGACGATCAGTCTTGTATCGCTCTTCCTCCCCACGTTCTGGTTGAATTTTGATCCGGTTATGATGGCTTCTGGGGTTTATCGATTCGGTTTACTCCCCAAGAATGTGAAACAGGAATCCCTGTACCATCGTGATGGTAGAACCGCTACGGTATCAGTGATAAAACGTTCGAATTCTTTGGAGATAAAAACCAATGGAAAGCCTGATGCAAGCATTCAGGTAGGCGGCATCGGTCATTCATGGGATGAAGATACCATGGTAATGCTTGGAGCTCTCGGCATTATTCTCCACCCGACATCCAGGACAGCTGCCGTCATCGGCTGGGGTTCGGGGCTCTCAACACACGTTCTCTTAACCTCACCAAATATCAAAAGTGTGGATACGATAGAGATTGAACCAGAAATGGTAAAAGCAGCCGCTCTCTTCGGTCCAAGGGTGCATTTAGCTTATGACGATCCTCGTAATCATCTTCGGATAGAGGATGCGAAGGCTTATTTCTCCTTCAACAAACAAAAATATGACATCATCATATCGGAGCCTTCCAATCCTTGGGTCAGCGGCGTAGCAAGCCTTTTTACCAAAGAATTCTATTCTCGGATTAGAGAGTACTTGAGCGAACAGGGTCTTTTCATACAGTGGCTGCAGTTGTATGAGATAGACAGGCCTCTCCTCGCCTCGATCATGAATGCTCTTTCGCCATACTTTTCCGATTATGCCATCTACGCCACCTATGCAGGAGACGTTATCATTGTTGCATGTCCTGACGGGACTATTCCTGAGCCTAATCCGGTTTTCTTATCCATGACAGACTTTACAAATGAACTTCGGAGAGTCGATATTATGGGCATCCCGGATATTTCTGTCCGGATGCTGGGCGATAAAGCTCTCTTTGCCCCCCTTTTCGAAAGGTACGCGATTACCACCAATTCAGATTATGCGCCAGTCGTAGATCTTTACGCGGTCCGAAGCCGTTTTTTCGAAAAAGAGGAGAGCAGCCAGCTTTACAGTAATGAAATGTTGCGGTTGCCAATTGCCCAAATGCTGGGCAGGAAGCCTGACCATCTTTCTACGTCCGAAGTGACTTACGCGGCAAACTATCCAGAATCACAAAATATTCATTTCTGGGCCATGCAGTATCAGTACCTAATGAATGATCACTGGAAATGGGACCATCCTGACATTCCCGTTATTGAGAAGATGTTACCAGACGCTATAATAGCAAGAGAAGTCCTTACTCGGAGTTGTTCTGAAAATTATTTGCAGCAGGAATGGTGGAAGGCTATGTATAATACGACGGCGAGTATCGCGGCGTATGCAACAAATGAACAGCTCACGGCACTTCTTCAGAGGATTGAGACACCAACTTGTTTAAAGAACTATTCTGTACCCCAGAAGGACTTCATCTTATTGCTCAGGGCAGTGGGAGCGAGGGACCCCGCGCTTATGACACGGTACTCGGTTAAGCTGCTGAATGAGATGGAGAGGAATGTAGTTAACGTTGATCTTTTCGAATATATACTTTCCGCTGGCATATTGGGTAATTTGTCATTGGGCAACATGCAGGACGCCTCACTCTTATGGGATAAATATGGCCGTCTGCTACCCATGAAAGATGCTCAATCATTACCGATCCAGCTTCTTGTGGCGCATCTTTCTGACGGCCAAGGTAAATTATCCGATTTGAGATAATTGTCCATACTCAATATTAAATTAAACCACCATAACGACGTGTAACTCAAAAATGATCAAATCTACCAAATCATTGAACAGCTGATACCATTCCGGCTCATTGTAGAGACGCATCATAGGAGGGTAGATGAGGAAGTTTCATGTAGGTTTATTTTTTTTATTAAGTCCTTTACTTGTCTTCGCATCCTGCACGGACGACAAGAACCCAGCCCAGCAATATGGAAACACGATGGTTCAATCATATAAAACCGCCCAGAAGCTGGATGCAAAAGTGAATATTCTACAGGTTCAGAAGTCTATTCAGGAATTTTACGCTGCGAACGGCAGATATCCGACGGACTTATCCGAGCTCGCAACGGTCAGCGGGCTTGCCCTTAAGGGCGACAATTATATCTATAACCCCGAACACGGGACGCTGACGGAAAAGCAGTGACCGCGTTCCTCGTGAACCGAAACACACTCTCAAAAATGAAAGCAATCGAACATATTAAGGACAAGGTCCTTTCCAACAAGCGCCTCACCCGCAAGGACGGAATCGATCTTTTCAAATCAAACGATCTTCTCGCGCTCGGGCGCATGGCCTCCCATGTAGCTCGGAAAAAGAACGGGAACCACGTCTATTTCGTCCAGAACATGCACATCAACCCCACGAACCTCTGCGTGAACCGCTGCAAGTTCTGCGCATTCAGCCGGAGCAAGGGCGAGCCGGGCGCCTATGAAATGAGCATCGACGATATCCTGAAGAAAGCCCGAAGCGCGGGGAAAAATGTGCGTGAATTTCATATCGTCTCCGGCCTTCACCCCGACCTGCCCTTTTCCTGGTACCTGGACATGCTCAGGGCGCTCAAAAAAGAGTTTCCGAAAATTCATCTCAAAGCCTTTACGGCCGTGGAGATCGACTATCTGACAAAGCTGTCCGGCCTAAGTCTGGCTGACACGTTCCAGAAACTCAAAGAGGCCGGTCTTGGCTCCCTTCCCGGCGGCGGCGCGGAGATATTCAATTCCTCAGTTCGCAATACCTTATGCGCCGAGAAGATCAGCGGAGACCGCTGGCTTACGGTAATCGAAGCGGCGCATGAAGCCGGGCTCAAGACAAATGCGACCATGCTCTATGGCCATATCGAAACCGCCGAACACCGGATCGACCATCTCATCCGACTCCGCGAACTCCAGGACCGTACGGGCGGCTTCCAAGCTTTTATTCCTCTCAGTTTCCATGCACAGAATACAGAAATAAAAAAATCTGCTTATACGACGGGATTCGACGACCTGAAGACGCTGGCCGTATCCCGGTTGATGCTCGATAATTTCGATCACGTGAAAGCCTATTGGGTCATGCTCGGCGAAAAAATTGCCCAAGTCTCGCTCAGCTTCGGCGTCGACGACCTCGACGGCACCGTTGTCGAGGAGCGCATTACGCGGGCAGCCGGGGGAGTCACCGATGGCAGCATGACAAAAGACGAGATCGTTCACCTTATCAAGCAGGCAGGACGCACGCCGGTAGAGCGCGACACCGTCTATCATGTCGTCAAAACGTGGACATAACTCTTCTCAACAACCGCCGACAAACAAAATGACCAAGGAACTGGATAGAATCGCAGCCCACGTTGCGAAGGGAAAACGCATAACCCGCGAGGAAGGACTGTTTCTCTTCAGACACGCCGACCTTCTTACGCTCGGAGAACTTGCGAACTCGGTCCGAAACAAGCTGCATCCGAAGCGGATCGTGACCTTTGTCGTTGACCGCAACATCAATTACACCAACATCTGCGTGAACAAATGCGCCTTCTGCGCTTTCTATCGCGATGCAGACAGTCCTGACGCCTATATCCTTTCAAAACAGGAAATTTTTCGGAAAATCGAGGAGACGATCGCCCAGGGCGGGACGCAGATCCTTATGCAGGGAGGGGTGCATCCGGACCTCGGCCTGGAGTATTTTGAGGATCTTTTTTCATCCATCAAATCGAGATTTACCATACAAATACACTCCCTTTCCCCCGCGGAAATAACGTTCCTTGCGCAGAAAACGGGCATCTCCGTTGTCGATACGCTTCGTCGTTTGCATTCTTCGGGATTGGATTCTATTCCTGGAGGCGGCGCCGAAATTCTTGTCGACCGCGTAAGAAAAAAGGTCAGTCCGAACAAGATCCGCTGGCGTCAATGGGCCGATGTGATGAAAACGGCCCACACACTTGGCATGCCTTCGACTGCGACCATGATGTTCGGAAGCATAGAAACGGACAAGGAGATTGTAGAGCACCTCGTCCGGGTCAGGGACATCCAGGACGAATCCGGCGGTTTCACTGCATTTATTCCATGGACATATCAGCCCGGCAATACGAAACTGGGAGGACGTCCGGCAACTGCTGTTGAATATCTAAAGGTTCTCGCGCTTTCACGGGTGATGCTCGATAATTTTGCCAACATACAAGCATCATGGGTAACACAGGGGGCGAAAATCGCACAGGTTGCACTCGAATTCGGCGCCAATGATTTTGGAAGCACGATGATCGAAGAAAATGTCGTGGCTGCCGCAGGCGTTACGTTCAGAATGACAAAACAGGAGATTATAAATATAATTAGAGATGCAGGTTACATTGCTGCGCAGCGAAATACGAGATATAAAATTCTGAAGATCGAATAAGTAAACATGTGAAATTCCAGCTATGATCAAGTGCCCGAATTCATACAGGGTACTCGTTTTTTTCTCGCTACAAAACGTCATATGTGCATATTTTTTTTCGTCCCGAATGTTACGAAATGGAAATACTTTGATTAACGGATGGTTATCCTCTATGTACACAAAAGGTGTGGATAACCTGTTATTAACTCTGTGAATATATTTTTTTTTTGCGCTATCTTAGCAGAGAGTGTGCAAATTGCCTAATAAATATGCAACAAAAAACACACAAATACAACGAGTTATGATATATATGCAACAACGCCGTCTTTTTTTACGTCCAAAACGCGCACGGTAATTTTTCTTCCTATATGGTTTTTTTGCGCATCCATAATGTATACTCTGATGTAATTATCCGAAAGTCCGGAAAGTAGCCCCGTTTCTGCATCAACCTTGTCTTCAACCACCACAGTCAGCTCAGCACCATGATGTTTTTGCCTGAATACGAAGTTCTTTTCCTGTCCAAGCCGACGAAGAGCTTCGCTCCGTTCTTTTTTTACGGCATCAGGCAGATGGCCGGCCAATGCTGATGCGGCAGTGCCGGGACGCGGTGAATAGCTGAACACATGCAGATGGGTAAGCGGCACGCTCTCAACGAGTCGCAGCGTATTGTTGAATGCCTCTTCTCCTTCACCGGGATATCCAACCATAACATCCGCGCCGAGAGCGACGTGGGGAACCGCACGAGCGATATCTTCGACAAGTGCACGGTAAAAACCGGCCGTATAATTCCTCTTCATTGACTGTAATATGGCGTCATCACCGCTCTGAAGTGGTATATGGAGATGCCTGCACAGACCTTGACCGATCAGACCAACAAGGCCGTCCGTGACTTCCCGGGGTTCGATGGAACTCAAGCGAATTCGTGAATGCCCTCTCATCCCTGTCAGCGATGCCAGCAGATCGGTGAGGCTCGTCCTCTCGGATAAATCGACGCCGTAGGTCCCTATATGGATGCCGGTAAGAACGATTTCAGGACAGCCTTGCTTCACCAGCTGTTCAAATTCCGACACCACCACGTTTGGATCAACACTTCGCGACCGACCGCGGGCGAACGGGACAATACAGTAAGAGCAGAAGTTGTTGCACCCGTCCTGTATTTTGAGGAATCCACGGGTTCGGCTCTTTATTGAGCTGGCCGGCACAAAAACCCTGGCTGCTTCAGGCACCTCATTTGCCCGCGATGCGACATACTGGATGATTTTCGACTTCTCGCTGTTTCCGAAGACCGCATCGACGCCGGCCATACACTTGATCTCATCAGGACGCGTCTCCGCGTAACAACCGGTAACAATGACTTTTGATCCCTGTCCTCTGCGTGTTGCAGCCCTGATGACCTGACGGCACTGCGTATCGCTCTTTGCTGTTACCGAGCAGGTATTGATAATATAGACATCAGCTGGTTCGTTAAAAGGCACAACCGTATTTCCCTGCGATGCAAAGTCCTGGCGAAGGATGTCTGTTTCATATTGATTGATTTTGCATCCGAGGGTTGTAAACGCTATTCGCATAACTGGCCGGTAAGGGAATTCATTCCCGCTGCGGTTATATTCGCGCTGACGAGGGCGCCGATGAGCGAGGGGGGGGCTGCAACGTTTACGGCTTTGTTCCCCCGTGTTCTGCCTGTGATCATTCCGCCTTTTTTGCTGTAACCGTCAAGCAGTATCTCCTGAGTCGTGCCGATCAATTCCCTGTTCTTTTGTATGGTGATTTCCTGCTGAAGTGCGAGAATTCTGTCAAGTCGTTTTTCCTTGATATCTTCCTCGAGATGTCCGGGGAGCCCGAGAGCGCTCGTTCCCGGTCTTTTGGAATATTTAAACGCAAAAATGCCATCATAGCGCACTTCCGACAGCAGTTGCATGGTCATCTCGAAATCCTGTTCCGTTTCACCCGGAAATCCGGCAATGATGTCGGTAGTCAGCGCAATATGGGGCACTGCTTCACGAAGTTTCTTCACTTTATTGAGGTAATCCTCACGCCTGTATCTTCTGTTCATTGCAGTGAGGATTGAGTCTGAACCGCTTTGCACCGGCAGATGAATGGATTCGCACACTTTCGGCAATTCACGAATTGCCATGATCAGCTTGTCCGACAGGTCCCGTGGATGAGAGGTCACAAACCGGATGCGTTCTATCTCGCCGATATCGTTTATTAACCGCAACAGGGCGGGGAAATCGATGTCCCTTCCCAGCCCTTTGCCGTAGGAATTCACATTCTGACCCAGCAAAGTGACTTCTTTATAGCCCCGGAGCCCGAGTTCGCGTACCTCCGCAACAATATCCTCGGGCATGCGGGAACGCTCTCTTCCCCTCAAGTAGGGAACAACACAATAGGTGCAAAAATTGTCGCAGCCATACATGATTGAGACCCATGCCTTGAGTTTATCTTTTCTGGTGGCAGGAAGGCGTTTCCGGTGATACTCAGGATCTCCGGCAGTCTCGACGATGGTTTTCGCTCCGAAACGCTGCTGCTCGATAAACGAGAAAAGACGGCTGATATCCGCAGGGCCGAAAATCATGTCCACGTACGGTGCCCGGGAAAGGATCCCCGCTCCCTCCTGTTGGGCAATACAACCGGCGACGGCGATTTTCAAGCCGGGATTCTCTGCTTTCAGGCTCTTCAAGCGCCCGAGTTCGCTAAAAAACTTTTGTTCAGCCTTTTCCCGGATACTGCAGGTATTCAGGATAACCATGTCCGCGCGCCCGGCATCAGCCACTGATGCGCAACCCTGCGCTTCGAGAATGCCGGTCATGCGCTCGGAATCGTGTTCATTCATCTGGCACCCAAATGTTATGATATGGAACGATTTCATAGAATATCTATTATAATCCGCCGATAATGGTTTCACAAGAGGTATCTCTTGGTGATTTTATTATGTACACTGGATATTGAGTCGGCAGGGCTAGCGGGTGATTGTAAAACGAACGGTTTCTCCCCGCTTTACCGAGAGGTTCGTGCGGGCATTCTGCTTGTACAGGAATATTTCAAGAGCACCGGAACTGTTGATGATGGCTCCCGGCGTTCCCGGAGTCGACTCTGCATAGTACTTCTTGAGACCCTTTATTTCCTTGCCGCCAATCATGACGCTGGATGCATCCAGACTGGAACCTTCGCCGAGTAACTGTCGAATCTCCGTGATGGTAATGTCGGTGATGATATTGCCGAAGCGGTCGACATGCACGACATGCCCTTCGATTGCGTTTTCGATAATTTTCGGCGCGGGGATATTCAACTTCACATAATCCGTAATTTCATCTCCGAAGTTGCCTGAAGCAATCCCTTTTGCCAGCCAGCCCGCGACAGGAGCGAAAACATCCCGTCCATGAAAGGTCGGCCCCGGATTGGGGAGAAAGTAATGCGTAGCAGTGATATGATGGACGCGAATCCGCTCCGCCTCCTGATAAATCAGACTGAACAACCCATTGTCGGGACCGACAAAATAATAGCTTTCCGTTACAATGATGATAGGCCTTCTTCCGCTTCCGACACCGGGGTCGACAACAGCAAGGTGTATCGTGCCTTTTGGGAAGTGACTATAAGCCGACTTGAGGACATACCCTGCTTCCCAGATATCCTGCGGTGTAATCTCGTTGGAGATGTCGACGATCTGAGCCTGCGGATTGATCTTGAGAATGACGCCCTTCATACTTCCGGTAAAGGGATCGCGAGCGCCGAAGTCGGTTGTCAGCGTTATGAAAGGAGGCATCAATCCCTCAATTGTATAAATTTAAAACTGGAAGGAATAATATCAGTACCCACCCGCTTTGTCAACCTCAAGAATCTATTACGCCTGCGTGCTGTTTCACCAAGCGGGGATTTCCGTGGCAGATTCTTGACAAATAGGCGCTGTATGCTATGCTTCGTTTAGTGATTGTTTAATCCAAATTTACGGAGGTGTTTTATGAGGAGCATGAAAGTACTTTTCTTTTTTCTCCTGGTTGTTTTACTCGGTGTTGGCGGCGCATTTGCGGTTGAGGACGCTTCCTTAGAACTGGGGAAACAGCTGTTTAACGATCCCAAACTGGGAACAAGCGGAAAATCATGCAGTACCTGCCACGTTGACGGCAAAGGTCTTTCAAACGCGGGGACCATGAATGGACTACCCGGGATCATCAATGCCTGCATTACCCATAATTTGAAGGGTAACGCTTTGGATGTGAATTCCGTGGAAATGAAGTCCATGATCCTGTACATCAAGAGCCTTGGACAGAAATAGGCGGCTTCCGCAGCAAAGCCGGCAGACGAATGAAAGAAGATGTCCTGCGCGATGTTTTCAGGTGAACCCCTCTGCTGCGCGGAGGGGTTTTTATTTAAGCTGTTCGGCGATCGTCTCGAATCGGTGCTCCCTGTACGAAAGAATTCCCAGGATTGCGACACCGCACATTTTTTCTATGAGCACAGGATTCGTTTTTTCCGCCAGCCCCGTTTTCCCGCGTCGGGCATGGTTGATTACTATCCCGGCAATATCCAGCCCCTTTTCGTTCAATGACGCGACCGTCAACAGGGTATGATTAATCGTACCGAGCCCCGGCCTTGCGACGATTAAGACGGGGAGCCCCATGTCCCGCGCCAGTTCCCGATAGGTATAATTCTGTTGAAGTGGAACCATAATGCCTCCCGCCCCTTCTATGATCATGAACTCATGCTTGCGGGCAAGTTCATGGTATGCTTTCACTATTTTCCCGGTACGGATCTGCGCCCCCTCAAATTCAGCGGCGACAAGTGGCGCGAGGGGTTTTTGAAAGCGGTAGGGGTTGATAAGGGCAAGAGCATCTCTTGCATTCGATGCTTTCATAAGCTGCATCGCATCGCGGGGGATGAGCCTGCCCGCCTGCCGGCGGCATCCTGTTTCCACGGGCTTCATCACCCCTGCGTTCACACCCATACGGACAAGCGATCGCGCTATGCCTGCGGCAACATAGGTCTTGCCAATACCCGTATCGGTCCCGGTTATAAAAACGCCTTTTTTCATAATCCCCCCGCGATCACAATGCCCGACTGTCGAGATTGAAAACCTGGCCGGAAACGTCCTGCATGAGAGACAGATGATGCACGAAATCGGCCACTTCGACCGGATTTGAAACGCGGCCGAGCGCGTTTGACTGAACTATACGATCGAGCATCTCCTTTGATAGTTCTCCGCCCATGTCCGTGGGGAGGTAACCCGGCAGCACCGCATTTACTTTTATATTGAACGGCCCGAACTCCTTCGCGCAGGCCCTGGTCAGACCGATGAGCCCGGCTTTCGAGGCTGAATAATTTGTCTGCCCCTCTCTTCCCTGCAGTCCAACGATCGAAGCAATCGAAATGATTTGCCCATCATGCATCCTGATCATAACCCCGGCTACTGCGCGAATGCAGTGAAACGGGCCCGTCAGATTGGTCCCCAGCACATCGTCCCATTCCGTCTGGCTCATGCGGAGCATCAAGCCATCTCTGGTCATCCCCGCATTATTCACCAGGACGTCGATACGGCCCCATCGTTTAATCGTATCGGCAACCATCGCATCGACTTCAGCTGTTATCCGTACATCGGCGCGCACCGGGACGGCCTCTCCGCCCGCGGCTCTGATCCTCTCGACCACGTCCGCGGCAGCGCGCGCTCTTTCCTGGTAATGGACGACAACCTTATGGTCGGTGTTTCCGAAGCGAAGGGCAATCGCTTTTCCCAGACCACGCGACGCACCGGTCACGAGCACGACCCGCTTTTTATCTCCCGTAGTCATCCGAAGAATCCTTCCGTCTTGCAGCGGTCAAGCGCGTCGAGTGCAATGTCGATATCATCGTCACAATGGGTTGCCATGACCGTGATCCGCACTCGTGCCGAGCCTTCTGCAACCGTAGGAGGCCGAATGGCCGATGCAAAAATGCCGCACTCAAAGAGCCTGTTGCCTGCGTTGAGCGTTTTTTCAGTATCTCCGATTACTATCGGTATGATCACCGATTCAGAGCTACCATAGCTGACGCCCAGCCTGCTGAGCCCGGACACGAGGCGATCTCTGTTTTTCCAGACCCTCTTTTTCAAACCGGATTCACGTTCGACTATATCGATTGCCGCGATCGAAGCCGCACATACTGATGGCGGCAACGCCGTGCTATATATGAAGCTCCGGGAACGGTTTATGAGGAAGTTGATAAAGTCCCTGCTGCCCGCTGCATAAGCGCCGAACGATCCCAGCGCCTTTCCCAAGGTCCCCATCTGGATAGGAACGCGGCTTTCGAGGCCGAAGTGTTCGGCCGTGCCCTTGCCTGTTTTCCCGAGCACGCCGACTGCATGAGCGTCGTCAACCATCAATAGGGCGTTATGTTTTTCAGACAGGGAGACGAGTTCGGGAAGCGGAGCGATATCGCCATCCATACTGAATACGCCGTCAGTGACAATCAGCCTGCGTCCGATGGAAGTCGCCTTTCGCAACAGATCTTCGAGATGGTTCATATCTCTGTGCCGGTAGACCGCAACCTGTGCCCTGCTCAAGCGGCATCCATCGATGATGCTGGCATGGTTCAGGTTGTCGCTCAGGATGATGTCGCCAGGGCCCGCAATCGCTGATATTATACCGGTGTTTGCCGCATAACCGGAGTTATAAACAACGGCCTTTTCTGTATTTTTAAAGCGCGCGATCCGCTCTTCAAGTTCCGCATGGACTTCACTGGTGCCGCATATCAGGCGCGATGCGCCCGCCCCACAGCCATATCGGACCAAAGCAGCCGTTGCCGCTTCACGCAGGGCAGGATGGAACGAAAGACCGAGGTAGTCGTTTGAGCACATGAGCAACAGGCTCCTGCCGTTTATGATAATTCTCGGACCCTCGCGGGATTCAATGACAAGGGGCTTCCGGAACATATGCCTTTGACGTAAATCTGAAAGTTCGCGCTCAAACATGGTTTATTGAAAGGCTGGATGGCTCTGTTTAGTGATCTGGAGATAATTTTCCAGCGTTGAAGCAGCTCTGCATTCACCGGCCGATGTGATCAGCACAGGTTCGAGTTGGAGGTATCTGACGAAAGCACCCAAATCAAAATGATCGCCATCGACGAAAAACACTCTTCCGCCATGCGGGTCGCCGGATATCTTCAGCTCCGGTATTCGAAGATAACCGATGTGAAGTGAAGCAACATAACCTGCTGTGTAATCGGGATCGTCAGACCAGCAAAGTTCAGCTACGGCGCCGGGAGCATGGGCGACTTTCGTTGCCAGCGCAAGTGCTTCAAACGTGCGGAAGTGCGTAAGCCCGAGTGCGGCGAAGCGTTTACGGGTAAGCACCAGCGTTTGCTCATCCCAGTCAAACCGTGATGCCCGCACGCCCCGTTCCTGATCCGGTTCAAGCCGTTCTCCGGTTCGAGCATCCATAATGATCGCGCCCCGCATTGCATGGCCGGAAGTTGAAGCGCCTTTGCTCAGATGGTTGATGGCCTGCTCGATGGAATGAAGTGAAGCACCAGCATGTAGAAGAGCACGAACAGCTGCCGATCTTCCTGCCGGCACCGAAGAGACGTCCAATGCCGTCATATTGAGCGCCTTAATCCTCTGGAGCGTTCGGCCTTTCAGGTTTTCGGCAGTTATGGTAATCTGATCCGGCAAGGGAATCCTGGCCGTGGCGCGTGCCGTAAGTTCGCGTATCGCCGCATCTAGCGTATCAGGCCGGACGATCCGTTCCGCACCGGATACGTGCCTGCCCTGACAGGACGCGTGCATGCGAATGCTGTAGAGCTGGTCTTTCATAACCGTTCAGACCTGGAGACCCAGATCACGAATCATGGCAAGATCTTCGATCGGGTCGAGACCGGATGTCGTAAGGTAGTTGCCGATCATGAACCCGTCAGCGCCTGCAGTAAAAATCAGGGGATGAAGCCGCCGCAGCGCAGTGCCTCTTCCGGCACAGACGCGTATTTCCTTATTCGGAAGAATTAAACGGAACAAGGCAATCGATTGCAGAGCTTCAAGCGGTGAAATTGCGGAGGTCTTTGCAAGCGGGGTTCCTGCAATGGGCATTAGAAAATTGATTGGAACCGAGTCAACGTCGAGTTCCCGCAGGGTAAAGGCCATCTGAATGCGGTCCTCCATGGTCTCGCCCATTCCCAATATGCCTCCGCTGCATGCGGAGAGCCGCAGGGAGCGTGCACGGCCGAGCACCTCCAGCCGTTCCTCGAAGGTGTGGGTTGTACAGATGCGGGAGAAATAATTCCGGGATGTTTCGATGTTGTGATGATACCGGTCAAGTCCGGCATCTTTCAGGAACGACAGCTGGTCTCGCGTAAGCGTCCCGAGCGTCGCGCAGGGAGAAAGGTCGAGTTCACGAACAAGACGCACTCCTTGTGCGATTTTTTCGAGATCCTCCCGGGAGTCGATGCCGCGTCCGCTGGTCACGATGCAAAACCGCCGGGCTCCGTTCTTTTTTGCACTTTGTGCTGCCTTGGCTATGTCTTCCTTTGAAATCAGCGGATAAACGGGAGCCGCCGTTGCATAGCGAGCAGACTGAGCGCAATAGGCACAATCCTCGCTGCACGCCCCTGACTTTGCATTCACGATAGAGCAGATATCAACGGACGAACCGCGGAAGTGTTCCCGAATACGTCCCGCAGCAGCAAAGAGGTCCCAGAGATCCTGTCCTTTAACAAGAGACAGCGCAGTGGCGGACGTTATATCAAGCCTGCTTCCGCTCAGGACGCTTTTCAAGGCCTGCGGAACAGTTGTCGGCGACTGATCAAGCATGCCCTTGTTTTACCCGATGGCAGACCAATTGTCAACCAATTTATATAATAGAGGTTAACGATTTAGATAAGGGAATAACTGCGGTCGATTTCAACGAGCAGGGGATGATGTTATATCTCCCACCCGCTTTCCGAGCGTTCAGGGTAAATGAATGTCGCTTCCTGTTCCCTCCGGATTTCATGGGATGATACGTCCTCAATTGTGAAATGGAGCCGGGAGGTGTGATAGTGCAGATTCTTTCTCAAGGCCACGACATAAACTTTCGTCTTCAGCACGCTGTTTGGCGGAATGATGAACGGGTTCCTGCCCATATGCAGCTCCACGTCCTTTATTCCCGTTATGCTCAGCTGACAAATTGCTGGTTTGAGATTACGATTTTCAATAATGAGTGAATAGACGTTTATCATGCTTCCCTTTTGAGCAATTTGCGCTATTGGTTGAGGTTCATCGCGAAACACCCAGAATGCAAGCGGCATGCGAATATAGGCCTGATAGGCAAATAGCACCGCAATAATTCCAAAGGCGGCGGCAAGCCCCGCAACGCGAGCGCGCGGTCCTTTTGAAGAGTTGGATTCCCTGGCATACCGAATGAGCGACCCTTTATTTTTCGCTCTCATCATTTTGCTGCAAGCATCGATGCACTCCGCACAGTTGATGCATTCTACCTGCAATCCCTCGCGAATATCAATGCCTGCGGGGCAGACCCGCACACAGGCTTCGCATCCGCCGCAGTCGTTCGCAAGTGCCCGGTCAAATGCAATGGTTAGTGTTTTGTCATCAAAGAAAGCGCTTTGAAACCGCGCATAGGGGCAAACCGAACCGCAGAATTTCTGGCGAACGAAGGCGAGGTTCAAATAAATAAAAAAGGCAAAAAAAGCCCATATGCCCGTAGTCCAGGGACCCAGCTGCCGCGCGAAGATATCGGAGGCCATTTCATAGGGAGAAACAAAGTACCAGATCAGGCTCGCCGAAACGATGACCGAGAAGAGCAAAAGAAGGAATTGGGAAATCACGGCCCGCAGGAAACGTTGATCGCTGAGCCGCTCCGACAGCGCCACTAAGCGTCTCGAAAAAACGGACAATACGGTTTGGGGACACATCCAGCCGCACCAGATACGGCCGTAGAGCACGGTAAAAAGCATGATTCCAACTAAAAAAAGCAGAAAAACGAGAAGGAAAAAATAGGCTTCGCTGATCCATATGACGGAACCGAAAAAATACAGTTTGAGTGACGGAACGTCGAACCGCAGTGCGCTTTCATTCTGCACACGCAGGAAGGGCACTCCAATCATAAGGGCCGCTTCTACCCAGGCGACAACCCAGCGCCGCGACCGGAATGTGGTGAACGTTTTATGTGCCAACGATGGCTGATTCATGTTTGTCCTTTTTTTATAATACGTCATTCCGACGGAAAATACCAATAAACCGCTGACAGCAACACGTACTTGTGTATATCGTGTTCTCAGATCGGGAGCAAACACCCACGCCCTTTGACCGTATAACAGGATAAAGAGAACTTAAGAAAGAGAACAATCCTTTTCCGGATTTCCCTCTTGATTCTTCCACTGATTTCAGCTGAGATTTTTCCGGGGACGGGAAAAAGATGAATGGTTGGCTCCCCGAGGAGGACTCTACGAGAATGAAAAAGCTGGATCGTGCCGCATGGTATAATGAGGAAGCGTTGAGTTTCTTCAAACCGAGGAGAAACATCACCCCGCGAAATCTTCCGTGTTATGGCAATACGACGCCCGTTGTTTTCGCTCGGTCATTTGTTGTGCCGGGAATAAATATAATTAGCCACGGCGCGAACTTTTTCAGCGCCGAGCTGATTTTCAAATGCCGGCATGCCTTTCGGCGTGCCGCTGCCGATCACGCGGATATGGTCAGCCAGCGTAGCGCCGTAGATGAATTTCGGCCCCGTAAGGGCAGGCCCAATGCTGCCTTTTAGATTTTCTCCATGGCACATGACGCATTCCGCCTTATAAATCTCCGAGCCCTCTTGAGCCAGCTCGGCTTCCGGCATGCCCGATTCCGCCTCTTTTGCCTCAGGAGTAACGACGGCTGCTTTCAGAGCATCCATCTTCTGTTTATATTGGTCTGCTTGAGTCCATCCCGTGGTCTGCGGTGAATAGAAATACATATAACAGAGACCGAAAACAATCAGACCAATGAACAGGATCGTCATACCCGCCGGCATTTGCGACTTTCCCTCCTGCCTCTCTTGTATTCCGTCAAATTCGCTCATAGGTCTTCTCCCGAAATAGCGTTTGTCAATTTTTATTCCGAATGCCGAGATCTGCGCTCAATCGTCATCAAGCATGCGGTACTTCGGTTGTTCCACCTTCCGCTTCCTTTTTCCCTGAAAATAGTAGAGTATCATCCCGATCATGACTCCGATGAGAAGAAGGGTAAATCCAATATAGATCCATGTGCTCATAAGATTAATCCTTCGTTTCCTTGCCGAGCCTCATAAGATAGGACACAAGGGCGTCCATTTCGTTTTTGTCCGACAAATCCCGTAGGTCCTCGGCGGTATAAGGATATCCCAGCACGTTCATTTTTCTTTCGCTATACGTCGTGTCAAGTTTGCGGTCGGCCAGCCAAGCGTAGGCAGGCATATTCGATTGAGGATACATGCTCTGCGGGTTTTTTAAATGCAGGTAATGCCACGCAGCCGGATATTTTCTCCCCACATGCGCAAGATCCGGTCCCGTCCGTTTGGACCCCCATAAATGGGGTCGGTCGATGGCGGAATCTTCCAGCCGCGAAGGCGGTCCGTAGCGCGCCGTTTCGAAGGGAAGCGGACGAACGGTCTGGGTATGGCAGTTGTTGCAACCTTCCCGGATATAGATGTCCCTCCCTTCCAGCTCCAGCGGTTTATAGGGCATTACCTTCTCAAGATTCGCTTTTGCGGTTCCCATAAACAGGGGAAGAAAGGTAGTCAGAACCGTTCCGATGAGAATGGTACTCATCGCCAGAACGATAAAAACAACCGGCCTTTTATCGACGTTCATGATAATTTCCTCCAGTGGATAAATACCATAGGTCAGGCTTTCTGCACGGCTGGCGCCGTCTGAATGGTCTTGTAGATGTTGTATACGAACAGCAGAAAGCCCGCGAAAAAGATAACGCCGCCCGCTGTTCTCATGTTCCAGAATGGATAATTAGGCGTCAACGTCTGAATGAAGTTTGAATAGACGAGGCTGCCGTCCTTGTCCATGGCCTGCCACATGGCCCCCTGCCGGATACCGTTTATCCACATCGTAATCGAGTAAATGAGCTGCCCAATCAGTACGAGCCAGAAATGCAGATTTGCCAGCTTAATGCTATATATTTTGGTATTATAGATGACCGGTATCATGTAGTAAAACCCAGCGGAGAGCGTCATGGTCACCCACCCCATGGTTCCCATATGAACGTGTCCGGGCACCCAGTCGGTATAATGGATCAACGCGCTGAATGTGCGCACCGCCTGGCTTGGCCCCTGTATCGTCTGCATACCGTAAAAGGTGATGCCGAGGATGATGAATTTCACGAGGTAATTCGAACGCATCTGTTCCCACTGGCCGTTCATGGTTCCATAGCCGTTGATCACCGACGCCCAGGATGGAGCAATCAGGAAGATGCTGAATGCGATTGCGACGGTCTGAATCCAGTCCGGTAGCGGTGTGTAAATGAGATGGTGGGCGCCGGTCCAAAGATAGGCGAAGATCAGGGACCAGAAGCCGATAATGGAAAGCCGGTGGCTGAAGAGCGGAGCGTTGGTCGCTTTCGGAAGAATATAATAAAAAACGGCAAGGGGCAATGTGGTAAAGACAAAAGCAACGGCGTTGTGGCCGAACCACCATTGCACGTTTGCGTCATTGGCTCCTGCATAAATCGAATAAGACTTGAACCACGAAACGGGTACGGCAATGTTGTTTCCGATGTAGACAATAGCAACGCCGACGACGGTCGCGAGGATGAACCAGAGCGACACATACATCTGCTCTTCTTTTCGTTTGATGATCGTTCCGATAATATTAATGGAAAACATCACCCAGAGGATGACGACAGCGATATCGAGCGGCCATTCAAGCTCAGAATATTCCTTGCTCTGGGTCATGCCTGCAAAGAGGGAGAGCGCCGCCAGAACTATAATAATATTGAAAAAATACAGGGTTGCCTGCGCGAGCCGAGGGAATGCGAGCCTTGTTCTTCCGAGTCTCTGCACGAGAAAAAAGAACAAACTGAATGCGGCAGGTACGGTAAAACCATAAATAAGGGCATTGGTATGGATGGGACGGAGCCTCCCATAGGTCAGCCAGGGAGTGATGTTGAAAGAGGGATAGACGAGCTCCAGGGAAATCAGGATGCCGACGAGAAGTCCAACGATAGCCCAGAACAAGGATGAAATGGCGAACCCTTTTATGGCACGATATTCGTATTGGTTGTCCGTTGTCATTTCCGCTCTCCGATCTCTCTAATAACAATCCCGGGATTATACTTTTTGTTTCACAAGATCCTCGAAATTAGCTTTTTTCAACATTTCCACCATTTTGGCCTGAACAGACAACCACAACACGTGGGATGGGCAATGCTTTGAAAAAACGCAGTTCTTCTTGTCGGCAATACAAATATTCAGCGCAAGTTTACCTTCAATGGCTTCGAGCACATCAAGCGCGGAAATTTCACGGGCTGGTTTTGCCAGCGAGAATCCGCCTTTAACGCCCCGAAAGGATCGAACAATTTTCGCCTTGACCAGTTTTTGAAGAATTTTTGCCAAAAAAGTCTTCGGTATCTGATATTCATCTGCTATTTCTGCGATAAAGCTTACTTTTTTATACGGTTGCCGAGCCAGGTACAAAACGCTTCGGATGCCGTAATCGCCTTCACGTGTAACTTGCATAGCTTAAAGTATATCGGACCTTTATCCATTGTCAAGGAGCACCATCTGTTTTTAGAGCCGCCATGGAACACCTTAACGGTCATCCCCATTTATGATATAATGCCCCAACAAGAGGCAATATGAAAGAAAGCCATCCACCACTACCGGTAAAACTCTTCGTCGGCATGCTGTCACCTGAACCGGAACTGTTCAAGGCGTGCGCAGAAATCCTCGGCAGCGAATACGGGCCAGTCGAATACGAAAGTGATCTTTTTAGCTGGAATAACACGGATTATTACTGCGATGAAATGGGAGAGAACATCCTTCGGAAATTTCTCTTCTTTGAGCGGGTCATGGACCCCGGAAAACTCCCCTCAGTGAAGCATTTTACCATCGGTCTGGAAAAGCGGTTTGCCATTTTTGAAAGGGATTCCCTTCGGCGAAGAATCAACATCGACCCCGGCTATGTCACGGAAGCCAAGGTCGTCCTTGCTACAACAAAAGATTTTGCCCACCGGTTGTATATCGGCGACAACCTCTATGGGGAAGTCACGCTGCGATACAGCACTAAAGAACGTAGCTTCATCCCCCATGAATTTACCTACCCAGACTTTCGAACAGACGTCTATCTAGCGCTGTTTAACGGCGTACGGGAGTCTTTGCGGGTGGCGCTGCATGGCAGGACCCAGCATTGATAAACACCAGAGGAACATAAGGATTGCACGTCGGAAGGGCAGTATGTCTCAGACGTTCATGGGGACTCGACAAAAAGAAAATTTTTCGTCGCTTCAACTGTTGATGCAGGGATGAATTCATGCACGCCCAAACTGATGCGATCATAGGGTTTCAGTTTTTTATCGAGGAACATAAAATTGGCATCATCCCATGTTTGGAACTCTTTCACCGATTGCCTGATTTGCGCGTGCACCATATCTTCTATAACTTCATAAGAAACTTTTCCCATTTTGAGCAAGTGGCCGCCGAGAGGAATGTATTCATTCTTTTTCTGAAGTTTTAGTGTCTCGATCAGTTCTGTCTCGCTGATCAAGCCGTCTTCCACGAGCAGGTCGCCGATAGCACGGGAGTAGGGAGAAAATGCCTGAAGTATTTTCCCTTCGTACATAAGCATCGTTCCGATATTGTTGCCCGATTCGATAACCAGTTCGCCGGTCCTCGACCGCATGCCGACAAGAAATAGGACATCCGTAATATTCAACCCCAAGGGATTGTTTTTCATGGATGCTATTTAATCATAAATGCCGGTTACTGTCAAACCGGATTTACTTGAGGCGAAGGAAGGAAAGCTGTCCCGATTCTGTCCGGCCAATCTTCATTCTTGGTCACCTGTCCCGGGAGAGAGCTGATCCCGATTATTTTAAACAATTCCTCCAATTTTACTAACCTCTTATTAATATAAAAGCGCAGCGATCGCGACACCAGAGAAGCTCCTAAAGGACGCCGCAGACACTGATTTCGGGAGCCAATAATCGGTTAAATAATTATCGGAATACGGGGTCGCATTCGCATGCGTCGGACAGGGATTCACCTCAATCGCGGTCAGTGGTCTTGGCAATTCCGAGTTTAAAATGCGATTGCGATTTCAGTTTGCAGAGTGCTGCCGACATATCTGCAGCAAGGAAACGACAAATCCCTTTTTCAAGAACTCCCTCCAATACCGTTTCCCCTCGCAATTTATTTCAGGAAATAGCAGTTTTTTCATTTACCCTTGTCCGCCGTTCAAGCTTATTTCGGATTGATTGATTGGGAGTCATTGGGATGAACTACGTCTTGCCGAAGGGCGAATGCTTCGGCGCTCTCAAGTGCTGTTTTTACTATTTTGCCCAATTCCTTGGCTTTGACCGGTTTATTCACATACTCGAACACACCCAAACTGAGTGATTTTAAGTAGGTTTCCACTGCACCATAGGCGGTAAGCATAACCACCGGCATTGCCGGCACCATGTGTTTCAACTGGAGGAGAAATTCAAGGCCGTCCATGTCAGGCATTCGATAATCGGTTATGACAAGATCTACCGGTATGCCTTCTCGAATAACCGTGAGGCCGGAATGCGCATCAGTCTTGATAATAACCTTGTAACCGAAGTGACTCAGGATTTCGCCAAGACTTCTCAGATTCTCAAGTTCATCATCCACCAAAAGCAGTGTTTTCATAAGTCCTCATTTCCTACTTTCTGATCTCAAAACGATCAATCAGGTGCTTCATGGATATGACGATGTCGTATATGCACATAAAGAATCTATGAAATATAAATAAAAGCAAGAATAATGCCCATGAAATTTTATCATGAAATCAATATGTTAGGAATCCGAGAATGACCAGATTCGGACCGGTCATAACAGAAGGGACATCCCTATTTCAACGATAACCTGTTGATTTACTGAGGAGTGTTGGAGTGTCTAATTTTGGACAGTCATGTTTTCCGGTTCGTCGTTCAAGGCATGCTGTAACATCCCGTAATCCGCAACGGTATCAATACTGATCCTGTGTTTTTGGAGCTTGCTGTATAGGGTGGATCTCGGGATGCAGAGAATTTTTGCCGCGAGATGTTTGTTGCCACGGCAGTTTTTGAGCGTTCTAATAATCAAATCTTTCTCAGTATCTTTCAGGGACATTGTATCGCGGGATCGATACTGGCCTGTCCTGCCGTGAATATTTTCGGGAAGGTCAGCAGGCATAACGTGCGGACCTTTTGCCATGACCATTGCGTATTCAACGGCATTAACCAATTCCCTCACGTTTCCGGGCCATGAATAGTGAAGAAAAAGATCGAGCGCCTCCGGCGACATGGACTCTGCCTTGCTCCGCCCCCGATGACGTTCCATAAAATGATTAACTAGCAACGGGATATCGCTGACCCGCTCGTTTAGTTCGGGAAGCGTGATTGCAATAACATTTAACCGATAGTACAGATCCTCACGAAACTTTTTTGCAGCTACGGCTTCTTTTAAATCAACATTGGTAGCAGCAATCAACCGAAAATCGACATAGATGGCTTTCGTTCCACCGATCCGCTGAAAGGAATGCTCCTCCAGTACACGCAGAAGCTTCACTTGGGAACTAACCGGCATCGTGTCGATTTCGTCGAGAAAAAGTGTTCCACCTGCCGCGGCCTCTACCCTGCCCAGGACCCGCTGGGTCGCGCCGGTAAAGGCGCCTTTCTCATGGCCGAACAATTCGTTTTCAATAAGGGTCTCCGTGAACACACCGCAGCTCACCGCATGAAACGGTCCGTCCGCCCGGCGTGAGTGGTTATGGATTGCCCGTGCAACCAGTTCCTTGCCGGTGCCGCTCTTACCCTGGACAAGAACGGAACTGCCGGAAGGCGCGATATTTTCTATTATGTCCCTGATCCGTTCGATCTTGGGGTGTGTCCCGATAATTTCGTAGTTCTTCTTGAGCCTCTGAATTTCTCCTTTAAGTTCCTTGTTTTCCTTCAGAGAGTCATAATAGGCCCGGGCGCGGTCGAGAATCTGAAGCAGATGAGAAGGGGAATAGGGCTTCGTAAGAAAATCGAAAGCGCCCATTTTCATTGCTTCAACGGCACAATCAATGGTGCCTTTCCCGCTCACCATGATGATCTGGGTCTCCGGATTATGCACTTTGAGCGACTTGAGTAGCTCGATCCCCGTTATGTCCTTGAGCATCAAGTCAGTGACTATGACGCTGTACCGTTCCTGAAGCGCCTTTGTGAGAGCAATAGTCCCATTTTCCGCAACATCGATCTGGTACTTGCCCTCCCGGTTTACTATTTCGCGCAGCGAATCAAGCACCATTGGTTCATCATCAACCAGCAGTACCTGCGGCTTCATTATCATTTATAAATCTCCATTTCCCTCTTTTTTTACGTAGTGAAAACTACGTTTAATGTCTTTCATGTTGGAACAACGACCCTCTGAGTTAAACCTCTTCCTTTCGTTTTTTTTATCGTGCTTGAAAGCACGGAAGCCTTCCTTAGAAAACGGCCATCACAAGCCGCGGTCAGGCTGCGCTCTGGGTACGGTCATCCCACTTCTGCTTTCTTTTCGGAACACGCAAGCCAAAACTATAGCTATACCTTCGTTTTTGCGAGAAAGGTAGCCAGAATGAAACGATGAAGCACTGCGGCCAATTTTTTGATTTTACGTACTATTCCCCACTGCTGCAGGCAGGGATATCGAGACAACCGTTCCCTTTCCCTCTTTGCTGAATACAGAAATGTCACCGTCGTGCTGCTTGATAATGTTATAGCAGATAGCGAGCCCGAGTCCCGTGCCCCGTTTCTCCAGCGATTTCTTGGTTGTGAAAAAAGGCTCAAACACTCTCGCTAGAATTTTTTCCGAGATGCCGGATCCGGTATCCTCTATATCGATGGCACATCGTACCTCATTGCATGAAGTGGTTACTATTATCTGGCCGCCCGGCTGCATTGCATCCAGCGCATTCTGGAACAGATTCAGGAAAACCTGCTGAAGCATTCGTGCTGACCCCACCACCTGCCTGTCCCGGCTGCCATAACGTTTCACGACCATGACCCGGGCGTCAGTAATCTTTTTATCGGCCAATTCCAAGGCTGCATCGATGACAGGGTCCACTTCTATCGGTTCAAACGGTTCGATTTGGGGCCGGGCAAATTCCAGCAAATCCCGGGTCATCAACTCGAGATTGTCAATGCCCGTCTGAATTTTTTCCAGATATCCCCGTTTCTCAAAATTAGGCGGCAGAGATTCGGAGAGTAGATAGAGATAGTTACCGATGTAGTCAAGGGGGTTGTTGATCTCATGGGCGATCTCCGCGGCAAAAGTGCCTACCGCAGCCATTTTTTCGGACTGGATAAGTCGTTCTTCAAGCCTCTTCTTATCCGTTATATCGCGGAATATCAGGACGGATCCCTGAAGTTTTCCCGTCGTATCATGGAATGGAGAGAGCGATGTGGTGAATATATCCCCCTCGATTGCCATATCCCACTCCTGTTGCACCGGTTTAGCGGCATCGACCATGGTTCGGAAAGGACGGCTGCCGGGATGGACCGGAGAATCATGAATAATCTCGGCGCAGTGTGCACCGATGACGGCTTCATAGGATTTTTTTAACCGTCTGCTAAAGGCCCGGTTCACCCGAACGATCCTCCCTTCCTTGTTGATTATGCAGATCATATCAGGAATAGAATCAAAGGTGGCTTCCCAGTCCGTTTTGGCCTTGACAATCCGCTCGTAGAGATGCTCGCTGTCCAGGCTCTTATCTCTGTTTTCTCGACTCACTGCGGCTCCGTATCAGCATGAGGCCCATCGCGCCCTATGACAAAAAGGTCCTGTTTTATGTCGGTCATCCTGATCCTTTGACAATTCAGTGATACTCCCTTTTCCTTGACCGCCCCGAGGCTGCGGCTAACCTCCGCTATGAGAAGGGATATATCATGGATGACCTAATTTTTTTTGCGAATCTCCCCGTCGATTGGTTGAGCATCTCGGCAAAGTTCCGAGCAATTGACAATAACGCTTACGGGATTGTTTATTTCATGCTCGACGGCCCGTGCAATTTCTCCCAGCGTGGGATCCCCTCAGGTTTGCGCACTGCGGCTGGCGAAACTCGATTATGCGTTGATCCCCTCAGCCCTTACCGGCTGCCGCATTCAGTGGGATCCCCTTTGATCTTTTCGATTGCATGAGAAAGCGCAGGGAGAACAACGGCAAGGTTCTCACGCACGGCCCTGGGGCTGCCGGGGAGGTTAACAATGAGAGTCTGTTTTCTGATGCCGGCCACGGCGCGGGATATCATGGCATTGGGCGTTTTCTTGTAGCTTTCGGCACGCATGGCTTCCGCCATTCCGGGGAGTTCCCGTTCTATGACCTCCCGCGTTGCTTCGGGTGTGACATCACGCGGCGCCACCCCGGTTCCCCCTGTAGTAAGAATGAGGTCTACATCCCCGGCGTCACAAAGTCTCTCAAGAACTTCAACAATGCGTGTTTTCTCGTCCGGCAGGATTTCATAATGAACTGCCGATGCGCCGATGGTGCCGATCATTTCACGAATCACGAGGCCGCTTTCGTCCACTCGTGCTCCAGTAGAACCTTTGTCGCTGAGCGTGATGATTGCTGCACGGATCTCGGCAAGTGTCATGATGTGTCCTTTTTGAAGTTTCTTGAGCAGCCGCTGAAGACTATGTGTTCACCTCAGCAGCCATCCCTCTTATATGCAGCGTCAGTACCAAAACGTATTCACAAGCGATAGCGATCCGATAATTTATGGCATATCTAGCAAGCGGTTCCTTGGTCCGTCATGAGATAAGGGTTAGGAGACAACGCCACCCACCGTGATATAAGGGATCCGCAGTGAGGGCTGTGCATCACTCACCGGTGATCCCTGGCCGTCCTTCCCGCAAGTCCCGATTGAGAAACCAATGTCGGAGCCCACCCTGTCAATCGCTTCCAGGACTTGGGGGCCATTTCCTGTGAGCGTCGCACCACGGACCGGCTCTCCGATTTTCCCGTTTTCTATGAGGTATCCCTCGCTCACTTCAAACACAAAATCTCCGTTTACCGTATTCACCTGACCGCCGCCCATCTTGCGGACAAAAAGCCCGTTCTGCGTTTCACGCAGAATCTCATCGGCATCGGTTTCGCCCGGGATGATCATGGTGTTCGTCATACGCGGTATCGGGCGGTACTTGTAGGATTCACGTCTGCCGTTGCCTGTTGAACGCGTCCCGTCCTTCATCGCTGCCAACTTATCGTACATAAATGTTTTCAGCACGCCTTTCTCAACCAGGATGGTATGTTCGGCATCAGTCCCCTCGTCATCGAATCGGAAGGACCCGCGCTTGCCGGGAAGTGTGGCATCATCTACTACGGTCACGAGCGGTGACGCTATTCGTTCACCGATCCGTTTCGAATACACCGATAAACCCGACTGGGCAAGATCAGCTTCGAGCCCATGTCCCACTGCCTCATGGATCATGGTTCCTCCGGCCTCCGAGGACAGGATGACCGGCATCCTCCCTGCAGGGGCCTTCCGTGCGGAGAGCATCATCACGGCCCGACGAGCTGCTGTTTCTGCCGCCGTATCGAGGGCATCCTGGTCGAACAGTTCCATCCCCGCATTGCCGCCCACCGATTCATATCCAGTCTGGACAACATCCCCATCGGCAGCAACGACATGAACAAGCGCAGTCAGGTACAGACGCTCATCCTCCGCGATTCTTCCATCCGAAGAAGCTATCGTTACCCGTTGACGATGTTCACGATAAGTTACCAAGGCCTGTCTTATGCGCCTGTCAAACAAACGCGCGATCCGGTCCGCATTGAGCGCCATTTGGACTTTATGGCTCGTATCAACCCCTTCCGGCTCTTTTATAATACGGTAATCCACCCGCGGCTTTATTTTGCATAAGTCGATCGTGGAGATGTTGGCTCCGCCTCCTGCCGCGTGTCTTACGGCGTCGGCTAGTTCAAGAAGCGATGAGGTCGTGAGGTCATTGGTGTATGCGTAAGCGGTGCGCTGTCCGAACAAGAGGCGGACGCCGGCACCGCAGTCGATACCGGAGACGACTTTTTCCATCCGGCTGTCTTCACAAATGAGGGAAAGCGGCGTGCTTCGTTCTACGAAGATATCAGCGTATTCTCCCCCGTTGCTGAGCGCTTTTTTCAAAACTTCCGCATAGTCAAGAGCAACGTCCATTTCATCTCCCGCCGAACCAACCCTAACTGATTCGCCTAATCTTTGCTTTTCGGCATTCACTGAACCGCTATCGAATCCTGCAGCTGATAAAAAGTTTTTCTATATTACCAAGGCTTGCAAGTTATTTCAATTTATATTTTTTAATCATGATGTATTCGCAGTACAATCTGTCTGCTTCCCTCGTGTTACGACGACGCAGGCTACGCTATCGGAACCATGAGAGAAGGCAATGAGACCCTCGAGATAGTCAGAGAGCCAGCGCCAGACGTTCTGTCTCTCGATATTATAATGAGAACGAATTGCTATCATGTCTGCACTGTCGCAAACAGAACCCTGATTTCAAAAAAGCCTTCGCAATTATTCTGGCCGTCAAAAGCCCGCTGGCTAAGGATGAGTTTGAACGCGGCTTTGGCGGCAATAAGGATATTGTCCGGCCCTTCAGCCCCCTGGTAATTTACGCCAATATATCCTTGCGGCGCAGCCACTTTCCGTCCTCACCCATAAGACAATAAGCGACAGGACATTCCTGCCTCAGGGATCTTTCTTGTCCCGAAACGCGCTAGAACAACCTTTTTTTAATGATCCAACGCTTTGCTCAATGCGCTTCCGAAGACCGGCGGGCTTCCTTTTCCTCCTTGACTTCCATGCTGTTTTAGCTGTAAATTACCCTATGTTTCAACGTCTTATCCGCACGCTCCAGCAAAAGGAGTTTTTCACCCCCACGAGATTTGTTTTTGTTCTCCTCGTTGTCCTATCGTTCATCATCATTCTTGGCCAGTTTTTTCAGCAATCCCTTCAGGAAGAGATGGCGAATCAGTTCAATCAGCAGCAGCTGTTTCTCGCCCGTGAAGTGGCGATGAACATCGAAAGTTTCACCGACGACGTATACAAAAACCTCAAAGTCATATCACAGCTGCCGGACATTGACCGCATCAATGTTGACCCTCGGGTCCGGTCAGTGACCGAGTCGATAAACTTCAGCCTTCGAAACCTGGCACTGGTCTCAATCCGGGTGCTTGATCGCAATGGCATTCTTCTCTATGACAGTTCCTCGCCTGGACGGGAAAAGATGGACCTTTCGAAAACCGATTACTTTGCAAAAGCGCGAGTGCTTCCCAGGAATGAAAAGTTGATCACCGATCTCTTTGACGACCCCGTCTCTCATCAGGGCAGCAAGGAATTCATTGTGGCCGTTCCTGTTTACCAGCAGCTGAAGAACCAGGAGTCTCCAGTGTTCACGGGTATCGTTCTTGCTGTCCTTTCGGTGGACGGCATCACCGAGCGGTACCTTTCCCCGATCAAATCAGGAACGCGGGGCTACGCATGGATGCTGGACAGCGATGGCACGCTCCTCTATCATCCCACGAAGCCGGAGATGGTCGGCAAGAATCTCTACCACACTGACAAGACCTGCTTCCAGTGCCACAAGTCGTTCGACAGCGAAAAAATAATGATTGAGGGGAGAGAAAATACCTCCGGCTATTACGTAGCGCCTTACGGCGAACGCAAGCTGGCAGCGTTTTATAAATTCCCCGTAGCGCGAAAATCCTGGATCGTGGTGGTTTCCGCCCCTTATTCCGATATAATCAGCCTCATGCAGAAAAGCAGGCTTTTCTATTCCCTTCTGATCATTTCCATTTTTCTCACAACCCTCGCCGCATCCGCTGTTACCATCATAACCTATAAAAACAAGATCAAAGCGGAAGAGAAAGCCAAGCATCTTGAAAAAAGCCGCCGTTTGGAGAAGGAGATCGAGATAGCAAAAGACTATCTCGAAAACATCATCGAAAATACACGTACAAACCTCATGGTCCTGGACAAGGACCTGACCGTCAGGAGCGTGAACACCGCCCAGGCCCAGACCCTCGGTCGATCGAAACAGGATGTGATCGGCAAGCCTTTTTTCTCGCTCTTTTCCCATGAACTCTTGCCCTATGACGGCATCCCGATAAGTACCATCCTTCAAAAGACACTCGCCGGCCGGAGCATCGAGATCAGGGACTATCCCATTATGGGGTTGCACGAATTCCCACTCTATTTTACCATGAACATCAATCCGCTCCTGATTGACGGGAAAATCCCTGGTATTCTTATTTCAAGCAACGACGTGACCAAACGCGTCCAACTTGAAGAAGCTCTCAAGCAATATACGGTGGAGCTTGAAAACAAGGTTGACCGGGGCACCGCCACGGCAAAAAAACTGGAACAGCAGGTCCTCCATTCCGAGAAACTCGCTGCCCTCGGCAGACTCGCCGCAGGAGTGGCCCATGAGATCGGAAATCCGCTTACCTCCATATCAACCTTCGCGCAGTTACTCCGGGAGATGGCACAGGACGAATTTACGCAGAATAGCCTGGACATTATAAACAATCATATTCAGAGAATCACGGACATCGTCCGCCGCATGGCCACCTTCGCCCGCGCTGATTCCTTGAACATCAAGGATGTCAACCTGAACGATGTCCTGAATTCCACGCTCGATCTGATGCGGCTCGATAAACGCATGAAAAGCGACATTGCAATCGCGGTCTCGCTTGACCCCGACCTGCCCCGGGTCATGATTGATGAAGGCCAGATATCCCAGGTCTTCATCAACATCATCCTCAATGCCTTTGACGCCATGCCTAATGGGGGAACCCTGCGCGTGCACACTCGGCGGGGCGGAGATGATGAGGATCGGGAAACCGTCATCATAACCTTTGCCGACACTGGTGTCGGGATCCCGCCCGAGGAATTGCAAAAGATTTACGACCCCTTTTTCACGACCAAGGAGGCGGGCAAAGGCACGGGCCTCGGACTTTCTTTGAGTTATGAAATAATAAGACGGTTCAAAGGTGATATCAATGTTTCCAGCGAGGTCGGGAAAGGCACGGTTTTTACGATTCTTCTGCCGATTAAACCACATTGAGGAGTACCTATGGGGACACCAAACATTTTGGTTGTTGACGATGAAAAAGACATCTGCATGGCGCTGAATATCCTCCTGACAAAGGAAGGTTACACGGTCAAGGAGGCATATAACGGCGAGGAGGCTCTTGACCGCCTGCGGGAGACAAATTTCGATGTTGTGATGACCGACATCAGGATGGAAAAAATGGACGGCTTCGAGGTGCTGAAACAGACCCAGAAGATTAGTCCCGAAACATCGGTCGTCATGATGACCGCCTTTGCCTCTGTGGGCTCAGCCGTCGAGGCGATGCGTGCTGGCGCCTCGGATTATATCACCAAACCTTTCATCAATGACGAAATCAGGCTGACAATTAGTAAGCTGCTCCAGAGCAGAGAACTGCGGATCGAAAACCAGATACTCCGCCAGGAATTAAGCCAGAACCGGGTGGCGTTTGCCAACATCATCGGCAGTTCGGAACCCATGCATAAAGTTTTCTCCTTCATGGAAAAGGTCATTCCCAGCAAGAGCAACATCCTTATTACCGGGGAAAGCGGAACAGGAAAAGGTCTCGTTGCCCAAGCCATCCATTCGGCCGGCCCCCGCAAAGACAAACCCTTCATTTCCATCAATTGCGGCGCCATCCCGGAAAACCTCCTGGAAAGCGAGTTGTTCGGCCACAAAAAGGGCTCCTTCACCTCGGCGAACGAGGACAAGAAAGGTCTTATTACCATGGCCAATGGTGGAACGCTCTTTCTCGATGAAATAGGCGAGCTTCCCCCGGCGCTCCAGGTAAAGCTGCTGCATGTTATCCAGACGAAGGAACTTACGCCAGTCGGCGATACTCGTGTTATCACCGTGGACGTTCGTATCATTGCTGCGACGAATGCCGACTTGATTCAGCGGGTCAAGGAAAACAGATTCCGGGAAGACCTGTATTACCGCCTGAACGTAATCGAAATCCACATGCCCTCCCTGCGAGAGCGTCGGGACGATATCCCGGTACTCATCAAGCATTACCTCGGGATCTTCGCAAAGGAATCTGCAAAAACCATCAAGGACATCGACTACGAGGCGATGCAATCGCTCCTTGCCTATGATTGGCCCGGCAACATACGGGAGTTGAGAAACACGATTGAACGGGCGGTCGTGCTTGCTGACAATGAAGTCATAACGATTCACGATTTGCCCGATAAATTCAGAACGCTGGACGTTGAAGGTGTATCAACATCATCACTGCGGCAGGCGCTGGATAATTTTGAACGAGAATATATTCGGAGAAGTATATTAGAGAATAAAGGGAGCAAGGAAATCACGGCAAGCAAGCTCGGCGTAGATCTCGCCACGCTTTACCGGAAGCTGAAGAAGCTCAGAATCGAAGCCTGACCACCGTGCCGTTTCTTTGCCGGATTGATAGCTTTCAGATCGGCGTGTCGGACCTGGAAAGGATACCCTCTCTCTCGGACTCGCGTCGTATTTGCCCGGGGATCCCGACGGTGTTTATCGCGGACACCGGCAAAGAGATCCATTGCATCAGGCTTTTAAGACTGATTTCGTTGTCGGTCACCTCCATCAATACTCCTCGGTAAGATACACCGTTTGCAATAACTTCTACTTCCTTACCCATCATGGACTGGATATCAGGCATTCCGTCCTCTCCTTCCGGCCACTGACAGACACAGGGCGATGCTAGCAAGGATTACCTTCTCAATGTTACCAAAACCATTCGGCATGATCAGATTGTAACGTTGTGATTCCTGCCCATCGTTGGTGTTCCATGTTCAGTTTCTTCAAGCATCAGGGGAAATCCATGGCGTCCTGTTCTCTTCAGCATATTCTCGGCAGCTGTTCGCCCTGCAGCATGTCGATGATTCGCGTCCCACCTATGGCGGTTTCCAGCAACACGCCTCCCTGCGGCGTATCGTAAATCTCGCCGATTATAGCCGCGTCCCGTCCATGTTCGTGCCTTTTCATACTGTTTACCATGTCGTCGGCAACCATGGCATCTACGATAGCAATGAGGATGCCTTCGTTTGCGACATAGAGGGGATCAAGCCCCAGCAGGCTGCAGGCACCTCTGACCCCCTGAGGGATCGGGAGAGAAGACTCGTTGATACGGATACATAAGCGAGATTCAAGTGCTGCCTCCTTAAGCGTCGTGGCAAGACCTCCTCTGGTCGGATCACGCATAAAATGAATTTTCGGAGAAACTCTGTACATGGCCTCCACAAGACTGTTCAGAGGCCGTGTATCACTTGTTACTGGCGGATCGAAGGTCAAGCCGTTTCGCTCCGACATGACAGCCACACCGTGGCTGCCGACCTCGCCGCTGATGATGACTTTGTCGCCATTTCCGATTCTTGCTGCCGATATATCCCGGCCATCCTGCAATACGCCGATACCCGATGTGTTGATGAAGATTCCGTCCGCCTTGCCTTTGTTCACTACTTTCGTATCACCGGCTACAACCTTGACGCCCGCTTTCGCTGCTGACGAGGACATGGAAGTGATGATCTTTTTCAAATCAGAGAGAAGGAATCCTTCTTCTATTACGAATCCCACGGAGAGATACAGGGGGTCAGCTCCCGAAACAGCGAGATCGTTCACTGTCCCGTTTATGGCAAGTTCACCGATATTACCGCCCGGGAAAAAGAGCGGCGTAACCACGTAGGAATCGGTGGTATAGGCCAGGCGGAGAGATGGCACGTTTACCATGGCTGAATCGCCAGATCCCTCGATGCCAAAGGCAGGGCTAAATTGGGATTTAATAAGTTCATGCATGAGTCTGCCGCCGCTACCATGCCCAAGGAGAATTCTATCCACTCTTTGCTCCCTTAAAAATGATGGTCTCAATTCCATCGCGTTTTATGCTTCTTGCGAAACTATCAGAAATGATTTCCATATTTATAATACGCCGCGCAGCTTCCCTCGGTGCTGACCATACACGGACCGATCGGGCTTTCAGGCGTGCATCCTGTTCCGAAGAGCGGACACTCCGTCGGAATCTTTACGCCGCGGAGAATATCGCCGCAGGAGCAGAGCTCCGGCTCACTTGCTTCCGATGCGGGAGGATTAAACCTCCTGTTTGCGTCGAACGCGGCATATTGTTCCCTCAACTTCAGACCGCTTGCAGGTATCACTCCGATCCCCCGCCAGTATGCATCCGCAGGCTCAAAATACCGATCGAGAAGCTCCACCGCCCGCGGATTTCCTTCCGGACGAACGACGGTGCGATACTGAATTTCCACAGCCGAACGCTTCTCCGCTATCTGGCGTACGATCATCAGTATTCCTTCAATTATTTCTTTTGCTTCGAAGCCGGTTATGACCGAAGGTTTTTTATACTTTGTCGCGACGAATTCGTAGGGTTTTTGCCCGATGATGGTGCTGACATGTCCCGGGAGTATAAACCCGTCCACCTTGACATCGGGCGAGTCCAGCAATGCTTTTAATGCAGGTGGCACGAGTTTGAACGCGGCATACACGGAAACATTCTGGATTCCTGACTTTTCCGCCTGGGCTATGCTGGCGGCAATAAGCGGTGAGGTCGTTTCAAAACCGGTTCCGAAAAAAATAAATTGGCGATGGGACTCCGTCTGCGCAAGCTTCAGTGTGTCAAGGGGCGAATAGAGAACCCGCACGTCAGCGCCTTCCGATCTCGCTTCCAGCAGTGATTCTGTTCCGCCGGGCACACGCATCATATCGCCGAAGGTCGTTACGGTAACGCCGGGTATTTTTGCCAGAGCGATGGCAGCATCGACATCCCGAACAGAGGTTACGCATACCGGACATCCCGGCCCGCTAAGCAGCGTTATGTTGTTCGGGATGACGTCACGGATGCCATGTCTGAAAATCTCAACGGTATGGGTACCGCAGACTTCCATTAGCTTGAGAGGTCTGTTGATTTCCTTTGTCAGGGCCCGCAATTCGTCCAGCATCTGTTTCATATCACGCGCTCCCCCTCCCGCGCTCGATCTTGCTTCAGTCGTTCTCTTACGAGGTAGGCCTGTCCGAGTGAAATACACGCATCATTACACGGCACTTTGCTGTTCACAAACACATTCAACCCAACGGCGGCAAGACTGGTCGCAACGCCGTTTAGTAGATACCTGTTCTGGAATGTCCCTCCGCTCAGGGCTATATCGTCGATTCCGTAGTGCTTGGCTATTTTTTTTGCCATCGCCACAATGGCCGCAGCAACGGTATTGTGAAACTTCGCTGCAATGGTTTCTCTCGGAATCCGGTGCAGATCCTGAACAATAGCACGTACAGTCGGTGAAAAATCCACGATAGTATACCCGTTTTTCTGCGTGAACTCAATTGGATACATTTCGGATACCCCCTCTTGGGCACAGGCCTCCAGTGCCATGGCAGCCTCGCCTTCGAAGGTATTGAGGTCGCAAAGGCCGATCAACGCCGATACGGCATCGAACAATCTGCCTGCCCCGGACGAGAGCGGGGAGAATTCGCGGGAACGGGCAATAATCCTAACATTTTCTATGTTTGTTTTGCCGTATTTTTCGACAAAGCCGGCTGTTTCGAGAAGATTCCAGGCGTCACCGCCGGAGTTCATAATAAAGCTGATCGCTGTCTTCCAAGGTTCACGGATGGCAGCCTCTCCGCCGGGAAGCGGAATATAGCTCAGATGTCCCACCCTTTGAAAACCATCGATATCGGCAATGATGAATTCACCACCCCACAGATGGCCATCAGTGCCGTATCCCGTGCCGTCGAAGGCAACGCCGATGATCTGGTTATTCAATCCATGTTCAGCCATAACTGATCCGATGTGCGCATAATGATGCTGAATACCGACGATCATCAATTCCTTCCCCGACCCCACTGCCTTTGCCCTATATTCCTTTGCCCATCGTGTCGACAGATACTCCGGATGCAGATCGTGGACGATTGCCTGCGGCTCAGACCGATAAACTGCCTTGAGATTCATAAGGATGGTTTCGAAGAATTTTACCGTTTCGTAATTTTCCATATCTCCGACATGTTGGCTGGGGATAGCAAACCTGCCCTTTGTCAGAGTAAAGGTATTTTTGAGATCGGCACCGCATCCGAGCACTTCCGGGCCTTCATCATTTAGCATGATCGGGTCAGGAGCGTACCCCCGGGAACGGCGGATAAATAATAGATCAGGGTTCATGGTTCTTGGTTCAGGGTTATAACTATATTTCTGTCCCTTATCTGAATTATCGTCCTGGTGCTTACTCCCGACCCTTACCTCTGTCCTTTTCACTCTTATAACCGAATCATCTACGCGCATAAAAATATCGCGATTATGAAGGAGGAAACCATCCGCGATGTCCGCGAGTCTCCTAAGAGCCTCTTCGTTGTCGTGAATGATCGGCTCCTCCGAGAGGTTCCCGCTCGTCATGACGAGTGCATCAAAATGAGCACTCGTGACGGGAGTTTTCGCATCAAGGGGATGATGGAACAGGAGATAATGAAGCGGGGTATAGGGCAGCAGAAAACCGACATCCCTGTTGTTCGGGGACACCGCATTCGGCAGTGGGCGGTTGTTCCTCTTTCGCAGTAGCACAATCGGCCGCCTATTCGACAGCAGCGCATCATGTTCAGCCTTGGAAACGACGCAGAATTTTTCTATTCTCTCAACATCAGGGGACATTACAGCAAAGGGTTTATTACTCTTCCTTTTTTTTTCACGCAATCTTTTGACTGCACCGTCGTTCAAAGCATCGCAGGCAATGTGAAATCCTCCTATTCCCTTGACCGCGACTATCCCGCCCTGCTGGAGAACACGAACGGCTTTCTGAACTGCATTTTCCTTATCGGTTACTGTGAACGCTGTGCTCTGCACTTTGTACTCGACACGGGGCCCGCAGGTTGCACACGCATTCGGCTGGGCGTGAAATCGACGGTTCCTCGGTTCTTCATATTCCTTCCGACATGAGGGACACATGCGAAAGTCCGCCATGGTTGTGTTCGGCCTGTCATAGGGAATCGACCGCGTAATGGAATAGCGGGGTCCGCAGTTTGTGCAGTTGATGAAAGGATAGAGATACCTTCGGTCCGCAGGGTCGAGCATTTCTTGAAGGCAATCAGGGCAGATCGAGACGTCGGGGGAAACCAGGGTAAAGGGCAATCCTTGCGCATGATCGAGACTCTGCCGTATGGCGAACTCTCGGTACCCCTGGAGGGGGAAGGACGTTACGGTGAATTCAGTGATTTGCGAAAGCGGCGGAGCTTCATTTCTCAGCCGTTCGACAAACTCGGGCAGACGCGTTCCCTCTACGTCGATAAACACTCCTTCGCTCGTATTGGTCACATACCCCTTCAAGTCCAGAGATCCGGCAAGGTTGAAGATGTAAGGACGGAAACCGACGCCCTGGACAATACCTTTGACTACGATTTGAGCTCGCGTAACCATTGAGCCCATGCGTCGATCCCCGCGCGGGTGGCGCAGGAGACCTCGAATATCTTCAGATTGGGATTGAGGGCAAGCGAATCGTTGCGAACCTTGTGCATGTCGGTGTTCATGTAGGGAAGAAGGTCTATCTTGTTCAGCACCAGGGCTGAGGACTCACGGAACATGAGGGGGTATTTCAGTGGTTTGTCGTGCCCTTCTGCGACGGAGAGCACCATCATTTTCAAATCCTCACCAACCTTGAACTCCGCCGGGCAGACCAAATTCCCGACATTTTCAATGATCAGCATGTCCAGGTCCCTGAGCGGCAGTTCATCGAGCACTTCGCTTACCATGTTCGCGTCCAAGTGGCAGGCTCCGCCTGTATTTATCTGGACCACGGGCACTTCAAGCGCTCCGATCCGTTCTGCGTCATCGGAACCGACAATATCACCCTCGATCACGCCGATCTTCAAATGGGGTTTGAGCGCTTGAATCGTCCGCTCGAGAAGCGTCGTCTTGCCCGCTCCCGGCGCACCCATAAGGTTAACCACATAAACGCCGGATTCCTGGAATCGTTTGCGGTTTTCTTCCGCGATTCTGTCGTTCGCTTCAAGTATGCGGGTGACAACCTTAACCTTCATTCATTGATCTCCATGTCCACGATTTCCATTTCTCGTCCGCTTTTCATTTCAATAAATTGGGATCCGCACAGCGGGCAGGCAAAAACGAACCGGGCATTTTCCACGGTGAAGTCTTTTTTGCACTCGGAGCACACACCGCTTATGGGGACCGATTCGATGACCAGTTGGGCTTTTTCCGCCACCGTGTTTGACTTTGACGCATCGAATGCAAACTGGAGCGCCTCCGGCATGACGCCGGCCGCTTTCCCGATACGCAGCCTAACAGAATCGACATGGTTCCCACCGACTTCACGGCATTTTTCCACTACGATATCGAGAATACTAAGGGCAAGAGCGGTTTCGTGCATGGCATTTCCCGATTCAACGACTTCCTTTTCGATCTTTTGTATTGCGAATCCGGCATGGACAAGAACATAATCTCCCACCCGCGGTTCGTCAGGCATGAGCATGAGATTTACTTCTTTTCTCGCTCCGAATACGTCTATAGTCGCCGACAGGTTGTCGATGCTGATTATTCTCGAGGGGATTGCGAGACACATGGGTAAGTCCGATCAAAACAAGGATATTTGCTTCCGGCCTTGCTGATACCATTTATCGCACATCTTGTCCGTCCTGTCAAGCCTGCAGAGCATCGTCCGGGCGGCAGTCGCCTCAAATCCGAGCACGGCTTATCACCATCAGATAACCTTCAACTTCTTCAATTCCTCGAAGATCAATTCCTTCACTTTCGGGATAACTGCCTTCAATTCATCGCTCAATTCGAGCGACCATGAGGTAACATCCTTGGGCTGCACCCCAATAATGATCGTTTTCGGCCTTTTCCCGGTCAATTCGGCCATATGAAGGACGTCGATGAGGCTTATCTGATGGAGGGAAACCTGCTTTTCTGCTGCGTATTTCATGTCCTCCGGGGCAAAACGGAACAGGGAACCAGGCGTGTCATTGGCCTCTACAACGTCGATAATGATAAGATGGTCGATCTCATGGAACAGCGGGATCAATTGATGACTGACCGTCCCCGCTTCCATCACTTTTACGTTTTTTGGAAAGGCTGTGTCTTGAAGGGCATTTATCAGATGGACGCCGAAACCATCGTCCTTGAGCAGGAGATTACCGACACCAAGTATAAGAACTTCTTGGGGAGGCGCCGAAACGCCTCCCCGAATCTGATCATCTGATGTCATCTTAATGTTTTTTGAGCTTGTATCCCGTAAAGATGGACGTAAGTGACTTGTCCTTGTTAATCATGGTGATCATGATGCTCATGTACACGTGAATCAGGATGAAGATAATGAAGAACCACATGACGAGGATATGCCAGATCCTGGTATAGGATTCTCCCCCGAGCATGTTGCTCACCCACAGGAAGCTATTCGGCGTCTTGATGAACCCGAAGAGACTGCCATGGTAGAGCGCCGCCCCGGTCAGGGCTTCGAAGATGATCGCGAGGCCGACCACGAGGTAGGCCAGGGCCTGGAGCGGGTTGTATTTGCGATAGTCTTTGTGCGAGCCTTTCATGAAGAGATAGTAGCCGAGGATGTCCGGGACATTCTTCAGGTTCTGAATGACCGAGAAATCCTTCCAGTCGGCATCAAAGGTCGACCGGAAGGCCATGTAAATCCTCACGATGAGCCCTAAAATAAGCGCATAGGCCGCCGTAAAATGGAAAAAGCGCATCGACGCCATAATTGTACTGTCCGGCCCGCCGGCGATAAACGGCCAGTGGATGTAGATTCCGGTGAAGACAAGCACGGCGATCGAAATGACCCTGATCCAGTGGTCCAGGATATAGCCAACGCTCCACTCCTTTATCATTTTATCTGCCATGGTGTCCTCCCTATGAGACCTTGAAGTCCATGATACGGTTAGACTCAGGATGGATCACATGCACCGTACAGGCAAGGCACGGATCAAAGGAGTGAACCACGCGCATGACCTCGAGCGGTTTTTCCGCGTTCGCAACCGCCGTCCCGATGAGAGCCTCCTCAATCGGTCCGCGCATCCCATTATCGTCTCTCGGGCAGACGTTCCAGGTTGTCGGCACCACGCACTGATAGTTCTTGATCCTTTTGCCATCCACATCGATCCAGTGGCCCAGGGCGCCGCGCGGAGCTTCCCACAGACCGATTCCCTGCGCCTTGTCGGGGATTGTGTACTCGGCGTACACAGCCGTATTCCCGTTCTTTATGTTCCCGACGAGGTCCACTCCCCACTGATACATGGCATCGGCCACCATCTTGCATTCCAGGGCGCGCCCGGCGATTCTGCCGATAATGCCGAAAAGCACCTCCGGATGCCCCGCATGTCCAATCTTTGCGAGGGTATCGTCGATCAGCTTCTTGGCCGTGGGCTGTCCGGCAGCATAGGCAACGACCATCCTGGCAAGGGCACCCACTTCCATGGGTTTGCCTTGAAGCCGCGGCGCCTTTGCCCACGTGTATTTCTTGCTGGAATCGTACCCGGTGTACTCCGGATCCGTTTCTCCCACGGTGGGATTGAGCGGTTTTGAGTTCTTATACCAGCTGTGCGACGTATGCTCCATGACGTCTTCCGGCTTTGCATCATGGACTTTGGGGAAATCGGAAGCGAAGATCGCGCCCCTCGGCAACATCCGCTTTTTGGGATCAAAGGACCCATCCTCGAACACGCCCCAGGAAAGGAAGTTGGCGTAACCCTTGCCCACGCCCGCAGCACCGAGATAGAACGGTGCGATGGCAAGCACGTCGGTAATGAATACATTGTCGATCCAGTCCTGAAGTTCCTTCACTCTAAAGAGGTAGTTCTTAAGGTCATCGACTGACGGAACATGCGTCACGCCGCCCGGAGGGCTCGTCATGGTCATCGGCATTCTGCCACCGAACAGGGCGCTTACCTGGGCCGCCTTTGCCTGCATTTCAAGGGCTTCAAGATAGTGGGCCACAGCCAGGAGATTCACATCCGGCGGAAGTTTATATGCCGGGTGCCCCCAATAGGCATTCGCAAAGGGGCCAAGCTGTCCGGACTCGACAAACGCTTTCAGTTTGCCCTGCACCTTCTTCAGAGACGCTTCCTTCGGCTGTGCCTTGAGAGCCGACACCACATCGACATAGTCGAGGGCATTGAGGTGATAGAACCAGAGAATGTGGGAATGGACGAACTGAGCGCCTTCGATGATGTTTCTGAGGATACGGCCGTTGTCCGGCGGTTTTACATTGAATGCCTGGTCCATGCTCATCGACGAGGCATGACCGTGCGATGTCGGGCAGACCCCGCAAATGCGCTGCGTAATGTGCCACGCGTCGCGCGGGTCCCTTCCCTGAAGAATGATTTCAAAACCGCGGAACAGCGTGCCCGTTGTCCAGGCGTCTTTAACTTTGCCGCCTTCAATCTCCACATCGATTCTGAGGTGGCCCTCAATTCTCGTAAACGGATCAATGGTTATCCTGGCCATTATTTTTTCCCTCCGTCGTCTTTAGTTCTGCCGGAAGCCGCTGTCGCGGCGGCGTGAATCGCAATACCGGCAACCGTAGCTACCGCGGCTACCGCTCCAATCTTGTCAGCGCCAGCCTCCACCCCGCCGAGGCCCGGAATCTTCACGCCCGGAAGCGGTTCATAGAATCCCGCAAACTTGTCAGTCCATCCCGGCTCGGCGCAGCCGATACACGGTCCGCCGGCTTTAATGCACCAGCTGGTCCTGTCGTTGTACTGGATCTTGGGGCATGCCGAATAGGTCATCGGTCCTTTGCAACCCATCTTATATAAGCAGTATCCCATGGCCTCTTCTTTGGACCCAAATTTCTCTACGTACCGACCCGCATCGAAATGGGCTCTGCGTTCGCAATTGTCGTGAATCGTCTGGCCGTAGAACATCTTCGGTCTGCCGAATCCGTCAAGATCGGGCAGTTTTCCGAGAAGAAGGAAGTTTACGACAACCCCGACGAGATATTGGGGGTTTACCGGACAAAGGTCGAGGTTGACCAACGGCTTGTTAATGCCGACCCTCTGCATGGCTTCTTTAATACCGATAATCTGGGAAGGATTCGGTTTCGCTGCAGGTACGCCTCCGGTAGTGGCGCAGCTCCCGATGGCCAGAATGGCAACGCTGGGACCGGCCATTTCCTTAAACACGTCGAGCATCTCCCTGTTGCCGATCATCCCAAAGCCTTTTTTCGTCGGGATACCTCCCTCAACGATAAGGACATACCCGCCGGCTTTCGCGGAATTGGCGAGAATTTCTTCTGCCTGCTTACCGGCTGCAGCCATGATGGTTTCATTGTAATCTACACTGAGGATGTCAAGGATGACTTCTGCGGGACTCGGATAGGTTGCTTTGATAAAGGCTTCGGTGCAGCCGGTATCTGATGCGAAGTTGAGCCAGATTACCGGTGTTCGTTTTGCGGCTTTTTCCAAGGCTGCTGCGATTTTTGGAGCGAAGGATTCAGAGAGGCCGAGAAGGACAGCAGTTGCACCACAATACTTTAAAAAATCTCTTCGTTTTATGCCACGAAACTCTAGAGCATCAAAAAACTGTTTACTTGCTTCTTCTTTCTTACTCATAAGCGTCCTCCTTAGAATTTGGCTCAAATAAGTAAAACTATTTTTTTCGTGGATTGGCCGGAGTGGGCAGAAGAAAAAGTGAAACCGCTCTTAAATTGTTACTGAGAGTTACAATTTAGAAAAAGGTTAGCATAGACAAATCTATTTGTCAAATTTATATCTATATAAAATAATATTTTTTCTGTTAAGGACATGCTTAACTCTGATCATGTAAAGAGACTTTTGGCGGTTTCTTCCGCCCCACGACAAGATTATATGTCTTAAATTGCAATGACATCCCCTTCCATGTTCGCTAAGTTTTATTGATAAACAAAAAAAACATGTTCCTCGGACCATCCCCTCTCTCAGGCACAAGGGGGAGCATCAGGGAGTAGACTGCACTCTGACTTGTGATTCGCCGAAAACCCAGGTTACAGCAAATCCGGCCATTCCTGATTGCTTCGTTCTCATCAGAGGACTGTCGGCAAAGACTGCCCCCGACAGATTGTCGTATCGCAAAAAAGAACCAAACCAAACGTCTTTAAACCGCTTGCTCAAGGTCAGGATCAGGAGCGATCCGCTGTATCCACCGCGCGTGGTGTAAGCAGGGCGGAAGCCCGGGACCGCATCGGCGCTATCAACCTGGTAGTAGTATTCATGATATTCTTTTGAGGCAAAAAGCGGACCCAGAGCAAACCCTAAATTCCACCCTCTTTCCGAACCGAGATTCAAGAAATCAAAATTAAGTTGGGGATTAATCACAAATCCCTTCCCGGCAAGATAGGTGAAATCCGATGCAAAGACGGCTCGTGCTGGAAGCCGGAGTTGGACAGCACGGTCTCCGCTGCAATTAGATATTAGACAGATTTCCAGAGAGGGCCCTATCTGGAAAGTGGGATCAAGATTACGCATCCCGGTGCGGGCCGTGTTCTGGTTGCTTTTAACCGGCAGAGCGCCGTCCACACTAAGATTCAATTGAACACGGTCTGAATTGAACAGCCGACCATAGAGGCCCTTCCTGTCCAGCCGGAGAATCTCTCCGCGATATACGAGATACGGAAAGGGAAGTACGAAAATCCGCTGTTGGTTGGAACCCCGGTAATCAGGAAGACTGATGCCGGTTACGCCGAAACCAGCCTCCCATAATGGCAATTCATCAGCCCGCGCAAATGACGATAGATACAATATCAAAGAGACCGCAGCAACAGGTGCTATCCGCCTCATCAAGCGCACCCGATCTATATCAAACATAAACCATTCTTAAAGTTAGGATTTGCAAGACGTCAGGAATTGGCTTCCTGACGTCTTGCCGGATTCCCGGAGATTAATCTGTATTACCCTGCCCTTGGCACTTGCTTCAATTCAGCAACAATACCTGGAGAAGGTCACCGCTTCGTTTGTGTTGGAGGGGCGTCTTATTTCAAGTTTTTGAGAATGTACTCCGCTATTTTGTGAGCATCGTGGTCCGATATGGTTTTCTCGTCGAATTTGGTCATGCCGGGACCGGGGTTTCTCATAATGTGCATAATATCGGCAGCCGTCATGACATGGTTCGCTTCACGATCTTTTTTATGAAGTGTTTTTGCCGGATTTACAATATTTCCCCCATCGGGATGGCAAATTTTGCAGTTTGCGGCGAATAGCGCCGCACCTGACTTTTCAGATGCTTTTTCCGCGACGGCATACTCAGCGACCAAGCAGATGACTGCCAGTGAAACAAACCCTAGAAATACATTTTTCATAACCATAGATTCTCCTTTTTTGAAAGTAAAATATTTTTTTTACTATTTGCTTCTCTACTTGCCCGTTCCGTATTCCGCACTCAAGTACTCAGTGATGATTTTTGCGTCTTCTCCATTGATCGGCGCACCCATTACTTTGATCATTTTATTCACTTCCGCCGACCAAGTCGCCTCCGGCAATGCCGGCTGCATGGTTATGTATTCGAGGCTGTGGCAAATATTGCAGAGTGTACACACTTTATCCAGTCCAGGTCCGGGCTTCAACGTTACGTCGGTGCTTGGAATTGTAATAGAGTGAACACTGCTTTTATCCTGATCGCCCCCGCTCTGCCCCTGAGCATTGCCCGATGCCGATGCCAACATCACGATAGCGGTTATTATCAAGAGATTTTTCATGGCATATCTCCTATCGCACGGTCACGGTGACTTTTTCGACAACGTTTCTCATGTATCCGGCGGGATTCCAGCGCGGTTCAAAGGGCTGAGACTCGCCATTGTTGTCCGTTGCCCTGACCATGAGCGTATACCTCCCCTTCTTTTTCGGTAGCCATGAATAGGACCACTGGATCCATGAGTATTTCCCAAGGTTTTTCCCGAGTTTCGTTTCATTCCATGTTTTGCCGTTATCAATCGAGACCAGGACATCCCTGATGCCGTAACCTCCTGAAAACGCGATTCCTTTCAGATCTACTGCTTTATACGCCTTGACCGAAGCTCCCTCTTCCGGATCTATAATGAACGACCTCGTGTCCATCCGGTTAATGGGTATTGATTTTTCCACTTTCCCTCCCGGCTCAACGCAGGCGCAGGGGTTGTCCGGAATTCGGTATGCCGTCTTCACCCAAAATCCTTCAAATGGCTCGGAAAGGACAGTTATATCACTCAGGGCCTTTACCCAATACGTCGCAAACCATCCGGGTACAATGAGTCGAGCCGGAAATCCGTTGAGCATGAGCAACGGTTGTCCGTTCATTTCGTAAGCGACAAGGATGTCCGCGTCAAGAGCTTTGTCAACGGGAAGGCTTTTCACTAAATCTGGGACACTTGGCAGGGGTGGTTTATCAAGTCCGTTGAAGGAAACGTCAACTGCACCGGGTTTGATTCCGGCCTCGGCCAGAATATCTTTGAGCCTGACGCCGGTCCAGGTAACATTTCCCATGGCTCCGTTCTGCCACTCACCGCCGGCCACGGGAGGTTCGAAATAACTTCTACTGTTTCCGGAACACTGAATAACTGCGGTCATCGTTACTTTTTCATATTTTGTTTTTAGATCATCCATGGAAAGCTGCAGCTCCTTATCCGTATGACCGCTTACCTTGAGTCGCCACTCTTTTAAATCCACCGAAGTAGGAACCTCAGAAATGTGCCACCTCACAAAGAGAGCATCGTTCGGCGTTATCAGTTCACGGAAATATTGCATCGGCGTTTCCAGCTGCGGAGGGCGTGATGTCAGAAGAATCATGTCCGTTTTCTCGGGAAACCGTACGAGGTTTTTTCTGTCCACGGCGGCCAGAAGCTCTCCCGGAATTTCACCGAGCGTCGTCATACCGGCTACAATGCCGGCAGTCTTCAAAAAATCCCTTCGTGTGAATTTGATTATTGGATCTCCCACGGCGATGTCCTCCCTTGAGAAAAAGATGTCTTTCCGATAAACACAAGAACCTCTTAACACAGGCATTTGTGCCGCCCGCCAGGAATATCACGAAGAACCTGGAGGCTAACTGGTAGAGCAGCAGGGAGAAAAATAATAACCTAGAAGAATAGAAAAACGCACACAATTACTTTATGATTGATTATAGCCTAAAATTAGATGATTTCAAGATATCAGCAGGAATTGCGGTCTGAGAGATTCACTATTTCTCGGCTAGGCACACCAAGTCAACAGCAATAAAAGCCACATAGCACGACACGGCCATCAGCCGAAAAAATTTTATGAAAAAGCTCAACGATCATCGTCATTTATGTTTTTTGACTGAATGACAAGGTAGCCGGAAAAAAGAATCAGTATGCCACCGAGCAGGGCGGTTAAAGCTGGCGTTTCAGAGAGGAGCAGATAGGCCATCGGGATCGCTGACAGCGGCTCCATATACCCTAGTATGGCAGCGTACTGCGCCATCACCTTCCTGAGCGCATGGTAGTAAAGCAGCGGCGCGAGCGTTGAGTGCAACAATCCCGTAATCGTCAGGAGAGCCAGAAGGCGAAGGTTCAGGTGATATGTGCTAAGAAACGCCGCTGGTGCGAGTACGAGTGTTGTAATCCAGAGCAGAACGACTATCGCCTTGTGATGCATCAGCATCCTGCTTAATTTTCTTGAAAAGAGGATAATGAAGGCATATGCTACTCCGGAGACCGTGCCGGCGATAAAGCCGGACCGGTGAGGCTCGCCGGTACTCAAACCTCCATTAGCAACAACGATCAGAACCATGCCGAACAGCGCGATGGGCAGTGAGAGGATGGTCACCTTTTGCAGACGTTCAGAGATAACAAACGGTGCGAGGAGAGCTACAAACAGGGGGGCTGTATAGTGGGTGAAAACCGCATTTGCCACCGTCGTATGACCTAATGCGTAAAAATAGCTGATGTTGTTTGTAATGGATGAAAGCGCAAGCAGACCGAAGATCCACCAGACTTTCGAAACGCCCCCCAGACTCAGTTCTCCCCGAAAAGCCAGGATCGCCGGCACTGAAAAGCTTGCGATCAGGGACGTGTAAAATAAAACGATGACGGGCGGCAGGGCCAGCCAGCGGATAATCGGGCCCCACGTGCTCCAGATCAGCATCGCGGCAATGATTTTGAGGTAGTTGTTCATTAAAAAAGGGTCAAGAGCCATGGGTCAAGGGTAATGGCCTAAAAACAAGATGCTGTTTCGCATCCTGCTTTATGCTCTCTTGACCCCCGTCCCTTGACCCTTGACCCCGGTTCTTTCTTTTGATCCCAGTCCTTCGGTTTTTTTCGCTTCTACGTTCCCATCTCCCACGACTCAAGATATTGCTTCTGCTCAGAAGTCAGCCTGTCGATCTTCACACCCATGGCATTCAGTTTGAGCCTGGCAATTTCCTTGTCTATGTTTCCGGGAACAGGATAGACCTGTTTCTTTAGTTTCTTGGCGTTTTTCAGCATATACTCAGCTGAAAGGGCTTGATTGGCGAAGCTCATGTCCATGACGCTTGACGGATGTCCTTCAGCCGAGGCGAGATTGATCAGCCGCCCCTCGCCCAGGATATTGATCTTTTTTCCATTCGGCATTGTGAATTCCTCGACAAACTCGCGGATAACCCGTTTTTTCTTCTTCATCTTATCAAGGGTTTCTAGGTCAATCTCAACGTTGAAATGGCCGGTGTTGCATACGATGGCCCCATCCTTCATGGCACGGAAGTGCTCCTTCCGTATAACCTTGATGTCTCCGGTAACTGTTACAAAGATATCACCGATCCGGGCTGCTTCGATCATCGGCATGACCCGATAGCCGTCCATCACCGCTTCAATGGACTTGAGCGGATCGATCTCGGTCACGATGACATTCGCTCCCATGCCCTTGGCCCGCATGGCAAGCCCTCTGCCGCACCAGCCGTAACCGGCCACGACGAAAACCGAGCCGGCCAACAGCCGGTTTGTTGCACGAATGACGCCGTCGATGGTGGATTGGCCCGTCCCATAGCGATTATCGAAGAAGTGCTTTGTCTGGGCGTCGTTCACGGCGACGATAGGATATTTGAGCACTCCGGTATTCGCCATGCTGCGCAGACGGATCACGCCGGTCGTCGTTTCCTCTGTCCCGCCGATGACTCCCGGGAGAAGGTCCTTTCTCTTCGTATGAAGCACGGACACAACGTCCGCGCCGTCATCCATGGTCATCATCGGTTTGATATCGAGCGACGACATAATATGTTTGTAGTAAGTTTTGCCGTCCTCGCCCTTGATTGCAAAGGTGGGGATCTTGTCGTGCTTGACGAGCGAAGCAGCAACGTCATCCTGTGTTGAGAGCGGGTTCGAGGCGCACAGGACTACTTCAGCGCCGCCTGCCTTGAGCGTCTGCATCAGCGAAGCTGTCTCGGTGGTCACGTGCAGGCATGCAGTCAGTCGGATGCCCTTCAGGGGCTTTTCTTTTTCAAAACGTTTCCTGATGAGGTTCAGGACGGGCATACTCTGGTTGGCCCATTCGATGCGCAGCTTTCCTTTGTCGGCAAGTCCGATGTCCTTGATATCGTATTTCATCCATTCTCCTTGGTTTGGGTTATCTCTATTCAGAATTAAAGCCCTGCGTCCTTCTTAAGGGTGGCAGCCTTGTCAGTCTGCTCCCAGGTGAATTCGGGCTCGTTTCTGCCGAAGTGTCCATAAGCCGCGGTTTTCTTGTAAATGGGCCTCCTCAAATTGAGCGTCGTCATGATCCCCTTGGGCGTCATGTCGAAATTCTTTCTGATGATCTGAACGAGTTTTTCATAGGCAACCTTGCCGGTCCCGAAATCATCCACATGGATCGATACCGGTTCGGGAACGCCGATGGCGTAAGCGAGCTGGACTTCGCATTCACCAGCTATGCCTGCCGCCACAATATTCTTGGCAACGTAGCGGGCCATATACGATGCCGAGCGGTCAACTTTAGTCGGGTCTTTGCCCGAGAAACAACCGCCGCCATGGCTTCCTACGCCGCCGTAGGTGTCCACAATGATCTTGCGGCCAGTGAGACCAGTGTCACCCATGGGTCCGCCCGTCACAAATCTGCCCGTGGGATTGATGTGGTAGACGATGGACTTTTCGTCAAGAAGATTTTTAGGGACCACCGGCAAGATCACTTTCTCGATAACGTCCCTGCGCAGATCCTTGAGGTCGACATCGGGGCTGTGCTGGCTGGATACCACGATCGTATGGAGCTTGTACGGTTTCCCATCGCGATATTCAATGGTCACCTGGGACTTTCCGTCAGGCCTGAGATAAGGCAGTATCTCCTTCTTTCTTACTTCCGAAAGCCGTCGCGTAAGCTTGTGAGCGAGCATGATCGTCATGGGCATGAGTTCGGGAGTCTCGTCGCAGGCATACCCGAACATCAGGCCCTGATCCCCGGCCCCGCCGGTGTCTACGCCCATGGCAATGTCGGGCGACTGGGAGTGGACGGACGTGATGACCGCACAGGTTTCCGCGTCAAAACCATACTTGGCTCGGACGTACCCGATTTCCTTGATGGTTTGGCGGACGATATCCGGGATTTCGACATACCCCTTGGTAGTGATCTCACCTGCAACCATGGCAAGGCCAGTAGTGAGAAGCGTCTCGCAGGCAACGCGGCTCATGGGATCCACAGTCAATATCGCGTCAAGAACAGCGTCGGAAATCTGGTCGGCTATTTTGTCTGGATGTCCCTCGGTAACCGATTCCGAGGTAAAAAGATAATTCTTGGTGCAGCTGCTCATCTGGTTTCCTCCTGGCCTTTAAGACCGTAAAAATTTTGTTTTTATAGCATAGATGCCAATTTTGTCAAGGGAAAATATCACCTTACGAGAGATTCAGCGATACTGCATCGAAGCCGTAAGAGCCACGGGCAGGCTTGAAGAATACATTAACCGGACCAACATTTCAACATGTTTTTTCGTAGTCCGATGCCGCTCTGTGCCGATATTAGGCTTACAGTTCACCTGGCCTGCGCAGTGAATGATGCAGTCAGGACGACTGGAATAATTTCCCCCATTTTCACCCTATTAAGAGTCTGTAGGAACCGGCGGAGGTTCAATTGAAATTTCTCAATACTCCACTCAAGGACCTCACGGGGTGGAAAACCTATTTCGGATTGCCGATGCGGACATCAACGAGAAAGACGCAAATTATTGGAGGCTTTTCGGAAACATGATTTTCTTTCGTCATTTTGCAGGCGTGGACAGATATTTTGCCTGGGGCAGGAGATAGCTCTTCTTATAAAAAAGGGGGACCTCAATGATGTTCTTCATGATAGAATCCACCCTCCCGGGCCATCCGTGCTTTTTTCAGATTACTTATTTGGTCTGGTCTTCCGTCTCTTTGGACAAACGCGCCGGATCGAAGGGTTGCAGTGTGGCACTAAAGCTTGTGATGCCGGCAGGCGGCTGAAGGTAACGGATCTCGAAGGGAACCTTGTCCTCTGGCGGGATGACCGTACCCTGCCCCCGAAGAGCATTTGCTTTCATTTCTTGGACATGTTCTCCGCGTTTGGCGAGAATGGCGTAATCGCTCGGAGAATAAAGCTGTTTTCCGCTCAACAGCTTTATTTTGTTTATTACTGTTCCCTTAGCATCGTAGATATCTACAACAACCAACCATGCCGGCTGCGGCTTGTCCGTTGAATTTTCAACAACCCCCGATATCAGCAGATCACCATTCGGCTCCAGAGATCCCACTGCATTCGTGATACGCAACCCTTCCGCCGAGATCATATGAGCAGCGGAATCATTGGATGATGGCGCTGGTGACCGCAGGAACATATATGCGCCGAAACCGCCCAAGACCAGAATAATGATCGCGGCTACCATAATTATTGCCTTGTTGCCGGATCGGGGAGATTTAGTCGGTGACGCTCCTAACACGGCAGAGGACGATGGGCGATGAGAAGATTCTTTCTTTAATGCCTGTGCAGCGGGAACCACAGCCGGGCTGGTCCGACGCGACGGTTGTGATCCGGTCTTGAACGGGGGAACATTCTGAGCAGGTTGATGCCGAGCAGTGGGAATTACAGCCGGTTTCGGCTCCGAGGGGGTCTCCGGTTGAGCCACTCCTGACGGCATTACTGCAGCCTTTGTTTCCTGTTCTGGCTTTTGATCATGCTGAGCTATGCTTGGCGTTTCGCTTTGCGATGTGCTGACCGGCGTCCGCTCAGCTGCTACTGCTGCTGGTTCCACAGCCATTTCTGTTTTCGGTTCCTGTTGAGGTTCCGGCTGTCGTTCCAGTTCCAGCTGAGCAGCCTCTGCTTTTTCGACCGCCATTGTGACAACAGGTTCCGGTTCAGCTGCAGCAACCGGCTCCTTAACTGTCTCGGCATCCGGTTTCAGGTGAGGCTCAGGCTTTTGCCCGGGCGCAGGTTGAGCCGCCTCAATGGCCTCGCCGACCGCTGCAACCCCCGGCTGCGGCTCAGGTTCCGCAACCTGCATTGTCAAAGTCTCTGTGTCCGGCTGAGGTTCAGGCTGCTGCTCAAAAGCAGGATGGACATCCTCCCTGACGGCTAAGGCCGGCGTCATACCCGGTTCCGGCTCAGCCATTTCAACTGTCATTGCTGTTGTCATAGTTTCTGATTCAGGCATTTTCTCCTGTTCAGGCCGGGCAATATCAGACTTCTCGCTCTGCAATTCGGTCTGGGGGGGTAATTCCGGCTTACGCGCTGGAAGTGGCTCAGCTTGAGAAGCAGGATTGTCAAAGGGGGAACGATCTGCCTGGGATGGCTCTTCTTTTTCGTGGAGGAAATCAGGAATTGGAGACTTCGGAAAATCATCACTAACCGTTGTTTCCACGGTCGGCTCAGTGGCCGCTTTTCCCGGGGCCATATCCGGTGTTGTTGCAGCTTCAGTGGTTTGCGCCACAACCAATCCAATGTCAGATGTTGCGTGACTGGGCTTCTGCTCGAACAGATCTAATGCGGAAACAGCGGATTTAGATAACGTATAGGTCGAAAATTCCTCTCTGGTGATTCTCACATATGCGCCGCAGCGTGTGCAAACGAATTTGATGCCCTTGCCACTGATCTTATCGTCGGAGACACGGAAAAGCTTATGACAATTTCCACACCGGACTTCCATCCTGCACTGCCTCCTTGAGAAATAACTCAGTCGAATTTACGATATCAAATCCTGGAGCGATCCATAGACGCTTCTCCCGATCCCCGCATCTCGCATCCGGTTGACGTCTTCTTTCTCATTTGTGCTATTGTAATATATTTTAAAAAAATTATCTACTTCTCTGAAGTATTTTTTTTGCCCTCATCCTCTGCGGGGAGATCCTTCTTTTCCCCGGGAATGCGATACTCGTCGGAAGCCCATTTCCCCAAATCTATAAGTCTGCAGCGTTCTGAACAGAAAGGGCGGAACGGATTATTTTCCCAAGCTGCTTTTTTCCTACATATCGGGCAGTATGTATGTCTTTCTTCCATCGATTGTGCCTGTCCTCTCGCCTGATAAGGATTGCCGCAATGTCTCTGTCATAGATCGTCCCAGGCGGCTGGGATAACCCCAATTACTGGCAACGGGAGGTACGGATAACGCCGCCTTTTGCTTGCCCTCCGTGGCAGCGTGACACTAAAATCTGAACGTCAATCCTGCATAAATTTCCGTTGGAGGCATAGGATATTCTGCGATTACCTCATATGATCGGTTTGTGAGGTTCTTAATCCCCATAAAGAGGTCTGTTGTCAGGTACGATCCGAAGGCAAGCGTTTGTATTACCTTTGCATCCACGACTATGTAATGTGACGATGGATTTGCTGTTGGAGCAGGTTGGAGGTAGTTTCTGACATAACGTCCTTCGATATAAAAATTCGTTTTTTTCGGCAACGTTATGTTTACATTGCTCTTAAGCTGCTCTGCAGGGACGCCGGGGACATAGCCTCCTGTATCTTCATCCTTGGGATTCAAATACGTGTAGTTGACCGCCCAGGTAAGAGCATCAAAAAAGGTGAATTTAGCTTCCGCTTCGAACCCCGAGATGCGAGCGGTGCCGACGTTCAAGGGACTGTATATGAATGTGATTGGATCCGGTTCCCAGACTATCAGGTCTTTGACATGACGATCAAAAACCGTAAATTTGAGCACCCGTCCCTTCCCAAGGGACTGTTCGACTCCTCCTTCATATTCCACAGAGGTTTCAGGCTTGAGATTTGGATTGCCTTGCTCAAAACCATCAAAGGCCCAATAAAGGTCTTCCAACGTCGGCGCCCTGAAGGCCCTCCCTACCGAAGCCCTGAATGTCGTTCCTGTAGAAGCCATGAGATAGCGAGCGCTGGCTTTAGGATCAAACTCGCCGCCATAGACCGAATGGTCGTCGTACCTGCCTCCCAGAATAAGGATGAACGGTTGGCCGAGCGAAATCTCGTCTTGAATATATCCTGCCGTGAGAGACGCTGAATGTTCCCCTGCAATGGTGCTTTCGAGATGATCGCCCTTTGCATCCACGCCCAGGGTCAAGAGATTCCAGGAGTTTGCAAGCAAGTTTGCTTGTAATTCAACGCTATTCGAGGCGCTGATGTTACTGCTGTACGGGGGATTGTCAGGGTCGTTATAGAGGATCTTGTCCCTCGTATCATATACGCTTACGCGCATGTCCAGTTCCTTTGAGAACTTCACCTTATAGGTAAGCGCCGTATCAAAATAACGATCCCATTCACGCGCCAACGGGCTCGGAAATGCGATAGAACCTGGTACGCCTATCGCCTTTTCTACGTAGTTCACCGTGGCCTCTAACGATGAATCCTTAGAGAAATCATAACCGAGCTTCGCTTCTGTTGTGGTCTTGTCAAGATCGCTGTTGATGCGGTAACCGCCGTCCTTTACTTCGTTCACTGAAAGGCTGTAATAAAACTTACCGATCCTGCCCGAATTATCTGCTCCGAGAGTCCAGTATCCGTGACTTCCGCCTGCGCCGGTGATGGTAGATTCCAAGCCAGTTGGTTTTTTGGTAATTATGTTAACCACACCGCCCAATGCATCCGCTCCATATAAAGCGGAAGCAGGTCCCCGCACAATTTCAATTCTGTCGATTTGTTCGATCGAGATGGGAAGGACTGACATATCAAAACCGCCGGTGGCTGCCGAATTTAACCGTATCCCATCCAACAACACCAAAACCTGCTGATAGGTCGAACCTCTGATGCTGATGTCAACGATTGACCCAATCGGTCCGTAGTCGTTTACTTCGACACCCGTAGTTCTTTCAATGATCTCCGCCGCAGTCGTTGCATCGGATTTCCGAATTTCGTCAGCGGTAATGACCGTAACTGATTGAGTTATATCCTCTAACTCCTGTTCCGTTTTAGTGGCTGTAACAACGACCTCATTCAACTTCACGGGTGTCTCATCTGCTGATGCTGCATACGAGAACATGACTAAGTAACAAAATCCCAAAACAAATACTGCAATACGACTTTTCATTATTTCATGCTCCTTCCATCGAGGTTGTGGACATGAAGAGGTCTCCTGGCTCAGGACTTCCTACTCACCGGCCTTCCCAGACGGGCCGCTCAAATTGCCTTAAGCTGTTGGGTCTGCTTAAAATGTTTGAACGACCGTATTCCAGTGGCATGCTCGGTTTTCGTTTCCATCACAGTTGCGCGACAGCAGGGGAATTGCACCCCATTCCGCTTCCTCATTCCGGTTAAAGAATTCCGTTGCCTGACTAATCAACAGCGACTATGTATCTCCAGACTGTTCCGGATTTACCGCAATCACCTCCTTTTAAAAACGTTTGGCACTGAGGGGCCACAACATTGAATCAGACAAGGGGGCTATGAATAATATCTTCAATGGACTTCATATCGATGCTCTGTTGGAGTATGGCCGCCCAATTTTCAAGAGCCCGGTCCCGTACCTGCGCATAATCGACCGTTGCGCTAATAGCCCTAAACCCGCGCTTTTCCCTGAGTCCGTTGAGAAAATCCCTCCGGAACCGGTCATTATCGAATATGCCATGGAGATAGGTGCCCCACACAGTGCCCTTGGCGGAGCCGTCTTTAATGCGTTCGGAGTCTGGAGCCCAACGTTCGGAGCGAGCAGAAGTCCGTTTCAACAGAAATAATCCCACATCGCCGGTCGTCCTGCCCATATGAATCTCATACCCCTTCAGAATCTCATCGTTGTTAAACGCCGGAAGTTGAACTTTGAAGTTTGAACCATAGTTCAAAACCGCCTCCGCCTGTGACGTAACTTTGCTGTTTTCGAAAACAGTCTCCGTATCAAGCAGCCCCAGGCCAGCAACTTCTTTTTGATTGCTTTCCACGCCAAAGGGGTCAAATATTTTCTGTCCCAGCATCTGATAACCGCCGCACAGTCCGACGACCATCGCACCCTTCTCCGCGGCCCTTTTCACGCTCATGGCAATGCCCGTTTCCCTGAGGAACTGGAGGTCATGAACGGTATTTTTGGAACCAGGAATCATGACGACATCAGCGTTTTCAATGTCTTCAGCGCGAAGGGAATAAATAACTTCCACGTCTGTCTCATAGAGAAACGGATCAAAATCGGTGAAATTCGCTATGTACCTCAGCCGCAGGACAACGATTTTTATCCTGTCTGGACGTCCGGCTTTCATATTTATCGAGTAACGTTCAAGAGGGATGCCGTCCTCCTCGTGCAGGCCTAGGTCGCCGAGATACGGAATGACGCCGAGGACAGGTCTGCCCGTTTTTTCGCGAATCATATGCAGTCCCGGCTCGAGGATTGCCATGTCTCCCCGAAACTTATTGATGACAAAGGCCCGGATGTAACGGGCATCTCCATCAAGAAGGGCGATTGTCCCGAAGAGCGATGCGAAGACTCCGCCTTTGTCGATGTCGCCCACGAGGATGACCGGAGCCTGGGCATAGCGGGCTATGCTCATGTTCACGACCTCGTCTTTGCTCAGGTTGATTTCCGCCGGGCTGCCGGCACCTTCGATGACGATCAGTTCGTGCTGTTTCGACAACCGGTCAAACGATTCCGTTACTGCCGGCCATGCCTCGTTCTTGAATGCATAATAGGATTGGGCATCCATGTTGGAATGGACCCTCCCGTGCATGATCACCTGACAGCTCGTTTCGCTCGCGGCTTTGAGCAGGATAGGGTTCATGTCAAATGACGGTTCGACCCGGGCTGCTTCCGCTTGCAAGGCCTGGGCCCTGCCGATCTCACCGCCTTCCCTGGTGATAAAGGAATTGAGTGCCATGTTCTGCGCTTTGAAAGGTGCAACATCGACACCCGCATTCCGAAACAGCCTGCAGAGACCAGCAACGAGCAGGCTTTTGCCGACGCCCGAACCGGTGCCCTGTATCATGAGTGCTTTGGTCATAAATCTTCCTTTACGAATCTGATTTTCCCAAGAGGATAAATTTATTTTATACCAGCAAAGTGGGCATTTGTGCATCTTATCATAAAACAATACCTACTTGGTTTCTTCGCAACTAGCGCCTTCTATCCCCGGCGTGAAGGCCGAGGTTTTACGTCGCTTATGATAAATTATTCTCGAAGCTGATAAAGATGCCTTTATTTCCGGTTTTTCTGATCTCTACGTCGACATCAAAGGCCTTTTTCAACATGTCCGTTGACAGGACATCCTCAGGTCTGCCGGAACTGATGAGGTTCCCCTCTTTGATCAAAATCACCTTCTCGAACTGAAGAGCGATATTGATATCATGAAGCGCCATCACCACGGAGATATTCTTTACTTCGCGCAATTTCCTGAGCAACTTTATCAACTCAATCTGATACTTTATGTCAAGGTTGGCAAGGGGTTCATCGAGGAGGAGCAGCCCCGCTCCCTGCAGCAACGTCATGGCGATGAAGGTCCGCCTCCGTTCGCCGCCTGACAGGTCCATGAGCCGCACGTTCGCCTTATCAATCAGTCCGACCATATCCAAAGCATCATCAACGCTCATCGCAGGGGGGATATCGTACGGATACAGCCCCATGCCGACCAGTTCTTTAACGAGGAACGGAACGCTGATATCTAACGACTGGGGAAGATAACTCATGAGCTTTGCGCGATCCCTGTTGTTCACGCTGTTGAGGGCTTTTCCCCAGAGCAGGATGCTTCCTGCCGCAGGTTTCAGAATCCCGCTCGCCAGCTTCAGAATTGTCGATTTCCCCGAGCCGTTCGATCCGAGTAGACCGATGAAATCCCCCTCCCCGATGAAAAACGACAGTTCCTCAATAAACGGCCTGTTCTTTTCATACGAATAGCCCACCTCATTGAGTTCAAGAATGGCTGTCTTAGATGCCGAGGACATCTTTTCTCCTGAGCAGATACAAAAAATAAGGCGCGCCGATGATGGCGGTAACCACCCCGGCGGGAAGTTCCAGGGGAGGCAGCAGCGACCGGCTTATCAGGTCGGCAACACAGAGAAGCGAACCTCCTCCGAGCGCCGAAGCGGGTATCAGCAATCTGCTGTCCGCACCGAGAAAAAAACGCATGATATGCGGAATGAGAAGACCGATAAAGCCGATCATGCCTCCAAGCGAGACCGAGGCGGCTGTCAACAATCCCACGGAAATGAAGAGAATCATCCGCTCGCGCTGCGGCGAGAAACCCAGACTATGCGCGAATTCATCGCCGAGGATGAGCGCATTGAGCGCCTTTGCCCTTGTTACCGGGAGCAGTATTCCGGCAGCAATGAACGCCAGGCCGTAAGGAATGCGGGACCATTCGGACATGGAGAGGTCGCCGAAGATCCAGAGCATGGCGCGCCTGAGCCCCTCGTCGGTCGAGATGCTCATCATGAGCATGAGCAGCGCCGAAAAAAGAAAGCTCAGCCCCACCCCTGCAAGAAGAAGCCGCTCCGGCCAAAGGCCGCCCCTTTTCCAGCCCATAACGCCGACAAGGCCACCAGTGGCAACAGCGCCGACAAAGGCCAACACCGGGATGGTAACGGCTCCCAAAAAAGTGAAACCGCCGATGATGCCGAGTGCGGCCGTCAGCGAAGCGCCGCTCGATATTCCGAGAATATAGGGATCGGCCAGCGGATTGCGAAGAATGCCTTGCAGCACCGCTCCTGATGCCCCGAGCGCCATGCCCATGAGGAAGGCAACAAGTACGCGCGGCAGACGGACGGAGACAAGTATCTCCCGGTCGACGTCGCTCAGATTGTAAGGCATGATGGTCCGGGGCCCGAATAATGCCGAGAAAAGGATGATGAGCACGGCTATGGACAGCAAGACCCCTATTTTTACCTGAGACATTCAGCGAGCTCCTCAATGCCTTTGATTACCCGCGGCCCAAGACGGTACAGGCTGTCACCCACGTAGCAAACCTTACCCTGTTTCACTGCGGGCACTGATGCCAGCCTTTCGAGAATTCCCTTCGAAACGGCCCGCATATCCATCCCCGAACCCTTGCCGATGACGATTACGTCCGGCGACCGGCGGATGGCCTCCTCGATGGAGAACTTGGGATATTCCGTCTGTGCCGACCCGGAGATGTTTTCGTAGCCGAGCAGCGAGATGGCATCGTCAATGACAGTGCCCGGCCCTGCTGAAATGAGCGGGTCCGGCCAGACAATGAACAGGACTTTTGCGGGGACGGCGGGACGGGATTTGTTTTCTCTCCTTTTAAATGCCGCGATGCCATCTTCAATCTCTTTTGCAAGTCTGTCCGAACGCTGTTTGATACCCAAAGCCCTGCCCAGTTCCTTGATGCCCTCCGGAAGATCACGAAGACGTCGTGCCGTCGATATAAACGTCTTTATGTGCAGCGATTGAAGCCGGTCGGCAAATTCCTTCGGATTACCGTCAGTGGTCATTACGACTATATCAGGCTTCAATGATAGTACCGCTTCCAGTGACGGGTTGGACATTCCGCCGATCTTTGGCTTTTTTTTCGCCTCTTCGGGATAATCGCAGAACGTCGTCACCCCAACAATATTTTCCCCAAGCCCCAACGCAAACATGATCTCCGTCATGCTCGGCGCGAGAGAGACGATCCGCTTCGGCGAAGTGGCAGGATCGGCAGCAGACACTGGGGAATACATGCTGAAGACCGTTAACACTATGCAGATAATATTTTTTTTCATGGACAGCATCACAGCAGGCAATCTGCTAGAGCCTCTCTCGATGAACTTTTTTAATGCTACTCGACTCTTGCGCCAACATTTCAGGACGAGCTGAATATCCTCTTCCGACCTGGTTCCAACAAAAAAAATCCCCAGTCTTCCGAAGAAAACTGGGGATTAATAGATACTATTAACCCACACAATATCTTAGCGCCGAAGACTGTGCGAGTACATCCAAGCAGGTCTTCTGGCTCTCCCACCCTGTCTGCCTTCCCAACCCTTTTGGGCCAGTGGCATCTGAGACAGAGTTATTGACCTCGTGTTGTGCGAGGCCGGGATCACAGCGGCGGGTCCGCTCCCGATTCACACGGGATTCCCTTTGTCTGGATGTATCACGAATCAATTAGTGGATTTTATAACACAGGTGAATCGTAATGTCAAAATGTATTTCCTTTCTCTTTGATTGTTGCATGTCACTATGGTATAATCCGCAGTACTTTCATCAATATACAGGAGAAAAAATGCTTTTAGAAGACCTCAAACAGCATCTTGATAACATCAAGGGCAGGCTGGAAACCCTGCGGAGGCATCTTTGACACTCCCGTTAAGGAATCACGTCTGGAAGAGCTCACACGTCTTACAGAAGCCGCCGGCTTCTGGGACGGCAAGAACAAGACAAATACCATTTTAAAAGAAAAGGCGTCCCTCGAACGTTCACTCAGGGACTGGAAAGCGCTTTCGAACCGTTTGAGCGACCTGGTAGCTATGGCGGAGCTTGCAGCGGAGGAAGGCGGGGATTCCCTGCGTGCCGAACTGGAGCAGGAAATCGCTGTCATCGATAAAGACATTGCATCAGCCGAGGTTGCGGCGCTCCTTTCCGGCGAGCAGGACGTTTCAAATGCGATCGTATCAATCCACCCGGGTGCAGGAGGGACCGAAGCCCAGGACTGGGCCGAAATGCTCATGCGCATGTACCTGCGCTGGGCCGAGAAACGCGGGTACAAAACCGAAATCCTCGACTACCAGGCCGGCGAAGAAGCAGGAGCGAAATCCGTCACCTTCACCGTTTCCGGCGATTACGCCTACGGCAGGATGAAGGCCGAAGCGGGTGTACACCGCCTCGTGCGCATCTCGCCTTTCGACGCGAACAAGCGCAGGCATACCTCGTTCGCCTCTGTCTATGTCTACCCCGAGGTCGAAGACGACATCGACATCGTGATTGATGAAAAGGAACTTCGCATCGACACCTATCGCTCTTCAAGCGCAGGCGGCCAGCATGTGAACAAGACCGATTCTGCGGTCAGAATCACGCACCTGCCGACGAATATCGTCGTCCAGTGCCAGAATGAGCGATCGCAGCTCAAAAACAAGAATGTCGCCATGAAAGTGCTGCGATCGCGGCTCTATGAAGTGCGGAAAAAAGAGCAGGAAGAAAAGCTCGGCAAGCTCATCAGTGAGAAAAAAGACATCGCCTGGGGAAACCAGATCAGGTCCTATGTATTCCAGCCATACCAGTTGGTCAAGGATCACCGGACCGGCGTTGAGGTTGGACACGTTACGTCCGTGATGGACGGAGATCTGGACCAATTCATCGATGCATACTTGATAGCGGGAAGCGGGGTAAAGTAGCGACACTGGGGAGAGATCGGCTTCTCTTCCTCCAACCTTTTAAGGTTTTATTCCCGTTTCCTGTTTACTACCAATCGTCTGCTGACTTAATCACATCCCCGCCATCTGCGGCCCCCGTGATTCAATATACTTCTTTACACCCCGGTACAAAGCTTCTGCAAGTGCCTGCCGGTAGGAGTCTTTCTTAAGCAATTTTTCTTCCGCAGGGTTGCTTATGAACCCGACCTCGGCGAGAATGCTGGGAATGTTCGTGTTCATTAAAACATAGAAAAAAGCGCTTTTAATCCCGTGGTTTACCACGCCGCTTTCCAGTGGCCTCACGGAATCAACGAGTGACGCCTGCACAACGCCGGCGAGTTGTATCGACTCTTCGATTTTGTTATCAATTTTTAGATCCTTGAGCATCTTGTCGACTTCGGAGTCAAGTTCGCCCAAGCTTCTGGTCGACATAGCGTTTTCACGCGCCGCTGTTGCCATGGCTTCTCGATCAGACGCCTTGAGCCCCTGAACATAGGTTTCTATACCCCGTGTTGTTCGCTTCCTATTGGCATTGATATGAATGGAAACGAACAAATCGGCATTGTGCGATTTGGCAATAAAGGGACGCTGGTCCAGGGGTATAAAAACATCGCGATCCCGCGTCATCACAACATTGCATCCGAGGCGCCCTTTTATCAAGACAGCCAATCGCTTCGCGATGTCCAACGTTATGTTTTTCTCCTTCAGTCCGCTCTTGCCGATGGCACCCGGGTCATGGCCTCCGTGTCCCGCATCAATAGCAATCGTCCTTATTTTAAGGCCCATCTGTCTTGACAGTGTGAGCCGGTTACCATCGTTATTTGCTTCAACCGGTTTGGGAAGCGCAGGCGTAATCCTCGGAATCTCGGTTCTTGGCTCCGTTTTAGACTCTTCCGCGAGGGCTGGTGTCTGGTCGGTTTTTGCCTCCGCTTTCGGTTCCTCCGCCAGGGTCGGTGTCTGTTCGGTTTTTGCCTCCGATTGACGATCCTCTGCCAAGGCCGGCTCCTGTTCGCTTTCGTGCCCTGCAGTAGACTGCACGTTCTGCTGCGTGTCCGTATCCAAACTCTCAACGCGGATATCGGCCCCTTTCCCGCCTTCGCCGGTCACATCAATGACAAGACGATGGGGATCACGAAGCGGAAATGCCACATAGCTTTTTATGCTGGCAAGATCCAGAACCACCCGAACGATATCCGGAGCGTATTGACTCGCTCGCACTTGTTTGAGTATGCCGTCGTTCACCGGCAGCGGTTCTTTGTCAACTGACGGGTCAAGACGCGTGCTCAGAAGATCGAAAACCAGACGGTCTGGATGTTTTAATTCCTGCGCCTGAAACTGGACCGAGGTATTCTGCTCGATAACGATACGAGTATAGTCACCGCCTGACCAGTAACGGATCTTTTGCACAACACTGTCCGGCTTCGTCTTGCCTAGGGCCGCGATCACCGGAACGGGCATTTTCCGGAGCTCCGTCTCCTGTTTGTGTTTCCTGCTTTTGCGCATTGAGGGAGATGCGCGCTCTTTTGCCCTGGAGGTCCAGGAACTGTCGGGATAGTTTTTCGACAGCTTGTCCAGGGCGTCATCGGCGGCCGCGCTGTCTTTCCGGTAGTCGAGAGCTATTTCGAGTACATGGTACAGCGCTTCAGGGGCCCTGGCGTTTTTGGGGTAGGATGACTGGCACGAGAGAAAGTTCGCGGCTGCTTCAGCCAGGTCCTTCGACCGTTTATTATAACGGTAGAGATCCTCGTATACACCAGCGCGGTCAAAGCACGCTTCGGCAGCGCTGGGACTCTTGGGATATTTTTTTTCCACCATTTCAAGCGTCCGGATACAGTCCATCCAGTAGGAGCGATACTTTTTCTTTTTTGATTTTTTGAGATCGGCCAGGCGTTCGGAGGCGATACTATACTTGTGCCCGGCTTCGGAGTTATAAGACGGGTATGCAGGCGCAGAAAAAGCCAGCGTAATGGTGCAAGCCATGAAGGCCGCGATAAAGGAACGGCCGCGTGTCATCATCATTTCCTGTTGTTTTTTAACTGAATTTACGGTCATTGTCAACAAAAAAAGGCCCCGGATGTCCGGGGCCTCAAAGTTTTCTTGAATCATTACATTGGCAACGCGGGGAAAGTGGTGTTTCCGCCTTCCTCTTTCATGATCGCAGCCGCTGATTACGACGCAGCCTTTGCCGTCTCGACCAGTTTGGTGAACCCGGCCGGGTCGGTTACGGCGAGATCTGCGAGGATCTTCCGGTCGATTGCCACGCCGGTTTTCGTAAGACCAGCCATAAATCTACTGTAGGTGACCCCATTCAACCGCGCTGCGGCATTGATGCGCGCGATCCACAGTCTGCGGAAATCCCGTTTGCGGGCCTTCCGGTCCCGATATGCATATTTGAGCGCACGATCGACTGCCTCAGTAGCTGGTCGGAACAGTTTTGATTTTGCTCCCCAGTATCCCTCGGCAAGGTTGAGAACCCGCTTTCTTCTGGCCCTCGTCTTGGGGCCGCCTTTTGCTCTCGGCATTGTTGAAACCTCCTCTGTTCATAATTCCGGCTCACAGTCCTCACACGTTGAACTCTGAACGCTGTATTCTGTTCTCGTTACTTTACTCCATAGGGCAGCATCTGCTGGAAATTTTCCCGTTCGCTCTTGGTAATTTCGAAATCGCCGCTGAGCCGTCTTTTGCGGGTGGCATTCTTTCCGGACAGCAGATGGCGTTTCCAGCCTTTGCGCCGCATGATCTTTCCCGACCCCGAGACCTTGATCCGTTTGGCCGCGCTCCGGTTCGTTTTCAGTTTTATCTTTACCTTTGTTTTCGCCATGATTGACTCCCCTTCCGAAATCTTTTTTTAACTCCTCTGTATAAACCCAAGAGAGGCATACGGCCTCCGCGGAATGACTCTGGAAAGCATCGTTGACCGGCGGCTCCCGGTTAAGCCGTTTTTGCCTTAGCGCCGAGCAGCAACGTCATGTTCCTGCCTTCCATGCGCGGCGGCTGTTCCACGACGGCCTCATTCTGAAGATCGGTAACGACCTTATCAAGCAGGGCTCTGCCCTGTTCGGTGTGGGCCATTTCGCGTCCCCGAAACATGATCGTCACTTTGACCTTGTTGCCGTCTTCGAGGAACCTCTTCATGTTGTTCATTTTAAAATTTATATCATGATCATCGGTCCGGGGACGAAGTTTTATTTCTTTAACAACGATGACGGTCTGATGTTTTCTGGACTCTGCAGCTTTCTTGGCGATTTCGTACTTATATTTCCCGAAATCCATGATCCGGCATACCGGCGGCTTTGCCGTAGGCGCCACTTCGACCAGGTCCAATCCCGCCTCCTCGGCTTTTTTGATCGCCTCCCGTGTATCCAGGATGCCGAGCTGTCCTCCATCCGCGTCGATGACCCTGACTTCCCTAACCTTGATACCATAATTGGTTCTTGTCGTAATTTTACTGATAAACAATCACCCCCTTATCAATTCTGTGGAAATGCCTTTGCCTTCGATATTTTTTCTTACACCGTCAATGAACTCTGCAAGTGTCATGACACCGAGATCCTTGCCGCCTCGTTCGCGCACCGCCACGGCGCCCTGTTGCACTTCCTTCTCCCCAACAACAAGGATATAGGGAACCTTCTCCATCGCCGCCTCGCGAATTTTAAACCCAATCTTTTCCGACCGTCCATCAAGCTCGGTCCTGATCCCCACCGCAAGCAGCTGGTCCCGCACACCTTTGGCGTAATCAAACTGTTTGTCTGTGATGGAGATCACCTTTGCCTGCACGGGAGCAAGCCAGACCGGGAACGCACCTGCGTAGTGTTCGATCAGCATACCAAAGAATCGTTCGATAGAGCCGAGTAGCGCCCGGTGAATCATGTAGGGTTGGTGAGCCTGGTTGTCGATGCCGATAAACGTCATTCCGAACCGCTCCGGCTCATTGAAATCGAACTGCACCGTGGAGCACTGCCAGAGCCTGCCCAGGGCGTCCTTGATCTTGATGTCGATCTTGGGACCGTAAAAAGCCCCTCCCCCTTCATCCATCTCATATCCGAGATGAACCTTTTCAGCAGCAACCTTGAGAGCCTGTGTTGCACTCTCCCACATCATATTATCACCCACGCACTTCTCGGGCCGTGTGGCGATATAAGCCTTGAAATCGTCGAAACCGAAGGTCCTGAGCATCTTCATCACGAAGTCGAGAACCCGGATGACCTCTGCCTCCATGTCTTCGGGAGCCACGAAAATATGCGCGTCGTCCTGCGTGAACCCCCGAACCCGCAAAAGCCCATGCAGAACGCCGGAGCGCTCGAAGCGGTACACTGTGCCCAACTCTGCGTACCGAAGCGGCAATTCACGGTAGGAACGAAGCTTGTTCTTATAGATCATGATATGGAACGGGCAGTTCATCGGTTTAACATAATATTCCTGTCCTTCCACATCCATGGAAGAATACATATTCTCGCGGTAGAAGCCGAGATGGCCCGACGTTTCCCACAGTGTCCCCCGTCCCACATGGGGCGAGTACACGAAATCGTAGCCGTTTTTCTGGTGCTCGTCGCGCCAGAAGTCCTCGATGGTCTTGCGGATCAATGCGCCCCGCGGATGCCACAGGACCAGGCCGCCGCCGACGTCATCGGACAACGAGAAAAGGTCGAGGTCCTTGCCGAGTTTTCTATGATCGCGACGCTTGATCTCTTCGAGCCGTGTTAAGTGGGCTTCCAACGCCTCCTTGGTCGGAAATGAGATGCCATAAATCCGCTGGAGCATCTTATTCTTTTCGCTGCCACGCCAGTAGGCGCCCGCAATGGAAAGGAGCTTGAAGGATTTTATCTTCGACGTCCACGATACATGGGGTCCGCGGCAAAGATCCGCGAAATCACCCTGTTCATAGAGAGAGATCGTACCGTCGGGCAGCTCTTCTATGAGCTCGACTTTGTACGTCTCGCCCAATTTCCCAAAGAACGATAAGGCTTCAGCCTTGGAAAGCACTTTTCTCGTGATCGGTAGTGCAGCCTTGGCAAGCTCCGCCATCTTCTTTTCGATCTTGACCAAGTCTTCGGGCGTCAACGGCCGCTCGAGGTCGAAATCGTAATAGAAACCCTCTTCGATGGCCGGCCCGATCGCGAGCTTTGCCTTCGGGAAAAGCTGCTTCACCGCCTGGGCCATGAGGTGCGAAGTGCTGTGCCAGTACACTTCGCGGCCCATCGGGGCGTCAAAGGTCACTATCTCGATCGCGGCGTTGTGATCAACGGGGACGTTGAGATCCTGAAGATGACCGTCTAATTTTATGGCAAGCGCGTCTTTAGCGAGGCGAGAGCCGATTTTCTCGGCAACTTCCTGACCGGTGATGCCAGCTGGCATACTTTTGTCCCGACCGTCAGGCAGCCTGAGTTGTATTTCACTCATAATATGGGTAACATAAATTGTTGTTAAATCATGGTAGACTCGGGCGGTATCGAACCGCAAGCCTTTACCGTGTCAGGGTGAATTAGTGGCAAGGAACAGTTTACGTCCCGTGCCCTTTTTTCTATTTCAAGCGGTTATCCGGCTGAGCATTGAAGGCCGTTTCCGCCTTTTACCCCCTGTTTCCATTCTCTAACTGTACAATGCACAAAGTGATAATTTACAGGAAATAACAGGGAGAGTCAAGCAAAATTATGTTTATAGAGGGTTTTGAGGGCAATACTCGTTCCGAAATCGTGCTTACCGCCCGGCAGGATCTGCGACAATCCGTACACAGTATTGTATTGTGCCGCGCAAATAGATGATATAGTCACCTACATTACAATCTTGCAGGGCTGCTTGACTTAAACTGAATATAGAATACCAGTCATCAGGTGCATAATGCGCAGCGAATAGGCTTTGCGCTGAGAGATCGATTATTGTTATTCCCCGTGTATTATTAAAACCGGCGTTTATGAAAGCACAGCATTACCCCGCAACAACAGCAGGGAGAATTTGCATATAAAATCGCACTCGCAACAAGTATGAGTGACATCCTCGGTCATTGGTACCGGCCGGCTCATCGTCACAGACAGATGGTGCCTGTGCTGTCAGTTCTGCAGTTCAGAGGAAAGTTCACCGTTACGCTGGCCCCTGCACTCACAAGCACCGGATCAGTAGTGTTTTTGGTATCCATGCACGGGTTTCCCGTATACTCCTGGTACGAGTCGACAATGCAAAAAAACTCGTAAAGATAATAGGTCCCGGGTGTCCTTAACTGGAGAGTATATTTCCCATTGGCATCGGTAGGAGTCAGCGCCGCAAACTTGTCCGGACCGCAGTAGTTGGGATTGCTCGAATAAGAACCAACGATGTTTGGCTGTGATTGAGCCCATACATAGCGACCGGGCAGGGGTGCTCCCGTAGCAGTGTTTGTAATCATACCAGTAATTGTAATCGTTCGTCCGAAGAACGTGGATGTCTGGATCCCAGGTTCGTTGTTACATTATTGCTGACGGTGATGATACTTGTTTCCACGATTAAATTTAAAATTTACAGCTCTTTTTTTACTATTTTGCGCAGAAATGGCCATGCGTCAACGTCAATATGGTCAACTCACCAGCCTATATGATTATTTTCCCCAACCAAATTTAAATCAGCATTTCCGATTGACCACCTGAAGCCGATAGTCATTACTGCCTGGAATACGGGAATGAGGAAAAGCTAGATTTTCAAATTGATGTGGGATGTAGTTGACTTAGCACACAGGTGTGCTTCATGTCTTCTAATAAAAGAGTGGTTTCAAAGATTTGTCTGTCTTGAGAATGAATCCTGAGAAAGGGATTGCTATCGCTAAAATTAAGTTTGTCTTTTCATAATAAAAGGAAGGAACTATTGACTGAAACTATATCGTAAAAATATAGGTTATAAATAGTATTATGTGATCACCTAAGAGGCTATCCTCCCTGGAATGATTCGCCGAAATCAGCAGTGTAGGTTCTCTTGGTTGAAACATTTGGCTTAGGGAGGAACTGCACATCTGAATATTTTATAGGCCCCTAGGAAACTGGGGGGCTTTTTTTTCAAGCATGATAAATTGTCTGACATATGATACAATGATCCCTCGCCCTTAAAACATAATAATTGCCGGTAAATTTAGGGAGTTTTCGAATGTTCGGCAACATGGAAAGGAGAACGTTTTGATGCGGCATATAATCTTTGTGTTTTTCATTGTCTTGTTGCCTGGCATTTCCCATGCTGTAATAGATAACGATTGTTTAAGTAATTGCAAAAAAAACGCCCTAGGAAAGGAAGATTGCATTACTTTATGTACTTCTTCCACAAATACCATCTCGAGAACTGAAACAAACGCACAACTTAGTGTTGAGGAAATTGCAAATCATCTTAAAGCAGAAGCTTTCAGCTTCTCGCTTCAAGCTGTAGAGGCAAAAGATGATAAAGTTTTTCTTGATCGGACAATAAAAGCATTTGAAAGTTGTAAAAAAATTGGAGATGGTGAAGCGGGAATAGAAGGTGAGTGTATCTCTAATGTGACATCAAATATTTTACCTTATGGCATAGATCTAAAACACTGGAGCAGAAAAGTTCTTGAAAATAAAACATACAAGCAAAAATATAGTTTAGCCCAAAAAGCTATCTATGCTGTATACGAGTTTGGTGATATGCGAAATTATGCAGAGTTTTGCCTTTGCTTACCTTTAGGTATCTATCATGATTTTCAAAAAGCATACAATTTATTAACAACACTATCAGATAACTTTGATAGATCGCAACTTATCAAGATGTATGACAATTTAGTATTTTCAATTCCGGGTGGAATACCCTTCCCAGAAGGGTCTTATATGTCTTCTCCTTTTTGGACATCAAGGACTTTATTAAAATTTCCCGTCGAAGTTCAACAAGCAACTACTTATGGTTGTAAAAAATGTGAAGATTTTGTATATAAATTCGATTTTAATTATTGTAAGGAACTTTGTGTTGCCTCATACATAATAAAAGGTATAAATAAAAGAGGTCCTGATTGGCAATATTTATCAGACTCAAATGGATCGGGACACTTTGAAATTATGTTCTTTAATGCCTCTAAGATACAAAGAAAATCAAAAAGCGATGTTCGTGTCTGGATGAGATCAGAACCAAGAATAGAGAAGTATGAAGACATGCAATCCTATGAACAATTAAAAGATTTTTCTTATAGTTTATATCTTTACCAGATTGATTGTGTAAACGCCGAAATGAAAACATTATCGTTCATCAATTATGACAGTGATGGAAATATATTAGAATCATATAATTCCTCGCCTTCATCAGAAAAGGAGGCAATAGTACCCGGATCAATTGGAGAGAAGCTCTTTCATGTTGTTTGTAAAAAGAAATAAAACGTTATTCAATTATATCTTGTTGGATAAGGCCTATGCCAAATATCGTTTGTCGGATTGGTTGGTGCGTTGATGGAGTCTGGCAACAGATTTGTTGGAGAGAGGCGGGAAATACCCATCAACGACATGCTCAGAGCAACTTAATAAACGACCCCGGCGCATTGTGGAAAAAGACGGGCAAAAGGTACGTGTGCCACGTCTCTTCCATAATCCGAACACGAACAAGCCATATACGAGTGTCAATCGGTCATTTGCAACGGCCTTGACGCGGGCAGGAATTACGATTTTCATTTTCATGACCTTCGCCATACATTTGCAACTCAGCATATTATGGTGGTGGTTGATTTAACTGCTGTAAAAGAGGTTTTAGGCCACAAAGACATTAAAATGACCCTCTCCGCCTTGCCCCTGCGCACAAGAGACAGTCTGTAACGTTCTGGACGGCCTCTTGAACCTCTCCCCGGCCACCACGCCTGAAACGCACTTCATAATTACTTCACAGTCAACAAAAAAGGCTACGGTAATGACCGTAACCCTTTGAAATCCATGGTGGGCGATGCTGGGTTTGAACCAGCGACCCCTGCCGTGTGAAGGCAGTGCTCTCCCGCTGAGCTAATCGCCCGAAGCGTTTACTTTTTAACATGAGGGGCTCTTGTTAGTCAAGCTAAATTTGCTGCGGGAACGCCCTCATTCGACAGCCAGTATGGCGCACTTCAGATACTGCGTCTCCTGCGCCGCGAGCAGGATGGGGTGGTCCCTCGCCTGGGTGCGCATTTCCCGAAGCCGGACCTGTCTGCCTGCTGAGAAAGCCGCATCGATCAGCATTTCTCTGAACAAATCCTGATCGATGTGGTGGGAGCAGGAACACGTGACAAGCGTCCCTCCCGGTTCGAGCAGCCTCATTGCGCGCAAATTGATTTCCTTGTAACCTTTCAACGCCTCACGCACCTTGGCCCTGCTCTTGACGAATGCGGGCGGATCCAGAACAATGCAGCCGAACCGCTCGCGCTTTTTTTCCAGAATCCGCAATTCCTCGAAGACGTCGGCTGTCCTGAAACGCGCCGGCAATCCGTTTCTTTCGGCGTTTTTGGAAGCAAGGTTGATTGCGTTTTCCGAGGAATCGAGACCAGTGATTTCCGATGCACCGAACCGCGCGGCGCTGAGCGACCATGCGCCCACATAGCAAAAACAGTCGAGCACCCGCTGCCCGCCCACGTAATCTTTAAGCGCCAGCCGGTTTTCACGCTGGTCAAAAAAGAAGCCCGTCTTCTGGCCTTCCAGTACATCTACCGAATAGACAATGCCCGACTCCTCGATCGTGACCGGCCCGGGGATGGAGCCCTGTATCACCCGTTTCTCTTGGAGCAGACCTTCGAGCGCTCTGGAAGCCGCGTCGTTTCGCAGTACGATCGCGTCCGTCGTGAATACCTCCTTCAGGACGCCGATTATGTCGCCGAGCAGACGGTCGATCCCGGCCGTAAGGGACTGTATGACCAGGGTATTCGCGTACTTGTCAACAATCAGCCCGGGCAGGCCATCGCCTTCACTGTACACGGCACGATAGGCTTCACCGAACCCGAGGCGCCTTCTCAGATCCTGTGCCGCTGAAATTCTTCTGCGGATGAAATCTGTGTTAATTTCTTCCTGATTGCGGGTAAGAATGCGGACGGCAATAAGCGAACGGGGGTTGATATAACCGCGTCCGACAAACCTGCCCGATGCATTCAGCACATCGACAAGCTCGCCCGGAACGAGCTCGTTCGGAAGCTCCCTGAGCTCGTTGCTGAACACCCAGGGATGGCCGCGCGTGATACGGCGATCTTCTTTTAGTTTGAGATGAACGGTTTTCATGAGGGGGGATAAAAGTGTATGGAGAGCAATCAAACGAGGCACGACGCAGGACTTCGCACAGGACACTCTGCGCCCCTGCCCTGTTTACTGGAGCCGATTCTCGATGTTCGCGTCGCTCCTGAGCGACTGCAGCCATGTCCGGTAGGAATTAGCCATCTTCTGCTCATAGAGTGTATTCATGATTTCGTCTTTAACTTTTTCAAAGGGCTTGACCTGCACCCTCACTTCTTCCAGCCGGATAATGTGAAACCCGCCGCTAGAGAGGATTGGTCCGGCAATCTCTCCCACTTTAAGGCCGCGGGTCGCTTCCTCGATCTCGGGCTGCATGTTCTGACGCTCCATGAATCCCAGGTCCCCGTCCGGAGAATCGGCCCCTTGCGAGTGCTCGCGGACCAGCTGCAGAAAATCCTCGCCCTTTTTTGCGCGTTCATACTCTGCCAGCGCCTCCGATTTTATATCGGCAATCTGGGCCGGTGTGGCGTTATCGGGCAGAGGAAAGTATATCTGGCGCAGCCGGAGTTCCTCGGGCTGCGTGTACGATTTCCGGTTCCGCTCATAGTACGCTCGGACCTCCGCATCATCAACGGCGATGCCGGAGCGGACATACTTGCCGACCATGCGCGACAGCGTCATCTGCTCCCGAAGTTCCGTTTTATATTGCTCTAGCGTGAGTCCTTCCTTGGCGAGGGCCTGCTCGAACTGTTTCGCATCGAGGGAATTCCGCTTCATGATGTCGGCGATGGCATCGGCGAGTTCTTTATCCGTCACATCCATCCCCGTGCGTTTTGCCGCATCCATCTGAAGCTTCCGGTCGATCATATCCTCAAGCAATTGGCGCTCATCGGTATTCGCGCTGCCCTTCCTGAGCGCTTCCTCTCGCTGAAGGTCGCTCAAGGTAATGATTTCGTTGTTTACAACGGCAACCACGCGGTCCACAATGACTGCCCCCTTCGCCGGGCTCTGAAGACTGAAGGAAAGCAACAGTGCAAGCGATGCTGTTGACGATAAAATGATTTTTTTCAATGGTGTCTCCCCGACCTGTCGCCGCCGCTTTGATTTCTGTCGCCTTTTGTACGTTCGTGTTTGGTTCGAAAAGCAGGCGAACGCACGCATGATACTCCTTTTGACCTTCCAAGACAAGACCCTTGTACGGGTTGAAGCACTACGGCTGGAGGGAAGCAACTACCGCGGAAAAGACCAATCCCGCGTGTTTACCGGCACCGCTGCCGCGGAAGTGCTCGGCAGCATCAATGCCGCATCGGCGCGGTTCAATACGCGGCCCGTAATCGCGAACGAACGGGGTACGATTGTGCTCGCATCGGTCGAGATGTCCGCCGGCGCCTGCCCTCAGGGCCCATCGCCCCGACGGAACGTCAGCAGACCTCAGTCTCCGGCTACGATTTCTGTCCCAGAAGGTGGTAATTCACCTCGAACTTGGTTCGCGAACGGAGCTCTTTCAACCATTGCTTGTAACGGCTGTCCACTTTCGCCTGCCGTAGTTTTTCAGTGATTTCCTTGGAGGCATTTTCCAGACTTATTTTGCCGGCCGCCCGCCGGTCCTCGAGTTTGAAGATGTGGTACCCGTAGGGGCTCTTTACGATCTCGCTGATTCCCCCCTTCGGCAGTCCGAAAACCACATTGAAATCTGCCGGCATCTCCCCCCGCGCGAAATAGCCTAGATCGCCGCCCTTCTCCGCCTCCGGTGCAGTGGACATTTCGCGCGCAATCGACGCGAAGTCGGCGTTTGCGGCTTGCAAAAGTTCCATCACCTTCCGGGCTTCCTCTTCGGAAGCGACAACAATCTGGCGTACGCGGACCTGTTCAGGCTTCTCGAATTCCTGGGGGTTGGCCTCGTAATAGCGCCTGACTTCGGACGGCGTTACGGACACATGCCGGTTCACGTCATGGGCAATCAGCCGCTCGATCATCATGTCCTCCCAGATATCGGATTTCCATTTTTCGTAGTCAATGCCGAGCGTCGTGAGCTCTTCTCTGATGTCCTTCCCGTGCTCGGCGCGTAGCTTCTCAATCCGCGCATTGATGTCGGGAACAGCGATTTTGATCCGCCTCCGCGAAGCCTCGAGCAGCAGCATCTTTCGCTCGATGAGTCTGTTCAGAAATGCTTCCTTGAGCTCGTATTCCACCCCCGCATCGGCCTTGAATCCCGCCCGGCTAAACCGTTCCTGAAATTCGGCGAGCGTAATAGGGTCGCCGTTTACGGTTGCCACAACCTGGGCATCAGCCGATACGGACGGCGCCGGGGTTTCGGCCGGTTTTTCGTCGACCTTTTTCCTGCATCCAAAAAATAGTAGCCCCAGCAAAAGCGCCGGGGCTACATAATTCGTGAGTCGCTGAATTTTCATGGGCAGCGTTATTATTTCGTTTCTTTCGTTTCTTCTTTTTTCGGGACAGCCTGCGCCTTCAGGTTCGAAAGATCCACATCTTTAGGCCGTCCTATATCCGCAACCGCGGCGTCCAGGACCTTATCATCCACCGTTATCTTGGCCTTTTCCCTGAGCCCATTTGCATACTCGAGATAGAGGTCTCTCCGCTTCTCCTGCAATATCCGCATTTTTAGTTGAGGCTCTATTTCCTTTAAGGTGACGGGTTTGCCGACCGCTTTCACGATTTTGTCCTTGTTTGCATTGTAATAATCTCGGACTTCCTGGTCAGTCGGAGGCACAATCTTGGACAATTTGTCGCCGATCTCTTTTTTCAGCACAGAGTTGAAGAGCTCGTTCTTGACATCTTCCTGCATCCTGCGCTCGAGCTCGTTCTTGAGCATCTCCTGCCTCTTTTTGAATTCACTGTCCTTGTCGAGCCCCTGACGCTTCGCTTCCTGGATAACCAGCTCGATTCCGATCAAGTCGTCGAGAAACTCCTTTCTCGCCTTGGGATCAGTTACCACGGCCTGCTGCATCTGCGGAGCCAGCTCCTCAACCTGTTTTTTGAAATCAGCGGTTGTGATAACGCCGCGGTTCACGCGCGCCATGACTGCGCTGTCGGACCCTTTATTGCATCCAGTGGCTGAAATAACGAATACGAGCAGCGATACTCCAATAACAAATCTGTATCTTTTCATTAAGTTGTTTCCTCCAACAAGTTTATTTGGGTCTTTCGTTTGATATGCGGGGCAATTCGGTGATGAGTATGAGTAATAGTAATCTTCCTTATAACACACTAAAGCAGTTCCTGCAAGCACTTTTTCACCGCTTCCGACGCGATGCGGAGCGTATCGCCGGAGAGCGCGATCCGAAGCGTATATTCGGAAATGAGGGTGATCCGCCCCTTGTTCCTCTTCAGCAGCATCATGACACGGTCCGGCGAGATGTTCGCGTTTTCGGCAAAGGTGATCAGAAGGCTCTCCCTGTCCGCATCGATCCGGGAGACCCTCGCCTGTCTGGCGAGCAGCTTTATGGCCATGATCTCGAGCAGATTGGCGGCGGGTTCGGGCAAGGTGCCGTACCGGTCACGGAGTCCGTCGGCGAGGTCGCGGAGCTGCGCCTCATCGGATGCGCTTGAGATCTCTTTGTACGCGGCAAGCCGCAGGCTCACGTCGCTGATGTAATCTTCGGGAATGAACGCTGATGCGCGCATGTTGATGACCGTTTCAAGCTCCGGAGAAATCTCTTCGCCACGAAGTTCGGCGATTGCCTCTTCCATCATCTGAGTATAGAGGTCAATGCCGATTGCCGCAATGTGTCCGGACTGCTGCTTGCCGAGCAGGTTACCGGCGCCCCGCGTTTCAAGGTCCTGCGCCGCGATGCGAAAACCCGCTCCGAGCTCTGACAACTCCTGGATCGCGCGGAGACGCCTGCGTGCCACCTCGGTGAGCGCTTCCTCGGCAGGCGCCAGAAGATAGGCAAAGGCTTTTTCCCTGCTTCTCCCGACCCGGCCTTTGATTTGATAAAGGTCCGCGAGCCCAAACCGGTCGGCCCGGTTGATAATGATCGTATTCGCAGTCGGTATGTCGATGCCGGACTCGATGATCGTCGTCGTCACGAGCACATTGAGCGTCCCGGCAATGAACTTCGTCATGACCTCCTCGATCTCGCCTTCCTTGAGCTGGCCGTGAGCAATGCCGACCCTGGCTTCCGGCACGAGATTTTGAATAAAGTCCGCCATGCGGTCGATGCCCTGGACCCGGTTGTGGACAAAAAAGACTTGTCCCCCGCGTTCGATCTCCCGGCTGATCGCTTCCCGGATCACCCGCTTGCCGAATCGGGCCAGCACAACCTGGATGGCCTGACGATCGAGAGGCGGCGTCTGGATGATCGAGAGGTCCCGGATGCCGGCAAGCGACATATGGAGCGTACGCGGAATCGGTGTGGCCGTGAGCGTAAGCACATCAACGAGCTTTTTGAATTCCTTGATCCGCTCTTTGTGCTTCACGCCGAACTTGTGCTCCTCATCCACCACCAGTAGTCCCAGGTTCTTGAAGGATACATCCTTCTGGAGCAGACGGTGTGTCCCGATGACAATGTCCACGACGCCGCTTTTCAGGCCCTTGATCGTTTCCTGCTGGTCGGACCTGGTGCGAAAACGGGAGAGCATGTCGACGCGGATCGAAAACGGTGCCAGCCGCTGGGAGAAGGTTCGGTAGTGCTGGTCGGCAAGCAGCGTTGTGGGTACCAGAACCGCTGCCTGCATGCCGTCCTCCACCGATTTGAAGGCCGCACGCAGCGCCACTTCCGTCTTGCCGTAGCCCACGTCGCCGCACACAAGGCGGTCCATGGGCCTCGGCCTCTGCATATCAGACAGCACATCTTCAATCGCTTTCTGCTGGTCCGGCGTCTCTTCATAGGGGAAGACAGATTCGAATTCCCGGTAAAGATTGTCGGGCTGTGAAAAGGGCGCGCGCTGCGTCGCCTCGCGGGCGGCATAAATCGAAACGAGCTCCTGTGCCATGGCCAGGATGTCTTTCTTTACTTTTTCCTTTGTCCTCGACCAGCCCGGGGCGCCGAGCCGGTCCAGCTTCGGCGAGGATCCCTCGATGCCAATGTATTTCTGCACCTTGTCGAGGCTGTAGAGCGGAACATACAATTTTGCATCAGGCTCGTAGCGGAGCGTAAGAAAATCTGTCTCGAATCCGTCGATACTGATGTGCGTCAAGCCCTGGTACTCGCCGACGCCGTAGTCCGTGTGCACCACGAAATCGCCGGGCTTAAGCTCCTTGAATGTCGAAAGAAAGGGCGCGACCTTCGCTTTCGACGCCGGCGGTCGGTGGATCTTTTTTCCGAAAATTTCCTCTTCCGTAATGAAACAGAACCCCAGAACCTGCCACACAAAGCCTTCGCTGAGCCTGCCGACAACAGCAGTGACCGGCCACGGTCCGGATTCCTGATTGGTGATCGATGAGCTGAGCGCGATCCCCAGGCCTGACTCGGTGAAAAGGTTCTTGATCCTCACGGCCGCTTCGTCGGTGCCGCAGACAATGACGACGCGATTGAACTCTCTCAGCCTTTTCAGCTTTTCCACGACGCCGGCCAGCGTTCCCTCGGCTGGACCATCACCGACTGGATTCCCGTCGACCGGTTTTGTCAGCCGTACCCCAAGCCAGGCGGCGGATTTTGCGTCCTGGCGGTAGCCGACCGTTGTGCCGAGGAGCGTGAGGCTGATGACTGAAACATCGGCGAGTTCGAATGAGAGCGCCTTGCCGTCGAGATAAAACTCCGATGCTCCCGGCAGCAGCCGGCCTTCCCCGACCTCTTCCTCTCGCCCCGCATCGATCCTGCTTTGCTGTTCATCAATCTCCTTTTTGATGTCCTCGGGTTCGATGAGGGCAAAGCAGCGGTTTGCAGGGAGGTAATTGAAAAGACTTTCCATCTCATAAAAAAATGGCGCGAGGAATTCCCCGCCCGGCGGGAGCGTCCCCTCTCTGATCTGCTCGATAAGCCTGTCGTCGTCAACGCGGCGGCTGAAATGGTCAATCCCCTTTTCCGTAATGATTATTTCCCTTACCGGCAGCACCACGGCTTCCCTGATTTCGGAGAGCGAGCGCTGGGTTTCAGGATCGAATACGCGGAGAGATTCGATTGTGTCGCCGAAGAATTCCAGGCGGACCGGATTGTCGTGAAGGGGTGAGAAAAAATCGATGATGCCCCCTCTTCTGCTGAACTCGCCTATGCGGGTAACCAGGGAAGAGGACTCATAGCCTGTCGCAACAAGCGCGGCAACCAGGTTTGCGGGGTCGATTTTGGAGGACGCGGTGATCGTCTTTACGGAGTCGGCGAAAACCTCCCAGGGGGGAAGCTTCTGCATCAGTGACTGGGCCGGCACAATGTAGATCCCCGTTTTCCCCGTGATCAGGCTGTAGAGAAACCGCATTCGTTCGCCGACCGTACGGCTGTCCGGCGAATCGGCTTCGAAAGGCAGAACACCCCACGTCGGAAGGAAATGAATCGAATCCGATTCCCCTGCTTCTCCTCGAGGCATTTTTTGCTGCAGAAATTTCACGTCCTCGACAAGCGCCGCGGCGGCGTCTTCGGTGGCCGTGACGGCAACGACGAGGCCCTTCGTATCCCGCCCCAACCCCAATAAAAAAAGGGCCTTGGAGGCCCCCCAGAGTTCACTTACTTCGATTGTTTTCTTTCCTGCCTGAATGTCGTTGAGGACAGGCAGGATGATGTCGCGCAGGCTCTTCATGTACGAAACATAATAGCACAGCAAGTCGGTTAATTCAATATTGTGAAAATATAAGGATTGGCCTCGTGACAGGCCAGGCGACCGGCATCATGCTGACCCTCGCTCCCAGGCAATTGCCCGCTCCCAATCCTTGAAGAGTCTCTCTCTTCTCCTGAACTCCCGGGAGTGTACGCTTCTCTTGTTCCCCTCCCGGGCGAAACCAACGGCGGCATGAAGCATTTCATGATAGACGACGAAGGCGACATAATAGCGGGGTACTGTCTTCTTGTCGAGGACGGGATTGATCCTGATCGTATTTGACCTTTCACTGAAGCTGCCGAGCGTTCGTTTTCTCACGGAGTTGTGCGGGCTTCGTGACCCCCAGGTGATTCCGGCGTTAATCAGGCCTCCGAAGTATTCTTCGTTCACGGCATTGAATAACTCCCGAAGATTGTGGACCCGGCCTTGCGTCTTAAATGAGACCTTATTCGGAGGACCTGTCTGAATCTGTTCCCTGTTGTCGCGAACAAACTTGCGAAAACGGGTCATCGGGCGCCGATTGCCTTGCAGGTAAGAGACAATCTCGTCGAAGACCTCATCGTCCGCATGGAGGAAGAGCCGGTGGAGGCGAATGCGGAGAATGTCGTCCCGCTTGCGCACCGACAGCATGGCAGTAGCGTTTTCCGTGAATACGAGACAGATTGGCCGGCCAAGACGTTCTTCGAGGCGCTGCTTGAAGTCGCCTTCTGAATAACGGAAAGAATGGTTCAGAAAAGAATTCAACGGAGCGGCATCCATTCGAATCGTTTTTGCACCCCCCTCTTCGTCCCTTGATTGCTCATTTTTGGCTGTCAAAAAGAAATGGAAAAAAGAGAAAACAAGTTTTTTTACCGGCATTCGGGCGCCGGACAAGTCTGCGTTTTCAGCCTGCCGGTTCTCTAAAATCCGCTCGGTCCCTGACCAATAGTTCCCCTAGACGAAGCATTGTACAATGTTCCCGAATGGGGAACAAGAGAAAATGGGCCGTACGAGGTCGGGCGGGAAACGTTTGTCGTGGATGGCCATTTGGCGGATTGCATGAGCGTTAAACTTCGCGTTAAACTTCGCTTGCTTCGTCCTTCTCGGTAGGTTACAATCGCCCAGGATGGGTCTTACGAAAGCCAAGAAGAAAGATTATTGCCGGTGGTATCTTTACATCCTCAAATGCTGCGATGGCTCGCTCTACACCGGCATCGCCAGGGACCTCCATCGGCGGGTGCGGGCGCATAACAGCGGTACGGCTGCGCGCTACACACGGTCCCGCCTTCCCGTTTCCGTTATTTATCAGGAACGCTGCCGCGGTCGCTCCAGCGCGCTTCGGAAGGAATATGCAATCAAGCAGTTGTCGAAAAAGGAAAAGGAAGACTACATTAGACTAAGGTCAGGGACACTGCATTCCTGATCGAGTCGTTGGGAAACAACAAACGGGTCGCACGCTCATGGACAAGAAATTTTTTGAGTCCTATCGCCGGGAATTTCCGGCTACCGAAAAATACATCTACCTCGATCACGCAGGCCTTGCGCCTGGTTCGCTCCGGGTCAAAGCCGCGGTTGAAAAGTATCTTGCGGAGTTGACGGCAGGCGGTGCTTTTTATTATCCGGAGTGGACGCAGCAGGTTGCCGATGTCAGAAAGGCATGCGCTGGAATTGTCAATGCTTCCCAGGATGAAATCGCCTTTGTGAAAAGCACCTCTCATGGGCTTTCCATTGTTGCCAGCGGGCTGGACTGGAACGAAGGAGACAACGTGCTCGTTTTTGAAAAGGAGTTCCCTTCGAATCTCTTTCCCTGGATCAATCTTGAACGAAAAGGCGTTCAGGTAAGAGTGATCCCGTCCCGCGAAGGCAGAATTCTGTTCGAAGATATTGAACCGTTGATTGATGCACGGACCCGCTTGCTCACCGTCAGCTCGGTGCAGTTTTCGAATGGCTTCAAACTGGATTTGCGGAAGGCGGGAGAATTGTGCCGTTCCAAGGACATCTTCTTCTGTGTCGATGCGATCCAGAGCCTCGGCATCATCCCGATGGATGTAAAGGCATTCAACATTGATTTCCTTGCCGCCGATGCGCATAAATGGCTCTTGGGCCCCGAGGGCATCGGCATTTTTTATTGCAGAGAGGGACTTGCCGAACGGATTGCGCCGCCGCTTATCGGCTGGAAATGTGTTCAGAACGAACTTGATTTTGCTCATCCTGACTTCTGCCTCAAGACAAATGCTCTCAAATTCGAAGAGGGCTCGATGAATCTCATGGGCATCATCGGCCTCGGCGCGGCAGTGCAACTGCTATCCGAAGTCGGGATCGAGCGTATTCAAAATCGCGTGTGGGAACTCGGCGATGCGATAATTCGAGAAACGGAGCAGAGGGGACTGACGCTTCTAACGCCCCGTAACCGGCAGGACCGGGGAGGGAACATCACTCTTGCCGGAGGTTTCGATCCTTTAATCATGCGTGAACGTTTGCGGGAAAGGGGGATCATGGTCAGCGCTCGCGGCGGCGGTCTCCGCATATCGCCGCATTTTTATAATAATGAAGAGGAAATCGCGGCTTTCTTTGACAAGACAACTGAGCAGGCCACCTCATAATAATTATGAATTGCAATATTGATTGATATCAGTATAATGATCTTCCGACTGCCGGACCTGTCGGCATCGCTGCCACAGCACAAGGGAGACGATCATTGCGGGTTGCGGCGAGGATTCGATGCCTTTCATCAAACGTCCTGCTGCTCTGAACTATTTTGGGACATGAATGGAATCAGTCAATCCCGGAATCTGATGTATCTTACATCAGCAAGGGGGGGGTTATGGAACTTGATGTGACCGTAGGCACCAAATCACTTGCACTTCCAATCGACAATCCCTTTCATCTGGATATCGAAGCGATGGCAGCTCGGATTGAGTCGTTTCTCGCTTCACAAGGCGCACAGGCGAAGGGGCTGGACATTCGCGGACTTTTGCCAAAAATGGTGAAGGGGATTGCCGGTTGTGAAGGGGGCTGTCCTGCTGATGCCAAAAGTTTCGTTTCGCGCGGATTTACAAACTTCAAGCTGGAATACATCGAGGGCGGCATTCTTCATGCCCAGGCAACAACGGAAGGCGGCAAAACGGTCTCGCTGAAGATGTTCCCTGATTTCTGAACCAGCCATTTCCTTTTCACCGCGTAGTCGCCTGTTCTTTCTTCCCTGCCTGTCTTCTTTCGCGGGAGCCGTTTGCTGATTGCCCGACGTCTATGCCGGCGCATGTTTCTTGGGAATGCCGAGGAACAACATCACGACGCTCTAATTCATCCCTCTGCCTGCCTCAGTAATTTCTGTCCCTCCAAACCCATTCCAGCGGCGGATCTGGATGTGCAACGTGACACTCAGCTCAGTCAGCGACCGCCTCATACGACGATTCACACATTTTTTCCGCTGTTTTTTTCTTAAGCCGGTGGTCGCTGTTTGCGCTCGCATGTTCAAGGATTTTAAATATGATCTCGGCATTCTGCTCCGCCCCAACTGCTTCTGCCACGGCTTCCGCCGAATAGGCAGTTCCTGCATTCTTCCGCAGGAAGGCAAGGACCTCGGTCTGAAGTTTAATGACTGCGGTGGCCATAATCTTCCCCGCCTCGACCCCCGGCTGGTGATAGGCATTGATATTGACCAGTGAAGCATAGAAACCGACAGCCCGCTCATACAGCGCGATCAATGCGCCGACAGACCGTGCATCGAGCTTGTCGATGGTTATTGTCAACGATTCCCGGCCTTTTTCATAAAGGGCGTTTCTGGTACCCTGCAGAAAGGCATGAAGATAATCTCCGCTGGTGACACCGGGATCCACTTCCAGGGAAGCAGCGTCGTGGTCCTTCAGCACCTCAATGAACGTGGCAAAAAAATTATTCACCCCGTCCCTTAGCTGCTGCACATACGCATGCTGGTCCGTGGTGCCTTTGTTACCGTAAACCGAGATCCCCTGATTCACCACTTTTCCGTTCAGATCCTTTTCTTTCCCGAGAGACTCCATAACAAGCTGCTGAAGATATTTCGGAAAGAGCATCAGCCGGTCTTTGTAAGGAAGAATTACCATGTCCTTTTTGCCGTAGCCTCCCGTTGCGTGATGCCATGACAAGGCCAGGAGTGCGGCTGGGTTCAAGCGGGTCTCCTTAGTCCTTGTAAATTCATCACAAAGGGATGCTCCGGCCAGAAAATCGTGAATATTAATCCCTTGTAATGCCATTGGCAGCAAGCCAACTGCCGAAAATATTGATGTTCTCCCACCAATCCAGTCCCACATGGGAAATCTTGCAAGCCATGACTTATTTTCCGCTAATTTATCGAGATTACTTCCCACTCCTGTAATAGCTACTGCGTGTCTTTCAAATGATAATCCAGCTTTTCGATATGCCTCTGCAACTTCAAGCATGCCATTCCTGGTCTCAACAGTCCCGCCGCTTTTCGAGATAACGATCGTGAGAGTGTCGTCGAGTCCTTGGCCGATCTCCGCGAGGACCCGCTCTATGCCGTCCGGGTCCGTATTATCCAGGAAATAGGGATTCATCTTATCCGCAGCTGTTCCGAGAGCGGACGCAGCAAACTGCGGCCCAAGAGCGGACCCGCCAATGCCGATGCTCAATATCCGCGTAAAACGCGAGCGCTTCCTTGGACGGAGCTTCGCCGCGTGGACTATAAAGGTAAAATTCTTTATTGCCTGAACCGTTTTTTCGATCTCCTGCCGGATTTCTGGTAAGGGTGCGAGTCCGGGCGTTCTGAGCCAGTAATGGCCGACCATGCGATTTTCATCGGGATTGGCAACGGTGCCGGACTCGAGTGCTTCCATGGCTCGGTATGCCTTCTGTAGCTCCGGCTCCATGTGGAAGAAATAATCGTCGGCAATATTCATTCTGCTGGTGTCAAGCGTCAGACCAATTGAGGGGCATTCGCAGAGGTTTTTTTTGTATCGTTCCCACAGCTGTCGGTTGTCCATTATTAACCCCTTGGTAAAGGCAGGTTTTCTCTTCAAAATAGCAATTCATTGCTTCTTGCAGGCAGGAACCGGAAGGATCAAAGCGGAGACGTGGCCTTCGGCCGTCAGTCCTCTTTCCCGTATACCGCACGAATCCTGCGGCCCAGCTCCCGGAGCGCATCGGAAAATTTCATCCCCTGTTGTTCCATGAGTTCACGCACAACTTCGGCCTTGCTCAGGTCCGTAATGATTTCATTGCCTTCTTCGATGACCTCGCAGGAATTTTCGCCTTTTTCGAGCTGTTGCCTGATGCAGGCCTCAAGCTGCTCTGAGGAGTACTTTTCTACGATTTTTTTCAACTCCAAGTTCTTCATGGTTGTGGGCAGTATTTGTGCATGATTTTATCACAAAATTGCTCCCAAGAATCAAAAAAATCGCATGACGGAGTCTAATCAGACGCGAGATGCGACTACTGGTCGCTCGAAAATGTTCTGACGACGTCCTCGCCCCGCATCATCCCACCAAAAAGGCCTTTTTAAGCTCACCATCATTGTGGTAATATAGCCGCATGAATCACGAGGACACCATATGCGCCGTCTCTACCCCGCCTGGCGAGGGCGGGATCGGCATTATTCGCGTGAGCGGCAAGGACGCTCTCGCGATTACCGACGCCTTATTCAGGCCGCGACGGGACAAACAGCTACTGGACGCGGCAACCCATACCCTTCATTACGGACAGATTGTCGATCCCTCGACAGGTGAACTTGTGGATGAGGCCCTGGTGAGCGTTATGCGCGCGCCCGCAACGTACACGCGCGAAGACATTGTGGAAATAAACTGCCACGGCGGAATGACGCCGCTGTGGCAGACCGTCTCCCTCTTGATCAGCCGTGGCGCCAGGCAGGCAGAGCCCGGAGAATTCACCAAGCGCGCTTTCGTGAATGGCCGAATCGACTTGGCGCAGGCTGAAGCGGTTATGGAAATTATCAGGGCCAAAACAGAACTCTCGCTCAAAGCGGCGAATGAACAGCTCTTAGGCGGGCTCTCGAAGGAAGTCACGGCCCTTCGCGACCGGCTGCTTTCCCTCATCGCGTCAGTGGAAGCGGGCATCGATTTTCCGGAAGAAGATATCGAGACGGATACGGGCAGACCGCTTGCGGAGGAGGTTTCCCGGATCTGCGAGGATGTTGATACGCTCTTAAATAGCTTTCGCCACGGCAGAATTCTCCGTGACGGCTATGCAACAGCCATTGTAGGCAGACCAAATGTCGGTAAATCGTCTCTCTTGAATGCCCTGCTCAAACAGGACCGTGCAATCGTAACCGATATCCCGGGCACTACGCGCGACGTGCTCGAAGAATACCTGAACATTGACGGCGTGCCACTCAGGATACTCGACACCGCGGGCATCAGGCATTCCCTCGACAGGGTGGAACAGGAGGGCGTAAGGAGGAGTCTTACGGCCATCGAGTCTGCGGACATCGTGCTTCTGGTGCTGGACGGATCGACGCCTCTGGTGGATGAGGACCGGAGGGTCCTGGAAGAGGTAACAGGGAAGCCGGCGATTGTTGTCATCAATAAAGCGGACCTGCCGAGAGCGCTGGAAAACATCGATCATGCCGGGCCCCAGGTTTGTCTTTCCTGTCGAACCGGCGCCGGCCTCGATGTCCTGAGGCGCGCAATTTCGAATACGGTCAAGGAGGGGATTGCGTGCTCGCGCGAACATTCCTGGGCGATAAACCAGCGGCACAGGACAATCCTCGAACAAACAAAGGAAAGCCTTAAGCAATCACTCGACGCGGCCAGGTCCGGACTTTCGCCTGAATTCATTGCCCTGGACCTTCGCGCAGCGCTGGACAGTCTCGGACTGATTATCGGCGCCACCTATACCGACGACATCCTTGAGAAAATATTCGGTGAATTCTGCATTGGAAAATAATTATAATAATACGAATATGTCTGACGGGGAACTATGACCTGCCAAAAAAAATACGACGTCATTGTCATTGGCGCCGGGCACGCGGGATGTGAAGCGGCGCTGGCGGCGGCTCGCATGGGATGTTCGACCCTCATGCTTACCATGAACCTCGACAGCATCGCCCTCATGTCCTGCAACCCTGCTATCGGCGGTCTGGCCAAGGGGCACCTCGTCAAGGAAATCGACGCCCTCGGCGGCGAAATGGCGAAGATCATCGACCGCACGGGCATTCAGTTCCGTGTCTTGAACCGGAGCAAAGGCCCCGCCGTGAGAGGTACGCGCGCCCAAGCCGACAAGCAGCGCTACCGCCTTGCCATGAAGGAGGTGGTGGAAAAACAGCCCCGGCTGGATGTGAAGCAGGGGCTCGTCGAGAAGGTCCTTGCGGAGGACAATAGGATCGTCGGTGTTGAAACCAACATTGGCGTAACATATCCTGCCTCGACCGTAATCGTGACAACCGGAACGTTCCTGAAGGGCCTCATCCATATAGGGCTGGTGCATTATCCTTCGGGAAGGGCAGGGGAGTTCCCTTCAGTCGCCCTGTCCGACAGCCTCAGAGAGCTGGGGTTTGAACTTGGAAGACTCAAGACTGGCACTCCAGCCCGCCTGAATGGAAAAACCATCGATTTCAGCAAGATGAAAATTCAACCAGGAGATCATCCCGCTCCTTTTTTTTCTTTTTCAGAATCTGTGCATCCGCTCCCACAAATACCCTGTTATTTAACCTATACCAATGTCAAAACACATGAATTAATCCGTAAAAATCTGCATCATTCCCCACTTTATGCCGGAATTATCAAGGGGATAGGGCCTCGTTATTGTCCTTCTATCGAGGATAAAGTCATGCGTTTTTCAGAGCGGGAACGGCATCAGGTTTTTCTGGAGCCTGAGGGCCTCGATACGGAAGAATATTATGCGAATGGCGTGTCTACCAGCCTGCCTTATGAGGTGCAAACTGAGATGTACCGGACGATACCAGGACTGGAGGATGCCGAAATCATGCGGCCTGCATATGCTATTGAATATGATTTCGCTCCACCCACGCAGATTCAGCACACCCTGGAAACAAAAAAAGTGGCCGGGCTTTACTTTGCCGGCCAGATAAACGGAACATCGGGGTATGAGGAAGCCGCAGCCCAGGGCTTGATGGCCGGCATCAATGCCGCCCTCAGGGTCCAGGAACGTGCCCCGTTCATTCTTTCGCGCGCTGAAGCATATATTGGCGTCCTGATCGACGACCTTGTAACCCGTGGAACGAGTGAGCCTTACCGAATGTTCACTTCGCGGGCCGAGTACCGGCTTATTTTGCGTGAGGATAATGCGCACATGCGTCTCTGCGAGAAGGGAAGAGATATGGGGCTCATATCCAATGATCTCTACCACCGGTATCTTGAGAAAAAAAGCGCCATCGAACGCGAGATCTCACGGCTCAAACAGGTACGGGTCAGGCCTTCACCGGAGGTGGATGCAGTGCTTGCAGATCGCTGCTCGGCCGCGCTGTTCAGCGACGCCTCCCTTGAACAGCTCCTGAAGCGGCCAGAGCTTGGATACCGGGACATCGAAAAAATCAGTGCACCCGACGAATTGCTGAAAGACGATGCTGCTGAACAAGTGGAGATCAGCATTAAATATGACGGCTATATACAGCGCCAGCTTCATCAGGTTGACCGACTCTCGTCGCTCGAACAGAAAACCATCCCCCCTGATCTCGATTACGATGCCCTCATCGGGCTGGGCAGTGAGGTGAAACAAAAATTGAAGCAGGTGCGGCCGCTTTCGCTTGGCCAGGCATCAAGAATATCAGGCGTCACGCCGGCTGCGATTACTCTTCTGATGGTAGCATTGGAAAAACGGAAGCGGGGGAAAGTATAGTCCGCCGCGGGGATTTAGAAATGCTTCATAAAACGGCATAGTTTGTTGACAGCAGGAGACGGCAGCGTGACTCCGCGGGAACTCTTGATAACCGGCGCTCATGAACTCGGCTTGGACCTTTCAAGCGAACAAGTCAATTCCCTTTTCCGGCTCTTGACAGAGCTGAGCAAGTGGAACCGGAAAATCAATCTTACTGCCATCCGGAATGAGCGGGACATGATCATCAAGCATGTCCTCGATTCTCTTTCCTATGTGAAGGGATTCAATCCTTCTCCTGGATTACGGCTAATTGACTTGGGATCCGGTGCGGGATTTCCGGCAATTCCGATGAAGATCATCTTACCCGATATAAGCGTGACCCTCGTGGAATCCGTTAAGAAAAAGGCCTCTTTCTTGCGGCATGTGATAAGAACCCTGGCGCTTACCGACGTTGAAGTTCTAGACAAAAGAACGGAAGAGCTTTCCGATTCGCACCTTGCTGCTTACGATGTTGTGACCGCCCGGGCCTTTGCGAGCATGAACCTTGCCTTGGCAACGGGACGGCCTTTTCTCAAACCAGGAAAGCATGCAGTTCTGAGCAGGGGACCCGAGGAGACAATCAGCGGGCAGGAGTTGGCAGGGGTCGGCTTCGTGCTGAAAAATCGCCTTGAGCTGACGCTCCCCCATTCAGATTATAGAAGGGTGATCTGGATTCTTGAACGGACGGCCTGACAGTACGGATAGAACATCGGGACAGCATTTAACCTCGGGTCCAGCGATAATGCAGGACGTCCTGGTTAATACGGCTGTGATGGCTGGTACCTGTTGGTGTATCTATCCCCGAATAGGTCTGGCGCTGAAAGTATTCGTTCGTTGCATAACCTCTTGCTGTGTCCGTGTTCCTGCATACTCACGCAGCGGTGGTTATCAATTTTCTAGCTGGTACTATTTATGGTATCGGGATCATTAACAATACCTGAGGAGTGGCGTCATAGCGCCGAGGAGATCACGAGCCAAGGCGGGCCTGTTCTCGTCATCGGGGCGCCAGGATCAGGCAAAACCACCTTCTGTCTTTTTCTGGCAGCACTTCACTGCCGCCAGAAAAAACGGGTGGTTTGGATTGACGCTGATCCGGGACAGCCCTTTGTTGGCCCGCCGGCGGCAATTTCCCTGACCCCCTATACTGAAACAGCAGATCTGCAGCGGCGAAAGAACCCCATGATCATGAGCTTTATCGGAAACATTTCTCCTGTCGGCCGCTTGCTCGAAATGATTTCCGGCCTCCAAAAACTCATATCATTCGCCCAAACACTCAAACCCGACCTCATCCTCATTAATACGTGCGGCCTCGTGAGCGGCGGAGCTGCACGAGAGCTCAAGTTCCACGAGATCGACATGATCTCTCCCCGCTACGTCATTGCCCTGCAAAGGGGCGTCGAGGTCGAACACCTGCTGGCCCCTCATTCACATCGGGCCGGACTCTTAATTCATCGTCTTCCCGTCTCGCCCGATGCCCGGGTTTCAACCGGTGAAGCGCGCCGCTCTGCACGTGAGCAGCGGTTCAAGGAATATTTCCGAGGCGCCGATTTTCAAGAGATCTCGTTGCATGATGTAGGCATTCATGGACCAGGGCTCAATACCGGAGAGCGGCTGGGATTTCGCGATATTAACAAACTATCCAATATATTTCAGGCAATTGTGGTGCATGCCGAACTCTCTTATGACCGCCTCTTTCTGATTGTCGAAGGGGAATTTGAGGAGTCCGAACTCTTTACAGCAAAGGAACACTACAATGTCCGGGAAGTTATGGTTGTTAAGCGGTCTGAGCTTGATCACCTGCTTGTTGGCCTGAATGATGATCGAAACCTCACCCTCGGACTCGGGATCCTGCGCACCTTGGATCTGAAAGAGCTCACCGTTCGGGTCATCACCCCGCTCAGAGACGCTTCCAGCATCCGCCATATCTCGCTCGGCTCCCTCCGGGTAAGCCCGGCAGGAGGGGAGCTTGGTCAGGTTTAAACAAGATACTATCAGGGAAAGCACGGTGTTACAAAAGAGAAAATCTTTTATTTTAAAAAGGAGTTCGTCAAGGATCAAATCTCACTACAGCCGGTTGGAGGCGAGAAAAGAGAAGTGACGTTGACATAATTTCTCACCTGCCTGGCGGTCCAAATTTTTACACAGGAATTCTTCATTTTATCCGCAATTATCCGGCCGTTCCCAATCCCCTTCGTCCTCATAAGGTTAAGATTCCTTTCCGATGTTCCACGTGGAACATCGTCGGTTCCTCATGTTTTTCCCCCTTCCCGAGTCCTCGATAAAGAGAATATCCAATTCACTCAAAAATAGTTTCAAAAAAGTGCAACTCTTATGATGTCCATCATAGGAAACCCTGTCTTCCTCCCCTATAATCCGTTTCAACAAAAGAAAGCGGAATTAAATCATGCTCTCATACGAGGAGGCAATACATGTTTTGCTATCAATGTGAACAGGCGGCAAATGGTGAAGGCTGCACAAAAATGGGTGTCTGCGGCAAGGACCCCGAGTTATCAGCACTTCAGGATCTGCTGATTTACTCCCTGAAGGGACTTTCTCTCTATGCTGTGGAAGGAAGAAAGTTCGGTATTGTCAATCATGATGTGAACCTTTTTCTGACCAAGGGTCTTTTCTCCACGCTCACGAACGTCGATTTCGACTCGAAACGATTTGAAAAACTCATTCACAAAAGCTTTGAGCTCCGCGAAAGCCTGAAAGCACAGGTCAGGGCAGCCGGAGGCAAGACGGATTTTGCCCATGGGAGCGCTTCCTACAAACCAGAGCTCTCTCTCGAAGGCCTGGTGAAACAGGGAAGGCAGGTAGTGGAACGGGTGCCTGATGCAATGATCAATCCCGATATTCAATCTCTCCAGGACATCCTCTTGTTTGGCCTAAAGGGTGTGGCTGCTTATGCGGATCATGCGGAGATCCTCGGAAAAACAGATGATTCAATCTACGCTTTCATGTCCGAAGCCCTCGCTGCCATGACCGGGACCGAGAGGGGTTTGAATGAATGGATCGGCCTCGTACTCAAATGCGGCGAAGTCAATCTCAAGACCATGGAGATTCTTGATGGAGCCAACACGGGTGCTTATGGTCACCCGGTGCCGACCAGGGTTCCGCTCGGCACAAAAAAGGGGAAAGCCATTCTCGTCTCCGGCCACGACTTAAAGGATCTCGAGACGATATTGAAGCAGAGTGAGGGCAAGGGAATCAATATTTATACTCACGGTGAAATGCTCCCGGCCCATGGTTATCCCGGCTTGAAGAAATATGCTCACTTTTACGGGCATTATGGTACGGCCTGGCAGAACCAGCATAAGGAGTTCGCACGCTTTCCCGGGGCGATCGTGATGACCACCAACTGTATCCAGAAGCCATTGGCATCATACAGGGACAACCTCTTCACCTGCGGCTTGGTGGGCTGGCCCGATGTCGTTCACATAACAGATGGTAACTTCATGCCAGTCATTGAGAAGGCCCTGTCTCTACGCGGCTTCACGGCAGATACGCCGGGAAAAGAGGTCATGGCAGGGTTCGCGCGGAACTCTGTTCTCGGCGTGGCGGACAAGGTAATCGCTGCTGTAAAGGAAGGGAAGATTCGGCATTTCTTCCTGGTCGGTGGCTGCGACGGTGCAAAGCCGGGCCGTAATTACTATACCGAGTTTGTTGAAAAAACGCCGAAAGATACAATCGTATTGACCCTGGCCTGCGGCAAATTCCGGTTTTTTGACAAGGAGCTGGGAGATGTAGGAGGCATTCCGCGCCTCCTCGATATCGGCCAGTGCAACGATGCCTATTCAGCCATTCAGATCGCCGTGGCCCTATCAAAGGCCTTCAATATCGGGGTGAACGACCTGCCGCTGTCGCTCGTTCTCTCGTGGTATGAGCAGAAAGCCGTGGCGATTCTTCTCAGCCTGCTCCATCTGGGCATCAAGGATATTCGACTCGGGCCCACGCTCCCGGCTTTCATCACGCCCACTGTGCTTGAGATACTCGTGAAGAACTTCGGCATCAGGCCCATTGGTGAAGCTCCCGAGGCCGACCTAGAAGAAATGCTCGGACCCTGCTGGTCTAAAACGAAAGCTGAGTGCCTGGCCGCTGATGAAGTGACCGCATAAATTTAATTATCCCTTTTGTTCAGCAGGACGGAATAGTCCGTCCTGCTTTTTTTGTCCTTGAATGTTCCACGTGGAACATCTCCCCAGATGGCATCACTGACAATTCCGCTATTCCCCGTTTCTTTATTTTTTCTTCCTTTTATCACCATCCTATGGTAAATTAGTACGATTGTGAACCGATGACCGGAGGGTCCTGAAAAAGCATGGGAAGAGTTATTGCAATTGCCAATCAGAAAGGCGGCGTAGGGAAAACCACAACCACCGTGAACATCGCGGCATCACTCGCGGCAGCGGAAAAAAAAGTGCTCCTTGTCGACTGTGACCCCCAAGGCAATTCCACAAGCGGGATGGGCATCGAACGGAACGAGATAACCGGCAGCACCTATGATCTTTTCACCGGCAAAAAAGCAATCGCAGAAATTAAAAAATCGACGCACTTTCCCTGGCTCGAGGTGATTCCGGCGAAAATTGACCTGGTGGGCGTCGAAGTTGAGCTCATCCAGATGATCTCCCGCGAGCGGGTCCTGAAGAAAGCGCTCGCGGAAGCCAAAAAGGATTACGAGTACGTTCTTATCGATTGCCCGCCGTCGCTCGGCCTCCTCACCGTCAACGCACTGACTGCCGCGGACGGGGTTCTCATTCCGGTGCAATGCGAGTATTATGCACTCGAAGGCCTGTCGGCACTCACGAATACCATCACGCTCATCAAGCAGGACCTGAACCCCGACCTTATCATCGAAGGCGTGCTTCTCACGATGTACGACAGCAGGAACAACCTTGCCGAGCAGGTTGCGCAGGAAGTGCGTAAATACTTCGGGTCCAAGGTATACACGACAATCATTCATCGAAACGTGGCCCTCTCCGAAGCGCCGAGCCACGGAAAGCCGGTGCTGCTGTACGACATCCGGTCTCGCGGCGCCCAGAGTTATCTCGAACTTGCGAAGGAGGTCATCAGCCATGCAAAAGCAGGCGCTCGGTAAGGGTCTTGGCGCACTCATTCCGGACCTCTCCACGCTCGACGACAGAGGCAAGAAGGCGCTCGGCATCACGGAAATCGAGCTCGACAAGATCATCCCGAACGAATACCAGCCGCGCAAAGTTTTTAATGACGACAAACTAAACGAGCTCGCAGCATCGATCAAGGAACAGGGTGTGATCCAGCCGGTCATTGTGCACAAAGCCGGCACGGGCTATCAGCTCATCGCCGGCGAACGCAGATGGCGCGCGTCGCGCCTCGCAGGACTCAAGACCATACCGGCGCTTGTCAAGGAGGCGACCAAGCGCGAGCTCCTCGAGATGGCGCTGATCGAGAACATCCAGCGCGAGGACCTGAATCCTCTCGAGGCTGCCGAAGCGTATAAGCGGCTCCAGGACGAGTTCAAACTCACGCAGGAGGATCTCGCCAAACGGGTCGGCAAGGAGCGTTCAACGGTCACGAACTTCCTTCGTATTCTCCATCTCCCGAAAGAGGTGAAGCAAGAGCTTGCATCGGGTGCGCTCAGCATGGGCCATGCAAAGGCGCTCCTGTCGATCGAGCGCGGCCGCGACCAGATTCTGGTTTCCGCATCGATCGTGAAAAAGGGTCTGTCGGTCCGTGAGGCCGAGGCGCTGGCTTCCAGGCTCAAAAATCCACCGAAACAGAAAAAAGTGACCCAGAGTCAGGAACTTCATGCCGTAGAGGAAAAACTCAAGAAATCCCTGGGAACCAAGGTGAGCATCAGAGCAAAAGCCAAGGGTGGACGGATCGTGATTGAATACTACACGCTGGAGGAGCTGGACAGAATATTGGAAAAAATCGGATAAAACAATCAAATACTTTTTAAAAAGGACAGTGGAAAAACGGGGATTATGAAATGCTCTCGTGGCGTATTCATGCTCTCATTTTTGCTTCTCTGCGTTGATCTACGTCCTCAAGCTTCCATTTTCTTAATCTCATATCGAGGAGGATCCTCTCATGTTAAAGAAAGGTTCGGGCACACCAGAACAGTCCGAGATCACAGCATTTTTGGGCAAGGGCACTGAATTCAAGGGAGTGCTTAGTTTTGAAGGCACGATTCGTGTAGACGGCAAAGTGGATGGGGAAATCGTTTCTAAAGACACCCTCATCGGCGGCGACGAATCGCTCCTCCAGGGTGAGATTTCCCTCGGTACGCTCATCTGCAGCGGCAAGATCGTGGGCAACGTCCATGCAATCCAGAAAGTGCATCTCCTGCCTCCGGCAAAAATCCAGGGGAATATCAAGACGCCCAAACTCATCATTGAGGAAGGTGTGGTTTTCGACGGAAAATGCGAAATGGCCGGCGAGCAGAAAGCTGTTGAACAAAAGGTCGTATCGTTTGCCGACCGATAACGCTCTGAATAAGCCTCATTTCCGTAGACAACCGCTCGATCACTGAAACAATACTTGTCTGGTGGATTCACAACCAGCGCCTCATATCCCATCCCCGAAAAGACGGAGTCTTATGGTGTAGGGGATAACGATCCTGAATTGAAAGCCCCGTCGGACAGAGTTGTCCTGAAAACTCTGCCGCACGAAAAAACAAAATGACCAATTTACGTCTTTACCGGACCCCGGCCCTTTCGCCATACCAGACGGCAGACCTTCTCGCCTCCGCACAACAGAAGGTTTCCCCGTCCATTAGCGGCATTGATTCCGAGTTTTGTTTCAACATTGCGGCAGGGCGTGCTCTTTCTCCCGAGGAGCTGCGCCTGCTCCGCTGGCTCCTTGCCGAAACGTTTGAGCCCGAAAAATTTTCCGGCAGCAGTTTCTTGTCTTCAAACCTCGAACGCCAAACATTAAACTGCCTTTTAGAAGTTGGCCCGCGCATGAACTTCACCACGGCCTGGTCAACGAACGCCGTTTCCGTGTGCCATGCCTGCGGCCTCATGAACATAACGAGGATTGAACGCTCCCGCCGCTACCGACTAAACCTATCGAGGAAGAAAGCGCTCACCAAGGACCAGGAACGAGAATTTCTTGCGCTGGTGCACGACCGCATGACCGAGTGCCCTTATCCCGAGCCGCTTAAAACCTTCGAAACGGGCATCAAACCCGAACCCGTGCGCATTGTCCCGCTCCTCGAAGAGGGGAGGCCGGCGCTCGAAAAAATCAATCGCGAGATGGGACTCGGCCTCGATGACTGGGACCTCGACTATTACACGAACCTCTTCGTAAAGGACATCAGGCGCAATCCCACAAACGTGGAATGCTTTGACCTTTCGCAATCGAACAGTGAACATTCGCGGCACTGGTTCTTCCGCGGCAAACTCATCGTCGATGGCCGTGATGCACCCGAGACGCTCATGAAGATCGTGAAGGCCACCTACGAAGCGAACAGGAACAACAGCATTATTGCCTTCAGCGACAATTCAAGCGCAATAAGCGGATATGCTATCAGGACGATCGTTCCCGACGCCATCGGCAAGCCGTCGGCATTCCGCGAGGCAAAAAGGAAATATCATATTATCTTCACCGCTGAAACGCATAATTTCCCCTCCGGCGTCGCCCCGTTCCCGGGTGCCGAAACCGGCACCGGCGGACGTATCCGCGACGTGCAGGCCACCGGTATCGGCGGCCTTGTTGTTGCGGGCACCGCAGCGTACTGTGTCGGCAATCTGCGAATCCCCGGCTACAACCTTCCCTGGGAAGACGCATCATATTCATATCCGAATAACCTCGCTTTGCCCCTTCGGGTCGAAGTCGAAGCAAGCAACGGGGCCTCCGATTACGGCAACAAGTTCGGTGAGCCGGTCATTCAGGGATTTACGCGCTCCTTCGGTCTCAGGCTTCCCGATGGAGAGCGCCGCGAATGGCTCAAGCCCATCATGTTCAGCGGCGGCGTCGGCCAGATGGATTCAGGCCATACGAAGAAGACGGAAGCAGCCAAAGGGATGCTCGTGGTCAAAATCGGCGGTCCGGCCTATCGCATCGGCATGGGTGGCGGTGCGGCGTCGTCCATGATCCAGGGCGAGAACATTGCCGAGCTGGACTTCAACGCTGTGCAGCGCGGAGACGCGGAGATGGAGCAGAAGCTGAACCGTGTGATCCGTGCCTGCGTCGAGCTGGGCGAAAAAAATCCTATTCAGAGTATCCACGACCAGGGGGCGGGCGGCAATTGCAATGTAGTCAAGGAAATCGTCTATCCCGCGGGCGCGAAGATCGACATCAGGAAAATTCAGGTCAACGACAATACCCTGTCGGTCCTCGAAATCTGGGGGGCAGAGTACCAGGAGCAGAACGCGCTCCTCTTAAAATCCGAGCATGAGGCCTTGTTCAAATCGCTCTGCGAACGGGAGAAAGTACCCATGGCGGTCATCGGGATTGTCACCGGTGACGGCTTCATCGTGCTCTATGACGAATTTGACAACTCATTTCCGGAAAACCTCGAGCTTGCCAAAGTGCTCGGCGACATGCCGCAGAAAGTATTCAGGCTCGACAGGAAAAAAACATTGCTCAAGCCGCTCGAGCTGCCGAAAGAACTGACCATCCCCCAAGCCCTTGACCGCGTGCTCCGGCTCGTCTCCGTTGGCTCCAAGCGCTTCCTCACGAACAAGGTCGACCGCTCAGTCACCGGTCTTATCGCGCGCCAGCAGTGCGCCGGCCCGCTCCAGCTGACTGTGTCAGACGTCGCCGTTATCGCACAATCCCACTTTGGCCTGACCGGCGCCGCGATCTCGATCGGTGAGCAGCCGATCAAGGAACTGATCGACCCGGCGGCCATGGCCAGGATGAGCGTCGGCGAAGCGCTCACGAATATCGTCTGGGCCCGGGTGAGCGGTCTCGGCGACATCCGCTGTTCCGCCAACTGGATGTGGGCCCCCAAGCTTCCGGGCGAGGGTTCGCGGCTTTACGATGCCGCCGTCGCCATGCGGGACGTGATGATCGAGTTCGGCATGGCGGTTGACGGGGGCAAGGACAGCCTTTCCATGGCGGCACGGGTCATGAACCCGGACAATACAAGCGAAACCGTAAAGTCGCCCGGCACACTCGTTATCTCGGCTTATGTTACGTGCCCAGACATCACCAAGACCGTCACCCCTGACCTCAAAGCGCCGGGGACAAGCAAGATTCTGTTTATCGATCTCGGCAACAGCCAAAACCGTCTCGGCGGATCCTCTCTGGCCCATGTCTTCGGCCAGATCGGTGACAAATCCCCGGACCTCGATGATCCCCAGCTGCTGACGCGGACATTCAATGCCGTTCAGCAACTAGTCCGGGATGAGGTTATTCTCGCCGGCCACGACCGCTCCGACGGCGGCCTGGTGACTACACTGCTTGAAATGGCCTTTTCGGGAAATTGCGGTATCGAAATCGATCTTGGCAGGCAAAGCGACATCTTGGCGGCCCTTTTCTCAGAAGAGCTCGGCCTCGCGATCGAATATCTCCCGAAGGATGAGAATACCATCTTCTCTCTTCTCGACAAAGCCGCAGTACCTTATCAGGTAATAGGCAAAACCACGACGGAAAAACGAATCGTCCTTTCGCACGAAGATCCGGACTCTGCACGCCGAACGGTCTTAGACGAAGACATGCGCGTGCTCCGGGATATATGGGAAGAGACCAGCCACCAACTTGATCTCCTGCAGCGCAGTCCGGCGAACATACGCGAAGAGCGGAAAAATATCTATGACAGGAAAGGCCCGTCTTTTGTCATACCCTTTACACCGTCTCAGACAGTCGATGGCCGCCTTTGCAGCACATCCAAGCCGAAGGTTGCAGTCATCCGGGAAGAGGGAAGCAACGGTGACCGGGAGATGACCTCGGCCTTCTATCTCGCAGGATTCGAGCCCTGGGACGTGACCGTAACCGATCTTCTCAAAAGCCGCATTACGCTCGATACATTCCGTGGCGTTGTCTTTGTCGGCGGTTTCAGTTACGCCGATGTTCTTGATTCTGCAAAAGGCTGGGCCGCATCCATCCGCTTCAATAAAAAAGTCTGGGACCAGTTTGAATCGTTCTATCACCGTCCCGATACCTTCAGCCTCGGTGTATGCAACGGCTGTCAGCTCATGGCGCTCCTCGGCTGGGTGCCCTGGCGCGGTATTGCCGACGAGCTTCAGCCGCGTTTCATCCACAACAAGTCCGGCAGGTTCGAATCGCGCTTCTCGACAGTGAAAATATTGAAGAGTCCTGCCCTCATGCTCAAAGGCATGGAGAATTCCGTTCTGGGCATATGGGTAGCTCATGGAGAAGGTCTCATGTACTTCCCTGATACACACATGTACAATGAATGCGAACACGGACTCGCTCCGGTTCGCTACGTCGATGATGAAGCAGGGATCACCGAAGCCTATCCCTTTAATCCCAATGGCTCGCCTGCAGGAATTGCCGGCCTCTGCACCCCCGACGGCCGCCATCTCGCCATGATGCCGCACCCCGAGCGCGGCGTGCTCACCTGGCAGTGGGGCTGGCTGCCCGAAGATCTTAAGAAATCGCTGGAAGCTTCACCCTGGCTTAGGATGTTTCAGAACGCACGGGAGTGGTGCGAGAAAATTACTTGACAATGTGCTTTTGGGAGATATCGATGACACGTTTTTGATGTCTCGAATATGTTCTTGGCGTCGGCTTGCACGAACATACGCTAGCCGTCCTCCCCGGATTTATTATCAGCATACACAGCAAATAGACAGGTACTTCATGCAGAAGAACATTCTGGGTCGTGTGGAGCTGGAGGGACTTGTTCAAGAACTCCACAAGCACGATGCTGCGGTTCGATCCGGTACCGTACACACAAGCCCCGTGCGCAGTGCACACGGGTAAATCTGGATTGCCTTGCCCGGAGACACCCTATTCCAGCGCCACCACAAAACTGCCGGGATAGCCACTCTCAGAAAACGTTTTTTCCGCTTCTTCAGCAGACTGCAAAGACGTGTATTTCCCCGCATACACACGATAGAACGTGGCACCATCGACATCGGTCATGTGAATCTCCGAAAATCCGAATTGTTTCTTCATGTTTTCGGACAATCTTTGCGCGTTGCCATACTCCTTGAATGATCCAACCTGAATGGTGTAGTTGCCTTCATCATAGTTAGCCACTGCCGTATACTGTTCCGCGCCGCTCCCGCGATACCCGAGAGCCTCGATCCGCACCGGTGCAGTTCCGATGGCGTCCAGGCCGAGCTTCTTCGCAGCAGCATAGGAAAGATCGATGACCCGTCCTTTCACGAACGGACCTCGGTCATTCACCCGCACGATAGCTTCCCGTCCGTTGTCCAAATTCTTTACTTTCACATAGACGCCGAGTGGCAGTGTTTTGTGGGCCGCCGTCATGGCATTCATATCGTACTTTTCGCCGTTGCTGGTATTTTTGCCGTGAAAATCACTGCCATACCAGCTGGCAACGCCGGTCTGGACGAAGCCGGTATGACTGTCAAGCGGCTCATAGCGCTGACCGTTCACCGTATAGGGTTTCTGCCATGGCCGGATGCCGGGCTTTGAAGCTTCAGGATATCGAGTTACACTCGTCTTTTTTGGAGCGCAGGCGGGCAGAAGGAGTAAACAACAGAATAGCGGGAGAAGGCGTCTTACCATCGTAGCCATAGTTCTTGCTCTTTTAAAAACCACCGTGTATTATCAATCCCAGTGCGAAGAGCCGCCTTCAAGTGCCTTTAAGCTCCGCACTTAAACGCGATGCTATAATACAAAGTATTAATCGAGAGAGCAATAAAAAAACAGCTCCCGTTGTTTTACAAATCCTAGCGCTGCCGTGAGGAGGCATCAGGTGATCAAGCATATCGTACTCTGGAAACTAAAAGACTTTGCCGAAGGCTCGGACAAAACCCGGAATGCGCAAATCATGAAGGCAGAACTCGAATCGCTGAAAAACAAGATCCCCCAGATCAAAGAACTCGAGGTGGGAATCAATATCATCCCTTCTGACGCCGCCTTCGATATCTCTCTCTATTCCGCGTTTGAAAGCGAAAGGGACCTCGATCTTTATCAGAACCATCCCGAGCATGTTAAAGTCGCCTCGAACATCGCCAAACTGCGGGAGAACAGGGCTGTCATTGATTATAAGGCCGGATGACGATACGAGGAGTTGCGAGTTATCACGGAAACGATTACCTTCTCAGACGATACCATGACGTCAAGAGTGCGGTCTGCACACTTTTATAATCGTAAACAGATGAGTCCCATTTTACAGTTGCAGGAATCATGAAGAAGAAGTAAAGTAAACACTCAACCGCCTAACAAATTCATAAAAATAAGTTTCATTCGTGATGTTTTTTGAGCGCATTTTCAAAAAGCAAGTAAAGGAGAATTTATGGCACAAGCCAAACAGGGCGATACAGTACAGGTACACTACACCGGTCAACTCGAAAACGGCACTGTTTTCGACACGTCCCGGAGCCGTCATCCGCTGCAATTCACCCTCGGCAAAGGACAGGTCATTGCCGGATTTGAACAGGCCGTGGTGGGGATGAATTCCGGCGAATCAAAAACCGCGATAATCCCCGTGGACCAGGCGTACGGTCCGCGGCGGCCGGATATGATCATCACCATGGAACGCGGCCAGCTGCCGCCGGGCCTGAACCCCAACGTAGGTCAGCGACTTGAACTCACCCAAATGGACAACAAGACGGTCCTGGTTACGGTTACAGCTGTATCCGACACAACCTTGACGCTCGATGCGAATCATCCGCTTGCCGGAAAAGATCTTACCTTCCATATCGAACTGATCGGTATCGTCTGAAACGCCATTTTTTTTCCGCACGCCTGTTTCCTTACAGTAAGCACAAAGGACTATTGTTCAGCGGATGGCTCCTGAACCTCTCCTCACCGGGAGAGGTTCTTTTTCGTTGATTATGGTGCTAAGATAATATATATAAAGAGCCAGGATAATACTTATCAACTCCATCAGGATATTATCTGGGTATGATAATGAAACGGTTTACCTCGAATTCTGTGTTTCGGATATCGCTTTTTTATCTTATCTTCGGAGGCCTGTGGATCGCTGTGTCGGATCGGGTCTTGGAGATGATGGTCACCGATGTCCACGAACTAACAATACTGCAGACCTATAAGGGCGGTTTTTTCGTCGTCATCAGCGTCATTTTTCTGTACCTCGTCGTACGGCATGAATTGCAGCTCCGCGAAAGAACTGAAACAGCTTTGCGAGACTCCGAGGGAAAATACCGCTTACTTATGCAGCACGCCAACGACGGCATCGTCATTGCCGATATCGAGACGGGTGCCATGCTCGAGGTGAACCGGAAAATCGAGGAATTCACCGGCCGTTCCGCGGACCAGCTCATCGGACAGAACCTCTCCCTGCTTCATCCTGAAAACGATTCCGGCCGGTGCCGGAAACTACTCGACGATGCCCTCATCAACGGACAGGCGCTCAGCGGCGATCTCTGCATACTACACCGCGACGGCCGCACCATTCCCGTAGAGGTCAGCACAAGCATCGTCACGATGGGCAGTAAAAAAATCATCCAGGGCATCTTCCGTGATATCTCGCGGCGCCTGATGGCCGAGGAGGCGCATCAGAAGGAAAAGGAACGGGCTGTGCAGTATCTTGACATAGCCGGCGTCATCATCGTCGTCCTTGATCCCCAGGGGACCGTCAGCCTCATCAACAGAAAAGGCGGCGAAATTCTCGGTTTCCCCGAGGAGGAAATTGTTGGAAAAAACTGGTTCGATCATTTCATCCCGTCACGGGCCCAGATGAATGCCCGGGCTTTCTACTCCAAACTTGTCGAGAGAAACCAGGATAGGGAGGAACATTTTGAAAACCCCGTAATTTCCCGGGACGGTTCAGAGCGCCTGATCTCCTGGAGCATGCTTCTCATCAGGGACGCAACCGGTCAGGTCATCTCATCGCTAAGCTCCGGTGAGGACATCACCGCCCGTAAACGCGCTGAAGAACAGGCGCGATACCGCCTCGAACACCTTACGACGCTGCACGCAATTGATATGATAATCAGTTCAAGCCTCGATCTCCGGGTGACGCTGCAGGAGATCCTCGATCTCGTCATATCCCAGCTTCACGTAGACGCCGCATCCATACTTCTCCTGAACCCCCATACCCAGCAGCTCGAATACGCCGCCATGCAGGGCTTTCGCGACACGGGCATCCGCCACTCGCGGATCAGGCTCGGGGAGGGCATTGCGGGCCGCGCCGCTCTCGAGCACCGAAGCATCGGGGTCACAAATCTTCTCGATAACGACGCCGGTTTCCTCCGTACGCCGCTCCTCGCGGGAGAGGGTTTTGTCGGCTATTATGCCGTACCGCTCGTTGCCAAGGGGCGGGTGCAGGGCGTGCTCGATATTCTTCAGCGTTCGCCGCTGTCCGTCGACGAAGAGTGGAGAGGCTTCCTTGAGGCACTCGCGGCGCAGGCCGCCATCGCAATCGATAATGCCACGCTGTTCAAGGAGCTGCAACGGTCGAATACGGAGCTCATCCTTGCGTACGACACAACGATAGAAGGCTGGGCCCGGGCGCTCGAACTCCGCGACCAGGAGACCGAGGGCCATACCAAGCGAACCACCGAGATGACGATACGCCTTGCCCGTGCCATGGGTATCAGCGAGGCGGAGCTGGTGCATGTACGCCGGGGAGCGCTGCTTCACGATATCGGTAAAATGAGCATTCCCGATAGCATTCTGCTCAAGACCGGCCCGCTGAGCGAGGAGGAATGGCAAGTTATGCGCCGCCATCCTCGGTATGCCTTTGAGCTCCTTTCGCCAATCACCTATCTGCGGCCCGCGCTCGACATTCCCTATTGCCACCATGAGCGCTGGGACGGCACCGGTTACCCGCGCGGTCTGAAAGAAGAGCAAATCCCGCTCGCGGCACGGATCTTTTCGCTCGTCGATATCTGGGACGCATTGAATTCGGAGCGGCGATATCATGCTGCCTGGCCTGAAGACCGCATCAAGGAATACATTCGTTCCCTCGCCGGCTCACAGTTCGATCCGAAAGTTGTCGATCTGTTCTTGAACAGCGAGTTTAATATCACGGAAAATATCGGCGTTTAAAAGAGTTCTCTCCAGACCCCTTGCAGCTTTTCGCCCCGATCCTCGAGAGGCTCCCAAGATTGAGTGCAAGATAAGTAATCCCTCGCGTGATTTTTTTGAGCGTCGTCGGCTGCAGACTGATGCGCCATGCCGGGCGTGACTACCTTTGATTATCAGCCAGACCAATACGAAGCGAGCTTTAAGAAAAACAGCCTTGGGTCCCAATCTGAACCTCTCGCCACAAAAAACTCTTTTGCCCCGTCGCGGCAAGGCCCTCGAGATTGGCGTGGGCATCCATACAACACAGGGCGTTGCTGAAGCCCTCCCTTTAAAGTTGAATTCGGCATTGTCCTCATAGTAAACCACGATCTGCTTCCTGAACGAGATCGACCCGGCTTTCAGGGAAGAACACCGCCCTCTTCTTCCCGGCATCAACACTATCGAGCCGGTGCGCGAGGGACATGGCGAAGGATCATTCGTCGTAATCAGAGCGGAAGCAGAAGCGGGAAGGGAAAGCCCGCTCCCGTTCTGTTAATGGGGGAGCGGGCATTTTGGGATTGTCAGGACGCGACTGCAGCCGACTTGATAGCGATGTGTTTTCTCACATAAAGCTGCTGTGCGATAGAAAGCACGTTGCTCAGGGTAATATAGAGCAGCAGACCGGCGGGGAGCCAGGCGAAGAGGAAAATAAACGCTATATTCATGAACATCATGATCTTGGCCTGCTGCGGATCCGGAGTCGTGGAGGTCATCTTCATGGTAAAGATCATGCTTACACCCATAAGCACCGGAAGAATATAGAATGGATCAAACACCGACAGATCCTTGATCCAGAAGGATATGAAGGGAGACTGGCGAAGCTCGATAGACACCGACAGCACATTGTAGAGCGCAACGAAAAACGGCAGCTGCAGAACCATGGGCAGGCAGCCTCCCAGGGGATTGACCTTGTGATCCTTGTAAAGCTTCATCATCTCCTGGTTCATGCGGTTCGGGTCCTTCTTATACTTCTCCCGGACTGCCATGAGCTGCGGCTGGATCTTTTTCATTTCCTCCATGGCTGTCGCGCTCTTCAGGGACGGATAGAACATGATGAGCCTCACCACAATTGTGAGCAGAATGATTGCGATCCCGTAATTCTTTGTGATCGCGTAAAATTTTGTGAGGAGCCAGAACATGGGCTTGGCGAGAATGCCGAACCATCCATAATCAACCATCTGATCCAGCCCGTGACCGTGGGCCTGCAGGAGTGTGAAACTCTTCGGTCCGGCATAGAGGGTAAACATTCGCGCTTCGGGTTTCTCCTTGACGGTCAGGTCCGTCGTGAGCAGATCGCCGATTTCCTTCGGTTCTGCCGTCTTCCGGCTGGTGACGATGCCGTTCCCCCCGGAAATGATCGTAGCGGTGAAATACTTGTCTTCCTGTCCGAACCAGTCTATTGCGCCCGCGAATTGCGTCTCACCCTTGATGCTGTTCAGCTTGTCAGTAATCAATTTACCGTCCATAAGAGAAACAAGGCCTACGCGGCCGCTAGCATCCTTGCTCACCTTGTCGGCAATGCCGAAGTCTGTTCCAAGAGAGAGCGTATAGCCGTCTATACCCCTTGTCGTGACGGCGACATCCACCTTGTAATCATCATTGTAAAACGTCAATTTCTTTTCGATGGACAACCCCGCCGGCCCCGTGTAGGTGAGCACCAGTGTTTCCGACGGCTTGTCCTTGCTGAGACGCAGGGCATCATGATCCGCCTGGAACTGAACCTTGGACAGCTTGTACAACTCCTTGTCAAGGGGCGCAAGGGTGAGCGGTGCTACCATCTCTGTCGCATTCACCCCCTCATAGGTGGGAACGAGCTGAACATTGCCAAGCTCCTTTTTCGGCGTCTCTTCTTTTCTCGCACGGCCCATGATTTTGGCAAATAACACGCCCAGTCCATGCTCGGTCTTGTCAGCCTCCCGGTAGTGCTTAAGCTCCCAGTGGGTGATGACTCCTCCGGCCGTATTCACCTCGGCTTTGAGGAGGTCCGTTTCCACGACGATGACTTTTCCTTGGGCGGCCGGCTCAATTCCGCCTGCAACAGCCCCGGGATGCATCGACGTCGTCTTCGGCTGCTCGGTCTTCGCCGTCACGGCTTCCTGCTTTGCAGGTTCCGGCATTGTCTGTTTCTCAGATGGTTTGGGCGCGAAAAATCGCACGTACAGGATAAAGACCACCAGCGAAAGAGAGAGGGCCAAAATAAATCTTCGGGTTTCCATGAATCCTCCGGAATCTATTGAACAGGGTCGTATCCGCCGGGATGAAAGGGGTGACACTTCGCAATCCGCAGGGTAGTCATCCAGATCGCCCTCAAGGTGCTTTTTTTCTCAAAAGCTTCGAGGGCGTATTCTGAACAGGTCGGCGTGAACCGGCAGGCTTGCGGCAGAAGCGGGGAAATATAACGCCGATACAGGCGGATCAAGGCGATAAATATTCGGCTCACGATTTGCTGCCTTCCGAACGCTGCCCGTGGAGCACGGTTCTCTGAAGAATGGTTTCTACAGCAGTCAGGATCTTGCTGTAGTCTGCCGTATAGAGTTCCCGTCGGGCCACAAAAACGAGGTCATAACCCAGCGAATACCCCGCGAGAGCTTTCTGGATGCTGCTTCGCATCTGGCGTTTCAGCCTGTTTCTTCTAACCGCGTTCGCCAATTTTTTACTGACGGAGATTCCCACTCTGAAATTATCTTTGTTGTTTCCGCTATAAAAAAGAGAAAGACCGTCGAATGACAGTCTTTTTCCTTTCATCGTAGAAACAAACTCGGTATTTTTCCGCAACCGCTCGCTTTTCTTGTATGCGTACGGCATGAGGTGCGTGTCCGCAGGAATGCTACACCGCGAGTCGCTTTCTTCCCTTTGCCCTGCGGCGATTAATAACTTCTCTTCCGCTTGCCGTGCTCATCCTCTTCCGAAAGCCCTGCGCCCGCCTCTGTTTGAGGTTGCTTTTTTGTGCTGTTGTTTCCGACATCGGTACCTGCTCCTTCTTCTGATTATTGTGAACAGGGGGGTATTATAAGCCAAAACGGAAAGATGTCAAGAAAAAATCATAGTGGAAACAGGGTTTTGACTTTGACCGCTCTTTTTGGTACATTGCAGCAGCGAAGGCATATACATGAAAAAGGGTGTCGATTATATCGGCGTCGGTGTTGGTGCCGTCATCTTCAATTCCGATGGTAAGGTCTTTCTCGCAAGGCGCGGCAAGGAAGCCCGGAATGAGTCGGGCAAATGGGAATTTCCCGGCGGGGCTGTTGAATTCGGTGAAACCCTGGAGTATGCCCTGCTGCGCGAGGTGAGGGAAGAATACGGCTTCGAAATCGCAATCGATGAACTTCTCGATGTGGTGAATCATCTGATACCCTCGGAAAAACAGCACTGGGTTTCACCAACATTTCTCTGCAGAATAAAAAGCGGAACGCCCTCTATCCTCGAGCCGCACAAATGCGATCAAATCGCCTGGTTTGCGCCTGATGAGATTCCGAAGAAACTTCTCACCCTTGCATCGAAGAAGAGTCTTGAAAGTCTGAGGAAGAAAAAAAACATGCGCTGAATCTTGCCGGTTTAAACATTCTTCCTCACTTTTACCTGATGATAACAAAGTACACATACCCTGTTGACGCTGTCCTCCTCCTCGGCCCCACCGGCGTAGGCAAAAGCCCACTTGGCGATGCTCTCGCGCTGCATGGACTGTTCGGACGGATCTGCCGTCACCTTGATTTCGGAGCCGAATTGCGTCTCGCCGTATCGGACAGGGAGCGTTCTGCCGATTATTCTCATGATGAACTTAATTTTATTCATGGAGTCCTCAAACAGGGGCTGCTGCTGGAAAACGAACATTTCTCCCTGGCAGAAAAGATCATCTCTCTTTTTCTGGACCGGACCTGTTTTAATCAAAAGGATTTGCTCGTTCTAAACGGCATCCCTCGTCACCCGGGTCAGGCTCTGGACATCGCGAGAATCGGAACCATTCATGCGCTTATTATTCTCGATTGCACGGCGGAGGACGTTCACTGCCGCATCAGAGACAACGTGGGTGGAGACCGGACGGAACGTGTAGATGACAATAAAGAATTGATAGAGAAAAAACTCGTAATTTACCGCGAGCGGACCGCCCCGCTCATCGAGCACTATGAAAGGCGCGGCCGCCGCATCTTTCGAATCAGCGTATCAGGCGACATGACGGCGGACATGGTTTACCGGTCCGTTTCATCACTTGCCGCCGCTGACCCACCAGTCACCCTTGTCGCTGAACCACCACAGCGATGAATCGGTGTCCAGGATGGTCTTCGCCAGTTCGCGCGCGGCATCGGTTCGGAGCCGCCTGAGCGAAAATTCGAGCCATTCATTGGCATATTTATTTCCCAGGTCCTTATACTCCTTCAGCGCCAGGATCATTTCCAGTTGGTCGGCATCCCTGGCCAGTTGTGCTTCCTCCGTTTTCCCTTCTATAAATTCCAAGACCAGATCCTGAATCTCATTGCCGAAGGGCAGCGTCTGCGCCAGGTCTTCAACCGCCTTTTTTTCGTCCGCGTCGACATATTTTTTATTCACATAGTTGAGGTCC